>Ga0105239_10008097_pt1 | contig 11998 bp, 5 predicted proteins | sample KBSC44metaG_FD_92761 | JGI IMG/M metagenome (GOLD analysis project Ga0105239, IMG submission 92761) | Corn rhizosphere microbial communities from Kellogg Biological Station, Michigan, USA - KBS C4-4 metaG | ecosystem: Host-associated > Plants > Roots > Rhizosphere > Soil | place: Michigan, USA...
CTCAAGGGAAAGATCTTTGAATCCTTTTTCCAGGGAGACGCTCCCGGCCATATACGGAACCAGGGCACAGGCATCGGGCTTGCCATCACCCGGGAATTTGTAGAAATGCATGGCGGCACTATCCATGTAGAGAGTACTCCCGACAAGGGAAGCTGCTTTACTGTGCTGTTGCCCGTGACCCTACTTGCCGGATCGTCTTTGGAGCCCCAGCCATTGAGTGGCGGAGAGGGTGGGGAGGGTGCCGCCAAAACAGCCGAGCCTGTGGACAATCCAATGCCCTCTTCCGCCGGTGGAGAGAAGCGTTTCAAGGTCCTGTTGGTGGAGGACGACGACGACTTCCGGTTTTACCTGAAGGACAATCTTTCTTCCTTATTCACCATACTGGAAGCTGCGAATGGCAAGGAGGGCTGGCAGAAGACACTTGCCACACAGCCGGACCTGGTGGTCAGCGATGTCAACATGCCATTGATGGATGGGTTGGAGCTTTCCAGGAAGATCAAAGGCGATGACCGGGTACGTCATATCCCCGTGATCCTGCTAACCGCCCTTTCAAGCGAACAGGACCAGCTGCGCGCGCTGGGAATGGGTGTCAACGATTATATTTCCAAGCCTTTCAATGTGGAAATACTTGTCTCGCGTATCCGTAATTTACTGGAATATAGGGGCACTGTCGAAGAAACCGCTAAAAAAAGGGTCTATATAGAGCCCGGAGAGGTCGAGGTCCAGTCGGAGCAGACGGGGGAAGATTTTATTCATCAGGCAGCGGAGATCCTGGAGAAAAATATTGCCAACCCGGATTTTTCAGTAGATGAATGGTCCCGGGAGCTGGGTCTGAGCAGGACCACCTTATATAAAAGAGTGTTGTCCGCCACCGGGACTACCCCGATAAATTTTATACGCAACTTCCGGATGAAGCGCGCGGCCCAATTACTGGAGAAGACCCGGTACAATGTGGCGGAAGTCGCTTATATGGTAGGCTTCAACAATCCTAAATATTTCGCAAGGTATTTCAAGGAGGTCTATGGCAAGCTGCCCAGCGTCTACCAGGCGGAGATGCGGAAAAAAGTCTGACGGCCTCGTTAAACCGGTGATGCGCCAGGTAAACCGTTGTTGCCCCGGATAAACCGTCGTTGCCCCAGAAATATCAGAATTTATCCCCGTGATCAACATTTCAACCCCTTTATTTGCGGGTTGCGCTACCCTCGTTTTTTGTATCGTCGGCTATTTTTGGATCCTATACAAAAAACGATTGCATATGAAAAACAAACCTATCCGAAAGATCCTGGTCCGCCTGTTTGGAGGCGTGCTGGGTTTAGTTATTTCTTTCAATGCCTGGGCTCAGCTGCCCACGGCTCAGACCATCGCCAGCAACATGAAGCTCGCGTGGAACCTTGGCAATACGCTGGAGGCCATTTGCGGCGAGACGGCCTGGGGAGCCGCCGTTACCACCCAGCGGCTGATCGATTCCGTGAAAGCCGCCGGCTTCAACACCATCAGGCTGCCCTGTGCCTGGGACTGTCATACCAGCAATGGCGTTATCGACCCAACGTGGATCGCCCGCGTGAAACAGGTGGTGGATTATTGCATAAATGATAACCTGTATGTGGTCCTGAACATCCACTGGGACGACGGCTGGCTGGAGAACAATGTCACCCAGAGCGCACAGGCATCTGTCAACGCCAAGCAAAATAACTATTGGACACAGATCGCGAATTATTTTAAGGGCTACAACGAACATCTCCTTTTTGCCAGCGCCAACGAGCCGAATGCCAGCGATGCCACGGCCATGTCGGTATTATTATCTTATCACCAGACCTTTGTCAATGCCGTCCGGGCCACGGGCGGGAATAACAGTTCCCGGACGCTGATCGTACAGGGGCCGAATACGAATATAGGGTTGACCAATACGCTGATGAACACGCTGCCGACGGATCAAATTGCAGGCAGGATGATGGTGGAGATACACTACTATGATCCCCCTCAGTTCTGTATCCTTACACAGGACGCCAGCTGGGGGAATATGTTCTATTATTGGGGTAAAGGCTATCACTCCACTACTGACGTCAGCCGCAATGCTACCTATGGGGAGGAGTCTTATCTGGATTCCAACTTTACGCTGATGAAAACCAAATTTATCGACAAGGGCATCCCCGTCATCATCGGCGAATTTGCGTCGATCAAGCACAACCTCACCGCGCCGTCGGACCAGCAGCTGCATCTTGCCTCCCGCCGGTATTTTTACAGATACCTGGTAGGTTCGGCAAAGAGCAAGGGACTGATCCCCTTCGTCTGGGATATCCCCGGGCAAATGTTCGATCGCAGTACCGGAGCCGTTCTGGACCGGGATCTCGTCAATGCGATAAACCAGGGAGCGAACTCCGCTTATGTATCGTTGGTCAACCATGCCAGCGGATTGCTCATCGATGGGATGTACCGGTCCACCAACGGCGCTGCTGCCGGCCAGTGGAGCAATAGCGGCAGCGATGCCCAGAAATGGCTGATGGAGACGGTGGGAAGCTATATCAGGCTAAAGAATAAGGCCACCGGATTATACCTCGACGGCCTGGGTGACCGTACGAATGGCGATGCCGCCGGCCAGTGGAGCAGTAGCGGCAGCGATAACCAGCTATGGTCGATCGAGCCAGCCGGAAGCTATATACGCCTCAGGAATAAAGCCACAGGACAATACCTGGATGGGATTTACCGGTCTTCCAACGGCTCCGACCTGGGGCAGTGGAGCTACAGTAACAGCGATGCCCAGCAGTGGACGTTGAACACTACAAGCCTGACGACCGCCACGGCCAGGAGTCAGACTGCAACTGCCCAGGGCGCTATGATCAACGACCCCTTGGCGGGGGATGGAGGTATCACGATATCTCCCAATCCTTTCCAATCCACCTTTACCATTGTAGTTGGCGACCCGGCCAAAGTGGAGTCTATCCGGATATCGGATCTGGCGGGCCACGTAGTAGAGATCATCGGCCAGCCGCTGGCGGCAACCCGGATAACAGCGGGCGCTTCCCTGCAGCCCGGCATGTATATCGTCGAGGTTCGTACGGCAAACGGCTCAAAGACGTTCAAAGTGGTGAAAATGAAGTAGCTTAGCGAGACAACGCAATAAACCATTGAAGGTGTATATGAGCATTCCCGGAAGAAAGATGATCCTGCTGATAGTGATCCTTAACAGTTATTGTTTCGTCAGCGCCCAGTCAGGATATTCTTCTTCCGGGATCTTTTTTAATGACAGCTGGAAATTTTCGCTGGGTGATCCGGCAAGGGCGGGCGAAAAAGAATTTGACGATGCAGAATGGAGGAAGGTGGATCTACCGCATGACTGGAGCATCGAAGGCGCGCCTGACAGGCAAAATCCATCCAACGCCGCCGGAGGCTATTTCCCCACTGGCGTAGGCTGGTACCGGAAGAGATTCGTTGCGCCGTCCTCGTGGAAGGGAAAGGAAATATCTGTCTGGTTCGAGGGCGTTTATATGGACGCCGAGGTATTTGTGAATGGGAAGTCTTTGGGTGTCCATCCATATGGGTATACTACTTTCTACTATGACATAACACCCTTTTTGGAGCCAGGGAAGGAAAATGTGATCGCAGTGCGCGTCGACAATTCACAGCAGATAAATTGCAGGTGGTACAGCGGTTCCGGGATATATCGTCCCGTACGCCTGCTGGTAAAAGATCCTCTCCACATCGATCCATGGAGCCTGGCCATCACTACACCCGATGTCAACGCCGATAAAGCTACGGTCAAGATCGACGCCCTGTTAAAGAACGGCATAAATGCCGCCCAGGACATCGTTTTGTCGACAACCATCCTTGACAGGAATGATAAGCCGGTGGCCGGCAACAGGGTAAGCCTGCGGCTGGAGGGGAAAGAAGAGAGGCATGTCACACAAGCGATAGATGTCAACCGGCCGTTGCTTTGGTCCGTGGACAGTCCCAACTTGTATAGAGCGCAAATAACCCTGATCCAGGGAGGGAAGCAGCGGGACGTGCAAATAAACCCTTTTGGGATCCGAACCATTAAATTTTCGACGGAGAATGGGTTTCAGCTGAATGGAAGAACGATAAAGCTGAACGGAGGCTGTGTACATCACGATAATGGCTGTCTGGGCGCCGCGGCCTTCGACAGGGCGGAAGAAAGGAGGGTGCAATTATTGAAGGCGGCTGGTTTCAATGCTGTCCGCACATCGCACAATCCTCCGTCGACGGCGTTTTTGGACGCGTGTGACCAGTACGGTCTGCTGGTGATCGATGAAGCGTTCGATGGTTGGAAAGCGCAGAAAAACACTTACGATTATGCGCGGTATTTTGACGATTGGTGGAGGAGCGATCTGACGTCGATGGTTTTGCGAGATCGTAACCATCCTTCCATTATTATTTGGAGTATAGGAAATGAGATCATGGAAAGGAAAAGCCCTGACGCGGTGAAAATTGCCCGCGAACTTGTTTCCCTTGTTCATGGATACGATCCCGTGCGGCCAGTGACCTCGGCTATGGCTTCGTGGGACAAGGATTGGGAAATTTATGATCCGCTGTTTGCCGTACAGGACCTTGGCGGATATAATTATCTGCTGAACAAGGCGCCTTCGGACCATGAACGGGTTCCTTCCAGGGTGATCCTTCAGACCGAATCGTACCCCCGGGAGGCTTTTAGCAATTGGGACCTTGTCCAACACCATAGCTATATTATTGGCGATTTTGTCTGGACAGCGATAGACTACCTTGGTGAGTCGAGCATTGGGCGGAATATTTATCCGGGAGAACCTCCGGGCGAGCATTGGGAAGGAGATCATTTTCCCTGGCATGGCGCTTATTGCGGGGACATCGATCTCACCGGATGGAGAAAGCCAATAGCTCACTATAGGAATATATTGAATAACAGCACCGAAAGCCTTTATATGGCCGTACGGGAGCCGAACCCCGACACGGGGAAGATAAAAGAAACCCTCTGGTCCGTCTGGCCCACCTGGGAAAGCTGGTCCTGGCCCGGCAGAGAAGGAAAGGATCTCCAGGTGGAGGTCTATTCGAAACATCCCAAAGTGCGGCTTTACCTGAACGACAAGCTCGTTGGGGAAAAGAGCTGTACACAGGCGGAGGAATTCAAGGCGACCTTTACCCTGCCGTATTCCCCGGGCATATTAAAAGCTGTTGGCGTCGACCAGGATCAAACAGCCGACTCCGTGACCTTGCAAACGGCAGAGGAGCCAGCGGTCATTCAATTGAAGGCCGACCGTACGACTTTGGTAGCCGATGGGCAGGACCTGTCATTCATCGAGGTCGGAATGACGGACGGTAATGGCAATATCAATCCCAATGCAAATAACCGGCTGATTTTCAAGGTCGATGGCCCCGCCACCATCGCTGGGATCGCCAATGCCGACTTACAGGACCTTGACAGGTACGTTGGAAATTCCAGGAAAGCCTGGCATGGCAGAGCGCTGGTGGTGATCCGAAGCGCTCATCAGGCTGGTAAAATAACGATCACCGTAAGCTCCGATGGACTAAAAGACGGCGTTATGACATTGAACGCAGGGCCGTTGGGTCCCAGATGAACCGTTTTTGCCCTAAAAATAACGGAAATATACCCCTGGCGAGAACAAATCAACACCTTCATTTGCGAGTTGTCCTACCGCCTGTCTAAGGGCGGGGAATTAATTTTGGTTCATGCGGTGACCATTGGCAGCTAGCTCATATGCTTTCCATAGGCACCGGTGAAAAAATCTTAAACCAAGACGATTGCATATGAAAAAGCAACTCAAACGAGCGATGATTTGCCTGTTCTGGGCCTCGCTCAGTCTTCTCATCTTATCCGCCGGCGTCAACGCGCAAAATTCTCCCGGCCTCAGAAAGATTACAGGAAAAGTGGTATTCGGCCCCGACGACAAACCTCTGCAGGGCGCCAGTGTCTCGGTCAAGGGCCATACGGGGGGGACACAGACAGACCAAGACGGACAGTTCAGCCTGAATATCAAAGACGGCGATGTGCTGGTAATCAGCTATGTAGGTTATATACCTACGGAGGTCAGGGTGGGAAGCCGGCAAACGGTCAGCGTCCGAATGCAGGTGCAGGACAAAAGTACCTTGAATGACGTCGTTGTCATCGGGTATGGTCAGACGCGACGTAAGGATGTCACCGGGTCCATTTCTTCTATTTCCGGTGCGGAACTCCTGAAAACCCAGCCGGCAACCATCGATCAGGCCCTTCAGGGTAAAGTCGCGGGCGTGGTGGTTCAGCAGGTGTCCGGTCAGCCCGGCGGCGGCGTATCCATTCAAATCCGCGGCGTCTCTTCGATCAGCGGCACCAATTCGCCGTTATATGTAATAGATGGTGTTATTATTCCCCCGGTGGGCGACCCTGGCAGCGGTTCCAATCCGTTGAACACGATCAATCCTTCTGAAATAGAGTCGATCGATGTATTGAAGGACGCTTCCGCAACTGCGATATACGGTTCCCAGGCCACCAATGGCGTAATCGTCATCACTACCAAAAGAGGCAAGGCAGCGGCGCCGCAGATAAGCTATGACGCCTATGCCGGATACCAGGAGATACCCAAGCGGCTCCCTACTATGAACCTGCAGCAGTTTGGCAGTTATCTTAACGACCGGTCGAAAGTATGGGGCTTCGATGCCCGGCCCGAATTTGTCAATCCCAAATACCTGGGCCCCGGTACGGACTGGCAAAAGGAATTATTCCGCAAGGCGCCGGAAATGAACCATACCCTTACTGTCAGCGGCGGCGATTCCAGAACCCAGTATTTATTATCGGGTTCTTATTTCCGGCAAAAGGGAATGGCGCGTGGCTCGGATTTTCAACGATATTCCGTGCGGCTGAACTTGGATAATAAGACCACCAACTGGCTAAAAGTAGGGACCAGTCTTCAAGCAGCGCATGTTTTTGAAAACGTGAATACAACCGCCTCCGGCGTGATCAACTCCGCGCTGAACCTTACGCCCGACATCCCGGTGCAAAACCCCGATGGCTCCTGGGGCGGCATCACCAATACCAGCGGTTGGGTGCCTGGGGTTGTCAACCCGGTGGCGATAGCACAGATCGTCAAGAACCAAAGAAAGAGAAACCAGGTATTTGGCAATGCGTATGCGGAAATACAGTTTACAAAAGATCTGTCCCTGCGAAATGAGGTATCCGGCAATTTCGACTTTGGCACACAGGATAATTTTACGCCCACGTATACTTTTGGCAAAGTGGTCAACGGCACCAACAGCGGCTCCTCCTCCAGCAGCCAGAACATCTATACGGTGTTACGCAATTACCTGACGTATAACCATTATTTCACTAAATTCAGCCTCAACGCATTGGTAGGACATGAGGCGCAGTCGTCCAACTTCGAGAGTGTCGGCGGCAGCCGGTCGAATTTCCCGTCGAACAACGTGCAGGCCATCAATGCCGGCGATGCTACCACAGCCAAAAACTCGGGCGACAATGGTCTCGGATCTTCACAGGAGTCTTATTTCGGTCGCATCAATTTTTCCTGGGACGATAAATACCTCATCACCGGCAACCTCCGGAACGATGGCTCTTCCAATTTCCCAGCCTACAACCGCAGGGTTACTACCTGGTCAGGGGCGCTGGCATGGAAGATCAATAATGAGGCGTTCCTGCGAAGCGTAACTTTTGTCAACGAATTGAAATTGCGGCTTGGCTATGGACTTACCAACAACCAGGGCATACCGGGCAATACCTTCGTGACCCAGCTTCAAACGGTGGCCAATGGCCTGTCGGGTATAGCGCAGTTCCAAAGCAATCTGGCAAATCCCAATGTGACATGGGAAAAAACAAATTATTACAATGGAGGACTGGATGGAACCTTTCTCAATGGCCGGATAAGCTTTTCATTGGATGGTTATTACCGTAAAACAGACGGGCTGTTGTTGAAGGTTCCGCTTCCCCTGTACTCCGGCACTACCGCCGGGTATTCACCGGGATCGATGGCCGCGCCCTATGTCAATGTCGGCGCTATCAGCAATAAAGGGTTTGATCTGAGGATCAGCTCCACCAATGTCAGCTATAAGAATTTTACGTGGAAGTCCGATGTTATCGTATCGCGTAATGTCAATAAAGTACTTAGTTTGGGGGCCGGAGATCAGGCTAGCCTAAGCCAAAAGTCCTATGTGATCAACGATATCATCGAAAAGACGGTGGTCGGCCAGCCCATCGGCGAATTTTATGGATATTTATTCGATGGGATCTATTCCAATCCAAAGGATTTCCAGACACATCCCATGCCGGTGGATCAAAGCGGCAAAGCATATGCCATTTCGCCGGCAGGCGGCGGGATCTGGTACGGCGACCGGATGTTCAAGGATTTGAATGGCGATGGCGTCATCGACACAAGAGACCAGACCTTTTTGGGTTCTCCGATCCCGAAGTTCCAGTTTGGGTTCAATAATACCTTTTACTACAAAGATTTCGACCTGAATGTTTTCTTCAGCGGCAGCGTCGGCAATAAAGTATTCAACGAGCTGGCGGTGGCGCAGACCAATTCACAGAACAATACCAACTATTTTGCGTCCGTGCTGAATTATGCAAAGCTGGCGTTGGTAGATCCCAATGGCTCGGCCTCCGATGTCAACAACGTATATGTCACCAACCCGAAAACGAGTGTCGTAGGATTGAGGAACGACAATACCAATGGGAACAACCGTTCTTCCAATTTGTTTATCGAGGACGGCTCGTTCATACGGTGCAAGAACATCACATTAGGGTATAGATTGCCTCAGCATATTTTGTCGATGGTGCACCTGCAATCGTTCCGGGTATTTGCCACCGTGTCCAATCCTTTTATCATCACGCACTATTCGGGTATGGATCCTGAGATCGGCTCCTGGAATCCCCTTCAGGCAGGCTGGGACCAGGGATATTATCCGCAGTCGAGAATATATACCATCGGCGCCAATATTGGATTTGCCAAATAAAGCCATCACCCATCAAGATATAATTATGAGATCAATTAATAAAATAATCATCGTTTTGCTATTTGCAGCAGCAATTGCGGGATGCCAAAAGAGTTTTCTGGATCGTCCGTCGAGCTCGCAGATAAGCTCCAACAATTTTTATCAAACCACGTCCGACCTGCGGCTGGCTACGGCAAGCCTGTATGGCGGTTCGCCCTGGTGGCAATGGCATAATGGCGCCTCGTTGCTGCTTGGCGATATAATGAGCGGGAACGCCTATTTCGGATACTGGGGTGACCTGGTCCAGCTGTACACGCGTACTATCACGGGGCAAAATGGAATTGTGGCCAGCGGCTGGACGGGCCTGTACAATGTCATCGCACAATGCAATACGGTGATCAATGCCATACAGCAGCAAGCCTCTTCGTCCATTCCTGACGCCGACAAAAATGCTGCCATCGGCGAGGCGAGATTTATTCGCGCGGTAGCGTACTATCACCTGGCTGTTTTGTGGGGGGCGGTACCCATTATCGAGGACAATACCAAGCTGATCAAACAGCCGTTGCTGAACAGGAATATCGTTACAGACGTCTATAAGTTCGTTACCAATGACCTCAGCTTTGCGGTGCAAAACCTTCCCGCTACGGATGTGACAGGACGGCTAACTACCTGGTCGGCGCAGGGTATGCTAGGCAAAGTGTATTTGACCCAGGCGGGTTTGGGTCAGAGTGGCGGAGTACGCGATCAGGCACTTCTGGACAGCGCCATAAAATATGCCGGCAATGTGTGTAAGAACAGCGGATTGTCCTTGCTGCCCAGCTATTACAACCTTTTCAGGGCGCAATACAATGACAACCCTGAATCGTTATTTGCCCTTCAATGGACGGCCGGCGTGGGTTATGGCAACGGCAACGACTGGCTGACCTATTCACCCAGCAACGATATCAACCCGCTGAAGACAGGCGCCTGGACGCCCTTGTCGCCCACCTACGACTTCTATCAGAACTATTCCTGGAAGGACACCGTAAGACGTTTGGCCACTATCATGCTCAACGGAGATTATTATCCCGAGCTGAATGCAGCCGGGGGTGGATATAAGTCGACGGGGCAGGTAATGAAAAAACACATTATCGGCAATGAAAAGGATAACAATGCGCCGACCATGGATATATGGTCGTCTGTCGAGCACAATTCCGTCCTTAGACTGGCCGATGTGTACCTGGTATATGCCGAAGCCATTTTAGGTAATAATGCCAGCACCTCGGATGCCGACGCGCTGCTGTATTTTAACAAAGTGCGGGCCAGGGCCGGCGTTGATCCTGCTCCTATGCTGGATGCCGACACCTTGCTCCGGGAGAGAAGAATTGAATTTGGCTTTGAGGGACAATACTGGCTGGACCTGGTGCGGCTTTCTTACTATAACCCCGACAAGGCGGTCGATATCATCAATCATCAGAAACGGATGACGTTTTCTTATGATCCTGTCACCGGTGTAGCCACGCCGGATACCACCAGTGCTCCGACCATTCTTCCCGCCACTATCAGTGCGTTTACCTTACAGATCCCGTCATCCGAGCTGACGTCCGATCCGAAATTGGCCCAGCCGCCGGTGCCATATTATTAATGCTTTCATTCAAAAAAAGAACAACATGTACAATATATTATATCGTCATTGTCAAAGGTGGTTACTTGCCTGTGTAGTCGCCCTGTTATTATTTTCCGCCTGTAAAAAAACAGGGTCAGGAGGCCCGGTGCTGACAGGCGTACGCTATTATGCTGCTGCTCCCAATGATACTGCCATGGCAAGCCTTACGCCGACCGGCCAGTGGGTGGTATTGGAAGGAAGAAACCTGCAGAATGCTGTACAGATATTGATCGACGGCGTTCCGGCGAGCTTCAACTATGCGCTTTTTTCCGATACGAGCGCCGTGGTGCAGCTTCCTTCCGTGATCCCATTCAATTCGGTGGCGGCCGGTGATCTTAACACGATAAAATATACCACTACCGCCGGGTCTACTACTTTTAACTTCAACATTGTAGTCCCTCCGGCTGGTATTTTAAGCATTTCGGATGAAATGGCCAATCCTGGCGACTCGGTCTGGGTCCGGGGAGCGAACTTTTTCCTGATCAGCAATATAAGCTTTGCCGGTGTGAACGTCGATGCCTATAATGTTTCGACCGACGGTACCACTCTTGCATTTGTCGTGCCCCCATTGACCGGGGCCGGTGGGCCACTTTCCATCACCACCAAGTCCGGAACGACTCTAACGCCCTTCAATGTGGAGGATTTTACCACGGGCGTACTGTGCAATTTCGATAATGTAATGACCTACCAATGGTGGAGCGCATCACTTGATAACAACAGCGCCAACTATCCCGGCAACAACGGCAGTTACGCCATCCTGAACACGGGCGGCCCTTTAAGCAATGGGGACGGCAGCTGGTGGAACGGGGGAAGGAGTATCAATTGCAACAGCGCGCAATGGGTGCCGGTGGCCAATTTAGGCGACCCGCTGGCTAACTGGGCATTGAAATTCGAGGTCAACGTTACCAGTCCCTGGAATGGAGCTTCCATATTTTTGGCGCATAATGGCGATTGGACCTATATCGCCCGGTACGAGCCCTGGAAGGGAGCCAACGGTGCGTCATCTCCTTTTAAGACCAGCGGATGGCAGACGGTGACGATACCCCTTACACAGTTCCTGACCAAACCGAATGGCGGGAAGGATGGTACGGGCCTGATGGCGCCGGATCTGACTACCTTACTGGGGGCCTCCGGCGACGGCAGCATCAACGCATATGTGATGAACGATGGTTCGGCTCCTGCCGCCACGGGACTTGTTGTGGCCATCGATAATTTCAGGGTTGTAAAGATCAAATAGGAGTTGAAATTTTTCGATCGATAAAATAAACTTTATGAAAACTACGCTTTTCAATCTATTGTTGGCCATGCTGATGGCGGCTGTCCTTTCTTCGGGATGTAACAAGAGTCCGGGCAGTTCTCCACAATTGTCCGTTTCGGCAACGAGTATCAAGTTTCAGCCACAGGGCGCCGATTCCACGGTGACCGTTA
>Ga0105239_10008102_pt1 | contig 11995 bp, 12 predicted proteins | sample KBSC44metaG_FD_92761 | JGI IMG/M metagenome (GOLD analysis project Ga0105239, IMG submission 92761) | Corn rhizosphere microbial communities from Kellogg Biological Station, Michigan, USA - KBS C4-4 metaG | ecosystem: Host-associated > Plants > Roots > Rhizosphere > Soil | place: Michigan, USA...
ATCGCCGGGCGGGAGATCGAGTGCTCGGTCCTGGGCGATGCCGATAACCCGATCGCCTCCCTGCCCGGCGAGGTCGCCCCGCAGGCCGACTTCTACTCCTATGAGGCGAAGTACATCGATGAGAACGGGGCTATTCTTACGATCCCGGCGGACCTGCCGGCCGAGACCGTAAAGAGCGTTCAGGAGCTTTCTGTCGCCGCGTTCCAGACGCTCTGCTGCGAAGGGATGGCGCGCGTTGACTTCTTCCTGCGGACGGCGGGGGAGCGGGCGGGCGAGTTGCTGATCAACGAGATCAACACGATCCCGGGCTTTACCAATATCTCGATGTATCCCAAGCTCTGGGAGGCGAGCGGCCTCCGCTACTCGGATCTGATGGATCGCCTTATCACCCTTGCCCTGACACGCTTTGAGCAGGACAGCCGTCTGGAGACCGCCGCACCACCCGCTCAACTTTCCGCCTGATCCGTTGCACGGGCCGGCCAGGAGAACATCGCCGTGAAGCGTCTACTGATCGTCGAAAAAGAGCCGCGTGTCCGTCAGTTGATCCGGGTGAACCTGGAGCGCGTCGGGGGATACGACATCACGGAAGCGAGTGACGGCGAAAGCGCCTGGCAACTGCTTCAGCAGGAATCCTTCGACCTTGCCATTATGGAAGTGTTGTTGCCTCCTATCAATGGTGAGGGGTTGCTCGAAGTGATGGAGCGCAGCGAGCGGACTGCAACGATGACGGTCATCGTCATGCTCTGGGTTCCCACGGATAGGAGACTCAGCGACTTCTTCTCCGATTATCAGGCGCGCCACCCTCGTGGTCGGATGGTACTGATCATGAAGCCGTTCAATCCCAGTGATCTCAAGAAGATGGTCGGGCAGATACTGACGGAGGATACTACTCTCAACTAGCCGCGGACGTGTGCAGGCGATAGTACGCTGTGCCGTGCCCGGGGACATTCTGCACGGTAAAGCCGCGCCGATCCAGAAGTCGGCGCAACTTCAGGTTAGGCTGGGCGCAGTTCACCGCATGAACGATCCACTCGACGGCGGCTAGTTCGCGCCTTTGCGCGTAACGCTCGGTGAGCAGCCAGAGCGTCGGCAATACGCCCTCGCCGCCGCCTTCGATCTGCGCTAGTTCGACGAGGAGACGGTCGTCGAAAACGCGGAACTATCCGAGCACCCGAGCGGAACCGACCTGGAATACCAGCGGCTCACCCGAAAGGGCGATGTCGTCCAGAAGGGTATCGGGAAGCGACAGGATCTCGTCGGGCGTATAGCCCTCCAGGAGAATGGGAGGTGGCATCTGGTTAGCGCCTTTCTTTCGGATCGCTCACGCGTTCGTCTCCTCGTCGGGCGTTGCTGCTGACACGCGATGCCACGGAGGAATAACGACGCGCGCAGCCATTCGTTCACAGAGCAGACGAAGCAGGGCGTCTACCGTGGCTCGGTCGGCATGATCCCAATAGCCGACCCAGGCGAAGCGGCAGGTGCGGGCGCGCTCGGTATCGGAGAGGGTTCCTTCTGCAACCAGGTCCTCTAGAATCTCGAAATCGCTCCCATATTCAAACGGGTCTGTGAGATCCTCGCCAAATTGCACGAGAACGCGTGAGCGATTCGGAGCGATTGCGAGTTCGAAATTGTGGGGGAGCCTGCTCTGAGTTGCTTCAGTACGTGAACCCGCCGCTGAGAGGGAGGCCGCGATCCTGTTAGGATCGGGAATGTCCCGGCGTTCGCAAATCAGGAAGTGGCTGATACGTGGTGAAGTTGCCATTATCGTCGGCTCTTGATCCGTGCGCTATTGCGCTATCCGGCTATGCCGGCAGCGCGTATCTCCCAGAGAATGCGTCGTGCGTCTTTCGAATCGAGTTTCTGCAGGCCCCAGATGGCCCGGCGGCGAATGCTATCGTCCTCATCCTTCAGGAGTGCGATCAGGAGATCGAACGCTATCGGTGAGCGCGCCGCGCCGATCAGTTCGAGCAGCCAGTAGCGCATGCCGAGGTCCGTCTCCTGGGCAAACTCGGCGATTAACGCCTCCACGTTCTCGGCTGCGTGGGGGAGCAAGTAGTAAAAGCCGTCTTCGGACGTCCCACCGTCGCGCGATCGCATGAGAGCGAGGGATGCTCGGAAGCCAGGATAGGGGCCACGGGCGATGCCGATCAACTTCTCTTCTGCTTGTCGTTGTTTACGCCGGCTTGGCATGTCGCTCTCCGAGGCGCTTCTCGACACAGCAGCCTCTCTTGACGCACTCGGGCGACGCGCTGCATCGCCATTTCCTTTGTCGAATGCCGACTGCCTGCCGCTAAGTCTATCGCTCCGTCTACAGCGGCCTTCAGCGACGAATATGGCCGGTTATGCGAATCAGATCACCCTCTCTTCTGAAGGGAATGTGGTGTGCGCTCAGGGCAGTCTCAATGGCGGTGAGCGGATCTTCCGGAGCGTTCGCTATGTCCGGGCCGGCATCTGTTCCGGCCGGCTGAACCTCCAGCCATTCGATCTCCAGGACGGGCGTCGGAGAGTATCCGCACCCTTCGATGTAGCCGCGCGGCAGGTAATCACTGGCGCTGCCGCCTTGAAGCCAGCGCTGCCAGGAAGATGGCTGTGAGTGCGTGAGGAGCTTGATGCGATAGAAGAGCGCCAGCGGGCGCAGGGCATCCAGCGCCTCCATCCACTTTGTCGTATTCATCAGACTCGCCGCGACGTCGCGCTCGATGAGCGCCCGTATTGTTGCCTCGTGATCCATTACGAACTCCAGAGATGCTCCAGGGTATACCTGCCGGTGGCGGAGCGCGGCGGTTGCGCGCCGGCGAGAATCTCCTCCCAGGCCGCTTCGGGGAAAACCAGGAGTTCATCGTGATCGTTGACCGTAGGTAAGGCGCCCAGAGCGACCGTTATTCGACCCGAGGGAAAAGCGAGCGTGACCGCCTGGGGGCTTTTGCCTTTTTCCAGCGTAAAACCCCAGACCGTCGCCGCGATCAAAGCTTCGTCCCGGGCTGCGCACCAGGGCGCGGCTTCGGTTGCCGGGATCGTTGGAGCGTTCAGCGTCTCGCTACTGTCCTCACTGTCCTCGCAGATAGTGAGGTGATAAGCGATATCCCGGTCCGGATCAAGTAGCTCCTGCTGCCAGGCCCAGGTGAGGAGGATCGCGCCGGAATTGAAGCGAAGCCGGATTCCCTGACAGCCGCCCGATTCGTTAGGGGCGTTGACGTCGAAGGTCGCCAAATCGTAGCTCAGGACACAGTACTCGACGGATTGCAGGCGACTGCCAAGGACGCGCCCCAGAGGGGGCGTGATCCAGGTCACGAAGGGGGATGGGGATGTTTCTGAACGCTCGGGTTGCATGACTCTCCTATTCGTGGGTGTGCCGGTGGTGAATGTCCGGGTAGTGGGGGTGTTTGTGGCGCATACGCGTGTGGGTGTGCTCGTGCGTGTGCGGCTCGGTCGGGTCGATGCCGGGGGCGTGAGGGTGCTGGTGGTGGGCATCGTGGACATGGGAGTGGGTGTGGGTAAGCGGATCGTGGGTGTGCGTGTGCTCGTGGCGCTCGGTGAGGTGCAGCCAGACGCCGACCGCCATGAGGACGGCTGCGATCAGAAACCGTGAGGAGAGTGGCTCGTGCAGGAGGAGCAGGGCGACGATCGCGCCGACGAAGGGGGCGAGCGAGAAGTAGGCGCCGGTGCGGGCGGTCCCGATATGACGGAGGGCCAGGACGAAGGCGGCGAGGCTGAGGCCGTAGCCGATGAAGCCGACGAGGAGAGCGCCGCCGATCACGGGGGGCGCGGGCAGGTGCGCGCCGAGGGAGAGGGCGATGCCGAGGTTGACGGTTCCGGCGACGGCGCCTTTGATCGCCGCGACCTGGAACGGGTTGCTCGCCGAGATCTTCTGGGTCAGGTTATTGTCGATGCCCCAGCAGAGGCACGCGCCGGCGATCGCAAGGGCGCCAAGCGGGAGCGTGGTGACGCTGCCCTGCCAGGAGAGGAGAAGGCCGCCCGCGACAATGACCACCATGCCCAGAAAGATGCGCCGGTCGAAGTTCTCCTTGAAGACGAACCAGGCCAGGAGTGAGGTGAAGACACCCTCCAGGTTCAGGAGCAGGGCAGCGGTCGAGGCGGGGGTAGCGCGCAGGCCGACCATCAACAGGATCGGGCCGAGGACGCCGCCGAAGAGAACAGCGCCCGTGAGCCAGGGCAGGTCGGCGCGAGTGAGCGGGGCTTCGTCGTCTTTTCGGGCGCGACGCCAGAAGAACAGTGCGGTCAGGCCGAGGCCGGAGCCGAGGTAGAGGAGTGCGGCGAGCAGGACAGGCGGGACGCTCCTGCCGAGAAGGAGCTTGGCGAACGGGGTGCTGATACCGAACAGGACGGCAGCGGCGATCGCCGCGCCGACCCCGACGGGCAATGCTGCATGATGGTTTGATGCGGTTGTTTCGGGTTCGGATGGCGCCGCCATTGATCGATGTTCTCTTCTTGCCGGCCGGTCCTCGCTTTTCTGCAGCAAAGACCCGAGGCGACTACCTGCGTGATTTCCGGTTGCGCCGTTTTACAAACGGCGCTTAAACCGGCTATGGCGCCTCGGGGCGTCGCCGGAAGATCACCTACGTGAAGAACCGCTCCTGGAATGGCGTGATCCGAGAGGCCGGTCCATCGTCACCGACCTTCTTACCGAGGAAATCGCACGGGGCCGTCATCTAATGCTCTTCATCCGCGCGCTCCCTCTCCGGGACTTCGGCCATCACTGCAAGAATATCTGCCACGTCGCGTTGCGCGTCCGGCGTGGGATCGCGGCTGGCATAGGTTTTCAGTCCTGCTGCCATCTCCTCCAGGGGAGCAGGCGGTTCGAGATGAGGCTGGAGCCACAGCGTAAGCGGGGTGTCGTGGCGGAGGCAGGCCAGGATCGCGTTGAGAGCGACATGCGAGAGGGGAGGGCCGGCATCGAGCCAGGATTGGGCGCGCGGCCAGGAGAGACGAGATAGAGCGGCGGTACGTCCCCAGAAGGTGGGGACGGCGTACTCCTGGTGCGCTTCGATCCAGTCCAGAGTGCGGGGAGAGCGGAAGTAGACGAGGGCGAGGGCAGAGGCGTGGATCCAGGGGCTGAGGCTGGGATCAGCCAATGAGGAGGTATCGATGGTCATGAGAGCAGTCAGGTGGTCGGTGACGCGCGCCCAGGCTTCGTCAAAGGGCAGGCAGCCGGCGGCGGCCTGCGAGAGGGGGGGAAAGGGGCCACGATAGAGGTCAGCCGCGTCCCAGCGCTCGCGTATCCAGTTGGCGGCGAAGGGACCGAGGCAGCGGGCGCAGAGCGTATAGGCATGTGCCTCAATATGCGGGTTAGAGGCGCTGGCAGCGACCCGACGCTGGAGAGAGGCAAGCAGGGACGTCTTACCGTCCAGAGATTCGGCGCTGGCGACGAGGGCAGTCACGACCGCCTGCGCGGGACGGGTGTTCAGGTAAGCTTCTGTCATGGCATAGTCGATCAGCCGTTCCTGATCGGCTGCGATCTGCGCCAGCGTCGGAGCCGGGAACCGCTCCGGCGTCTCGACAGGCACCCGGGGAACGTACGCTTTTCCGAGATGGGCGTCCCAGCAGCTATAGAAGTCGCTGTGGAGCAGATATCGGAAAGGGCCGTGCAGTGCCGACAGGTTAAACCATTCGAGTGGGCGCAGGGCGTAGTCCTGCAGACGCTGCTCGCAGGCGCGGCAGAGGCGGTAAGGCTGCTTCGGATCGTCGTCCGGGACGATTACCGCGGCCGGCGCCAGACGGCAGGCTTCGCAGATGCCGGTCGAACTGGCGGGTTCACTCGGCGACATGCGTGGCCTCTTCGGGACGAACGGCGGATATCAGCAGGAAGGGCGGGCGGTCTCGCTCCTGAGCCAGGAGCGGGCTGGCGGCGATCTGCGCGTCGGACGGTCCCCACTCTTCGAGGTGGCGCAGGTGGAACCCGGTCTGCAGCAGCAGATTGACATAGGTGGTGAGGGTGCGGTGCTGTTTGATGACGCCGGGGGCGAGCCAGTCCGTGGTGCGCGGTCCCTCTTCCAGGTAGCGATCGACCGGCCAGACCTGCTGCCCGGTGGGGGAGAGAGACCAGCCGGGATGGGAGGGGGCGGTGTAGATGGGATGCTCCACGGAGAAGATCAGGTGCCCGCCAGGGACGAGAGACCGATAGATCTGCGCCAGCAGCCGGTCGAGCTTGGTCAGGTAGTGGAAGGCGAGGGAAGTGTACGCCAGATCGAAGGAGGCGGGCGGAAGCTCGACCTGCTCCAGATCGGCGCGGGTGTAGGTGATCGCCGTATCGTTGGTCATGGACGCCGCGCGCTCCAGCATCCGCTCGGAGACATCGATCCCCTGGACGGAAGACGCGCCTTCCGTACGCGCCCAGCGGCAGAACCAGCCGTAGCCGCAGCCGAGGTCCAGCACCCGGTGTTCCTTTAGATCCGGAAGCAGGGTGTGCAGCGCGGGCCACTCGATGGCGCCTTCCAGCCCCTCGATCGAGCGCTCCAGTCGGGCGTATGCCGTGAAGAACGCCGCATCGTCATAGATGTTCTGAGTCATGGTTGTCTTATTCCGCAGAAGGGCTGTCGGGAGGTTGCAGGGTGGCGCCGCTCGCGCCCTCCTGCGGGCCGCCGTAGTCCAGGATCGGGACGGCATCCGGCTCCTCTACAGGAATGGGTTCATCCGCTTCCAGCAGGTTGACATCCCGCGTGTCTACACGGGTGACATGCTTTAAAGCCGTGATCCGTTTGACCAGCGGACCGACCTCTTCGCGTTTCAGGTATCGGGCGAGATCGACGCGCAGGATCGCGGCGTCTCCCGCGGCCGGGATAACGGTCGCGCGTTTGACGGGGATGCCCATCCGGGCGAGCGCGGTCAGGGTTTTGCCGACCGCTTCACTATCGTTCAGAAGGTGGATGGAGAGATCGCCGGCGTCGGAGTCGCGGGTCAGGCGCGCCTCCAGCCGCTGAAGGGGGACCAGGGTAAACAGGATGAGCAGGGAAGCGACAACGGCGAGACCTGCCATACCGACGCCCACGGCGATCCCGATCCCGGCGGCTCCCCAGAGGCTCGCCGCCGTCGTCAACCCACGTACTGTCGTGCCATGCCGCAGGATCGCGCCGGCCCCGAGGAAGCCGATACCGGACACTACATAACAGGCCATCTGAGTCGGATCGCCGCTAGGGGCGTGTCGGAGATCGGCAAAGCCGTAGCCGCCCGCCATCGTCATCAGGCAGGCGCCGATCCCGACCAGGATATGGGTGCGAAAGCCGCTAGCTCGCTCATGTGTCGAGCGCTCCAGGCCGATCAGGCCGCACAACAGCAGGGTCAAGAGGGGGCGGACAATAACGATCGCGTCGAATCGCCCGACGAACTGATCGATGATGGTACGGAGGACGAGCGACCAGTAGGGTGTCAGGCTCAGCATCACGTAGAACTACGCCATCGTCTCGCGATCTCCTGCGTGTCAGAGAGGGCAAAAAGGGCCAGACAGAAAAACGGCCCGATCACGTCGGGATCAAGTCACCGCATTCGATCGGACCGGTTCCACAGCACGTGGAGAGAAAAGGAGATCACACAACGTAATAATAACAAACAAAGCGGCCTGCTGTCAAGTTGTCCTGTCAGAAGCTGGTTATATCGCTAGCATTCCCGGCAGTTTCTTCAGTTCCGTCGCGCCAGGAGAAGACAGATATCGTCGCTCTGATGCCCACCTGCCCACGTTAGCGTGCGCTCTACGACGGCTTTGGCGATGTCCGCCAGAGTGCGGGAAGGCTCGACGGATTCTGCTTGCAGGGCCTTTCTCAGTCCAGCAATGCCGAAGAAATCACTGCGTGCTGTCTGTCGGCGCGCCTCGGTAATGCCGTCTGTAGTCATCGCGATCAGGTCACCGATTTCTATGTCGAAGCGCGGCGCCTCATAGTCTTCGCCGGTCAGGATCCCCAACAGGGATCCGAAGGGGCATACCTGCTCTGCCGTCTTCGAACCTGCATCTCGCCCGGCGCGCAGAATCACGGGCGGTTCTCCGCCCGCGCAGCAGCAGTACGCCTCACCGGTCTGTGTATTCAATAGAGTCGCGGTTAGCGCCACATAGGCACTGCCTGCATGGGCGGCATCAATGCGACGGTTGCCGATCACGAACTCGTTCAGCAGGCGCATCGCTGTCGGCAGATCGCCGTTATGCTCCCGGAGGAAGGCGCGAAGGGCGAATTTTATCTCGGCCGTATAGGTCGCCGCTTCCACTCCCTTGCCGGTCGCATCCCCGACCACGAGCGCGACGACGTTTTCAGATACCGCGAATACATCGAAGAAATCGCCACCGATCAGGGCTTCATCCCATGCGGACTGGTATAGGGGTGCGACTGTCAGCCCTGGATAGGCATCCGGAGGGGGAGCGAGAAGAAGCGAACGCTGCACGGCGGCTGCGACGCGCGCTTGCTGCTCCTGCAGACGCGTCTTTTCCGTCACATCGATGAAGGCGCCTACCGCGCCGCGTACGCTGCCGTCCTCGGCAATAAGCGGCGTCGCATGTCCGAACAGGCGAAGCCGGTTGCCCGTATCGAAGCGGTGATCGTCTTCGTAACTACCCTCGCCCTTTGTGTGACCAGGATCGTCGAACACGATCTCAAACTCCGCCTTCTCGACCGGCGTCCCGGTGAGCGCCGCCTTCTGTACGGGCAGCTCTTCCGGAGGGATCTCCGTTCCATCATGGCGCATAACGCGGAAGTGGGTGGGGCGCTCATCCCCGGGTGCACTTTTGGACACATTGATCGGCGAGGGGGGGATGCCGTCAGATGCGGCGGACACTGCCTGCGTTGGGAAGCGCAGCGCTTTCAGCGCGGCCGGGTTTGCCCGCATCACCTGTCCTTGAGGGTCTTCGGCGACGAACAGGGGTACGGGTGCAACGGCAAACAGCGTTTCGAACTCAGAGATACGGTGCTCCAGCTCGCGGCGCAACTCTGCTTCGCGTGTCTCCGCCGCTTTCTGATCGTGGATGTCCGTACCGGTGCCAACCCACTGGATGGTATGGCCGGTGTTCGTATCTCGTACGGGTTCGGCTCGGCCCACGAACCAGCGGTACGCACCGTCCCGACCGCGTCGCACCCGGTATTCGATCTCAAACGGCTCATTCGTGGCAAGGGACTGACGCCAGCGCGCCATGGTCCGCTCGCGATCGTCAGGATGCAGCGCGTTTATGAAACCGAAGCCGGTGCTCTCCTCTTCGGTCAGGCCCGTATATTCGTACCAGCGCCGATTGTAATAGAAGCGTGAGCCGTCGGCATGCGTTGCCCAGACGAGTTGCGGGATGGTGTCTGCCAGCGTCTGCAGATGCGTCTCCGCCCGCTTTTGATCAGTGATATTGCGCAGCAGACCGACGAGGCGCACGGGACATCGCCCGGCAGCGTCGAAGGTGACGCGTCCTTTCGCCGCGATCCAGCAGTAGGCGCCGTCGGGAAGGAGTACGCGATACTCCGCCTGGTAGATTCCTTCTGCGCCACTATCGGGATCGTAGGCTTTCTGCAGCGCCTCTTCTACCGACACGACGTCTGCTGGATGAAGGCGCGACCAGAAGGCCGGAGCCTCGGATGGGGCGAAGGCAATATTGCCATCCAGAGGAGTGTCCAGGATATCTTTCGGAGGCGGAATCCCCAGCAGATGAAAGGTGCGGAGGCTGTATTGCTTTTGCCCCGTTGCGCAGTCTACCTCGATGACTCCCGATTCCGAAGCCTCAAGGGCAAGCTTGAGGCGTTCGTCGGCGGCGCTACGCTTCGCTTCGGCTTCTCGCAGGTCGTGTATATCGGTAGCGAAGCCTACCCATCCTGTGATCTCTCCCTTCGCGCCATGGGTCGGGACAGCGCGGCCCAGATGCCAGCGCCATGCCGCGTGGCGATTGCGCATACGGAACTCATGTGCCCATGGCTCACCTGTCTCGATAGAACGCTGACGTGTGGCCCACATCTCCGAGAGATCGTCGGGATGCACCACCTGGCGCCACACGGTCGGCAGTTCGACGTCGCCTCCCAGGCCTGTGTAATCGAAGAAGTGCTGGTTATGGAAGGTGGTCGTGCCTCCCTCCGGTGGCGTCGTCCAGATCATCAGGGGCATCGTATTCGCCAGTTCAGTCCAGCGGCGATCACGCTCCACCGCTGCGGCGAGTGTCTGAGCGCCCTGCTCCTCCTGGCGTTTGCGCTCTGTTATATCGCGAAGAAAGACCGCGATCTGTCTGCGGTCACTACTGTCGAAGGGGACAAAGGACGCTTCCAGCCAGCTACCCTCTCGGGCGAAAGGAGGGACCTCGACGACAGCTGTCTCGCGTTCATCGCTCACACGCTGACAGAACTGCTCCAGTGCGGCACCGACGATGGGGGGAAGCACAGGCTGCACCGGCGTACCGCGCAGGATGTTCTGACTGACGCCGAGCAGACGTTCCCCGGCAGGATTGATGTAAACGACGTGCAAGTCGCCGTCGAGTACAATGACGGCCTCCGCAGGAATTGTGGGTATCACCATCGTCGCTCCCTCCGTACCGGCCACAATGCCCGTATAGGTACTATCCTAATTATCGGACTGAAAACGTCAGCACTGTATCTGGTTTCCCGCGCCGATGGTAGGCGAGCGATCAACAGGAATACCGGCGGATGGCGTGGAAAGGTCTCTCACTAAACGCTTGGCCTCAGGGATGAGATCTCTTTGAAATACCGACCTACCGCCTTTACGATGATCACGGCACTGGCTCTACTGCTCGCCGGCGTCGCCATCACGCAGCCGGCATGCTCGCAACAGACCCCGCAGACGCCTCTCTATCGGGATACGCACGCGCCGCTCGAAGCGCGGGTGAAGGACCTGTTCGGGCAGTTGACGGCAGACGAGAAGATGGATCTCCTGACCGGGACGGACTTTACGACGCGGCCTATTCCGCGTCTGGGCGTGCCCGCGATGGGGATGGTCGATGCCGGCCAGGGGGTGCGCGGCGGCATGGGAAGCACGCAGGGACCGGCGACGCTGTTCCCGGCAGGTGTCACCATGGCGTCGACCTGGGACCCGGATCTCGTCGGGCGGATCGGCAAGGCGATCGGCGAGGAGGCGCTCAATAAGGGGACCGGCGCCCAGGTGCTGCTCGGCCCGGCCGTCAACATTCACCGGTCGCCGCTCGGCGGCCGGAACGGCGAGTACTTCAGTGAGGACCCCTATCTGGCGGGGCGTCTCGCGGTCGGCTACATCCAGGGGATGCAGAGCACCGGCTGCGCCGCCTGCGTCAAGCACTATGCCGCCAATAACGAGGAGGTGGACCGGGACTATGTCAATGTCCTGGTGGGCGAGCGCGCCCTGCGGGAGATCTACCTGCCTGCCTTCGAGGCCGCGACGAAAGAGGGACATGTCTGGGCTCTGATGTCCTCCTACAACCGGATCAACGGCCACCATGCCACGGCCAGCGAGTATCTGTTGACCCAGGTGCTGAAGAAGGGGTGGGCTTGGGACGGCATGGTGATGTCCGACTGGGGCGCTGTCCATGAGACTGTCGGTGTGGTGAACGCCGGTAACGATCTGGAGATGCCGGGGCCCGGTCACCTGAAAAAGGAGCTGATCGCCCGCGCTCTGAAGAACGGGCAGATCACGCAGGCGACGATCGACGATAACGTCCGGCGTATTCTGCGGGCTGTCCTGCGTGTGGGGCTCCTGGACACGCCGCGGACGCCGGACCATTCGGTCGTCAATTCGCCCGCGCATCAGAAGTTGACGTTCGAAGCCGCCTCGCAAGGGATCGTGCTGCTGAAGAACGAGGGTAATGTTCTGCCGCTCGACCGGACACGTATCCAGTCGGTTGCCGTCATCGGCCCGGCGGCGACGGACCTGCAGATGGGCGCCGCCGGCAGCCCCGGCGTCCAGCCGTTTTACTCCATACAACCGCTCGACGGCATCAAGCGTCTGCTGGGCACGGGCGCGGTCGTCCGTTACGACCGCGGTATCGATGGCGGTCAACCGATCCCCGTCACGGCGCTCGTTCCTCCGACGGGCAGCGGGAACG
>Ga0105239_10008103_pt1 | contig 11995 bp, 10 predicted proteins | sample KBSC44metaG_FD_92761 | JGI IMG/M metagenome (GOLD analysis project Ga0105239, IMG submission 92761) | Corn rhizosphere microbial communities from Kellogg Biological Station, Michigan, USA - KBS C4-4 metaG | ecosystem: Host-associated > Plants > Roots > Rhizosphere > Soil | place: Michigan, USA...
CCACGAGACCTACTTCAGTGAGGAGGTCACACTGGAGACACTGCCGACGGAGGTCTGGGATCGGGTCATCGGCGTCAATCTGCGCGGCGTCTGGCTCTGCTCCAAGCATGTGCTACCCCACCTGCGCAAATCGACCCGGGGTCCCAACATCGTCAACTGCGCGTCCCTCGGTGGGCTCATCGGCTATTCCCCGGGAAGTGCCTACTGCCCATCGAAGGCGGGGGTGATCCAGCTGACCCGGGTGACGGCTATCGAGGCCGCGCCAAACGTTCGGTGCAATTCGTACTCGCCTGGATCCTCCGATACGGATATGAACACGAGGTATCGTGCCCGTTCCGGGGACGACGAGTCGCTGGAGCGGGCGCTGACCGGGACCCATCTGATCCCGCGGGTCGGCCAGCCGGAGGAGATCTCCAAACTCGTCTGCTTCCTGGCCTCCGACGATGCGGCCTTCATCACCGGGGCGAATTTCGTCGTCGACGGCGGCGCCTCCGCCTGGCGCGGATCGCGCGTCTGAGAGGTTTTCTCCTCCCGCCGAACGCCGCCTGCTAGAGACCGTCTTATTCAACGGCGCGACGTCGAGGTGGGCCTCGCGGAAGTGGTGCCGTGTCTGTCTTTGCCAGTCGGGCGACGACGTAGCCGTCGCGGCGCCGTGCCGATCGATGTGGACCCCTTTTGCACCTGTAACCACCGCTCGTGCCGGCGCCAGCGGCGTCGCCATCGCATGGTCAGTCACCTCAGCGAGGCAATAGTCAGGGACATTCGTCGCCCTGATCCCATCAGCGGCGACGAACGATGGGAGCAACGAATTAGCAATAGTATACTCATCTATGGTACTCCCACTCCTCCCCGCCCCGGCCTCCAATGGGACTTACCAGCCATGGGCGCCGGGGCCGTCGCACTCGCCCGAACCGGTGTCCGCATGAGAGCCACGACCCTGTCAGATCAACTCCCGTCAGCGCCGGAACTTCGCTTCGACGGGGCAGTCATCTGGATCACGGGCGCAAGTCGCGGGCTCGGCCGCGGACTGGCGCTAGCCCTTGCAGGCGCGGGGGCCGAGGTCGTGCTGACCGGACGCTCCGGTGAGGCTCTGCGCGAACTCGTCGCCGCGATCACAAGACAGGGCGGCCGTGCCACCGCGATGGTCGGATCGGTCAACGATCCGGCAGACATCGCTGCCGCGACCGCATCGATCGAGCGCACTCACGGCAGGCTCGACGCGCTGATCAACAACGCCGGGATCAGCCCCTACTTCACTCGGGCCGAGAGGCTCAAGGAGGTTGAGCTAAGCGAGGTGTTGAACACCAATCTCGTCGGCGCGTTTGCATGCTGCAAGGCGGCACTGCCGCTCCTGGAGAAGGCACGCGCCGGCAACATTCTCAACATCTCCTCGGTCCACGGCAGCCGCTCGCACCACCGACTGCTCGCATACTCGGCCAGCAAGGGAGGTCTGGAAATGGTGACCCGAAGCCTCGCCGACGAATGGGCGGATCGGGGCGTCCGGGTCAATTCCCTCGCGCCCGGATACATCGAAACCGAGATGACCGAGGGCCTGCGTCGCCATGACGGCTGGCGGGAAGAGTTGCTTGGTCGAATCCCTTTGGCCCGGTTCGCCCGCGTCGAGGAGGTCGTGGCCTGTGCGATGTTCTTGGTCAGTGAGCTGTCGACCTACGTAACCGGGGCGACCCTGGCCGTCGACGGTGGGTGGAGCGTTCGATGATTGACTTCACCATCCCGGACGAGGTCTCGGAGCTCCGCGACCGCGTGACCGATTTCGTCCAGCAGACGGCGATCCCCGCCGAGCAGCGCGACGAAGGTCGGCACGGACTGGATCCCGAGCTCCGCGCCGAACTCCAGGGCGCCGCGCAGAAGGCCGGAGTATTCGCCCCTCAGCTTCCGGTCGACCTCGGAGGGCGCGGCCTGGACATGCGAGGGACCGCCATCGTGCTCGAGGAGGCAGGATACGGGCTCCTCGGCCCCCCGGCGATGAACTGTGCAGCGCCCGACGAGGGCAATATGCACATGCTCGACCTGATCGCGACACCAGAACAGCGCGATCGCTATCTGCTCCCGCTCGCCAAAGGGAAGATCCGCTCCTGCTTCTCGATGACGGAGCCGGCCCCCGGCGCGGGATCCGATCCCTCGATGCTCCTGACCCATGCCAAGCGAGTTCGCGGCGGCTGGACGATCAACGGACGTAAGTGGTTCATCACCGGGGCCGACGGCGCGGCCTTCACGATCTGCATGGCGATGACCGACGAGGGGGCGACGATGTTCCTCGTAGACGCCGAGAATCCCGGCTGGCGCATCGAGCGCCTCGTCGACGCGACCGATCGGGTCTTCACGGGCGGCCACGCCGAAGTCCTGTTTGAGGACTGTCGAGTCGCCGACGACGCGATCCTCGGTCAGCTCGGCGAAGGCTTCAAGTATGCGCAGGTCCGCCTCGCGCCGGCCCGCCTCACCCACTGCATGCGTTGGTTGGGAGCCGCCCGCCGAGGTCACGACTTCGCCCTCGCCCATGCGAGATCGCGTGAAGCGTTCGGCAGCCGCCTCGGCGACCTCGGCATGGTCCAACAGAAGATCGCCGAGTCGGAGCTGGACATCGAGGCGAGCCGGCTGATGATCTGGCGCTGCGCCTGGACGTTGGACCAAGGAGGTGCAGGTCGCCACGAGTCCTCCATGGCGAAGGCATTCGTCGCCGAGGCAGCCTGGCGGATCGTCGATCGTTCCGCCCAGATCTGCGGGGCGCTCGGGGTCTCGGGCGACGGGCCTCTGGCCCGGACGATGAACGAGCTCCGGCCATTCCGGATCTACGACGGGCCGACCGAGACGCACCTGTGGGCCATCGCCCGACGGGCGATCGGCAGGCAATCGAGCCGGCGATGACCGAGGCCGTCGTCGCAACTCGAGCCGAAGCGGTCGACCTGGAGTTCGGGGCCGCGGTGGTCATCGAGCCCTTGGAAGGCTTTCTTGACGAGATCGGGTTGACCGGCGGCGAGGTCCAGGTCGAGGAAATCGGGGGCGGTCACTCGAATCTCAGCTTCCTTATCCGCCGCGACCACCGGCGCATGGTCCTCCGCCGACCGCCGCGTGGTCCGATCTTCGCCTCCGCCAACGACGTCCTCCGAGAATCCAGGGTCCTCGAGGCCCTACGACCAACCCAGGTCCCGGTGCCCGAGATCCTGGCCCGCTGCGGGGACCCGGAGGTAATCGGTGCCCCCTTCTTCCTGATGACCTTCATCGAGGGGTCGCCGATCAACGACGGGCTCCCCCCGAGCCTCGCCGTTCCGGACGCCGCCGAGCGGATCGTCGAGGAACTGGTGTCCACCCTCGCCGATCTCCACGCCACCTCCTTGACCGACACCGACCTCGGAGCCATCGGCAAGCCCAACGGCTATCTGGAACGGCAGCTGCGGCGGTTCTCGGCGCTTCTCGACGCCAACGCCACCCGCCCACTTCCCGAACTCGAACGGATCGCTGAGTGGCTGTCGAACCATCGACCGACCACCCCGACCGCGACCTTCGTACACGGCGATTACCGGCTCGGCAACGTGATGTTCGTCGCTCCCCTTCGGCTCGCCGCGGTGCTCGACTGGGAGATGGCGACCGTCGGCGATCCGCTCGCCGACCTAGGCCATCTGACCGCCACCTGGGCGGAGCCCGGCGACGAGATCAGCCCGATGCTCGCCCTCTCGCGACTGACGCTCGCGCCCGGCTTCCCCGGCCGCGAGGACGTCGCCCGACGGTACGCCCAGATCACGGGCCGTGCTGTCGCATCGTTGCCTTGGTATCAGGTACTGGCGCTCTGGAAGTCGGCGATCTTCCTCGAGGGCAGCTACAAGCGATACCGGACCGGCGCCAGCTCGGATCCGTTCTTCGCCGACCTTGAGCAGGGTGTGCCGATGCTGGGGCGCGCGGCCCAGGCCCGGATCGAGAGCGCGGAATCGAGCCTTTAGTGCCGCAGGCGACGGCGGCCGGCGGACGTGGCCCGGTCCCCGTCGGTCTCTGCCCGCTGGTGGTAATGCGCCAGGCCGGTTGCCAGGTGCACCTGCATCCGACGTTGCGCGAGCGCCACATCGCCGGCGATGACCGCTTCGACGATCGCCTTGTGCGCCTGGTGCACCTCCTGCAACTGAGAAGGCTCGTAGGTCAGGTTGCCTGCTCGTTCGTAGGTCAGGTTGCCGAGCGTCTTGACGAAGAGCTGCATCGCGGCATTGCCGGTCAGTTCGGCGAGCACGTCGTGTAGGTCGTGAGCCCGGCCAACCTCGATCTCCCCTTCGGTGTTCTGCTCCTGCTCCAGCACATCGCGCAGCTTGCGGATGCCGTCTTCGTCGAGACGATCGATGGCGATCCGCACACACTGAAGCTCGATCGCACTGCGCACGTCGAACAGGTCCTGAGCACTGACGTCGGCCCAATCGAGGTAGAGCATCGCCGGATGCTGGACGGCCTCCAGATCGGGAGAGGTCACGACGAGGCCGCCGTGAGGTCCGCGTCGCATGAAGGCCGCCCCATGGTGCTCGACGATGCGCACCGCCTCGCGAAAGACGGCTCGACTGACACCGTACTGTTCGATCAGGGCTGGCTCGGAGCCCAGCGACTCGCCGAGCGGCCATCCCTTGGCGATGATCTCCGACTCGATCTTTTCTGCCAGTTCGGAAGCCATCTTGTCGCCGGGCTTGGAATCCGACGAACCCTGGTCGGTGCGCTTGCCGCCCTTCGAATTCACCCGACCGGGGGCCTTCTTTTTCTTCGCGGCGGCGGAATTACTCGACGGAGTCATCGTTGCCCTCCGTCGGCATTTCGTATCCTCATTGGCTCCATCGATTCCATGCTACCTGTCGTCGTCAGGTGTCGCGGTTCCCGCATCCGCAAGCTCGCGGGCCAGATCGGTGCACCAGAGTTCGAGGTGGCGATCAACTGTGTCGGCGGGCACTCCGGGTAGCCATCCCCAGGTGAAAACCGTCGCCACCGGCACCTCGGCAAGGTGACGTCGCAACTCGACGGCCGCTTCGGCCGCGGTCGCAACCAGACAGCCGCGTAAGCCGCCCTCGAGCCCACGCGATCGTGCACCCTCGAGGTCGATCTCGCGGCTCCTGCCGGCCTCCTCGTCGTAGCTCCGCCATTGGTACTCAAAGTAGCGTGAGACGGTAGGCCAGTCGCGCTCTGGATCGTCGCTGAGGAACACGTTGACGGGTCCCGCCATGCGGGCGGAGTCGGCCGGATGGCCGCCTTCCACCAGCCCGGCCACGTACTCCTCCGCCTGACCGCTCTGCACCGACAACAAGCCCTCGCCAAGCCGCCCCACCCGTCGAGCCCCCTTCGCCCGGTTGGCTCCGATCCAGATCGGCAGCCGTTGCTGGAACGGCGGCGGGGTTACCTCGCCCGCCTCGATCAGACTCCGTATCTCTTCGACGCGACCGAACATCTGCCCCATCGGCCTCGCCCCGGGTACGCCGTAGAGCTCGAACTCGGCAGGACGGTAGCCCGCCCCGAGCCCGAGGTCGAGACGACCTTCGCTCAGCAGATCGACGATCGCCGCCTCCTCCAGAATCTGGGCTGCGGGCCTGAGGGGAGCGAGATAGACGGCGGTGCCGATCCGGACACTCTGCGTCCGCGTCGCGATCGCGGCGGCCAGGGTCAGCGGCTGCGGCAGATATCCGTCGTCGAACAGGTGGTGCTCGGAGAGCCAGACCGACCTCCCGCCCAGTTCCTCGACCCGTTCACAGAGGCTGAGCGCCGCGCGATAGACCTCGGCCCAGGAACGCCTCCAGGGCCTCGGGTTTCGGACATCCAGGTAGACGCCGAGGTCCACGTCAGCCCCGGGCTCAGCGGGGCTTGAAGGTCAGATCCAGGCGACCGACGCCACGGAAGGCAAGGCTCTCGACGTATTCGTAGGCATCGTCGCCATCGAGCTGGATGTCGGTGAGGCGGTCGAGCAGGCGCTCGTAGGCGATCTGGGTCTGCAACCTGACCAGCGGGGCGCCGAGGCAGAAGTGGAGTCCGTGGCCGAACGCGAGGTGCGTTTTGACGTTCTTGCGATCGGCCTGGAACTCTTCCGGCTCGGCGAACTGCCGGTCGTCACGGTTGCCCGAGCCGTAGAGGAGGAGGACGAAGGCACCGGCCTCGACCTCGACGCCGTCGATCTCCACGTCCTGGGTCACCATCCGGATGTTCCACTGGACGGGCGATTCGATTCGCAGGGCCTCCTCGATGGCGTTCTCACGCAGGGATGGTTGCTCGCGCAGCTCCTCGAGATCTGCGTTCTGCAGGAACATCAGCATCGTGTTGGCAAGGCCGTGGGATGAGGACCCGGACGCGCCCAGCATGATGCTGAAGGTGTCATACACAGCGTGCTGCAGCCCTAGGTCATCGCCGTTTTTCTCGATGTGCGCGCCGAGGAAATTGCTCAGCAGATCGTCGCGCGGGCTCTCGTGACGATCCTCGATAGCCGACTGGATGTAGCCCATCATGTCGCGCACCTGGGCCGCTATCTCCTCCTGTTTCTCCGGCGGGTGGTAGGGACTCCCCTGACCGTCGTAGGTGCTCCAGGGCTCCGCGCGAGGGGCGTCCTCGACCGGCAGGCCGACGATCAGCATGGTGATGACCGCGCCGAGGGGTCGGGTGAATTCGGACACGAACTCGACTCGACCCTTGTCGATGAATTTGTCGATCAACTGGTCGACAGTGCGCCGGATGATCAGCTCGTAGGTCCGCACCTGACCGGGACGAAAGTGCGCCGAGGCGAGCTTGCGCTTCCAGGTGTGCGCGGGTTTGTCGCTCGATTGAAAGGTGGCGACCGAGTCGGGGGTGCGAGCAGCCAGGTCCTCGAGCGTCGCCGGTCGCCGTCTCCCATCCTCGAACGCATAGGTGACACTGGAGAAGAGCTCGGGGTTGCGAAGGACGAAGACGATGTCCTCGTAGCGGGAGATCAGGTACTCGCCTTTCCGTCCCGGCACCTCGTGGACGGGATCCCCCTCCCGCAGCGCCTCGTAGACGGGGAAGGGACACTTCGCGACCTCGCGCGAGGGCAGGACCACCTCATGCGCATCGATGGCTTTCTCCGGGGTGCTTGCCATTTCCAACATCTCCTTCCCAATCAGGCACTTGGAGGCACGTCCGACCTACCGCCGGGGTCCGCCCCCAAAATCCAGCATCTGCAAACAGAGTATACCCTATTGCTCAGGCCTGGACGTCAGGCCTCAGACCAGATCGATCGGGAAGGTGCCTCGATGAGCGACACGAAACTTCAACGCTGGATCTGTGCCTCGTGCGGCTTTGTCTACGAGCCGACGGAAGGTGACCCGGACGGGGGCATACCCCCAGGAACCGCCTTCGAGCACATCCCGGACAGTTGGTTCTGTCACGTGTGCGGCGCCCGCAAGTGCGAGTTCGAACCGCTGGTCGAATGACGATCTCCCTCGCCGAGGCCGAGCAGGTGGTCCGCTCGGGGGCTCGGGCCGCGGACGACAGAGGGCTGAAGGTAAGCCTCGCCGTCGTCGACCTGCACGGAGATCTGGTCTCCCTCGCGCGGCTCGATGGCGCCCGCCACTTCACCGCCAATGCCGCCCACGGCAAGGCCCTGGTGTCGGCCCTGCTGGCGGCGCCGAGCGGTGACTATTCCGAGGTCGCCCAGCTGCAGGTCTTCCAGAGCCTCAACCGCGCCCACCAAGATCGGATGGTCTTCTGGCAGGGCGCCGTTCCTCTGCGCAGAAGCGGTGCACACGTGGGGGCGATCGGCGTCGCCGGCGCTGCCTCCGACGAGGACGAGGAGATTGCCCGGGCGGCTGCTGCCGCGCTCTGAACCGACTCCGCTCAGGTCGACAGGGGCACGTCCGGATGCAGATTGACCAGCTTCGGCTCGAGGAAGGGCGCCAGCCCCTCGGGTCCTCCCTCCCGTCCTAGGCCGGACTGCTTGAACCCGCCGAACGGCCCGATCGGACAGGCACCGAAACCATTCACGTTCACCTGCCCGGCACGGATGCCGCGCACCATCTTCTCGCTCACCGACTCGTCATGGGTGAAGACGGCGGACAGGAGGCCGTAGTCGGAGTCGTTGGCGATGCTGATCGCATCGTCGATGTCGTCGTAGGGGATCAGGCAGACGACCGGCCCGAACACCTCCTCGCGGGCGATCCTCATCGAATTGTCCACGCCGACGAACAAGGTCGGCTCGAAATACCAACCCTTCTCCAACCCGCGAGGCCTGCCACCTCCGGCGACGATCTCGGCGCCGTCGGCGAGGCCGATCTTGATGTACTCCTCGACCCGACTGCGCTGGCGCTCGGAAACCAGCGGCCCGACCTCGGTGGCGGGATCCCACGGATCGCCGACTCGAAGGTCCTCGAACGCCGCGGCTAGCACCGCCGCCATCTCGTCGTGCCGCTCGCGGGACACCAATACCCTCGTCGTCGCGCAGCAGACCTGGCCCGTGTTGCCGGTGCCACCCTCGATCAGAGCCGGCAACAGGGACGGGAAGTCGACGTCGTCGGCGACGATCGCGGCCGACTTGCCGCCCAGCTCGAGCGTCACGCGCGCGATGCGCTCGGCACAGATGCTCATCACCTTGCGCCCCGCAGCCGTGCTGCCGGTCAGGGTGATCTTGTCGACCATGGGATTCGCCACCAGGGCTTCACCCTCGTCGCGGCCGCCGGGCAGGACGCTGATCACGCCCGGGGGAAATCCCGCGGCCTCGAACGCCTCGGCCATCACGTTCAGCTCCAGCGGCGCCTCCGGGGCGGGCTTGACGACGAGCGTGCAGCCGGCCGCGAGCGCGGCGCCCACCTTCCAGGCGGTGGTGGCGCTGGGCCCGTTCCAGGGCGTGATCGCGCCCACCACCCCGACCGGCTCGCGGATCACCCGTACCTCGCCGTAGGAAAGCGACCTCCGGTCCTCGAATTCGAAGCTTGCCGCCATCTCGGCGAAGTCACTCCAGATCATCCAGGCGTTGTCCTGCAGCCCCTGGCTGCGCCTGACCGGGCTGCCGACCTCGGCCGTGAAGCACGCGGTGACCTCGTCGTTGCGGAGTTCGAGCTCCTGCAGCGCTCGACGCATCACCTCTGCCCGTTCTGGTCCCGACATGCGCGGCCACGGGCCCTCGTCGAAGGCATTCCGGGCCGCCGAGACGGCGCGGTCCACGTCCGCAAGCGTCACCTCGGGAACCGTTGCGATGCGCTCCTCGGTGGCGGGCGAGATCACATCGAGGCGGGAGTCGCTCGTCGGCTCGACCCACTCCCCGCCGATGAACAGCTTTGCGAAGCTGCGTGGCTCGAAGGTGTCGATGGTGGGTGAGATGCTCATGTCGGCTGTCCTTTCGCCTGTATGCCGCTAGTCGAAGGTGATGATTCCGCGTAGGTTCTTGCCAGACTGCATGTCTTGGTAGCCCTTATTGATCTCCTCGAGCGTGTAAGTGTTGGTGATCAACTCGTCGAGCTTCAGGGCACCGTCCATGTAGAGCCCCAGCAGCATCGGGATGTCGTTGGCCGGGTTACAAGAGCCGTAAACGGTCCCCTGAAGCCTTTTCCCCGACATCGCGAAGGAGTTGAGGTCGAGCGTCACGTTGCGGTCCAGCATTGGGGGGCTCGACGGTAAGACGACCACCCCGCCCTTGCGAACGAGCATCTGGACGTCGTCCAGGTATTTCCCCTGGCCGACACCGATCGCGACGATTGCGCAGTCGGCCATGGTGCCGCCGGTTAGCTCACCGACTAGATCGGCGGCCTCCTCGAACCCTGCGGCCGTGTGCGTGGCGCCGAACTCCGGTGCCATCTCACGCTTGAACGCAACCGGATCCACGGCGATCACTTTGGCAGCACCGGCGTGCCGGGCCCCCTGAACGGCGTTGATCCCGACGCCGCCCACCCCGATGACGACCACGGTGTCACCGATCCGGGTTTCTGCGGCGTAGACGGCTGAACCCCATCCCGTCGGCACGCCGCAGCTGACGATGGCGGCTTTGTCCAGCGGGACCGAAGAGTCGATCTTGATCGCTGAGTTCACCGGAACGACGCAGTAGGGACTAAACGTCCCAAGATAGCAGAACGCCCCGACGCCCTTGCCGTGCGAATGCACGCGGTGGGTCCCATCGAGCGCGTAATCCTGCATGGCTTCGGCTCCCAGGTCGCACAGATTCTGCCGCCCCGAGACACAAGGTTGGCAATGGCCACAGGAGGGTATGAAGGAAAGGACGATGTGGTCGCCGGGGCGCAGAGATGTGACGCCCGGCCCGACCTCCTCCACCACACCGGCGCCCTCATGTCCACCGAGCACTGGGGCGAAATCGAGGATGAGGTCACCGCTGTCCAGGTGGGCGTCCGAGTGGCACAGCCCGGCGGCGGCGACCCGGACAAGAACCTCGCCTTCCTTCGGAGGGTCGAGCTCGATCTCATCGATGGTCCATCCTGAACCGGTGCCCGGTTCCCACAACAAAGCGCCCTTCGTCTTCATCCCTCTCCCTCTCTTTCAGGCCAGCCGATGCGCCTTTCGGAACCGCGCCCTCGGCTCTCGGCAAATCCCTCAGCGTCGGCATTTAGCATACTCTTTTGCCAGGGCGGTCATGCGAGGCCTCACTCCTGACCGGAGCCGTCAAGAGCGTCGCACCGGGCGCGACCTGAATGCCCGGTAGCTCTCGACATCCTCCGGGAGCGTCCCGCGGCCGGCCGGCGATTTCGGCCAGTGGGCTGCCTGCTGCCGGAACGGATTCAGCTCGCGGTCGGTGCCGAACCAGAGCAAGTGGCGGCGGGACAGGAACCGCCACGTCCCATCCTCGGAGACGTACCGATCCTGGTACATGATCGATTGGTCGATGAAACGATCGCCCCACCCAACCTGGACGATGCAGTAGACGCTGCCGTGGGCGTGCGTCTCATCGTCCAGCTCGATCAGGTGGTTGCAGACGAACAGGATCGAGGGTCCACGGTCGGGCCACTGCTCGATCATCGTCTCGACCGTATGGACGTCCATGTCGGGGTAGCCCGCCGGAGTATCAGTCTCCGCCCACAGGGACCTGTACATGTCCACGTCCCTGAAATCGACCGCGTAGGCGTACTTGTACGCCAGCTGCTCGATCTCGTGGATCGACCACAATCGCCGCACGACCGAGCTGTCGCCGCCCTCCATCAGCGGGTCGCGGCCGTGGTCGCGTCCGACCCCGCGGCGGCACGCTGGGCGACGAGGCTCTTCGCCGCCAGGTAGCCGAAGACCAAGGAGGACCCGACCGCCGAGCCGCTTCCGTAGCCGCCGCCGAAGAGGACGTTGGCGGCGGTGTTGCCGCTCGCGTAGAGGCCGTCGATCGGCCGGCCGTCGGCACGGAGGACCTGCCCGGTCGGCGAGGTGGTGACCCCGCCGCGAGCGCCCGCGTGGGACGGATGGATCTCGAAGCCGTAGAACGGCGCTTTGCTGACCGTGTCCATGTTGGGATTCGGGCCTGCGTGCTCCGCATCGCCCCAGTAACGCTCGTAGGCGGTCGTGCCGCGGTTGAACTGACCGTCGACGCCCGCCTTCGCGTCCTCGTTGAACCGCTTGAGCTGGGCCAAGAAACCCGCTTTGTCGATCCCCAATGCCTCGGCGAGCTCCGCGGGCGTCTCGGCGACCGAGATCCAGTCCGGAACCTCCTCGTCGTCGCGCACACCCGGCAGGCCGTAGCTCTCACGGCAGCGCGAGTCGCAGATGAAGAAGGAAGGCACGTTCGGATAGGTCTGGGTCAGCATGTCGGCGTGGGCCCACGCATCGGTGATGTCGTAATAAGCCGCCTCGTTGGCGAACCGCCGCCCCTCCTTGTTCACGACCAACGTGTGTGGTTTGGAGAGCTCGTTGTTGAACATCCGGTAGAGCGGCTGGCCCTCTTCGTGGAGATCGCCGGGGATCTGGATCGCCGGATGCCACACGGCCTTGTCCATGAGTGCAGTCCCGGCGCCCATCTTCATCGCCATCACGTGTCCGTCCCCGGTGTTCGACGGCGGGGTCTGGGGATGCGCGAACGGGCCCGGCAGGTACC
>Ga0105239_10008104_pt1 | contig 11994 bp, 9 predicted proteins | sample KBSC44metaG_FD_92761 | JGI IMG/M metagenome (GOLD analysis project Ga0105239, IMG submission 92761) | Corn rhizosphere microbial communities from Kellogg Biological Station, Michigan, USA - KBS C4-4 metaG | ecosystem: Host-associated > Plants > Roots > Rhizosphere > Soil | place: Michigan, USA...
GCAGCGGCCGCCAACGTGTCACGGGACGGTGCAGGACACCTTGACCTGGCACGCAACGCTGTACGGCAACACCTGTACGGAGGTCGGTCCGCGAAGCTTCGTGGACTATGGCACATCGACTCAACGGGTCTGTCCGTCAGGTCGCACAGGTTCCTGCGAATGCGCCGAGGCGCGACCATAGGCAATTCCATAAATGCAGGGCAGAAGTGCCGGAAACAACATGCGAAATTCCGAGATATTGCCGCTGAGCATCCGATAGAACACGATCCACAGTGGAAAGATCCAGCAGTTGAGCAGAAAGAAGTTGCGGCGCCAGTCGCGGACCGGCAGAGGCAGGCAACGAACATAACAGGCAAGTGGGAACAGTGCCGCCAGTCCCAGGGAGCACAGGGTCGTCAGCGACAGAAGTCCCCGGTCCAGAAACAACACCCGCGGATCGAGGATGATCCCGCCGGATGCGGAGATCGGCCCCGGGAACCAATGCCGGATGAGCACGTACTGCGCTACGAAGGCTGCTGCGAATGCAGCCGGCCAGACAGCGCGTTCGGGCAGCGGGCGTGACCGGTCGCAGGCGGCCCAGGCCGCTACCAGCCAGACCATGTGAAACGCGGATTCCCGAAACAATCCTGTAGCCAACATGAGCACCAGGGCCGCGACTCTGCGCTCGCGCAGCAGCATCCACAGCGCAATGCTGAGCAATGCCATCGCCGGCATATCGGCTGGATAAAACACATACATCCCGATCAGAACGGCCAACGACCAGGCGACAATGAAGTCTCGCCAGGCGAACGTCCTGTCGCGCACGAGAACAAAGTAAACACCGAGAAGTGCATACAGCGGAGTCAGGATCCCAGCGGCGATCCGCAATGGATGCAAGCGGGGATCGAGGCTGTGGTCGACACTCGCGATCGCCCTGGCGAGGTGATAGAGAATGAGGTTTCCCAGGAAGCGGGCATGATGCACGCTGCCGGGGTTCACATAGGTCTCTTCAAAAGTGTGGAAGTCGGCCAGCGTGGAAATGCTGTGCTGAATGGTTGCCGTGCCGATGTCAGGCAGAAACTTGAACAACACGAGCTCGAGCGCAATGCCCAGCGCCGCTGCACTGAGCAGCTTCTCTGCCCATTCGCCACGCTGAAAGCTCGCCTGCACGGAGTTGTTCGCGTCGCTCAGGTCAGCAGGTTGGGGTAGCGGGGGCCCATTGCGGGCGCTGCCGGGACCCCTGGCCCGTCCGGCACCACAGCCATGGCGTTGTTGGCCCCCGGAGCGCTCAGGCGCCGAGCAAACACGAGATGCAAAAACCCGACCGCGAGCATCGTTCTCAACCACATTGTATATTGAACGTTGATGACGCTCTCAAAGCCCAGTATGAGCAGCTTGATTGTCAGGATCAGTACCAGTACCCGGGTCAGTGTGATCGATCGGGTCAGGTCACAGCGCGCGGCAATGACACCCAGCAGGGCTCCGATGAGGGTCATTCCCACCAGCACGCCACCCCAGCCGAAGTTCCAGTACAGCTCGCCGAGGTGCGAGGGCGAGATGTTGGTATCCGCCTGCTCCGAAACGTGGAATTCCTTGTTCACCAACTGGCCCGTCTGCACATCCGGGCGGTCAGGCCAGATGATTCGCGGAATGAATGCGCTCATCAGCGGCTCGATGGTGTGCCCGCCCTGAAAGGGGACCGTGTCACCGGTCCTGCTGACGATCATGTGCACGACCGCCTTCATCGAGGTACGTTCGATGAAGGATTCGGAATGGAATCGTCCTGCGCTCAATTCCTCACTCGTCGACAGCGCGCGTGACAGCGTGGTGCCGATGTCCTCAGCCGCCTGCTCGTGGCCCGTGCCACGCAGGCCCATCGCAATCCGGTTTGCCTGCAGGATGGGAAATACGACGATGATGATCGCGAGGACGAGACCCAGCCACGCCTTGGGCAGCTTCCCATCGACCAGGATTTTACTGAGCACGACGAGAATGACCCCGATCAGGACCTGTCCCTTGGAGTCCGTCACGAGGCCGAACACCATTTCAACAGCAATGGCGGCCAGCAGGGCGATCAGCAGATAGCGGCGCCGATACAGGCAGTAGGCGTACGCCAGGATCATGACGCCCATCGGCTGCATGTAGTTCGCAATCAGGGTGGCGTTCAATTGCAGCGGTGACATGGAGCTGTAACCGCGGGCCGTCGTCGACGCTGTCGTGTCGACCAGCACGTGCACTCGCAACTGCCACGTTACGTAGGTGCTCACGATCCACAGAAGCGCGCCTCCCAGGATGAGGGAGTGCTCTGACCAGTCCTTGGCCTTTATTTCGCTCGTTGCGCTGGGTTGCGCCAGCCGGCACGCAATGTAATAGCCGATGAATGCGACGAGGCCCCCGATCAGAATGACCCCTTCGTCCGCGCTGATGATCGCGTCGTCGCCGACCTCCGGGGCACCGCTCCCAGTCAACAGCATGACAAAGTCGAGCACGCCGAAGAACATGAAATAGGCGAAGCTGAACAGAGCCAGCAGGCCGAAACGATCGTTCCAGGCGCGCATGGCCAGCACAGGTGAGCTGCAAAGAGCAAACAACGCAACGAGGTAGAGCGGGTGCACACGGCCTGCACCCTCCGAGAGAACACCGCCGACGATGGCGATCAGGGCGAAACAGATGTTTGCCGAGCTGTATAGCGCCCAACGATTCATGGTCTGAGCAAATGCGGGGGAATAAACCCACAGCGTCCGACAGTCGCGTGACACTGTGATTAAGCAGGACGTAAATGACCGAAGCGCAATCGCACTGCCATTTTTCTCTGCTCTAATCGGGCGCCCGCTACATTGGGAACGAGCGAAGCTCATGCGTCTGGCGATCGTTTCGTCTCATCCGATTCAATATTATGCCCCGATCTTCCAGGCGCTGACCCGCTCGGGACAGCTCGAGACGCGGGTGTTTTACACCTGGTCGCAGACGGCGCAGGCGCCGATTCACGATCCTGGGTTTGGTCGCGTCATCACCTGGGACATTCCTCTGCTGGAGGGCTACGAGCACGAGTTCGTCCCCAATCTGGCGCGCGAGCCGGGAACCCATCACTTCTTTGGTCTGCACAATCCGCAGTTGACCCGCACGGTTGAGCGTTGGCGGCCGGATGCGGTCCTGGTCTTCGGTTGGAATTCGCGCTCGCACCTGGGCGCCATGCGGTATTTCAAGGGCCGGGTCCCCGTGTTCTTCCGCGGCGATTCAACCCTGCTGACCGCTGCCCCGCCGCTCAAAACCCTGGCACGGCGCATTTTCCTCAACTGGGTCTACCGGCACATCGACGTCGCCATCGCGGTGGGCTCCAACAATCGCGACTACTTCCGCTTCAGTGGCATTGCCGACCACCGGATCGCCTTTGCGCCGCATGCCGTGGACAACACGCGCTTCGCGGACGAGGACGGACGGCATCAGGCCAAAGCGCTCGAATGGCGGCAGGAACTGGGGATTGGACCCACGGAGCGAGTGATTCTGTTCGCCGGGAAATTCATTGCCCTGAAAAACCCGGTGCTGTTGCTCGAGTCCTTTCTGGCCAGCGAATCCCAGGCCCACCTGGTGTTTCTCGGGGAGGGAGCCGAGGAGCCCCGGCTGCGCCAACTCGCCGCCGGCCGGCCACGAATTCATTTCATGCCGTTTCAGAACCAACAGGCCATGCCCGCCGTGTACCGGCTCGGTGATCTCTTCGTACTGCCCTCGTACTCGGAAACGTGGGGACTCGCCATCAACGAAGCGATGGCCAGCGGGAAAGTCGTCATTGCGAGCGACCGGGTGGGTGCGGCACGCGACATGGTGAAACAGGGTGTGAACGGCTGGGTTTTCGAGTCCGGCAACCGCGAGGCCCTGGCCGCCGTTCTTCGGGACGGCAGCGCCTGCGAAGCGGCTGTGCTGCGGACAATGAGCGAAGCCGCGCGGCGCGAGAGTCAGCACTGGTCCATTCCGGAGGCGGCCGCGGGAATTGAACGGGCGGTGCTGGGATTCCGTTACGAAAGCGAAACAAAGCACCCGGATAATGGCTGCTTACAATAACTATTAGAGTATGACCATGTGCGGAATTGTGGGGGTATTCAGCAGCGATGGACGGCTGCCCGATCCGATGCAATTCGCGCGGTGCCTGGACAAGTTGAAGAACCGCGGACCCGACGATGGGGGTGTCTGGGCCGACTCGCTGGTAAAGCTCGGGCATCGACGTCTGTCTGTTGTTGAGCTGTCCGGGGCCGGCCATCAGCCGATGCTGTCGCATGACGGACGGTATGTGATCGTCTTCAACGGCGAGATCTATAACCACCTCGAGCTGCGCAAGGACCTCGATCCGGAGGGTGGTTGGCGCGGGCAGTCGGACACCGAGACGTTGGTCGAGGCATTCAGACACTGGGGCTCGGAGTGTCTCGGGCGGTTGAATGGAATGTTCGCATTCGCCATCTGGGACCGGAAAGCGCGGCGTCTGTTTCTCGCCCGTGATCGCATGGGGGTCAAACCCCTGTATTACTCCAACTGCGATGGCGTGTTTGCTTTCGGTTCCCGCCCCGGAGCGGTCGTTCCGCTGGCGGGCCCCACAGCCCACGAGCTGAATCCCGAGGCGCTGCGTCTGTATCTGGAGCTCGGTTACATTCCGGCGCCCTTGTCGTACTACCGCAATGTCAACAAGCTGCGGCCGGGACACTTTGCGTGGGTTGACGCTTCCGGCGTGAGGACCAGCCGCTATTGGGACTTTCGCCACATTCCCCCGGATGGCGCTCTTCTGCACCGCGCCGAGGGCGAGATCATCGAGGAGTTGGATGCGCTGATCCGCGACTCCGTGCGGCTGCGCCTGATGAGTGATGTGCCGTTCGGTGCGTTTCTGTCGGGCGGTGTCGACAGCGCGATGATTGTTGCCGCCATGAAGGCTTCCGGTGTGTCGGCACCGAAAACCTTCACGATTTCCTTTGACGAGAAAGAGTTCGATGAAGGACCCCAGGCGGCCGCGATCGCTGCTCACATCGGCGTCGAGCACCGGGCCGAGCGACTCAGCGTCGAGGAGTTGTTGAGTCTGTTGCCGATGTACGTCGAGCAGTTCGATGAGCCGTTTGCCGACAGCTCGTCCTTCCCGACCATGGCGGTTGCGCGGCTCGCACGCTCGCACGTCACGATGGCGCTCACAGGCGATGCCGCGGATGAGCTGTTCGGCGGGTATCACTACTATCCACTGGCCAACCAACTGGCGCGGATAGCGCGACTGCCCGGATCCCTCAAGCGGCTGCTCAAAAGCGCTCTGGGGACGCTGCCATCGCACAGAGCCAAGCAGCTGGCCGGCGCCCTCGCTCTGGACGGCAGTGTTGAAACCTATAACTATCTGCGCAGCTTCGGCAAAGACCTCGCGCCGCTCGTAACCGCCGACGTGCTCGCGGAAACACATTCATCCCGTGAGTTGTACGAGGAGTTTGCCGCCAGCTTCGCCATGGACCTCGACAGCGCGGAAACGGGTATGCGCCTGGACATGGGTTTCATGTTGCCCAACGGCTACCTGCACAAAGTCGACGTGGCGACCATGGCTTTCTCGCTCGAAGCCCGGTGCCCGTTCACCGACTACCGGCTCGTCGAGTGGTCCATGCGCCTGCCCGCGGCCTACAAGCTGCGCGCCGGGCACACCAAGTACCTGTTGAAAAAGGCCCTGACGCGCTACCTGCCCGCCGAGCAGGTTTACCGGGAGAAACGCGGCTTCAGCGTGCCCACCGCGCAATGGCTGCGCGGACCGTTGCGCTCCTGGGCCGCGGACCTGTTGCATGACGAGTCGATTCTCTCGAAATTGCCGCTCGAGCGGCAGCGCCTGCGGCAGTTGTTCGATCTGCACGTGAGTGGCGCGCGAGATGCGAAGCCGTTGCTGTGGGCTGTGCTGATGTTGCTTTGCTTCGTAGCCCGTCACGATCGCAGTATCGACCTGCCCAGCCTGCCCACGAGAAAAGCGGCCTGACGAGCGATGGACGGTGCGAATTTCGTTGCGACCCGCAACACCCGCGCCCTGGTTCTGTTGGGTCAACTCTATATCGACGGCGGCATACAACGATTCAATCGTACATTCCTCACGGCTTGCGATCGCCTCGGAGTGGGTTGTGATGTGCTATCGCTAGCGGACGCGGAGGAGTCGCGTACCAACTGGTCCGCACCTCAAAGCGCCACGGTACGTGTCTTCGGCTATAAAAAGCGGCGTTTTGCACTCGCAATATGCGCTGCGATCCTGAGTGGCAGGTATGACGTCATTGTCGTTGGCCACATCAACCTGATGATTCTCGTCGCCAGTTTCCTTTCGTTGCACAAACGGCGGGCAACTCGCGTATTGATGATCGCTCACGGTGTCGATGTGTGGACGGGGCTCGAGAGACGGCGTTTCGCTTTCGCCCTGGCGAAGTCGGATCTCATCCTGTGTGTCAGCCAGTACACCCGGGATCGCATCCGCGCGCAGCGACCCGAGCTCAGCGCGGATCGCTTTACCCTTTTTCCCAACGCGCTCAGTGAAAGCTGGGTGGATCGCTTTGCGGGAGTGCGGCCGGCACAGAGCTTCAGTACGACATTGCCGCGACGGTATCTGCTGTCGGTCACGCGCCTCGCCCGCGGTGATCGCTACAAGGGTCTCACAACGGTTCTCGAGGCCCTCGCGATGCTCCCGGATACCTCGATTCACTACGTCATTGCAGGGCGGGGCGAAGACCAGGCTTTTCTGGAAGGAATCGTGAAACGTCATCAGCTCGGAGATCGCGTGCACTTTCTCGGTGGCGTATCCGACGAGGAGCTGGCGGATCTCTATTCCCATTGCGCGGCTTTTGTTCTGCCCAGCGGCAAGGAAGGGTTTGGAATCGTCTTTCTCGAGGCGATGTATTTTGGCGCGGCGGTGATCGCGGCCCGCGAGAAAGGCGCCGTCGATGTCGTACAACACGAGCAGACCGGATTGCTGGTTCCCTATGGCGACACGGTCGCGTTGTCCGCGGCAATCACCCGGCTGTTGCGAGATGGATCATTGCGCGCCCGTTTGCGGGAAAAAGGGCGCGAGTCGGTGCTCGAGGGGGGGGCGTTCTGTTTTGGCGCCTACGTCGAGCGGCTCGGCAACCTCCTGGCAGTGTCGCAGCCGGTACGAGACTGACATGGAAGCCAAGATCGTCTTCGTCAACCGGTATTTCTTTCCGGATCAGTCTGCTACGAGCCGCATGCTGTCCGACCTGGCGTTTCGTCTGCAACGTGCGGGGCTCGCGGTCGAGATCGTCACATCGCGACAGTTGTACGACGATCCAGGCGCGAATCTCCCGAAGCGCGAGATCAGCGACGATATCGTCATTCACCGCGTCGCCACGGCCACTCTGGGGCGCTCGAACCTCGCCGGCCGGGCGTTGGATTATGCGAGCTTCTATTTCGCGGCCTACGCCAAGCTGTTGGAAATCCTGTCCCCGGGCGATGTCGTCGTCGCGAAGACCGATCCCCCGTTGCTGTCGATTCCCGTCGCGGCGGCCGCCCGCTGGAAATCGGCCGTGCTGGTCAACTGGCTGCAGGACCTGTTTCCAGAGGTGGCTGTGGCTCTGACACCAAAATTGCTGCCGTCCCGGGTGCGAACGCTACTGCTCTCGGCGCGCGATCGGTCTTTGCGCCGTGCTCAAATGAACGTGGTTCTCGGACGCGCAATGCACCGTCGTTTGATTGCGCGTGGCATTGACAGTGATCAGATCGTAACCATTCCCAACTGGTGTGATGTCCAGTCCGTGGCTCCGCGTCGGACCGAGGAAAGTAAGACGCGCAGCTCCCTGGGACTGGGCGACCGTTTCATTGTTGGATATTCAGGCAACTTCGGTCGCGCGCACGAGTTCGACACGCTGGTGGGAGCCGCCAGCCTGTTGCGCGCGGATCCCCAGTTCGCATTCCTGATGACGGGCACAGGGGCCAGGGCGGGTGCGCTGCAGCAAGCGGTCGGGAAGGCCAACCTGACGAGCTTTGTGTTCCAGGACTTTCAGCCGCCCGAGTTGCTGGGTGACAGCCTGGCCGCGGCGGACGTACACCTCGTGAGCCTGCTGCCGACCCTGGAGGGCCTGATCGTGCCGAGCAAGGTCTACGGCATTCTGGCGGCCGGGCGACCGGCCATTTTTGTTGGCGATACGCGGGGCGATGTGGCTGACCTTCTGCGGGAGCGGGATTGCGGTGTCGCAGTACCGGTGGGCGACAGCCAGGGCCTCGCGGATCAGCTCCGTCGGTTGCGCGGTGACCGCGGCCGGCTCGAAGCCATGGGCCGCCGCGCGCGCCAGGTGGCGCTCGAGCACTTCAGTGGCGAGCAGGCGGCGAGAGCCTGGCTGCAATTCCTGGACAGCGTGGCTCCAGCGGTTCGCGCACGCGCGCTGCCGCGCCCGGTTGGCTGAGATCCCGATCGATTGCAAGGGTGCGCCGCGGTGTCAAGGAGGCGCAACAATCCCGGCCGATCATGTCCGGCTATGCCAGGAAAAGCGTCCTACGATGTGTTGGTTGTCGGTGCGGGCTTCGCGGGTTCGACCTGCGCGGAGCGCCTGGCGGCGGCGGGCCGCCGCGTATTGCTGATCGACAAACGCTCGCACATCGGCGGCAATGCCTACGACGAGCTCGATGAGCACGGTGTCGCCATTCACCGTTACGGGCCGCATATCTTTCATACGAATGCGAAGCGGATATTCGAATATCTGTCCCGCTTCACGAGCTGGCGCTTTTATGAGCACCGGGTTCGGGCGGTAGTGGGCGGCAAGCGGTATCCCATGCCCATCAACCGGACGACCATCAACAGCCTGTATGGGCTCGATCTGGATGAGGACGGCGTCCGGAAGTTTCTGGATGGCGTCTGTGAGCCCCGCGCCCAGAACCGCACCAGTGAGGATGTGGTCCTGAGCGGTGTGGGACGGGATCTGTGCGAGCTGTTCTTCCGCGGTTATACGCGCAAGCAATGGGGCCTGGATCTGTCCGAGCTGTCCGCCGGCGTGGCCGCGCGCGTTCCGGTTCGCACGAATGATGACGACCGCTATTTTTCCGACACCTTTCAGTTCATGCCGGCCGCCGGCTACACCGAAATGTTCGACACGATGTTGGGGCATCCCCTCATCGACGTCGGCTTGGACACGGACTATTTTGACATTCGTGACCAGCTTTCCGTGGGACACACCGTGTATACGGGGCCCATCGATGTGTTCTACGACCACCGCTTCGGCCATTTGCCCTATCGCTCGCTGCATTTCGAGCATGCCCATTTACCGGATACCCGGCAGTTTCAGGAAGTGGGTACCGTCAACTATCCGAACGACCACGAATACACACGGATCACCGAGTTCAAGCATCTGACCGGGCAGGTGTGCGACGGTACGTCGATCGTTCGTGAGTACCCACGCGCCGACGGCGAGCCGTACTACCCGATTCCGCGGCCGGAGAATGAGGCGCTGTTCAAGCGCTACCAGGAACTGGCCAGCCGCGAGGAAGGTGTCAGCTTCGTCGGCCGGCTGGCCCAGTATCGCTACTACAACATGGACCAGGTTGTGGGAGCTGCCCTGAAAACAGTCGAGAACCTGTTGGAGGGCGTCGTCAATGCCTGAGACCGTCGCCGCCGTCGTCGTGACCTACAATCGCTCGCGCCTGCTGTTGGAATGCATGGCCGCGTTGCTGGGGCAGACACATCCCCTCGATCGGATCATTCTGGTCGACAACGCCAGCAACGACGGTACGCTGGAAGCGCTCGAGGCCGCGGGTTACCTGCGGCACCCGGCGGTGGACCTCGTCCGGTTGCCGCGCAACACCGGCGGGGCCGGCGGCTTCCACGAGGGTCTCAAGCGTGCCATGGAGGTTGGTGTCGATTGGATGTGGATCATGGATGATGATGCCGAGCCATTTCCGGATGCGCTGGAAAAGATGCTGCCGGCGTTCTCGCGTCCCGGTATCGGCGGCGTTGCCAATCTGACATTGGGGCTGGACGGGCGGCCGCAGCTCGAGCACCGGGGTTGGCTGCGCCTGTGCGGTCTCACGCCCCGGGCGCACCAGGCCATTGACGAGTCACGCCTGGAGGGCAAGGAGATGGAAATTTCCTTTGCCTCGTTTGTGGGTCTCGCCGTGCACCGGACGGCCGTAGAGCGCATCGGCCTGCCGCGGCGCGAGCTGTTCATCAAAGGCGATGATCTCGAGTATTGCCTGCGCCTGGCCGATCTCGGGCCCCTCATCCTGATGCCGGCCAGCAAGATCTGCCACAAGGACGGCGTGGCCGCGGGCTATCAGCACCGCCGCCGCTTCGGAATGAGCTCGGCACGCGTGCCCATCGAAAAGCTGTGGCTGAATTACTTTTCGCTGCGCAATCTCATCTGGATGCGCCGCCAGCGCTGTGGACCGGTGCCGGCCCTGTTGTTTTCGATCCGGCAGTATGCGCGCGCGGCCTTGGGGATTCTCGTGTTTGATTCGGAGCGTTGGGTGCGCCTGCGGTTCTACTACTGCGCGATCTCCGATGCGTGGCACGGAGTGTTTGACAACGAGCGGCCGAAGAAGCTGACCGCGGTCCGTTGAAGAGGAGTGCAACGGCGTGAGCGTATCAGCCCTCATTCTCACTCTCAATGAAGAGATCAACATCAGCGATTGCCTGGAATCGCTGTCGTGGTGCGACGATGTCGTGGTGCTCGACTCGAACAGCACCGACAGTACCCGCGCGATTGCCGCGAAGTGGGGCGCGCGAGTCGAAACCCGGAGCTTCGACAACTGGTCGGCGCATCAGAACTGGGCGGTCCGGAACATCGAGTTCCGCTATCCCTGGGTGCTGTATCTCGATGCCGATGAGCGCTGCAGCTTCGAGCTGCGCGACGAGGTGTTGAAAAAGGCGCAGCCGCGCGCCACTGAAGCCGCATTCCGGATGCGACGCAAAGACATCTTCATGGGTCGCTGGCTGAAGCACGCGCAGTTGTATCCAACCTGGTTTGTGCGATTGTTCCGGCCCACGAAGATCCGGTATGAGCGCCTGGTCAACCCGGTGGCGGTAGTCGACGGTCCCGTGGGCGAGATCGATGCTCACATCATGCACTACCCCTTCAGTCACGGTGTGTCGCATTGGATTGCGCGCCACAACCGCTACTCCGACCTGGAGGCCATCGAGGCCGCCCGGTTGCGCCACGACCCTTCCGGCGTGGCTACGCATGCCGGGTCATTGTGGTCCAAGGACCCGAATGAGCGCCGGCGTGCCTTGAAAGACCTTTTCTTCCGCCTGCCCGCGCGCCCGCTGCTGAAGTTTGGTTACTACTACGCCTGGCGGCGGGGTTTCCTGGACGGTCGCGCGGGTCTCACCTACGCCACGCTGCAGGCCATCTACGAATACATGATTGCCTGCAAGGGAGCCGAGCTCGATCGCCGCAGGCGCGGCCTGCCTGTTTGAACGTTCAACAGAGCATGGGCAGGTTGGGGTTTGGAACCGGCGGCCTGTTACGCATCGGCAGCGCGCGCGAGCGTCAGAACGTGCTTGCCGCTGCGATGGCCTGTGGCATTACCCACTTTGACACGGCGCCCATCTACGGTTTCGGTGAGGCGGAACGCAGCATCGGCCGTTTTCTCCGGCGCGAGCGCAACCGGCTGACCCTTGCCACCAAGTTCGGACTGACACCCGCACCGCTCGCTGCCCGCCTCGCGCCCCTGCAACGAGTGGCACGCCGGGCGATCAGGATTTTTCCCGCGCTCCGGCGGGCCGCTGTCCGAAATTCCGGTGCGCTGTACAACGCGCCGGACTTTTCACCCGCGAGCGTGCGCGCCAGTCTCGAGCGCAGTCTGCGCGCCCTGCGCACGGACCATGTTGATTTCTTCCTGGCCCACCAGGCCTCGAGCGCCGCGTTGCCCAGCGAGGCGGTCATCGATCTCCTGGAAGAGTTGCGTCGGGCCGGCAAGATTGTCGACTATGGCGTCGCAACCGAATTCCAGTGGCTCCTGCCGGTCCTGGGCGCGCGTCCACGCCTGGCGGGCATCGTACAGTTTGACAGCGAGCTGACGACCGGC
>Ga0105239_10008111_pt1 | contig 11988 bp, 12 predicted proteins | sample KBSC44metaG_FD_92761 | JGI IMG/M metagenome (GOLD analysis project Ga0105239, IMG submission 92761) | Corn rhizosphere microbial communities from Kellogg Biological Station, Michigan, USA - KBS C4-4 metaG | ecosystem: Host-associated > Plants > Roots > Rhizosphere > Soil | place: Michigan, USA...
CATCGAAGAGGGGTTCATGCTCACGTTCAGAAGCGATATCTGCCATGGCGGCGACGTGAGGACCACAAGACACTACGCGAATCCGTCAATGTCCCTGGCCGTCAAACGGAACAGAATCACCCGCTGCCGGCTCGGCCGAAACCAACCTCTCCTGGAGAGAAAGAGAAAGCTGATCCCCAATCGGCCCCCCTCATCAGCATAATTACGTCGCTATCTACAGTCAAGCTCTCCACCATCTCCGCTCCATCAGCAAAGGATAAGCAATGACTTGTCTCGACTTGAGCCATTGAATGCATTGCCAATACAAGCGAGTAAGGCTGTACAACATGCTTTCGACTACTGTACGTTCACCAAGGTCTGCAGCAGCTGGTATCGGCGCAAGAGCTAAAATTCAGATAGCCTTGCAGGTATTAGCACCACAGAACGAAGCATTCGTACCTGTCAGAGGTTACACGAACCCACATTTCAGCATATTTCTTCCATTTCTCCTGCAAAATCCAATGTACTTTGGAGCCAGTGTGGCGATTTGGCGATCGCTTTGGCTAGCATCTGTGAGGGAATCACAGGAAGATCGAGCAATGCTCCATCATCGAGGGAATGCTCTTGGAATGCTTGGAAATAGTATCCATGCCGGCGATGATCTTCTGAGGGACGACATTGCCATGACCGTGGTATATCTACTGATTGCGTCGTAAGATGTCCGAGAAAGAACTGGGATAGCTTGCACCGGGTACCTCCACTTAGATACAACTTGGCAGTCCTGATGCCATGAAGTCGCACATCCTTGCTATACGAAAGATCCGACAGCTTCGCAGCACTCGGGAGTGGTATTCTGAAGATGGTTCGACCAGACAGCATCGTTTTTGGTACTGCCGGGGTGGGACGGCTCAAATATCCACGCCATCCATTTTCACCACAATTCTGCAAGGCTCTAAGTTGCCTTCCGGTTGGACCTTTCAACGTTGTTATTTCTGAGTTATTGCCATTTGAAAGGGCCAATATCTTAGTTCAACTAGTCGAGGTCAGGGACGACGTTGCCTTGGATCAGCAGGACAATTTATACTTGCTACAAGGGTTCGAGCTATCACTATCGATACCAGATGCACGTTTCCGGATTTTGGAATGTCAGACATTGAGAATTATCTATATTACGGGATTTCGGGCTTCGTAATCTTGCTTGATGACCAACTCCAGCATCCTACCAATCGATCAATTGGTGCTAGATTCCTGCTCGAGCCATTTAACCAACTCCGACTTCCCCAGGAAATGGCACACAGGGAATGTTGTATCTGGGTTTACGTTTCTTTCGGTGGAATCACACGTTTTCACGATCTGTCGTACTCTAATGGTATCTACGACTCGCTTTTGCGCGAATTCCTAGGATCTAGGGACTGGGAATGCTTGGAAGAATTCTTTCGCAAATTACTGTGGACTGAAAGCATGGTACCCAGGTGGAAGTGCTGTTGGAAGGAGGCGATGCAAAGACTTCGCCAAGCGGACTACTGCGTTTGAAGTGAATGTTTTTAACACCAGAAAAAGACGACATTGCTTCGAGATTAGTTGCCGTCTAGGTATCTTTCTATTCTCAGTCACCACTGAATGAGATTTCTGCAGGATGTTATCGCGATGTGGTGTTAGTTGCTGGGATTAGCACCATTCGTGGATAACATTCACGTGTATTTCGAACATGGCAGTCATTCTTGCCCGAATTCGCTAAAGCACTGACTCGGAAACTGGGCCAGTTGGTTTCGTCTGTAAATAGTTGATCGGTTAGTGTTATCGGAATGTAGAAATATGTCAAATGTACTGGTGGCTAGATTTGAACCCCAGTTCTTCGAAAAAAGAAAACCGCCAAAAACAAACTTAGACCCCTAGGTCAGTGAAGTTTTTAAATAAAAAGGTCATGACTGTGACATATATCCTAGTTTTGAAGCAGTGTGTAAAAGGGGTAGGTAAGCCTTGCTGCTTTGCGTGGCTGGTTATGATGGCGAGGCTGAGTCTTAGCGACGTTTGATAGCCCAATTCAAGTCAAGATCTTCCTTGATTTCACCATCGCCTCGCACAAGTTGAATGAAGGGGACTCTCACGGCCTAAGCGCAAAGTAGGTTTATACTAACATGGAAACAGAGTGAAGAAGATAGGCATTTCCTCCCGAACTCCAAATTGAGCTTACAACACCATAGCCCGAACCTCGAGTGACAAGGCGGACTTCAGCGATCAGTCTTGCATCTCCCATGTTGAGATCGAGGGATGCGCTGCCCGCCTTTCCTAGACGGGCGTTCCTAGTTAGTATATACCCAATGGAACATTAGGTCTTACTGCAAGGAGGAGTTTTATTGGTTGCGATGGCTACTGTTATCAGCAGATGGCTCTAGCCTCTGGCCATCGCACCCTAGAAAGATCAAACGTCACTTGAGCCATTCAAAGCTCCATCTGCATTGGATTTCCACTCAGTGAGAGATCCAATTTCCATCCTTGAACAAGACGACTAAAGCGTGGTATCAAAGGACTTGGACGATGATGTTAGACCTTCAAAGCGATAATATCCCCATCGTGGACTTCTCACGCTTCAAGACGGAGCCCATCCTTGTCGCCCAAGAAATCAAGACCATCTGCTCAGCTTGGGGGTTTCTCTACCTCAAGAACCACGGACTGGAACAAAGCAAAATCGATAACATGTTCAACATCAGTGAGACATTCTTCCGAGGGACCTCGTGGGAGGAGAAAGCCAGCACGCCGTGGAACAGCATTTACAACGCCGGCTACGATGCTAAAACAGGGACAGAGGGCTATTTCTCTGAGAACGGCGCGAAAGAGTCCATGTCTCCTGAAGACAACAAAGAGGTGTTTGTAATCCGAAAGCAAAAGTCCTATGACCAGCCAATGCCCCCGTCACTCCGGACATTCAACCCGGAGATCCAATCCTTCATGGCAGAGGCGCATGAAAAGATCGCCGTGCCGCTGCTTGCCTGTCTGGGGATGGGTCTTGGGCTGACGAAGGATAAACTGCCTCAGATGCACCAACATGAGAGTCCCACAATGACTACCTTACGACTCATCCACTATCCGGCCCTCAAGGAGAGCGACGGCGCTCCCATTCGACTCCCCTCGCACACCGACCAAGGCGTGATCACGATCCTGTTCCAGAACAAGATCGGCGGACTCCAAGTCCGTCCGCCAAAGTACACAGGACTGATCCAGGACGATGAGAAATGGCTGGATGCCCCAGTCATCCCGGGTGCCGTGCTTATCAACATCGGGGAAACAATGACGTTCTTCTCAGGTGGCTTGATGAAAAGCACTCTACATCGTGTTGCGAAAAGCCCACACCCGGAGGATCGAGGGAAAGACAGGTTCTCAATGGCATATTTCTGCCATCCGAATCAGGATACTCTTCTTGAAGTTATAGATGGCATCGAGGGAGGAGTAAAGAGAGATCCTCCTATCTCCTGTGTGACCGGTAGACAGGTGAGGACCGTCAAGGATTGGATCGAGCACCGCCATTCCATGGGGCGTCTGGAGCCTGTTAAATGATTGGCCTTGTGGCTTCAGTGATATGTGCACCAGCTACTTACTTAGTGTTGAAATCCTCCCACGTTGCCACATAGATGGGGTACACAGCTCACCACAGTTAGCAGACAAGAAGCACCATCAGCACCACGACCTTCTAAGATTCCCTATGTTGACAAATCAAATGACTAGAATTTTGCTCTCGATAGCTTCAGAAGGTTCTAATTGTATTTTCCATCTAGACGATATCAAAACTCAACAACCACAACCAACTTATCTGGCATGCGATACTGTTGGTACGCAACAACAGGAGCGTCCAGGAGGAAAGATGCAAGACACATAAATGTAGCCCCGTGGCCAACCACTACTCATCCAGGAAGACATTGACCAGATTTGAAAAGTGGACATGATACTCATCCAAGAACCCATGGCCACTGTCCGGATAGAGATGCAGATGGGCATCGGCATTGACGAGCCTCTTCCACAAGACATAGCTGTTCTCCGTCGCGACAAGAAGATCATTGCTGCCATTGGCGACCAACACGGGAATCTTGATCTGGTCGAGGCGATCGAACGAGCCCTCGTCACGGTGCTCCTCCGAGAAGAAGCGCTGCAGGGCGGCGACCTGGTTCTGGACGCCCTCTGGGCCAAGCAGGGGTGCGCGGTCCTTGCGGGCGCCGGTCATGCGCTGCCACCACTCCTCGCCGACCTGCTGTTTCTTGTCCGAATGCGAGAAGAAGGTCCACTTGAAGGCCTTGCGCGCTTCCTCGTCGGTGCTCGCGCCGGCCACCTGCGTGAAGTATTCCGGGTCGGTCCCGAGCAATCCCTCGCCCGCGCTGGGCCCAGAGCCCGTGACGATGAGCTTGCGCACGAGGCGTGGCGCCTGTAGCGCCATCAGCTGCACGACGAAGCCGCCCATTGAGAAGCCCAGGATGTCGAGCTGCTTGATTCCCAAAGTCTCAGCGACGTCGATGACGACCTGTGCCCAGTCTGAGAATTTCGTGGGAACTTCGCCTTCGCTGCGGCCGACGCCCGTGCTGTCGATGAGGAGGATGGGACGCTTCGCCGCCAGCGGGTTGATGAATCCTGGATCCCAAAAGTCCATGTTTCCTCGGAAGTGAGGGTGCAGGAATAGTGGCACGCCGTGGGTTTGGCCGAAGAGGCGGTACGCGTGCCTCAGACCGTGGACGGTCACGAATTTGTTTTCGGCTGTTTCGTAGGTCGCCATGGGGCTATATTTTGCTGTTTGCTCGATGCAGCAACGAAAAAAAAGGGTAGGTTGAATTGGCAATACTAACTTGCCGGATCGTTTTTATCTCTCAGTGAGGATGATGGAATCCGCAAATGTTGTTTGGTCCCTACAATCATCACGCAAGTGCATCTTTATATACAGCTCTCTCGACGCCATGAGGGTTTTCCTATCCCATTGTGAAGAATGAATCATTAATAAGGAGCAGGGGAATACGAGATCTTCGACAAGGTTCAAAGCATTCTGTTGGTGCAGCCCATTGGTCGATGTCAAATTTCCTAATTAGGAGTGCGCTTTGAAGCGACCCCAATTAGCCTCAGGTTGGAAGTGACAATGGTCCACGGTATGGTCAAATACGATCATACCTCCAATCGAGGCTTCTCGAATCCAAACTAGGAGAAGAAGTCGATGCGATTATTAAGGAGAATACCTCGAGAGCCTGTGAGAATGGGGAAGACAGGTACATGAAGTATGCTTTAGCTTACACAAGCAGAGTTGCAAATAGGGAGGGGTGCTGTCGAGACAGTTAGTGGCGCTTTGGACGTCACCTTTCCCAACTCTCATGTTTGTGGTTTCAATGAACAGGTTCTCTTCACAGGCGAGCGCTACCAGGAGAGAAATCGGCAGTGGAAAATCGCTCAGGTGGGTTGGTTTGATAATTACTTGATTGATAATGAACAGCCTAAATGGAAGGGCCAGGAACCGTACGTCTGGTATTCCAGCTGTGGAATTACGCACGAGATAATCAGAGCGGATGACTTGCTTGGCCATCGTCTGCAAGACTCTGCTCTAACTTACAGATAACTCCTTGCCGAATATTTGTTCATGCAAGTACGGCCAATTACATGTAGAGAAGGGAATCAAGCGTGAAATACTAGATGAATTCGTATATCAGCAATGGTTTCAATCATCAGTAGCTGAGGCAACAGTGGCAGTGGATGGATAACTTGAAATTCAGAAAAGTGTATGGTGGTTTGGATGTCCGTTTCAGGGAAAGGTCAGTGGAATCGATGAAGATCACCAATCCAAAGCCCTCCGCGTCAAATGGCCGTTCCAATTTTCACATCATGATAGGGGAGACACGGGGAGACAGAGCAACAAAGGAATCAATGAAGCCGGCTGGTTTGGGGTTACTCACCTCTGTAGCAACAAGGTACCGCCCGACCGCCATGCGTTTCAACCAGTACAGCACAATAAGCAGCTGTCCTTACAAGACCACAGATCCATATCCGGGAGAGGAATGAATGATTTGGCTGCACGTCTTCAGGCATCATGTGGCGGCAGCAAGATAGGATCGACGGCATAAGTTGAGGGAGCAGAGAAGCAAGAAGAACTTGAGGTGTGAGAAATTTAATATGTTTTTGCAAGGAAAGGCCTTAGAATCCGTTTCTGGCTAGACTCGACCCAGCGGTCAAGCTGGCTTGGCAACATGGAACATTCAGGTAAATAAGACGAAGTGATGCTCCCAAACCATATCCAACCGAAGGGAATGAATGAGCAGCGACTTTGCTACTGCTTCACAGAGTGTAAAATGCCACAAGCAGAGATGGGAGGACATTGTAGAAAAGAATAAGACTTCTTGGTTTGAAAAAGAATACTTTTGAGAGAAACGATCTATGTATCTGCCTCTGCAAAGGCACAATTAGTGCTGGGTATGTATGAAACTGAAGTCTAACACGACGATCAAGTTCAAGTCGCCATTTCGTAGCGTCATTCGGGCGTACGGCCATCTCCATTGAATTATCAATGTCGACCCTTGAATGCCACTTCTTCGATCTGAAGTGTTCCGTTTTCAACGCCAGCCAAAAACTCCTTCAAGCCCATCTTCCATCGCTGAAATCCGATTGTTTCTAGGTCAAGATCTGCTGGGCACTTCGGGATCGTTTGCCACTTGTCACCTTCTTCTATTTCATAATCAAGTTGGGTTGGGAGACCGACACCAGCAGGGTCATTTTCGTCTCTTACCATGGATTTGTGATCTGCTGGCTCGACTTTGATGAGAACAGGAATGACTGCTCCGGTGCCGAGGACAAATTTGCGGTGTCCAACAGCATGCAGTAACATGGATATGGCGCCTGAGTGTGCAGTGATACTGATTCTCTCATTGCGATCTTTGGCAACAATACTGTCCAAGAGCTTTGCTTGTCGAATGGCCAAGGCTTCATTGGTTTCGCGGTAGATGGGGTCCCAGAACGTGTCGGTCTCGGTGAGGAGTGGATCTTGGTCGGTAATAAACTTTGGAAACCGAGAGTGAATGTAAGTGACTGAGCTTCGTCGATCACATGTATGGATACCAGCACCCTCGCGAGCTCTTTCCATCACAATGGGTCGGAAGTCAGTTCCACTTGGTTGTATGTCACCGAATGTCACGTTTGCTGTTTCGAGCGCTCTGTCCAAGGGACTAGCGTAGTAGGATTGTGGAAGGCCGATCCGTTCCTCTTTGATCTGATGTTTCCAGAATGTGTTTGCTTCCTGAGCCTGGCGGATACCTTCCTTGGTGAGATGTGCATCAGCCCAGATCATGATCTTGTCCTTGTCAGAGTCGAGTGTCGAAAAGTAACAATCCCACGCCACCGCTCCATAATACCGCTCTGCAACATTGTGAAAACCATTTCCATGTCGACCAAGGAACAGCAGTTTGTACTCGACCTTGGTGGATGTCCCGGATTCGTGTCGCACCTTGTTGGCATTCTTGTTCAACTCGGATATGTGGTGTTCGAATCTTTGCCATCCAGTCATGTCTCGTCCATTGTTAGGAAGGGTGTTGTCCGAGTCATAGGCCCGATCGAGCAAGCCGAAATTGGTCTTTGTGAAGTCAAAGCCGTACGGATCAGTGGAAACATCATCCTGCAAGAAATATCCAGTGAGGGTTGTGTATTTGTATCTCGGCTCTTTCCCTCCTCCGTGCGCATCAATCTCCGTTCCTGCACCCGGGTCGGGGTCGGTGTGAATGTCGAACACCTTCTGGCTACTCATTGTAACGTCGGTCGCCTCGAGCAGGCCGCACACCACGAAGGAGACGGTGAGAATTAATAAGAAAGGCCTGCGCGCGTTTCGGGTTTCATTAGCCCGATTATTTGGCAGTGGACACAGGCGCAGGGTGAAGGTTCCACACTTACACAGCTATGGTTGTACGACAGATTCTAGGGCAACCGTTCCACCGACGTTGCACTTTGCGATGACTTGAAACAAACAGCATCATACAAGAGCCGTCATGGTTCTTTTGTTGATTCTAATGTCTGTCGCTGCCTGGGTGACAATGAACGTGACGAGCAGTGAATCCACTCCGCTAATGCCGCAGCCATGAAGTGAAATAAAGGAAGGAGGGGATGACGTCATCCTGAGCCGTACGTCTAGCACCCGGACGGTAGGTGCATGGTCGCATACCAGTCACCTTGAGGTCCCAATCAAAACTTCTCACTGTTAAAGTCACTCACAATACAATGATCTTGTTGATATTATAATAATGCCGGCTTGAGGGGCATATCTGATAGCATTCAGAACAATCAGCGCCATGTGGCCAGCGCTAGAGCCCCTCAACTCCCGACAAAACCGGGTCTCGAGTCAACTTCCATCAAGACGTTGCCATGCCCCCATATAAAGTCCCTTGGAACGTCTTCGAGCCTCTTTATATCTTCAGGGATTTGCAGATATACTCGCAGAGTATTTTCTAGTCTCGACAGAGTCTGGGGCGCCGATCGTTTGATGAGGCCGACGAGTCTGCATGTCTTCCAGATTCGCTCATAATGACCATGGTCCGGTTCGTCGAACGTCGCCAACAAGGTCCACAGCAGATGCTCGGCTGTGAGGCTGCTGTCGTCATCACTGTCATCGACTATCCCTCTCAAAGTCTTCAAGTAGTTTTCCGTTGCCTCCGAGAGGTCACCAAGTTCATCCATGACGAGATTTAGATAGACTAGACATGCCATCCGGCAATGCTCCACCGCTTGTCGTTTATCCGGACTCTCATACCCAGTGTCCATTCTATTCAGCGCTGTAAAAATAGGTGTTCCGTCTTGGAAAGTTGTACTGCGGTATCGATGAGCCCTCAGGCGGTTCTGTTCGCCTGAGGTTGCGGGAAGGGTCTTCAACGCCTGCATCTTTCTCCGTTTGAAGAATTCGGTAAACTCCTTGCAACTATGTTCGAAAGCAGATTTGGGATCCGCGGCTGCATCACCAAGCCTAGGACTGATCATCATCTCTGAGAAACCATCAACGTATCCCCGTTTGCCATCCTCAGTCGGCCAGGAGAGTGCTATAAAACTCCTTAAAAAGGGGTTGTCAACATGAAGGCCACTAGGGCAACAGGAACCGAACGATTGGCACGTACCAAACAAGCTTCGTATGCATGATCGGGTTACCTTTCAAGGCAGGAAAGCCGCCTCTCTCCATCAGGAGCCGCTTGAGGGCACCCCAATGCATTGTCGCAGTCTCCCGGTCACCCCAAAGCCGCTGTTAAAGGTATCAATGCCGGTCGCTCAGGTCAAACTAATAAACATAAAACATACCTCCGCATTCGCCAATAAACCAATCCCCACCAATGTAGAATCGCTAACAGGCCCGTCTTTCCCCCTCAGACTGGCATTGATGGCCACGAGCGATCGATGCTTGAATTCGATTGCCTGGAGCGACGTGCCCAAGCCACGCAGCCGCGCGAGATGATGTGCCGCGTGATGCAGCATGCCCAGAAACGAGATCTCGTCTTGCCGGTACAGATTGAACAGATCCCAGGAAGATCGTGGTCGTCGCACTGCTCGCGACCAGTGCTTGTGTACGAGGGAGGGTATCACGAATGAATCTGCCAAGGGTGGTTAGCTTCAGGCTGGAGCCAGCGATGACAAGCAAAACGGCTCAATAAGCCTCCCAGAATTACACTATTACTAGACTTATAGTTGCAACTCACAGTGATCAACCAGCACGTGTACATCTCTTGTGGCTGGGATGGGGTAGGAGTTAAAGGGGTCTGAACGGCCGCCACCAAGGCGCTCGAGCAGCGAAACTTCAGACTCTCCCCGGCGTGATCTCACCGCTTGCGTTTTCTCACGAGCGACAACAACTCCACTATCATCCGTTCCGGGAGTCTGTTCATGCTGCCGGGGTCCTCCATCACCCTCTCTCTGGGCCCGTTGGAATCTCTTTTGCCTGTAGTACTCCTTCGTCACGAACGACCTGGTCTTCGCCCTGCCTGCGGCCTTGCGGCTGCTCAGGCCATCGACGAACTCGAATTGCCTCTCGAACCCGCTCTGACTCTTCAATCGCTTGGAATTCGGTGCGGCGTCAATCTGGCCTGGTCCATGAGCGCTCATTGTGGAGACATTCCGCTCAGTCCATCATCCACATGTCCTTCAAGATCAAAGACAAGGAGGGAGGAAATTGGACGAGCTTCGCAAGGACGATGGGAAGGATTGATACTTAATCTGTCGTCGATAGCCCGTCCGTGCGCAGATGTCAACCACCACCTCATATGTAAATTGGGGCCCAGTGGGCGCCCAGTAGTAGGTCGAACGCTGAGTCAGCGTAGTGTCCTTCGTTCACGCACCCACTCACGCCACAGGCGGCATTGCTTCTGTCAGAATTGCTTAAGCGCAGCCTCGTCCTTTTAGTAGTGCAAGGAAAGTATAGGGGCCACCATGATCACTCCAACTACTAGTACGGTATTCTAACTACGACCTTGCGGGGAAATTGAAAGACAAGAGTTTTCGATGAACTTCGCGACTCATTCAGTTGTTACTTTCTATTGTATGCATGATTTGATTTTCTGCTTTAACATGACATGAGGGCAAACTATTTGCACTTGCCTCAATGATTGATGCTATGTTCAAGCTCTGAATGATGTATACACACTTCTTGCTCAAATCCACTATGATTTCTTGTGTGCTACAGAACTGACATTGTATCGCAGCAAACATCTTTTGACCTCTTTTTGATACAATTCGCTAGGTATGTGTTGCAGCCGCTCAGCAATGATTAATAGATTTGAAACAATGTGAGGATTGTGCCGAGGATCACTGGCAGCTTGGACCGGGCTTGCTTATTCCTACCTGGTGGTTCACCATCATGCAATGGCCTAGCTGTATTGCTAGGTTGAGGTAAAGCCGTTGCCGTGACACTGACTGGTGGAGCAGGCTGGATATTGGCAGAGAGGGCGTTGGCAGGGGGATCGGTCTGGTTGACTAGGAGTGCATACATGACTTCCATCGCGCAAAGCTGTTGACCTAGCCCTGTGGTCCCATCCCATCCATTTATGTACCACTTTGAGCCACAGCTACTGCGGGACGGGCCTCCTGTACACGACGCCGCTGCGCCTTTTGCCGAAGCGTGCAAGAGTTCACCGACTCTTCCTGCCGCGAATGGTGCCATGAGCGAAGTGCCCGCTAGCCATCGAACGAGAAACGCTTTCATAGATAATTGGTCGGTGTTGCATATTTGTTTGGTTTCACATGCATGCTCGAAGATCATGTTCGTCGAATTGCTGGCTGGGGTGACAAAGGTATTCACACTGTCGAGGAGACCAAGCGTGCGATTCATCCAGACTTCCGAACTGTCGGTGTAGTTTTGAAGGATGGCCGCTCCATATAGGTAGACTCCCACATTGTAGGACCACTGGTGGTGATCAACAGCCGTGCAATTTAGCAGCTCGTCTGTCCCGTCGTAGACATTGTAATCATCGTCGATAAGACCAACCCCTTGCGTCCAGTCCCAGATTGTGTTTGCCCAGTGTAAATATGTGTTATTCCCTGTGTAACGAGCCAGGCGGGCTGATAGCTGGAAGAAACAACCGTTGGAGATAGTGCTCTTGTAGTACCAGCCTGCATTCTCAGCATGGAATTGCCATTTCAACCCACCGTGGCAACCTGAGGTATTCCATCGCGAGGCGAAACTCTCCCAGGCATTCTGGACGATTTTGATCCACGGAGGAAAAGGCTCGGGAGGTTGAGGGAAAGAATATTCGGCAGCTGACATGGCCGCAAAGACCCAGAATCTAAACAGCACGAGTGAGTACACACTTGAGATATGAGTTGGGGTGGCTCAACCCTTGATCATCATTGCCTTCGTCAAATGCCTCGCTGGGCATATTGAAGTCGAAGCCTGGGCCGAGCTGTGATATCAAAGCTTGATAGGTGACATCGAGATATTTGGCATCTTTCGTGTAGTGATAGTATTCAACCATTGCTCCCCACGCAGCGCCACTTTCCCACCAGAAATACGGAGGATATGGCCATTTTCCG
>Ga0105239_10008112_pt1 | contig 11987 bp, 13 predicted proteins | sample KBSC44metaG_FD_92761 | JGI IMG/M metagenome (GOLD analysis project Ga0105239, IMG submission 92761) | Corn rhizosphere microbial communities from Kellogg Biological Station, Michigan, USA - KBS C4-4 metaG | ecosystem: Host-associated > Plants > Roots > Rhizosphere > Soil | place: Michigan, USA...
CGCTCGCCGTCGACGATCACGACCGCGTCACTGACGACCGTTCCGTTCCCATGGACGAGCCGCGCGAACCGAATCGCCGTCTGTTCCGCGGCCGCGGACGACGCGATCGTCCCGACGATCGAGAGCACGATGGCCAGCCTGCTGCGCATGTCGTTGTTCCTCCGTGCGGACGGCATACACCGCGGCGAAGGGTTGACACAAGAGGGCCGCTAGAGTGCTGGCCGTGTCCGCGGCAACGACGGCACCCGGCAGGGCCGGGGTAGGGAATTGCCCCGGACCGGCACTCCATCAGTATGGATATGGTGCCTCAATTCGCAAAGTCGCTGCCGCCGCTCGTCATGGTTGCCACCGCCATCATCGTGATGACCTTCACGATCCTCTGGCTTCGCAAGGCGCTGGCCGACGGGTCGCGCGCCGTTCACCCTGCACTGATCGGGGAATGGACGTATGGCCGCATGCGAGAACGGTATCTGGAGGCATTGAAGCAGACGACGTTCACACAGGGGTTGGCGATCCTTCTGGTGGTCGTCGCGCTGCTGCTTCTCGCGGGCGGTCTGGCCATTCTGCGATGGGACAAGAGCGGGATACCGGCAGCGTTGCTTGCGTCGAGTGCGGCCGCCGCAGCGCTCGCGGTCGTCGCGTTCATCACGTCGACCGCGAACCGGCGGCACCTTCTCGCAATCATTGAAGCTGTGCGCATCGATTGGCGTCTGAAGGAGGCCGTTCGTCTCGCAGAGACCGTTCCGCAGCCGGAAGTGCGAATGCGGCTCGTCGCCACGCTCGCGTTGCAACTGAGCGGCAGCGTCCCGACGGCGAGCGCGATCCGAGAGATCCTCGCGCGCCATGAGCGTGAGCAGGTGGAGTCGTCGGCGGAGTCCGAGCCGGCGCGCGCGTCTTTCGCGCGGCACTTCCACTTCCGCCAAGGTTCCGCACGGCGCGGGCGGCGGCTCGTCTTGGAGCGCGATCACCTCGCGTAGCGATATTGACCTTTTATCAGTAAGGACGTAAGTTCATAGGGCAATCCAGATAATTCGGAGCCCAAAGCCGGTCGCATGACGGTGGATCGAGACGATCTGTTGGACCAGGCTGGTGGAACGCTTCACGCGTTTCCGCGGCGTGGGGCGCGGCATGCGTCCAAACGCGTGCGGTACGCCGTCGCTGACGCGTTCCGCGAATGGGGGCCTCGCCGCGCGCTCCAAGAGGCGATGGATGACAGCGTGGAGTTTGCCGAGACGACGGGCGAGGTCCGCGTTTCGTTGCCGCGCCCACCGCGCGTTCCGACGGCGCGCGCGACCGACGACGTTCTCCCGCGCCGCCGCGACGAAGTCTTCGTGGTTCCGCTGCGGCTGCTCGTATCGCGACTCATCATCTGGATCGCTGCGGCCATCCGTTTTCTGGGCGGCAATTTCTTCGATCTCATCCTGCAGCGCGATCACGAAGAGCGTCGCGCCGTGCGTCTTCGCGAGACGCTTCAGCGCGCCGGCACCACGTTCATCAAAGTCGGCCAGCAGCTCTCCATTCGTCTCGACCTCGTCCCTTACGTCTACGCCCGCGAGCTCGAGAAACTGCTCGATGCCGTCCCGCCGTTCCCGGTGGAGGAGGCGATTGGCATCATCGAACGTACGACTGGCCGCCGGATCGAAGAAATGTACGCCGCGCTCGACCCGGAACCGATCGGCTCCGCATCCGTGGCGTGTGTGTTCCAGGCCGTGCGGCACGACGGCCGCCGCGTGGCCGTGAAAGTGCGCCGTGCCCGTATCGGCGACCTGATCTCCGCCGACATGGACGCGCTCGAACTGGTCCTAGGCTTCCTCGAGCTCTGGTGGCTGCCGCCGGGCTTCACGCGCCACTTTGCGCGCGAGCTGCGCACCATGCTCCTCGAAGAGCTCGACTTCGTGCAGGAGGCTCGCTTCACCGACCTGTTTCGCCGCCGCGCGCGGAAGGAGCAGATCGATTGGCTGACCGCGCCGCGCGTGCACTTCGATCTCTCGACGTCCGAGGTGCTCGTCACCGAGTTCGTGAGCGGTGTGTGGGTACACGACCTCTTGGGCGCGCTAGAGAACGGAGACGCCGCGATGGTCCGGATTCGCGCGATGGACATCGATCCGAAAGTCGTGGCGCGGCGATATTTGCAAGCGAACCGGTTCGGCGGATTCGAGAACGTCTTTTTTCACGCCGACCTCCATCCCGCGAACGTCGTCGTTCAGCCGGGCAATAAGCTGACGCTCATCGATTTCGGATCGTGCGGGGCGTTCCCCAAGCGCGAGCTGCACGTGTGGCGGCGGCTGCTCGAGGCGCAGGAGCACGAAGATGTCGGCTCGATGGTGCAGGCGGCGATGGCGCTCCTCGAGCCACTCCCTCCCATCGATATCGACGAGTTCCAGCGGCGGCTCGAGACGCTCTTCTGGAAAGACCTCTACGCGATCAAAGACAAGCATTCGATGTGGTGGGAGCGGACGTCCGCGAACATCTGGATCAGCTTCCTGAAGTTGGCGCACGAGTACTCGGTGCCGATGAACCTGAACACGCTGCGCATGGTGCGCGCCACCATGTTGGCCGACACGGTCGCGGCGCGGCTCGATCATCACATCGACCCGTACGACGAGTTCCGCAAGTACGAGCGCCGGGCCGGCGTTCGCGCACGGCGCCGGCTCCGCCGCACGTTGCGGGAGGCGCTGACGACTCGGACCTTCGTTCGCATCGAAGATCTCGTGAACAGCTCGTTCTCCGCCTTGTTCCGTCTGCAGCGCCTCGTCGACGGAGAGCCGTTCCTGAACTTCACGTCGGAGATCGGGAAGGCTGCGTACGGCTTCAAGCTCTTCCTCGATTTCCTGTCGAGCGTCGTCATGTGGTTCGGCGTCGTGTTCGTCGTCGACGCCGCCATCACGTACCAGCGAGGAATGATCACCGCCCGGAACCTCCTCGGCGGACTCTTTCAAGTCGGTCTCGTCGAGTTGCGCCAGCCGTTTTTCTGGGCGGGCGTGATCGTTGCCGCCCTCCTTCTCGGCCGCCGTCTTCACTACCGCCTGCATGCCCGCGAGCAGAAGTCGCGGAGACTGGAGATCTGATGCGACTGCGTGCGTTCGTCGTGAGCCAGTCCGCGGTGTGGATCGTGCTCGCCGTGTTCCTTCTCGCATTTCCGCGTGCGACGGTCGCTTTCTTCGGTGCGCACGTGGACGACAGCGTCGTGGTCATCGCGCGGCTGCTCGGCGCGGAGCTGACCGCGTTGGCGATCGTCAGCTATGTCGGGACCACGAAGGATGGGCCGCCGATTTCGCGGACGGTTCGGTGCGCCTACGCGCTGTCCAACACCCTCGGCTTCGCCGTGTGCATCCGTGCGATCGTGACCGGCGTGTTCAGCGCGCACGGCTGGATCGCCGCCGGCTTGTACTTCATCTATGCGGCGGTCTTCATCATCGCCGTCATCCTGAGTCCAAGAGAAACGCCATGACGATTTCGAACCGCTTCGTCCCGATGCCTACGCCCTTGCCCCGTCCGAACTGGACACCGGAGTTTCTGGAATCGATGCGGCAGATCCGCGATCCGGAGCCGGACGAAATCATGCGCGGGATCTTCGAAGCGGGCGGCTTGCCTGCGCTCGAGGCTCTCAAGCCGTTCCTCTATCACTGGGACTATCCGGTCGATGACACGTTGCCGAAGTCCATCCGCGACTATCTCGGGCGACCCGTGAATTACCCGAGCTTTCTGGACTTCGAGAAGGTCAAGCTGGCCGAGGACTTGTTCGTGGCGTACGGTCCGGTCAGCACAGTCGTTCTACTCCTCAACGCCGTGCCCCGTTTTTTCACGAATCCCGCGGGCGCGCGCTCGTTTTACCTGGCGAAGATCTTCAGCCCCGAATCGCTGAAAATCCGTATGCGCGAGGTGCCGCAGTTCGTCATCAACATCTGCCAGCGCGGCGGCCTCAAGGAATCGATCCAGCAGGACGGATCGGTGAAGAGGGGTCCTGGCGTGATCACGGCGCTGAAGCTCCGGCTCGCCCATGCGCGCATCCGTATCGTGCTGAAGACGCAGAAGGCGCCCGACAACTGGAACCAGCCGGACCTGGGCGAGCCGATCAACCAGGAGGACCTGGCTGAAGCCTTGATGCACTTCTCCATGTCGACCGTGGATGGCCTGGAACTCGTCGGCATTCATCAGACCGACGTCGAGCGCGCCGCAACGCTCGAGGCTTGGCGCGCGGTCGGTTACCTCCTCGGCCTCGTCCCCGAGCTCCAGCCGAGCAGTGTGGCCGAGGCGCTGTGGCTTCGGAACACCATCATGAAGCGCCACATGGCGAAGACGAATGAAGCGGCGGCGCTGATCGCGGAGATGCTGGGCATCATGCAGGAGCTCGTGCCGCGCGTTTATCGCAGCCTTCCCGCGGCGTTGATGCGCAATCAGCTCGGGGACGAGATCGCGGACATGGTCGGCGTTCCGAACCCGCGCCTGTTGGTCTGGTTCTTTCGCATCACGCGGGGGCTGTGGGAGCGGGAGACGCTGTTCGCTCACCTCGCCGAAAAAATCTCGCCGTACCTCGTCGACTGGCTGATCAAGCATCCGACCGGCGAGTCGGCGCCGGTGACCGCGCCACCGGCCATCCAGCGGAGCTGGGCGATGCCTCGTCGCATCCACTGAAGCTAACGCCGCAGGCGGCGGATGGTGTTCGCGATGCTCCGAACGTTCGTGTAAAAGTCGATCTCATCGTCGTCGACGCGGACGTCGAATGCCTTCTCGACCGCGGCGACGATCTGCAGGCCTTGCAGCGAATCGACGTTGTAGGCGACGCGCAGATCCTCTTCGGGATCGATCGCCGCCGCCGGCACTTTCGTGATGCGCGACACGATCTCCGTTACGTGCTGCTCGAGCTCCACGGGCTCCTCCGGTCGGGCAGTTCGCCCAGCATGTAGAGACGGCGGCATTCGCCGCGTCGAAGCTTGCCGCTCGTCGTGCGCGGAATGCGGCCCGGCGGCAGCAGCACCACTCGCGAGGGACCGAATGAGAAGGCGTCGTGCATGACGGCGCGCAGCTCCGTTTCGATCGCCTCGAGCTCTTCCGGTGCGCTGCAGCGGGTCTCCGCGGCGACGACGATTTCCGTTTCACTCTCACCCTCGACGCCGAACGCGGCGACCGTTCCGATTCGCGACCCGCCGCCGAGGTGATGCTCGATGTCGCTGGGATAGTAGTTGCGGCCGTGGCGGATGATGACGTCTTTGAGACGGCCCGTGACGAAGAGTTGGCCGCCGGCGATGTAGCCGAGATCGCCGGTGTGCAGCCAGCCGTCGGCGAGCGCTGCGGCGGTGGCGTCGTCATCGCAGAAATAGCCGCGCGTCACCGACGCGCCGCGCACGATGATTTGTCCGACGTGGCGGTCGGGCATTGGCTCGTCAGACTCGCCCGCGACGCGCACTTCCACGCCGGGCACCGGCCGCCCGACGCTGACGCAGCGTCGGCTTCGCGCGCCCGGTTCGGCGAGACGGGCGACGCTCGAGGCTTCGAGCTGGCCGGCATCGATGTCCTCGCAGACGATTGGTCCGGGATTGGCGAACGTCACGGCCAACGTGTTCTCAGCGAGGCCGTACACCGGGCGCACGACGTTGGGCCGCAGGCCCGCCTGTGCGAATTTCGTTTGGAATAGCTGTATGGCCTCCGCGTCGACAGGCTCGGCGCCGTTGAGGATCGCGCGGAGTGAGCCGAGGCGTGCGCCGCGAAGAGCGGCAACGTCGACGTTGTCGACGCAATAGCGGAATGCGAAGTTGGGTGCCGCCGTCACCGTCGCGCCTTGTTCCGCGATGGCCCGCAACCAACGCGCTGGACTGCGCACGAAGGCGTGCGGAGGCATGAGCGTCGTGCGTACGCGCGTGTACAACGCAGTCAACAGCGTTCCGATCAGTCCCATATCGTGATGGAGGGGCAGCCAGCTCACCGAGACCGTGTCGGGCTCGACGAGCAACTCGGCGATGGCGTCCAGATTTGCGATCAGGTTGCGATGCGTCAGCACGACGCCTTTGGGCGCGCTGGTACTGCCGGACGAGTATTGCAACAGCGCGATATCGTTTTCGGAGGCGTCGACGATGCGTCCTAACGGCAGCGGCGCGCCTCCGTTTGCCGGCTCGAGGACGGCGAGCGGAAGCGACGGACGAATCAGTTCGGCCGTCGCCGGCATGGCAACGCAAACCGTGCTGGAGGAGCTAATCACTATGGAGCGCAGCAGATCGAGATGCATGGTGAGGCCGCGACCACGCGTGGAGGCAGGGGGCGCGCAAGGGACCGGAATCGCGCCGGCGAGGAGAGCTCCGAAGAACGCGTGGAGATATTCACGCGAGGTCGGCAGCATCACCATCACCCGGTTGTGCCGCCGAACGCCGGCGCGAAGAAGCGCCTCGGCCTGTACCCGTGCGCCGTGCAGCAACTCGCCCCAGCTGATCCAGCGCGGTGTGTCTTCGACGAAGATCGCCAGCGCGTCGAGATTCGGATGCGTGGTGCCGGGGAAGGTCAGAATCTCGACGAGTGTCTTTGCCCGCGGATGCCCCCACAAGACGTTCGACGCCGGGCTCACCGCGGCGACGGTCATGACGCCGCCTCGCTCTTCACGCCGGCGGCGTGCAGGCACTGCCCGGCGAATGTCCGCTCGATGCGCTCCACCTGCAGGCCGGCGGTGTCGAAGAGGCTACGGAGCTGCGCCTCGTCGAGAAAGTCGTAGCTGCCGCTCTTCTCCATGTTCTTGATGCGGCGGACGTAGTAGAGGATGCGAGCCGTGTTGACGGAATACCGCGCGCCGAACATCAGCGCCGACCAGACACCTGCAGCGCGCCGTCTCTCGCCGATTGTCTCGAAGTAGACGGTGAGCGATCGGAATCCCTTTGCGAAGACGGTGATCACCACCCGGCCGCCGGGCCTAACGACGCGCACGAATTCCCGCAGCGCCTGCTGCTGCGCGGCGCGAGGCAGCAGGTGCAGCACGCAGCAGCAGACCACACCGTCGAACGAGGCGTCGCCGAACGCGAGCGGCTGAGTGAGATCGCCGAAGCGGAAGTCGCCGTCCGGCACTTTGGCGCGGCAAAAGTCGAGCCCGGCCTCGCAGAAGTCGACGCCGGTCACCCGCGCCCCGCGGGCGGCGACCAGTACAGCGACGTTGCCGGTGCCGGTGCCGGCGTCGAGCACACGCTCGTCACCGCGCAAGCCGAGGAGCTGGACGGCCCGCTCGAGCATCCGCTGGTAGGGGATGGCCTCATTGAGCGTGTCGTAGAACGCGAAATACTTCTGCCAGAACCGCTGCGCCGGACGGGGAGAAGCAGAATTCGCTCGCTCCGCCGCGTCCTGCCGGACTGCCAAAGCGTCGCCCATGATCGTTCCTGAAGGGATGAGAGATTAATTTACGTCCCGGTCATTATGCTGTCAACATTAAAAATCATGCATTATGGCTTGACGGCATGAACCGAAGTCATTACGTTGGTTGACATACACGATGGGGGCCTAGCCGGTTGGAGCCGGATTTCCGGCGGAGGATCGCCATGCGTCTTGGTCTGATCGCGATGAGTGGCGTTCGGGTGGTCAACCCCGAGCTGGTTGCGGCAGGGGTCACGCTGCCACAGTTCGTCAAGCGAGGTGAAGTCATCGCCCAACTGCCGTCGCTGGCGTTGCTCGTCCTCGCCGCGGCGACGCCGGACGACGTCGACATCGAGTACATGGAAGTAGCCGAGGTGAAGGCACAGGATCCGCTGCCGGCCGGCTTCGATCTCGTCTGCATCTCGTCCTACACGGCCATGGCTTACGAGATGTACGCGCTCGCCGACCGCTATCGCGCCGCCGGCGTCCCGGTCATTCTCGGCGGACTGCATGCGACCTTTGCAGCCGATGAGGCGAAGCAGCACGCCGACGCCGTCTGCGCCGGCGAGGGAGAAGTGCTATGGCCGCGCATCCTCGAAGATTTCCGGCGCGGCGGAAAAGAAGCGCTGCAGCCGATCTACCGCGAAATCGCGCCTGGAACTTACGATCTCGCACAGAGTCCGATGCCGCGCTTCGATCTGCTGCGCGGCCGCCAGTACAACCGCATCACCGTGCAAACCGTCCGCGGCTGCCCTCTCGATTGCGAGTTCTGCGGCGCGTCGAAGCTGTATGGGCCCAAATACCGCCGCAAGCCCCTCGCGAACGTGCTCGCCGAGCTTCGCCGCATCAAGGAGATCTGGGGCGACAACGCCTTCTTCGAGTTCGCCGACGACAATTCCTTCGCGCATCCGGTCTGGACGCGCGAATTCCTCACGGCTGTGCGCGACCTCGACCTCCGCTGGTTCACCGAGACCGACATCTCCATCGCCGATCATGACGATCTGTTGCAGATGCTCGCCGACGCCGGCTGCCGGCAGATCCTGATCGGGCTCGAATCAATCAATCCCGACGCGCTCGACGGCATCGATCGCTCGAACTGGAAGGCGAAGCGACGAGCGCAATATCTCGACGCTATCCGCAAAATCCAGGATCACGGCGTCACGGTCAACGGTTGTTTCATCGTCGGCAACGACGCTGATACGCCCGGCGTGTTCGAGTCGCTGCGCGACTTCGTCGAGGCGAGCGGCCTACTGGAGGCACAAGTCACCGTGCTCACGCCGTTCCCCGGCACCCGTCTCCTCGAGCGGCTGCGGCGCGAAGGGCGGCTTCTGTATGAGCACTTCTGGGATCGCTGCACCCTGTTCGACGTCGTGTTCGAGCCGAAGCAGATGACGGCGGAGGAACTGACGGAGGGGCACCTTTGGCTGATGGGGCAGATCTACAACCAGGATCAATTTACGAAGCGAAAACGGATGTATGTCGACATCATGAAGCGGCTGCTGCCGCCGCAGCAGGTGCCGGCGCCTGAAATGCTCGAATTCTTCCATTGACGGAAAAGGAGAGACGGTATGAGCGAATACAGGGCTCCGAACACGCCAGTCCCGTTCGTCGTCGACCTCGGGAAAGCTCGCCGCGGCGCCGTGCGGAAACTCAAGCAGGGCCGCGGACGCCTCTGGGAAGAGGCACAGGATGTCATCGACGAAGTTCGCGCCGGCCTCGGGCCGGAGGCGAGCGGCAAGGAGATCGTACCGGTCATCCTCGTGTACCGCAAGAAAGGCCGCCGGCGCCGCCGCGGCGGCAAAGGCTACGGTCTTTTCCCACCGTTCTTCTGATCCGAAGGAGGAGCGCATGGCCACCCGCAACGATCGACCCGATCCCGATCCCACCCGCGTCCCGGGCGCGCCGCTCCCGCCCGCTTCGGCGATGACGGGCGCCACGACCACTGCCGGCGCCACAACCGACACGACGGTCACGGGGGCCTCGATGGCCCCGCCACAAGGCGAGGTTCGGCGGAGACCTCACATCCGCTCCACAGTCAGCAGGGTGCGTCCCATTGTTCTGAAGGTGAGACGGCGTCGCCTCCGCGGCGGCAAGAAACGCTACTCGCGCAACTCGAAAGACGCGCAACGCCTCGTGTATGGCGGCTCGCGCGCGCTCTTTCGCATTGCCGATGGCTTCGCGGCCGGAGCGGACTCGTTCCGGCGGCGCAGCGACCGTTCGGCGCGGCGGAGGCGGGATGGGCTGGCCAAGGATTTCTTCCGCAACTACGCGCGCGGCGTCGATCGCGCTAGCCGCCAGTGGGGTCGCGCGCCCTACGAGATCGCCCGCGAGATCAATGGGCGCAGGGCGTGGAAGAGCGTTCGCCAGTTTCTGCGGAATGGCCCGTTTCGACTCGGTTACATCCGATGACAGCAGCACGTGGCGCATTCGTGCGCCACGTGCGCCACGTGCTTCGCCAGCGTGGGCGCCCGCATGCCACATCGTAGTCAAAGCCGCGAATTCATCCTCTGGATCATGCTCGCGTCGGCGGGGCTGCACGTGGCGGAGGAGACGTTGCTCAACTTTGTCGGCTTCGTCGAGTCGGTTGGCATCCGCTGCACGTGGCACGAGTTCGACTTCATCAATTTCGCCTACATCATCGCCGGCATCGCCGCCGCCGCCATCGGCTGGCGCGCGCCCTCGGTGAGCCTCAGCTATCCGGCGCTCCTACTCTGGAACGTGATCTTTCACACCGGCGCCTCGGTTGTTTGGCACCACGCGAACCCCGGCGTCTTCACGGCCATCGTGCTGTTTCTGCCCGTCGGCACCTATTGTTTCCTCCTCGCGGCGCGTGACGGCGTCCTGACGCGGCGACGAACAGTTCTCGCCTTCACCCTCGGCTTGATCCTGCAGGTTTATCCATTGCTGCTCGCGATTCTGCGCGATCACTTCCGGTACTGAGAAGGAAGTCGCCGAGGCCAAAGGGACGCCACGGCTACGTTTAGCGGTCGCACGAATCCCCATGCATCGGATGCGGAATCGCGACGATGAGAAGCGCATCGCACGTCATGACGGCGCCGCGCGTTCGCTGCGGCTCAGTGAGGTCCGATGCGCAGCGCGTTCGTCGCGAGAAAGACCTCGCGAAGGAAGAAGAGCAGCGTGGCGATCAGCGCGAGCATCGCCGCGATGAACATGCCCGCCACGATCTTGCTGATCGGATATTCGCCGAGCGCGTTGATAAAGAGCGAGGCGATGACGAAGCAGACGAGAAGCGCGCTCGTCGTGCCGAGAGCGATGGCGCGATAGATCAGCTTTCCGCGGCGCGAGAGGACGTTCAGCTCTTCGTGCAGCCGCGCGTTCGAGGGGCCGGTCGCGGCCTCGAGGCGCGCTTCGAGCACGCGCGCGCGGTCGATCACCCGCGCCAGGCGCCCGCTCAAAACGCTCAGCAGCGCGGCGATGCCGGAGACGAGGAACACCGGCGCGACGGAGAGCTGGATGACGTGCGCGATGTCCGCGACGGCGGTGCCGGTTTGCATCGCGGGGAGTTTAACGGCTGGTCATCCCGAGCGTCAGCGAGGGACCTGGGTGGGTGGGGCGCTGTTCCGTGCCGCCCACCCGCCCGGGTCCTCGCTCACGCTCGGGATGACATCTGCGCGATCATAGCGGCGTGATCAAAGTCGTCGTGAGCGCCTGTCTCCTCGGCGCGCCCGTCCGCATCGATGGGGGGAACAAAAAGAGCGAGCATCCCGTCCTGCAGAGGTGGATCGAGGAGGGGAGGGTCGTCTCGGTCTGTCCGGAGATGCTGGGCGGGCTGGGGACGCCGCGTCCTGCGGCGGAGATCGTCAACGATGGCTCGCGGCGCGTCGTCACGTCTTCCGGGGACGATGTCACGGCGGCGTTCGTTGACGGCGCGAACAAGTCGCTGGCCGAGGCGAATGCGTTCGGCGTGCGCGTGGCGATCCTCAAGGAAGCGAGTCCGTCGTGCGGCAGCGCCTACATCTACGACGGCACGTTCACGAGAACGCGCGTCGCCAGCGAAGGGATCACCGCGGCGATGCTGCGGCAAAGCGGCATCGCCGTCTCTCCGAGGAGCAGCTCGACGATGCCGCGTGCTACGTGGCGTCGCTCGAAGCGGACTAAGGTCCGACGACGAAGCCGACGCCCTTCGGCAGGTGGATGTCCGCCGACACGCCTTTGCTGAAGACGCCCTCGTACCAGGCGTCGTCCTTCGGCGCGCCGGCGTGATCCATGATGTATCGCCCGAGCGCGAACGCGTCCTTCTGCGACATCCGGATGCAGCCGTGCGACGCGGCCGAGCCGAGGGTGTCTTCGTCGCCGGTGCCGTGGATGTAGTAGTCCGGCTCCTGGAAGAAGATCTTCACGACCTTCATCGGATTCTTGGGATGGCCCGGCGGCGTCGCCTTCTTGCCTTTCGCCCACGCGGCATCGGGTGGATGCCACGCCGGATTCCAGACGATGTGGCGGATCGTGAACGTCCCGTTCGGCGTCGGATGTCCCTTCGTGCCGACCGCGACCTCGTAACGCTTCGTGGTCACGCCGCCGACGCGCACCTCGAGGATTTTCTTCTTCGTGCTGGCCGCGAGCGTGATCGGGCCGGAGATGACCTTCTGCTGCGTTTGCTGCTGCGCTCGCTGCACTTCCTGCTTCTGCTGCGGAGTGAG
>Ga0105239_10008114_pt1 | contig 11986 bp, 15 predicted proteins | sample KBSC44metaG_FD_92761 | JGI IMG/M metagenome (GOLD analysis project Ga0105239, IMG submission 92761) | Corn rhizosphere microbial communities from Kellogg Biological Station, Michigan, USA - KBS C4-4 metaG | ecosystem: Host-associated > Plants > Roots > Rhizosphere > Soil | place: Michigan, USA...
CGGTACGCCCGAATCATGGTCGGCACGTGCGAGGCCTTGACCGAGATCTTGAAGTCGCGGAAGTCGAGCCGCTCCAGGATCTCGACCTGCTCGAGCGCCTCCACGACGAGCGCCTCGGCCGTGTCCTCGCGCGCGAGCGCCTCGAGGTGCTTCGGCAACGAGCCGGCGTTGGCCCCGATCCGCATGGGGATCCCGGCCCGCTTGGCGGCCCTCACGACCTGCTCGGTCTTGTCCGGTCCGCCGATGTTCCCCGGGTTGATGCGCACGGCGGCGACGCCGGCGTCGATCGCGTCGAGGGCGAGCGAGGCGTTGAAGTGGATGTCGGCGATCACCGGGACCGGCGAGAGGCGGACGATGAGCGGCAGCGCACGCGCGTCCTCCTTCTTCGGCACGGCGACGCGCGCGATCTCGCAGCCGGCAGACGCAAGCGCGGCGATCTGCGCCGTCGTCGCCTCGACGTCGTGCGTCTTCGTGAGGGTCATCGACTGCACGACGACCGGCGCGCCGCCGCCGATCGCGACGCCACCGACGCGGATCTGGTGCGCGCTCGCCATCGCGGTCAGGGTACCCGCGCCGCGTTCCGGCGCGACCGTGCCAGGCACGACGCCATGTCCAACATGGTCAGGTCCGTTCGGGACGTGTCTTCGTGCCTGGCACGCTCGGGCCGTGCACCATGCCTGGCGTGCCGGCCGAGCCTCTTCCCACGCCGTGGCAGCTCGAGGCGCCGCCGGACGAGTACCCCGACGATCTCTGGGCAGTCGGTGCCGACCTCGCGCCGGGAACCCTCGTCGCGGCGTATCGCATCGGCCTCTTCCCCATGCCGGTGGGCGCTCGCATCGGCTGGTTCTCGCCGGCGACGCGCGGCGTCGTCCCGCTCGAGCCCTTCGCGCCCTCGCGCACCCTCCGCCGGGCGAGACAGCACTATGAGATCCGGGTCGACACCGCCTTCGCGGACGTGGTCTCGGGATGCGCCCGTCCCGGAGACCCGGCCAGCTGGATCGACCCGGGTGTCGAGGCCGCATACGAGGAGTTGCACGAGCTGGGCTGGGCGCACTCCGTCGAGGCGTGGGATACGGACGGACTCGCGGGCGGGCTGTACGGCGTCGCGATCGGGGGGCTCTTCGCCGCCGAGTCGATGTTCCACGTGCGCACCGACGCCTCCAAGGCCGCGTTCGTCGGGCTGGTCGAGCTCCTGCGTGCGGCAGGCGACTCCGATCGTCGCCTGCTGGACGTCCAGTGGCTCACGCCTCACCTCGAGACGCTTGGCGCGGTGGATGTCTCCCGGGCCGACTATCGAGTCGCGCTGTCCCGAGCACTCGACCTACCGTCAGTCTGGCGTTGACGGAAGAGCCGGCTGCGGCGGCCGGACGCCTAGGAGAGACGGCCGATGTCGTTCGAGAGGCCGATCACGAACAACAGCAGCACGAGGCCGATGCCGACGACCGAGACGCGCTCGTAGATCTCCCGGCGGACCGACCGTCCGCGGATGCCCTCGGCGATCGCGAACACGATGTGGCCACCGTCGAGCGGAAGCAGCGGCAAGAGGTTGAGCAGGGCGATCGAGAGCGAGATGAGGCCGAGGACGAACAGGAAGTTCTCGGTCCCCTGCTTGGCCGCGTCGGACGAGCCCTGCACGATCCCCACGGGGCTCGAGATCTGATCGCGCCCGGATCCTGTCACGAGCCGGCCGAGCGACGAGCCGATGTCACGCGTCACCTGCCCGGTGAGATCGAACGCCTCCCCGGCGGCCTGGAGCGGTGGCAGCCCCTCGCCGGACAGCATGAAGCCGAGGCGATAGGTGCCGTCGCGTTGCTGCGCGGACGTGGGCGGCAGCGTCACGCGCCGCCCGTCGCGGACGACGACGACCGTCAGCTTGCGGCCGTCGGAGCCGGAGATCAGGTGCGAGATGTCCTCGGGCTGCACGACTGCGCCGTCGATCGACACGATCTTGTCGCCCGCCTGCAGGCCTGCGGTGGCCGCCGGCGTGCCGCTCGAGACGGCCTCGACGGTTGTGGTCGCCTTTCCGGCCGAGGTCATGAAGAGACCCGTGAAGAGGACGAGCGCGAGGACGATGTTGGCCGCAGGCCCGGCGCCGATCGCCGCGACGCGCTTCCACGTGGGCGCTCTCCAGTAGGCGGTCGGGCCGAGCGCGTCCGTGAGGTCGTCGAGCCCCTTCTCGAGCGCGGCAGCCGTGCTCGCGGAGAGCTCCTGCTCGGCGGTGAGCTCGCGCAGCACGCGCAGCGAGTCGCGCGCGGCGTCGTGGTCGTCGGCCGCCAGCGCACCGCGGAGGCGCGCTGCGGCGCCCTCGAGCGCCGGTGCCTCCCGGAGCGCCCGGCCGAGACCCATGTCGACGTCCGCGGCCGACGGGCGGTGCATGCCCGGGATCTTCACGAAACCGCCGAGCGGGATCGCACCGATGCCGTACTCGATGCCGTTGCGCGTTCGCTTCAAGATGGCGGGCGGGAATCCGACGTAGAACCGCCGCGGCCGCATTCCGAGCACGAGCGAGACGACGAAATGGCCCAGCTCGTGCACGAAGATCAGCAGACCGAGGCCGACGATCGCGATGAAGATGGTCATGCCGGCTGTCGCCTCCGGGCGGCGAGCCGCCGCGCCTCGTCGTCGGCCGCGACAAGGTCGTCCAGGTCGCGCGCGGGCGCGCCGTCGACCCGCGCGAGTGTCTCGTCGACCACGGATGCGATATCGGCAAACGCGAGCCGGCCCTCCAGGAACGAGGCGACGGCAACCTCGTTCGCGGCGTTGTACGCGCACGGCACGGTGCCGCCGCGCTCGCCTGCCGCACGGGCCAGCCCGAGCAACGGAAAGGTCTCGTCGTCGACCGCCTCGAAAGCCAGCGTGAGCCCTTCGAGCGGAAGCTGCGGCACGGGCGTCGCGGCACGCGCGGGGTAGGTCAACGCGTACGAGATCGGGACCCGCATGTCCGGTAGCCCCATGTGCGCGAGGAGCGCGCCGTCGCGGAAGCGGACGAGCGAGTGGACGATCGAGGAGGGATGCACGACGACCTCGATCGCGTCGTACGGCAGCGCAAAGAGCCAGTGCGCCTCGATCAGCTCGAGCCCCTTGTTCGCGAGGGTGGCCGAGTCGACCGTGATCTTCGGCCCCATCCGCCAGGTGGGATGAGCGAGTGCCTGCTCCGCGGTCACGTCCTCGAGCTCCTCGGCCGTGCGCCCGCGGAACGGCCCGCCCGACGCCGTGAGGACAAGGCCGGCGATGCTTTCCCGGTTGCGTCCCTCGAGGCACTGGTGGAGGGCCGAGTGCTCGCTGTCGACCGGCAGGAGCAGGCCTCCCCCACGCTCCTGTGCGGCGAGGGCGAGCCCGCCTGCTGCCACGAGGCTCTCCTTGTTCGCGAGCGCGAGTGTGACGCCTTGCTCGAGCGCCCAGAGTGTCGCCCGGACGCCCGCGAATCCGACGACGGCGTTCAGGACGATGTCGGGAACGCTGCGCTCCAGCAGGTGAACGGGATCGCCGCCGACCTGGGCGTGCTCGACGGCATGCTGGGCGGCGAGCTCGTCCAGCGGCGTCGAGCCGGACTGGAGCGCACACAGCTCGAGCTCGGGGTGCGCGGCGACGATCTCGATCGCCTGCCGGCCGATCGATCCGGTCGCACCGAGAATCGCGACGCGTTTCACGCCCGCAAGGATGCCTGAGCGCCCGTGAAGGAGCTGTTCAGGTCAGGGCGAGGAGCGCGACGTACGCAGCAGGGCCGGCCCAGAGCAGCGAGTCGACCCGGTCGAGCACGCCGCCGTGACCCGCGAGCAGCCGCCCCGAGTCCTTGACGCCGAGATCGCGCTTGACGGCCGACTCGAAGAGGTCGCCGAGCGTCGCCGCGACCCCGATCACGAGACCGAGGACGAGCGACTCGCCCGTCGTCACGACGTCCTGGTCGTAGAGCGCGAAAAAGGCGACCGCGACGGCGGCAACGGTGCCGCCGAAGAAGCCCTCCCACGACTTCCCGGGCGAGATCACGGGCGCCATCCGGTGGCGGCCGATCGCGCGCCCGACGAAGAACGCGGCGGTGTCGTCGACGAAGACCGTGAGCAACGTGACGAAGATCAGGAGTCGCCCGTCGCTCGGGATGTCGCGCAGGAGCACCAGGTACGCGAGCCCGCCCCCGACCCACGCGACGCCGAGCACCGTCACCGCGAAACCTGCGACCGCGTGCTGGCGCGCGCTCGAGACGAAGAACACGAGCAGCGCTGCGGGCAGCGTCGCGAGGATCCCGGGCAGCACCCAGGTCGCCCCGCCGAGCTGGGCGCCGAGAAGCGTCAGGAGCACACCGACGTAGCCGCCGAGCACGATCGGCCGCAGGCTGCGGGAGATCGTGAAGAGCTCGTGCAGCGCGAGCAGGCCGCCGACGGCTGCGAGACCGAAGAGCCACCAACCGCCGAGCCAGACGATGCCGAGGACGAGCGGCAACAGGACGGCCGCGACGACGAGGCGCGAGACGAAGGGGCTCATCGGGCCGCCCGCGCCCCGAACCGGCGCTGGCGGGCGGCATAGGCCTCGACGGCCGCGCGCAGGTCGTCGACGTCGAAGTCCGGCCAGAGCGTGTCGGTGAACACGAGCTCGGCGTAGGCCAGCTCCCAGAGCAGGAAGTTGGAGATGCGGAGCTCGCCCGACGCGCGGATCAGCAGGTCGATCTCGCCGAGCTCGGGCGCGTAGAGCCGCTCCGCGAGCGCCGCCTCGTCGACGTCCTCGGCCGGAACGCCGTCCTCGACGAGCCGGCGCGCAGCGTCGACGATCTCGGCTCGCCCGCCGTAGTCGAATGCGATCCAGAGCGAGAGAGTGTCGAGGGAGGCCGTCTCGTCCTCGAGTGCGCGCATCTGCTCCTGAATGGCCGGGTCGATTCGGTCGCGCCTGCCGAGGAAGCGGCTGCGCACGCCCTGCTTCGCGAGGTCGGGCAGCTCCTCGTCGATCGTCTCGGAGAGGAGGACCATCAGGTCCGCGACCTCGCCCGAGGGGCGCGTCCAGTTCTCCGTCGAGAACGCGTAGACGACGAGCGTCTCGATCCCGAGGTCGATTGCCGCCTCGACCGTCCGCCGCAGCGCGCGGGCACCCGCCCGGTGCCCCTCGTCGACGGACTTGCCGTGCGCCTCGGCCCAGCGGCCGTTGCCGTCCATGACGATGGCGACCACTCGCGCTGCGCGCGACTGGTCGCTAGAAGACCCCAGTTGATCGGTAGGCACGCTCGTCTAGAGGTTTGGCGCCGCAGGCGTCAGACCTCCATGATCTCGGCTTCCTTGTGCTTCAGGAGCTCGTCGATCCGCTTGACGTGATCGTCGGTGAGCTTCTGTACCTGGGTCTCGGCGCGGCGTTCCTCGTCGTCGCCGACGTCGCCGTTCCGGACGAGCTCTTCCAGGTGGCGCATGACGTCGCGCCGGACGTTCCGGATCGCGACCTTCCCGTCCTCGGCGTACCGGCGCACGAGCTTGACGAGCTCCTTGCGCCGCTCCTCGGTCAGCGACGGGATCGGCAGGCGGATCAGCTTGCCGTCGTTGGAGGGTGTGAGCCCGAGGTCGGACTCCATGATCGCCTTCTCGATGGTCTTGATCTGCGTCTGGTCGTACGGCTGCACGGAGAGCAGGCGCGCCTCCGGGGCGCTGATCGTCGCCATGTTCGAGAGGGGTGTGGGCGTGCCGTAGTAGTCGATCGTGATGCGGTCGAGAAGCGCCGTCGATGCGCGGCCCGTGCGGACCGAGTTGAACTCGGTGCGCGTGTGCTCGATCGAGCCGTCCATCCGTTTCACGCAGTCCGCCAGGAACTCCTCGATCGCTGCCACTACGCCTCCCTCTCGCGCGTTGTCATTCGCCGTCGGTCGCCGGCGTCGAGACGATCGTGCCGATCCGCTCGCCGGACGCCACGCGCACGATATTCCCCTCGGCGAGCTCGAACACGTGGATCGGGACGTGGTTGTCCATGCAGAGGGAGAGTGCCGTGGTGTCCATCACCCGCAGGCCGCGCTCGATCGCCTCGAGATGCGTCAGCTCGGGGAGGAAGCGGGCCCCCGGATCGAGCCGCGGGTCGCCGTCGTAGACGCCCTCGACGCCGTTCTTACCCATCAGGATCGCCTCCGCGCCGATCTCGAGCGCGCGCAGCGCGGCGGCCGTGTCGGTGGTGAAGAACGGGTTGCCGGTCCCGGCGGCGAAGATCACGACGCGGCCCTTTTCGAGGTGGCGCATCGCACGGCGCCGGATGTACGGCTCGGCCACCTCGGACACCGTGACCGCGGACTGAACGCGCGTTTGCGCACCGAGGCGCTCGAGCGCGTCCTGCAGCGCAAGCGCGTTCAGGAGCGTCGCGAGCATGCCGGCGTAGTCCGCCGTCGCGCGGTCCATGCCCTCGGCCGCGGCGCTCAGGCCGCGGTAGAAGTTCCCGCCGCCGACCACGACCGCGATCTCGGTTCCCGCCGACTGGACTGCCAGCACCTCACGCGCGATCGACGTCATGGTGCGAGGGTCGACGCCGTACTCGCGGTCGCCCATCAGGCTCTCGCCCGAGAGCTTGAGGAGTACCCGGCGGAACGCGGGAGCGGCCCCGGAGGGCCGCTCTACCAGCTCCTCGGGCTGTGCGGTCACGACCCGGCGACCGAGACCCGCGCGAACGCCGTGACGCTCGCCCCCGCCTCCTCGAGCGCCTTGCCGACCGTCGCCCCGGCGTCGTGGATCCACGCCTGCTCGAGCAGGACGCCACCCGGCGCGGCCGCGAAGAAGCGCTTGGCGAGCATGCCGTCGACGATCTTCTCACGCGCCTGCTCCGGCTTGGAAGCCAGCTCGTCCGAGTTCAAGTAGATCTGCCGCTCGGCTTCGACGACCTCGGCCGGGACGTCGGCCCGGGCGGTGTAGGACGGGGCGGCGAACGAGACGTGCATCGCGACCTGGCGCGCAAGCTCCTCCGTGCCCCCCTCGAGCTGGACGACGACGCCGATCTTGTTTGCCGGCGGATGGACGTAGGCGGCGAGCGTCCCATCCTCGAACCGCTCGGCCCCGACGATCACGATGTTCTCGCCGAGCTGCGTGATCAGCTCCGTCCGCTCGGCGTCGAAGCCCTCGGCCGCAGCGGGGCCGTCGGCGTGGACGGCGCGAAGCACCTTCTCGCCGAACTCCCTGAACGCGTCGTTCTTCGAGACGGGCTCGGTCTCGCAGCCGAGGCCGACGATCGACGCCTTGTCCGGCTCGACGATGACGCCGACGAGACCCTCGGTCGTCGCCCGATCGGCGCGCTTCCCGGCCGCGGCCATGCCCCTCTCGCGCAGCAGCGTCCTCGCTGCCTCGAGGTCGCCGCCCGTCTCGACGAGCGCACGCTTGCAGTCCATCATCCCGGCGCCCGTCGCATCGCGGAGCTCCTTGACCAGGGCGGCACTGATCTCCGGGCCGTCCGTCACGCCTTGGCTCCGTCCTCGACGGCGACGGGCTCGTCGCTCGCCGCGGTCTCCTCGGCTGCATCCTCGGCCGGCTCCTTGGCATCGGGCTCGGCGGCGGCCGCGGGCTCCGGCCCCGGCTCCTCCTGGGTCGGCGCCGCTGCGATCTCGGCCTCCGTCACCTTCGTCTTGCCGGCCTCGATGCCGTCGGCGATCGCGCGGATCACGAGCGAGCACGAGCGGATCGCGTCGTCGTTGCCCGGAACGACGTACGACACCTCGTCGGGGTCGCAGTTCGTGTCCACGAGCGCGATCACGGGCAGGCCGAGCCGCTGCGCCTCGCGCAGCGCCAGCTGCTCCTTGCGCAGGTCGACGATGAACACGGCGTCGGGCTGGCGCTTCATCGTGGAGACGCCGCCCAGGTTCGCCTCGAGCTTCTCGAGCTCGGCGCCCATCGAGATGCGCTCCTTGGCCGGCAGGAGGTCGAGCTGGCCTTCCTCCTTCAGGCGGCGGAGCTCCTGCAGGTACGAGATGCGGTCGGCGATCGTGCGCCAGTTGGTGAGCAGGCCGCCGAGCCAGCGGTGCGCCACGAACGGCTGGCCGACGCGCGTCGCCTCGCGGACGATCGCCTCCTGCGCCTGCTTCTTCGTCCCGACGAACAGGATCGAGCCGCCGCGCTCGGAGATGTTCCGCGCGAAATCGTGCGCCTCCTGGAGCAGCGCCTGCGTCTGCTGGAGGTCGATGATGTAGATGCCGCCGCGCTCGTCGAAGATGAAGCGCTTCATCTTCGGGTTCCAGCGGCGCGTCTGGTGGCCGAAATGCACCCCGGCCTCCAGCAGCTCCTTCATGGAGACGACTGCCACGTTGCGTCCTTTCGGTTGATTGCGGTGCGCCGACGGGCGCGGACGGAACCGGGCTGGAAGGCGCCGGCACCCCCGTCCGGAGGCTCGTCGGGTAGGCGGGTCTGAACCGGCGAATCGTAGCGGCTACGCCGCGCGTGCTCGCTCGAGCGCTTCCGCGAGGTCGGGCGGGAGCGGCGACCGAAGATCGAGCCCCGCGCCGGTGAACGGGTGCTCGAAGCGGAGCCGGTGCGCGTGGAGGAACTGGCGCTCGAGGCCAAGGTCCCCCACGACGCCGTAGACGGGGTCGCCGCTGACCGGCAGGTCGATCGCCTCCAGGTGGACGCGGATCTGGTGCGTCCGCCCGGTCTCCAGCCGAACCTCGAGAAACGCCCGCGATCCGATGAGCTCCTGCACCTCGAACCACGTGATCGCCTCCCGGGGCGTCTCGGTGTCGAGCGAGCGGCGCGTACGCTCGCGGCGGTCACGGCCGATCGGCGCCTCGATCCTGCCGGTTCGCGATCGCGGCGAGCCCTTGACGAGCGCGAGGTAGCGGCGCTCGATCCGTCGCTCGCGAATCGCGTCCGTGAGCCGCACGTGCGCGTCGTCGGAGCGCGCGACGACGAGCAACCCGGACGTGTCGCGGTCGAGGCGGTGGACGAGCCCCGGCCGCTCGGGGTCCCCACCGGCCGCACCGAGGGCGAGGAGACCGTGCGCCAGGGTCGCGCCGCGGTCCGGTCCGGCGGGGTGCGCGACGAGGCCCGCGGGCTTGTCGACGACGAGCAGGTGCTCGTCCTCGTATGCGACGTCGAGCCCGAGCTCGACCGGGACGAGCACCCGTGCCGCCGGAAGCTCGACGTCGACCTCCTCGCCGCCCGCGAGTCGATGGCTCTTCGGACGCGGCCGGCCGTCGACGAGCACGTCGCCCGCAGTCACGAGGCGTTCGGCGAGCGCACGTGTCCCGACTTCGGGGAGGTCCGCGACGACAGCGTCCAGCCGCCGGCCCGCGTCGGCGTCAGGAACGCGAAAGCGGTGAGGTGCCAACGGCGGCGCTCGAGCGGTCGGCCGCCACGAACGAGAGGAACAGGAGACCCACTCCGACGACGATGAACGTGTCCGCGAGATTGAACGCGGGCCAGTAGTCGAGATCGAGGAAGTCCGTCACGTATCCGAGCCGCAATCGGTCGACGAGGTTCGAGACGCTCCCGCCGAGGACGAGGCCCACCGCGACCGGGAGCAGCGGATGCCTCCGGCCGGAACGGGCGAAGAAGACAACGAGCGCGCCGATCGCAATCGCGGTGAGGCCGATCACGACCGACGTCGAGTTGGCGAACAGCCCGAACGCGATCCCCGTGTTGCGAATGTGGTGGATCGTGAACGGGCCGGCGACGTCCACTGCGCCGCCGAGCGAAAGCCGGTTGGAGACGATCGCCTTCGTCAGCTGGTCGGCGCACGCGGCTGCCACGGCGACGAGCGCCAGTCCGACCCATTGTGTGGGACCCGCGGCGAGCGACCGCGACGCGCCGGGCACCGGCTGCAGTGCGTTCGTCGCCGAGCCGACGCGCACCTCGAGCGGCGCGCGCGGCGGCTCTGCGCGTGCGGGCTCGCTCATCGGCCCTCCTCCTCCTTGCGCTTGCACGAGAGGCACAGCACGGCGTACGGCACGGCGTCGAGCCGTTCCTCCGGGATCGGCTCCCCGCAGTTCATGCAGACGCCGTACGTGCCCGCGTCGATCCGCTCGAGCGCGGCGTCGATCTCGCGGACGATGTCCTCGGCGTTGTCCTCCAGCGACTCGTCGACCTCGCGGTCGAGCATGTCGCTCGCGTGGTCGGCGAGGTGCTGGTCGCCCGCCGCGTTCGAGAGCTCGCCGTCGTCCGTGTCGCCCTCGACGATGTCCTGGGCGGCGCGGAGAAACCGTTCGCGGAGATCGAGAAGCTCGCGGCGCCGGGTGTCGAGCTCGATGGTCACGCGATGTCGTCCTTTCCCGAGAGCCTGCGCTCCGCCTCTCCGACGGTCAGCCCGTCGATCTCTACGAGCTTGTCCCGCGATGCATGACCTGAAACGATCCGGACGTCGCGGGCGGGCAGACGGAGCGTGCGCGCGAGGAGCTCGGATACCTCGTCGTTCGCCCGCCCCCGTTCGGGTGCCGAGCGAACGCGGAGCTTCCAGGCGTCGCCGAGCCGCCCGACGACCTCCGAGCGGCGCGCGCCGGGCGACACCCGCAGGCGGAGCCTGGCGGCTCCGCGCGACGCGACGGCCGGTTGCCGGGTCGACTGCACGCCCGAAGGATAGTGGCGCGCGCAGTCGACGCAGGCGCCGCTATCCGGCGAGGCGCTGGATCCCGGGCGGGCTCGTCTCCTCCGCCGCCTCGGCAGCTTCGTTCGCGCCGTCGGAGACGATCTCGAGCGCAGCCCGAAGCATCGTCCGGATGCGGTGCGTCTCGGCGAGAAGCTGCTCCTTCTCGGCGATCCCGTCGCGCACAAGGCGTCTGCCTTCCGCGCTCGCCTCCTGGACGATGACGTCCGCCTCCCGGCGGGCCTGCTCCTTCATGTCCTGCGCAGCCCGCTCCGCCGAGACGAGCGTCGAGCGCAGGAGCGTTTCCAGCTCGACGTGGCGCGCCACCTCCGTCTCGAGCACGTGGATGCGCTCGCCCAGCTCGGCACGCTCGCGCCACACGGCCTCGAAGCTGTCCGCCACGTCGTCGATCGCCTTCTCGACACTCGAGCGCCGGTAGCCGAAGAGGCCGCGGCGCAGCTCCAGGTGCCGCACTTCCACCGGTGTCAGTGACATCTCGTCTCCTCCTTGCTCACAGGAATCGTCCGATCAAAGTGTTTACGAGCCGTTCGAGGACGTACAGCGCGATCACGCCGACGATCGGCGACAGGTCGAGCGGCCCGAGCGGTGGGATCACGCGGCGGAAGATGCGCAGGTAGGGCTCGCACACGTCGTACAGGAACTGCCGCACCCGTTCGAGCGTCGGCGAGCTGCCCGCCGGAACCCACGAGGCGATGATGTAGGCGAAGATCAGCAGGACGTAGACGCCGACGAAAACGGACACGAAGCGCTGGACCGACGTCGCCGTGTCGGCCAGCAGCATCGAGCCGACGCCCGTGTCGCCCATGCGCAGGCATTCTCGCCCATCTGCGCGGTTCCTCTCGCCTGTGCGGGCGGGACCTCAGGCCTGGTTGAAGAACGCGCCTGCCGGATCGAGCGCCCTGGCGCGCTCCTCCGCGGACACCTCGACGTTCCGAGGCGTCAACAGGAAGACCTTGTCGGCGACGCGTTGCATGCTGCCGTCGAGTGCGTACGTGAGCCCGCTGGCGAAGTCGATGAGGCGCTTCGAGAGCTCCGTGTCGGCGGACTGGAGGTTCAGGATCACCGGGACGGAGTCCTTGAACCGGTCCGCGATCTGCTGGGCGTCGTTGAAGCTGCGCGGCAGGACGAGGTGCACCCGCACCTGCGACCCCGAGCTGTCGACGCCACGGAGCCGGGCGCGCCTCGAGGACGACGATCGCGACGGCGACGCCTCGGACTCGGGCTCGGACACGCTGTCCGGCTCCGACCACGCGTCGGCCTCTCGCCGCTTCGGCAGCCGGCGGACGTTCGCGCGCTCGCGCCGGCGGTACCCGCGCTCGAGCTCCTCGCTCGTCGTCGTCAGCTCCTCGTCGTCCCACTCCTCGTCCTCGGCGATGCCGAAGTAGACGAGGGTGCGGTTCCAGACGTCTCCGAGGCCCATGTCAGGCGGGATCGTAGCCCCTCGTGACGACGA
>Ga0105239_10008115_pt1 | contig 11985 bp, 10 predicted proteins | sample KBSC44metaG_FD_92761 | JGI IMG/M metagenome (GOLD analysis project Ga0105239, IMG submission 92761) | Corn rhizosphere microbial communities from Kellogg Biological Station, Michigan, USA - KBS C4-4 metaG | ecosystem: Host-associated > Plants > Roots > Rhizosphere > Soil | place: Michigan, USA...
AGCATCGAACAGGCCGACCGACATCACGCCGTGCGGGTCGATGGTGATCGCGGCATCCACGGTCGCGCCGAGGCGCGAGGTCTCGGTGGTCGCCAGATAGTGCATGCGCTGTTCCAGCATCTGGTCGATCACGGTGTTGAGATAACGCGTGCTCTCCCACTGGATCACGCCCACCAGCACCAGGCCCCAGGCGGCGAACAGCGCGCCGTAGATCAGGATCAGGCGGGAGGTGGCGGAGCGCCAGGCGTTGGGGCGATTCATGGTTGCGCTGCCGCGTTCTGGGGAGCCGAGGTGATCATGTAGCCGGTGCCGCGGACCGTGCGGATCAGCGGCGCCTGCCCGGTCCCGTCGATCTTGCGCCGAAGCCGGCCGATGTGCACGTCGATCACGTTGGTGCCGGGGTCGAAATGGAAGCCCCATACCGCCTCGAAGATCATGGTGCGGGTCAGCACCTGGCCGGAATGGCGCATCAGGTATTCGAGCAGGCGGTATTCGGTGGGCTGCAGGGTCAGCGGCTGGCCCTGGCGGTAGGCGACGTGGCGCACCCGGTCCAGCTCCAGCTCGCCGACGCGCAGGCGCGTCTCGTGCTGCTGCGGCTGGCGGCGACGCAGCAGCACCTCGGCGCGGGCCGCCATCTCGTCGGGAGCGAACGGCTTGGTGAGGTAGTCGTCGCCACCGGCGCGCAGGCCGCGGATGCGATCGTCCACTTCGCTGAGCGCGCTGATCATCAGCACCGGGGTGTCGATCTGCTGCCGGCGCAGCGCCTCGACCACCTCGATGCCTTCGAGGCCCGGCAGCATGCGGTCGAGGGTGATCAGGTCGTAGGCCTGGGCACTGGCGCGGGCCAGGCCGTCGCGGCCGTCGGCCGACCATTCGACGGTCATGCCGTGCACGCTGAGCTCGGCCACGATCTCGCGGGCGGTGACCTCGTCGTCTTCGATGACCAGGACTCTGGGCATGGGATTGGACGTCCGGACGTCTGCTGTGGGGCGCAAAAACCGACGGCCCCAAGCGGGGCCGTCGGCGATGGTATCGCTATCGGAGAATCAGGCGGCGAACAGGCCGCGCATCTTCTTCATGGCGTTGGCCTCGACCTGGCGGATGCGCTCGGCCGAGACGCCGTACTCGTCGGCCAGGTCCTGCAGGGTGGCCTTTTCCTCGTTCAGCCAGCGGCGCTGGATGATGTCGCGGGAACGGCTGTCCAGCTTCCGCAGGGCGTCGGTCAGCGTTTCCAGCTGGTTGTCGGCCTGGTCGGCGTCGGCGATGTTGTCGTACGGGTCGGCGCCTTCGTCGATCAGGAACGCCTCCGGTGCGGGCTTGGCATCCTCGTCGGCGTCGGCCGGGGCTTCGAAGCCGATGTCGCGGCCGGACAGGCGGGATTCCATCTCGCGCACGGTCGCTTCCGGCACGCCCAGGTCCTTCGCCACCACGCGCACTTCCTCGGCGTTCATCCAGCCCAGGCGCTTCTTGCTCTTGCGCAGGTTGAAGAACAGCTTGCGCTGCGCCTTGGTGGTGGCCACCTTGACGATGCGCCAGTTGCGCAGGATGAACTCGTGCATTTCGGCGCGGATCCAGTGCACCGCGAAGCTGACCAGGCGCACGCCCTGGTCCGGGTCGAAACGCTTCACCGCCTTCATCAGGCCGATGTTGCCCTCCTGGATCAGGTCGCCGATCTGCAGGCCGTAGCCGCTGTAGCCGCGGGCCACGTGGACCACGAAACGCAAATGCGACATCACCAGCTTGCGGGCCGAAGCTAGGTCTTCTTCTTCCTGGTAGCGGCGCGACAGGGCCTGCTCTTCTTCCTGGCTGAGCACCGGGATGCGGTGAACCGCCGAAATATAAGCATCCAGACTGCCGACGACGCTGGGTACCGGCAGGTTGGCGGTCACCAAAGCTTGAGACATGTGTGGATCCTCCTGAGATGGAATTCAGCTTAGCACTCCCTCGGTGGGAGTGCTAAAGCGGCCAAGAGTTCCGTGAGGGAGTGCTCGACCGCTTTATTGAACCGAATCGTACAGGAATTTGGGGTGGCTGTCCAGGCGAGGGGGCCACGGTAGCCATGGCCCCTTCGAGAACCCGTGAACCGAGCGGAGCATTGCAAGCTCCACGCAAGGATTTTTCTACGTAAAGACGGGGACTTGCGCCCAAAAGCCGGAGGATGCCGACGATCAGGCAGCCAATTCGCTGCGCGGTGGCAGCGACCAGTCGACCGGCGCCTGGCCGTGTTCTTCCAGGTAGCGATTGGCCGCGGAGAAATGCCCGCAGCCCAGGAAGCCCCGATGCGCCGACAACGGCGACGGGTGCACCGAGCGCAGGATGCAGTGCCTGCGCGCATCGATCAGCTGACCCTTGCGCTGGGCATAGGAGCCCCACAGCAGGAACACCAGCCCTTCCCGCTCCCGGTTCAGGGCATCGATCGCCGCATCCGTGAAGCCTTCCCAGCCCTTGCCCTGGTGGGATGCGGCCAGGCCGCGCTCCACCGTCAGCACTGCGTTGAGCAGCAGCACGCCGCGGTCGGCCCAGGGCGTGAGGCAACCATGGTCAGGCGGGGCGATGCCGAGGTCGCGCTGGATCTCCTTGAAGATGTTCTGCAGCGAGGGCGGCGGCGGCACGCCCGGCCGCACCGAAAAGCACAGCCCATGCGCCTGCCCCGGCCCGTGGTAGGGATCCTGGCCCAGGATCACCACCCGGACTTTGTCGAACGGGGTGTGCTCGAAGGCGGCGAAAATCTCCGGACCCGGCGGAAAGATCACCTTGCCCTGCTGCTTCTCCGCACGGAGAAAGCCCGCCAGCGCCTGCATCTCCGGCCGCTCCAGATAGGCGCCGATGCGCTCCTTCCAGGACGGCTCCAGCTTGACCCGGCCCTCGTTCATGCGGCCTGGTCGCGCTGGCGCAGATGCCGCGCCACGCGCAGCTGGAACAGGACCTTGGTGATCAACAGCTTCTCCTCGATCGGCTTCTCGACCAGGTCGTTGGCGCCGGCGCGCAGCAGCGCCGCCTGGTTGGCTGGATTCTCGTCGCCGGTCATCACCAGCACCGGCAGGCGGCCCTTGCCGTAGCCGTAGTCGCGGCGGATCCGCTCGAGCAGGTCGCCACCGGTGAGCTCGCCCTTCAGGCTGACGTCGGTCAGCACCAGGTCGGCGCCGACCTGGCCCTGCGCCTTGGCGGTCTCCAGCCAGGCGAGGGCGTCCTCGGCGCTGATCACGTGGCGCACGGTCAGGCCGTACTTCTCCAGCATGCGGCGGGTGGCCAGGGCGACCACGCGGCTGTCCTCGACGTAGAGCACCTCGCCCTCGGCCGAGCTTTCCGGGCGCACATAGCCGCGGATGAACTCGGCAAGGGCCTGGAAACCCAGGGATTTGTCGAAGTAGTCGGTGACGTGCTCGCCCAGGGTGCGGCGATGCAGGCGGTCGTCCACGTCGCCGGATACGACCACGATCGGCACATAGATCTGCGGCGCCGACTCGCGCACGTAGCGCGCCAGCTCCAGGCCGTCCATGTCCGGCAGGCGCAGGGAGATGGTGATGAAGTCGAACACGCCGCCCTCGAGCAGTTGGTGCGCTTCCGCACCGCTCGCGCAACCCACCACCTCGGCATCCGGCAGCTCCACCTTGAGCACGCGGCTGATCAGCTGCCGCACCACTTTCGAACCGTCCACCACCAGCACGCGCGGCGCGGCGCTGACGATGCGGTTGCTGAAACCTTCACTCATTGACCGATCCATCCACGCTCAGCGGCCTCCTTGCCGACCATCGATGGACGCCCCCTTGCGCCCTTTCATCCGGGCATCTTGCCCTGCCGGCACGGCGCTTGCCTGCGACCGGCGTCACTTTCATCGTGCACCTGGTTCATCCGGGTCAGGCAGCCTTGCGCAGCTGCCAGGCGCTGACCAGGCGCGCGCCGAGCCAGCCCAGCACGGCGGCGGCCAGCGGCACGGCGCCGAGCAGCCACAGCGGCAGCATGCCGATCTGCAGTTTGCCCTCGTACACGTGACCCAGTCGTGTCACCGGCTCGGCCAGCGCCATTTCGATCAGCAGCGCCATGCCGGCCGCGAGCAGGCCGCTGAACAGGCCATACCAGATGCCGGCATATAGATAAGGACGGCGCACGAAGGCGCCGCTGGCGCCGATCAGCATCAGCACGCCGATTTCCTCGCTGCGGCTGGCGATGTCCACGCGCACGGTGTTGCCGACCACCAGCAGCACCGCCAGCGCCAGCAAGGCCGCCAGGATCAGCACCACGCGGTTGCCCACGCCGAGCAGCGCGTCCAGGCGCTGGCGCCAGGTGCCGCTGTCCTGCACCAGGTCCACGCCCTGCAGCGCGCGCAGGTCGGTGACCAGGCGGGCGACGTCGTCGGCGCTGGCGTCCGGCTTGGGCAGTACTTCCAGGGCGTAGGGCAGCGGGTTGCTGTCGAGCGTGTTCAGCGCGCCCGAGAAACCCTGCATCCTGGCCAGCTCGTCCATGCCCTGCTGCGGGCTCTTGATGGCCACGGAGGCGACGTCCGCGCGCTCGCGCAGCTTGGTCGCCATCATCTCCACCGCCGGGCCGGTCTGGGCCGGCTGCATGAAGACCGACACGGCCTGGTTCTGTCCCAGTGCCTGGCCCATCTTCTGCACGTTGCCGAGCAGCAGATAGAAGGTGAGCGGCAGCGCCAGCGCCAGCGCCATCACCGCCACCGTCAGCAAGGTGCCGACCGGGCGCGACATCAGCCGGCGCAGGCTGGCGCCCGCGCTCCAGGCGTGGTGATCGCGCCAGCTGGCGACCGGCCGCGGCCGGCTGCGTTCGACGCGGGGCTCGGCCACGATCGGGGCTTCCTGCTGGGCGCTCACAGCACCTCCTCCGCGGCGATGTCCGCGACCAGGCGGCCGTGGTCGAGCACCACCACGCGCTTGCGCATGCGCTTGATCAGCGGCAGGTCGTGGCTGGCGACCAGCACGGTGGTGCCGACCTGCTGGAATTCGGCGTACAGGCCCATGATCTCCACGGCCAGCTGCGGATCGAGATTGCCGGTGGGCTCGTCGGCGATCAGCAGGGTGGGCTTGGCCACGATGGCGCGGGCGATACCCACGCGCTGCTGCTCGCCGGTGGACAAGGTGGCCGGCAGCTGCCGCTCGTAGGCGAGCAGGCCGACCTTCTCCAGCGCGGCGCGCACGCGCCGGCCGCGTTCGGCCGGGGCGACGCCGCCAATCACCAGCGGCAGTTCGACGTTGGCGAACACGGTGCGGTCCATCAGCAGGCGATGGTCCTGGAACACCATGCCGATGCGCCGCCGCAGCTTCGGGATGCCGCCGCGGCCGATCTTGGCCAGGCTCTGCCCGTCCAGCGAAATGCTGCCGTGCGAGGGGCGCTCGATCAGGCCGAGCAATTTGAGCAGCGTGCTCTTGCCCGCGCCGGAATGGCCGGTGACGAAGGCCATCTCGCCCGGCGCCACCTGAAAAGAAAGCTGCGAGAGCGCCTCATGGCCGCCCTCGTAGCGTTTGCTGACTTGGTCGAAGCGGATCACCGCGTGTCCTCGATCCCTGATCCCGCACTGCCCGCAAGGATACGGGATGCGCGCAGCAAAGCGATCACTGCACAGGCCGCCGCGACGCGATCAGCGTGCGCGGCGGCGAGGAAGTTCAGCGGCCGGTGAACAAACGCGCGAGGCGGCGGAAGAAGCCCGGCTTCTTCGGCGCGCTGTCCTTCGCGTGGACGGCGGCGGTGGCCGCGACCTGGCGCGACGGCCGCGCCCCGTTCTCCATGCCGCCGCGCTCGCGCGAGGGGCGGTGTCCGTCGCGGTTGCCGCGGCCGGCTTCGGCGGCGGCCGGAGCGGCGTTCTCCACCGGCGCGCCTTCGCGGCGGCGGCCACGGCCGCCACGGCGGCGGCGACGCTTGCCCGGCGCGTCGGCGCCGGCCGCTTCGTGGCCGGCCTCCGGATGCGGCGCCGCGCCCTGGACGGCCTCGCCGTTGACGGCGGGGGCCTGGCCCTCTTCGCGCGGCTTGCGCGCCTCGCGCGGCGGCCGGCCTTCGCCGGACCGGCGCTCGCCGGGGCGACGTTCGCCCGGACCACCCTCGCGGCGGCGCGAACCGCGCCCGCCGCTGTCTTTCTTCTCGCGGTTCTCGACCTTGTCGCCGAAGGCCGCGCTGTCGGCCGCCGCGTCGGCGACGTACTGCGCGTCGATCTCGCGCGGCTTGGGCATCACCAGCATGTCCGGCTCGATCGCCGCCACCGGGATGCGCTGGCCGATATAGGTCTCGATGTCCGGCAGCGACATCGCGTACAGGTCGCAGGCGAAGCTGACCGCGTCGCCTTCGGCGCCCAGGCGAGCGGTGCGGCCGATGCGGTGCACGTAGTCTTCGGCGTCCTGCGGCAGGTCGTAGTTGAAGACGTGGCTGACCGCGGGGATGTGCAGGCCGCGCGCGGCCACGTCGGTGCACACCAGTATGTCGAGTTGGCCGTCCTGGAAGCGCTGCAGCAGCTTCTGGCGCTTGAGCTGCGGCACGTCGCCGGACAATGCGCCGACGCGGTAACCCTGGCGCTTGACCCGCTCGGTGATGCGCTCGGCGGCCATCTTGGTATTGACGAAGATGATGCTGCGGCTCGGGTTGGTGCGCTCGAGCAGGTTCAGCAGCAGCGGCATCTTCTCTTCCTTGGAGGGGAAGTAGACCTGCTGGCGGACGCGGTCGGCGGTGACGTTCTCGGTCTCCACCACCAGCTTCTCGGCGTTGTGCATGTGCTCGTAGGCCAGCTCCAGCACGCGATGGCTGAGCGTGGCCGAGAACAGCAGCACCTGGCGCTGCTCGCGCGCCGGCAGGCGGCGGAAGATGAAGCGCACGTCCTTGATGAAGCCGAGGTCGAACATGCGGTCGGCCTCGTCGATCACCATCGTCTCGACGCCGTTCAAGCCGAACACCTGCTGCTTGTAGTAGTCGAGCAGGCGGCCCGGCGTGGCGATGATGATGTCGCAGCCGGCCTGCAGCTGCTGGCGCTGCTTGTCGTAGTCGACGCCGCCGTAGATCAGCGCGGTCTTCAGGCCGGTGTAGCGGCCGATGCTGCGCGCATCCTTGTCGATCTGGATGGCCAGCTCGCGGGTGGGGGCGATGACCAGGGCGCGCGGGTCGCTGTCCTTGCGCTCGGCCACGGCCGGGCGGGTCAGCAGGCGGTTCATCATGGCGACCAGGAAGGCGCAGGTCTTGCCGGTGCCGGTCTGGGCCTGGCCGGCGACGTCGCGCCCGGTGAGCGCGATCGGCAGGGTCAGCGCCTGGATCGGCGTGCAGCGGGTGAAGCCGGCCTCGTCGAGGCCCTGCTGCAGCAGCGGATGAAGTTCAAAATTGGTGAAAAAGGTATCGGTAAGGACGGTCTCGGACATGGATATCAATCGGCGGTGGGGCGGCCGCGGAGCGGCTCGCCCTTGTCCCGGCGGCGGTCGGAGAGCCTGGGGACGGGTTGAGGTGCGGCGCCGGCCAGCGCGACGGGCTGGCCGGACAGCGGCGAGGGCTCGCGGGCTACCGCGGTGCGCCTCGCGACTGGCGCCGAGGTGGCGGGCCATGGCGACCGGCAGTTCCGCCGACATAGGGAAGCAGGCGCGTAACCTGCTTTCCTATATCGCCGGAACTGCCGCGAAGGCGGCCCTTGAATCGCTTGAATCGTGCCCTGAGTTACGCTGGAATGGAGGCCTGCCGCAACGGCATCACTTCCTTTTTCCGGTCCGACCCGCGCTTCATGGGCGCCCCAGTGTAGCCGATGCTGGCCGCGCGGTCGTCAAACCATCCCCCGCCTGTCAATCGGAGACCCCGGTGAGCGACCTGATTACCCATGTGAGCGACGACGCCTTCCAGAAGGAAGTGCTGGAGTCGGATACCCCCGTCCTGCTGGACTTCTGGGCAGAGTGGTGCGGCCCCTGCAAGGCGATCGCCCCGGCCCTGAACGAGCTGGCCGAGGAATACCAAGGCAAGCTGCGCATCGTGAAGATCAACATCGACCACAACCAGAAGACGCCCCGCGACTACGGCGTGCGCGGCATCCCCACCCTGATGGTATTCAAGGGCGGCAAGGTCGAGGCCACCCAGATCGGCGCGGTCAGCAAGGGCCAGCTGAAGCAGCTGATCGACAAGTCGATCTGAAGCAAGCTCCACCCGCCGCCCGCTTTACGGCGTCGCGCGGCGGGTGTTAGATTTCCCCTCGCCTGTTGGGACTCCCGTCCCCCGCGCCCTCCGCGCCCCGCGCGCACCCTTCCCTCCTGTGATCAACGGCGCCCCGTGAGGTTTGCCCGTGTCTGATATCGAAAGCCAAGACCAGAACGACGCCAAGAGCGCCGAACCCAAAACTGTGTCCGAAACGCCCCGCACCCGCGCTCCGCGAAAATCCGCCGCCTCCGCGACGGCCGCCGCCGAAAGCGCTCCCCGCGTGGAAAAGCCCGCGAGCGAGGCGCCCCCGCCGGCGCCCGTGCAGGCCAGCCTTCCGGTCGATCCCGCTCCCGCCGCCCACGGCGACGCCGCGTCCCGCGAGGGCGCGCCGCCACAGGCGCGCGAGGGTGGCCAGCCGCAGCAGCAAGGCGGCGGCCAGAACCCGAACAACGACCGCCGCAACGACCGCAATGACCGCGGCCGCCGGCGCCGCCACGAGCGCAACAACAACCCGCAGCAGCAGCAGCGCGGCCCGGGCGGCCAGGGCGGCGGCCAGCAGCATCCGCGCAACAACAACGGCCTGCCGGTGGACGACGACTACGCCGACGCCGGCAGCAACGACCGCCTGATCAACCTGACCGAGCTCAAGCGCAAGAACGCGATCCAGCTGCTGGAATTCGCCGAGTCGCTGGGCATCCAGGAAGGCGTCGCCCGCGCCCGCAAGCAGGACGTGGTGTTCAACATCCTCAAGGCCCACGCCCGCTCCGGCGGCGGCATCTGGGCCGAGGGCGTGCTGGAGATCCTGCAGGACGGCTTCGGCTTCCTGCGCTCTGCCGACGAGTCCTACCTGGCCGGCCCCGACGACATCTACGTCTCGCCCAGCCAGATCCGCCGCTTCAACCTGCGCACCGGCGACTACATCACCGGACGCGTGCGCCATCCGAAGGAAGGCGAGCGTTACTTCGCACTGCTGAAGGTCGACGACATCAACGGCGATCCGCCGGAAGCGTCGAAGAACAAGATGCTGTTCGAGAACCTCACGCCGCTGTTCCCGCGCAAGGCGTTCCACCTGGAGCGCGGCAACGGTTCGACCGAGGATATCACCGGCCGCATCCTGGACCTGGTCGCCCCGGTCGGCCGCGGCCAGCGTGGCCTGATCGTCTCCCAGCCCAAGTCGGGCAAGACGATGATGCTGCAGAACGTGGCCCAGGCCATCCAGTACAACCATCCGGACGTGCATCTGATCATGCTGCTGATCGATGAGCGCCCGGAGGAAGTGACCGAGATCGCGCGCACCGTCCGCGCCGAGGTGATCAGCTCCACCTTCGACGAGCCCGCCGTGCGCCACGTGCAGGTCGCCGAGATGGTGATCGAGCGCGCCAAGCGCCTGGTCGAGCACAAGAAGGACGTGGTGATCCTGCTCGACTCGATCACCCGCCTGGCCCGTGCCTACAACACCGTGGTGCCCAGCTCCGGCAAGGTGCTCACCGGCGGTGTCGACGCCAACGCCCTGCAGCGCCCGAAGCGCTTCTTCGGCGCCGCGCGCAATGTGGAGGAAGGCGGCTCGCTGACCATCATCGCCACCGCGCTGACCGACACCGGCAGCAAGATGGACGAGGTGATCTACGAGGAGTTCAAGGGCACCGGCAACATGGAAGTGCACCTGAACCGCCGCATCTCCGAGAAGCGCGTGTATCCGGCCATCGACATCAACCGCTCCGGCACGCGCCGCGAGGACCTGCTGATCGATCCGGACATGCTTTCCAAGATCTGGATCCTGCGCAAGCTGCTGCATCCGATGGACGAGCTGGCGGCGATGGAGTTCATGCTGGACAAGATGAAGAACACCAAGACCAACGACGAGTTCTTCAATTCGATGAAACGCTGAGGCGTCTCGACGCTGCAGTTATCAAGGCCGGCTTCATGCCGGCCTTGTTTTTTTCTGCGCCGGCATCGTCGGAGCGATCGAGTGCATGCGGAGACAGCAACCAGAACCCCTGCGACGGATGCCAACCGAAAATTGGGATTTCTCCTTAGTCCGCGCAACTTTCCCCTGGCTATTTGCGTACTTCCACGCGCCTCGAAGACACCCGCGAGAAATGCCAACCGAAAATTGGGAGTGCGCCGCATTTCATCGCATTTCTGGCTGAGTGTATTGAAGCTTCTCCCTACCGCGAGAGGCATTCGCTCATGCTGCACACGAAGACGAAGCAACCGGGACTTGCACGCTACCTGCCTCTGCTCCTGCTGGCGTTCTCGCCGGCCGCCTTTGCGGAGAACCGCCCCCGTCCCGAGGTCAACTTCACCGGCACGCTCGCCACGTCCAATCCCAATACCGTGCCCAAGGGCGCGCTCATTCTCACGCCCAACCTGATCTACCTGTATGCGAATGAGCGGTACGACCGCTCGGGGCGGACACGAAAACTCCAGAATTCCTACTCGCAATGGCAGGTACTGCTGCCGATCGCCTACGGCATCACCCCGCGCCTGACCGGCAAGTTGAACCTGGGTGCGGCGCACACCTCCGCGAACGGCAGGCACACCACCGCGATGCGCGCCACCGACGCCTCGGTGCGCCTGCAATACCTGCTGCGGGCGCCGAACCAGGACGGCACCCGAACCGCCATCTCGATGTTCGCGCAGCACAACCTGATCACCGCGGCCTACGACTCGCTGCGCGACCACGCCTTCGAAGGCATGGGCAGCGGCGCGCGGCGGACCACCCTGTCGCTGCTCGCGCAGAAGACCTTCTGGATGCCCAGCGAGCGGCCGCTGCGCGTGCGCGGCCAGCTTTCCTGGAGTCCGCGGCCGCCCGCCGTGAGTCTGCGCGACGTAAGCGTATACAGCACGCCGCGTGGCTTTCGCGGCCGCTATCACCCCGGCGCCCAGCTCAATCTCAGCCTGGGCGCCGAATACAGCCTGGACTACCGCTGGGCACTGGCCCTGGACGTCAGCGCCAATCGCCAGGGACGGGCGTGGCTGGACGGCAACGTGTACAGGAAAGACGGCAAGGGATGGAACATGCAGCGCACAGACCACTACAGCACCGTCTACAGCGTGACGCCGGGCGTCGAGTACAACTTCAACCGCCAGTACAACCTCATCGTGGGTGCGCAGATCAGCGTGGCCGGCCACAACACGCGCTCGTTCGTCAGTCCGCGGGCCGCTCTCAACATGGTGTATTGAGCAGCGCGCAAGCGTGTCCCCGGCTGGCGATCACCGCCAGCCGGGGACATCGAATGTCTATCGGTGCCTTCCTTCGCTCATGACGCGCATGCATACGTGCCCAGCGCGCCGTACACGGCCTCGGCGCGCGGGATGGAAGCGATGGCGCCATAGCCGGTGGTCGACAGCGCCGCAGCCACATTCGCATAGCGCGCCGCAGCGACCGCATCGTCGCCGGCCACCAGCCGGGCGACGAAGGCGCCGCCGAAGCAGTCCCCCGCGCCGGTGGCGTCGACGGCATCCACGGCGTGGGGCGGCACCAGGATGCGGCTCTCAGGCGTGGCCACGTAGCAGCCGCGCACGCCCATCTTCAACGCGACCAGCTCGATGCCGCAGTCCAGCAAGGTGTCGAGGATGGCATCGGGCTCGTGGCAATCCAGCACGGCGGTGATGTCGTCCCAGCTCGGCAGGCACAGATCGCACAGGCGCAAGGCCTCGCGCATCACTGCACGGGCGCGCGCCAGCGGCCACAACCGCAGGCGCAGATTGGTGTCGAACGACACCATCACGCCTGCCGCGCGCGCCTGCGCCATGGCCTCCAGCCCGGCATCGCAGGCGTCCTGGCTGATCGCCAGGCTGATGCCGGACAGATGCAGCGCACGCGCGGAGGCGATCGCCTGCCCCGGCAGATATGCCGGGACGTAGCGGCTGGCG
>Ga0105239_10008117_pt1 | contig 11985 bp, 6 predicted proteins | sample KBSC44metaG_FD_92761 | JGI IMG/M metagenome (GOLD analysis project Ga0105239, IMG submission 92761) | Corn rhizosphere microbial communities from Kellogg Biological Station, Michigan, USA - KBS C4-4 metaG | ecosystem: Host-associated > Plants > Roots > Rhizosphere > Soil | place: Michigan, USA...
GCATGGATGGCCGCTACACCGGGCCACCCATTTTTCCTGTTACTGGCCGAGTCAGTCATGAAACATGTCGCCGACGGGCCTGATAACTGGTCCGCCGAGGCGATCACAGGCCCAGCGAAGCTCTTCTACACCATTGAAGAATACAACGATCCGGAGGGGAAATACGTCGGCGAGAAGCTCGACAAGCACGTCGCGAAGAACCCCGCCGCGAAGCAGTTCACCCCGCGCAAGGGCCTGGGCCATTCCGTCGAAGTCCTGCCTTTCCAATACATCTACCCCTACTCGTGGCAGCGCGACGGCGAGGCATTCCGCGATTTCTGCTGGGCCACGAAGAAGTCGTTCAACGCTACCAAGTGTAAGCAGCTCCTGGCAACCGATCGCTGGCCCAGCTATACCATCACCTACTGGAGCCATACCTGGACTGGTGAAGGGCATGATGAAGGTAATCTCGCTCGGCTCGATAGTCGTTGAACAAACAGATTACCAGTTGGGAAGCTTCCTTTGTTTTTGCTTTTTGCTTTCCAAGACCCTTTTTTTAGCGAACGATACACTACAACAAGTCGACTCTATGGCATCGTCTGGACTGTTTAGGATGCTCTCTTATGGACTGTTTTCTTTTGCGAGTGGTCGAGGAACGGTTTTGCAGGCCCCGACCTCCCCTCCCCGCAAACTTTGTGCAAGGCGATCAATTACTTAAAGATTGGGATATTACGGCAGTATGGTATGGGATAAGAATGGGAAGGGCCCAACTGACCCGACCCGGATTTTGGTTCTGATTTCTTGTGACGGTTTTTTAAATGTCCTAACGTCGCAACGCGAATTCTAAGGGAAATGACCTTAGACCTGTTAAAAAGCCTCGATGTGTTTTTCATGTTAGAAGGGGGTGACGTACAAGATACACTCCGATTGATGGCAGCGATTGACCTACGAAAGTTCTCTCTTATGGGGTTATTGATATGATAGAAATGTACGAATAAGAAAGAAGAAGACAAAAAAGGCAAAGCCCTTCAGCTACACCTCTGAGTACATTTCTTTCTGGTGTGCCGGGTTACAATTTTAGTTGGGTCGAGGCGTCAGGACACTCCTCGAAGACTTGACATGCATGGTAACTTTTCGAGCGCCGAGAAGAATGATAATTAATTCCCGCCCATGTTAAATACTCAACGAGGGGCACGCAGGTCGATGGGTCTCGTTCGTATTTACCTGGCTGCGGGCGCCAAGACGACACAATCGTAGGGATATGTACACATCTCATTACAAGACTTTCGTTGGCAACCCCCCCTCCCCCTCACCGACCAACGGCGGGCTGACTCGCACGATCGTGAACAGGGTGTTTATGTGTGCTGAAGCAGTAAACCCAACGAGAAAGGGCGCACGGCAATTCGATAAACAAACTCACAAACAGCCATAGAGGAGGCATTGAGCACACCCACTTTCTCGAAAACACACTCCCAGGCAGTATCTATCATCATATGACGATCTCTAAATTTCGACCCTGCTAGCCGGCTGAGGAATCAGGAGGCGAAGACAATAAATATGGCAACTCACTTGCCTTCTTCTTCTTCTTCTTCATCATCAACCCACCGCGTCTCCCCTACGGTAGAGATCGCATATACACTCCACGAGGCTCGAACCACGGATGGCAGCAACACCGCACGAGCCTCACCACGTGCCACCATAATTCTAATCAACGGACTCGCCGACACGAAGGAGACATGGGGCAGCCAAGTCCCGGCCTTTACATCGGCGGGGTATCGAGTGCTGACATACGACAACCGGGGCGTCGGGGCGTCGTCGCGGCCCTCTCCTCCCGATAGCATCAGCAGCATCAACAGCACCAACAGCACCAACAGCACCACCACCACCACCGACGACGACGAAGTATCCTACACGACGCGCGAAATGGCCGACGACCTCGCAAGCCTCCTGGCACACCTCCAGATCCGCGGCCCCGCGCACGTTCTCGGCGTGAGCATGGGCGGGATGATCGCGCAGAGCTTTGCACTGGAACACATCCTCGGCGACGGGGTCCCCGGCATGCGAATCCTCAGCGTGACGTTGGCGTGCACGTACGCGGCGCCCGGCCCGTTCTGCGGGCGGATGTTCGCGATGTGGCGGGACGTCGCGCGGAAGATGGGCGTGCGCACCGTCATGCAGGACGTCGCGCTGTGGTGCTTCAGCCCGGAGTTCTTCGCGGATCCGGGCCGGCAGGAGGAGGTGCGCGAGATGGATGCCGCGATGGAGTGCATCGACGACGAGTCGAAAGGCGGCATGGGCCTCCGCGCGTACTGTGCGCAGTTGGCGGCGATCCGGCGGTTTGATACGCGCGCCGAGGTTGCGAGGTTGGGCGAACCGCGCCGGAGCCAGTCTGGTGTCGTCGCCCCGCCGGTGATCGTGGTGTTAGCCGGTGACTCGGATATTCTGATCCCGGTGTCGCTGTCGAGGGAGCTGCATGCGCTGATTCCTGGCGCGAGGTGGCGCACTACCAAGGGGGGCCATGCTTGTAATTGGGAGTTTCCCGACGAGTTTAACGGGACGACTTTGGATGTGTGGCGGGAGATAGAGGTCGAGGTTGAGGCTGGCGAGATTTAGGAGGGGAGGTGATCACTTTCCAAATCCAAATGTGCGTAATTACAATATTATCATATGTGTAGACTTCTATTTTCTTGCTCGATTTTGCTAATGCTGTTCATTATTCATATTGTTAAGAGTGGTGGATTGATGAGCTGAAATCCACCGGAGTGGACGAGCTATCCATTGATGGGTGGATTCCAGGTCGCCGTTGTTATCCATTATGGATCATACGTAAGTCGACGTTGGCTGCAGGTTGGCAACCTGAACACCAGACCCGACCTGAGCGAGGCCGACTCTGCCGACCTCCTCGTGAGGGCCTGAGACATCACCGATCTTGACCTTGACACCCCTGAGCAACCTCGCACGCTCGATGCCACCCAATGTAGTGCCATTGTCCGGCACCTGGAGGTATTGATTATCTCGTGTCAGACTCGAGACGTAGCCGAAGATATCTGGCGCGAGAGTCTTGACACGCAGCCAGCATGCGGTGGCGGATGCTACGAACAAAATGACGCACGAGACGATGTCAACCGCGATCCAGGGCCACGACACTGCGTAATGGGGATCGTAAAACGCGCCCTTGACGGAAACCTCCTGGAATCCGGCTCCACCGTAGATGGGGTTCACACCTGTTTCCGCCTGGCTGGTTATATAATAACTGTTGAAGTATCGTGTCAGGGACTGGTTGAAGCGATTGGCTTCGTCAGCGTCGTAGGGAGTGCTGAAAGTCTCGGAGCCTAGCGAAGCTTGAAGGCCAGAACCCAGATTCCAGCCGATGGTCGTGGGATTCGCCAGATCTGTCTGTACGCCGCTCGAGAGTAGAATGTTGGTGAAGAAGTTGCCGGCAAATATATCATTATCGAAGGGGGTGCTGTATGAGGTAGCGTTTTGGCGGCTAGCATGATTTGCATAGCGCATCTGTCTCGGATAGCAACCTTGGTCTTGACAATGGATCTTCATCTCCACATTTACGTTTGAGATATTGCATATCTGGCGAGAACTTCCGGGGGTGGGAATCTGGTTATAATCGACGGCCGGCCAGCGGAGCCAAAGTTCGAATTCTTGCATAGGGTGAGAATTTATGTCCCGTGGCGAATCATCTCGTATTTTGGTCATGTTTAGACTGATCGATTGGTTGAGATAAGTGCCGTTGGGGAAGGATTCGAAAGGTAGGATGGTTGGTACATCGCATCCCACATCAAGATAGCTGGTCTGTAGGGTGTAGTCCCCAAGAAAGCCATTCGTTTGAAAGGCATGGTTACCACTACCACCAATATTGTGCTTCCGAAAGAACACCAGCTGTCCGACAAATGATGAATAGAATTGCCCGTCGTACAGGAGTGACTGTCTAGAAACATCCACCCAGCCGTGACGATCCGGTTTTGGAATGTGGCCGTCGTAACTATTGGGATCGGTGCGATATCCGTTTCGGAGAATGGCATTCAGGTCTGGAAGAAGCGCAGAGCCGGCAGAGTCGGTGCCATATCGAGATGATTGGTCGCCCGTGGGAGTAGCCCAAGCCTGGGCGTAGTTGAAATCAGAATTGAGGGAATCGATAAGAAAGAGCGGACTGCCCCGCTGGTCGACGAATGCAGGGCTAAAACCAGATAGATAACCAGGCCCTCCAACATAGCCGTCCATTTTATGGAAGCTGGCTGAAGATACCTTTTGAAATTCTCGCTTGCTTGCCTGACTTCCCAAATAATAAAACGACCAGACTGAAACCAGGGCAGCACTGGTAAGGGTGAAAGCCCGTAGGGAAATGATGAGTTTGAATGTGCTGGGTAAGCTGATGCTTCCTTGGAGCTGTTCGAGTTCCGATACGTACGCACCTTCTTGGGCCTTCCACAGCGCATACCTGCGAACGAGGGTCGATATTATAGTGACGAAGATGATGGTGAATGCTGTGACCATCTGGCCGTTGAATTCTAGTAAGAAGAGAGTCAACTTGCTGACCAAGTCCACACCACTTCCACGGTGCTCTCGATCAATATACCATGCTCCAATCACTAGCCCGATCTTGGTGAACAATACAAATGGCACGAACAACAGGAATGCATCGAAAATGGCCATAAGAATGGACACTTTTCTTTCGGGAACCAAGGGAACTGGTTCTTGTGGCCATGTTGGCGCTGGGAGATTCTCGGTGCTCGCCACTGGATTGAATTGTCGGTTGGAGTGTTGTGAACCTGATGCTTGAGTCAATTCGATGACCGAGTCATTGACCCTGTTAGATTTCTCCATATTGACTGGAGATCGTCCTCAACTGAGTGGGTGAAAGAAGGGAACAACAATAGTCACACATTGATCATTCGGAGGAGGCAAGGAGAGGAAGTGTTTTTTGAGGGCTTCTTAGGTCTGTGGAGTGGCCTGAGCCCCTCCTTGTAGGCATTGATACCATTCCTAGTCGTTCCTACGGAGTACTTGCTCCAACGATCTCGAATGGGATCTAGTCCCAAGGCTTTGACCGGCTTACCTGGGTTTGACAATGATATAGTTCACCGGGCAGTTCAGAAGTGTGAAAATATCGACGTGTGATGCACAAAGGGCAATGTGCTCCACATAGGATGACCTCGCTAACAGGTTAGCGAGAGCCTCGAAGCGCCCATTCAGATCACGATAGGCGAACTGTGGACCTGCAGAAAGATTTGTGGCTGAAAAAGGAGGCGCCACAACGGACCGAGGCTATTAGGGTGGTCGGTAGTTTGTGTTCGCTATGCCATTTTCATCCGCAATGGATATCCGATGTCTCGGTGGTCGCTGGTTTCCAATACCTAATACTCCAGAACGGGGGAGTGCTACAGGAGATGAAATGGTCTGCTGATTTGGGCCCCAAATCCTCAATGCACTTGGATTGGGGAGTCTCGAGAATTGAGTCATCATCAAAGGTCGGGTCGAAAGAAGCATTATACGGATGCAATCGGTGGTTGAAGCGTTGATTCTTGGTAACATAGCGTTTTAGACACCCTCACATGAGCAGCTGCAGATTAGACTGTCGATAACACCATTGTGCAGTGTAGATATACAGTGCAGGAGGATGCACTCGTACATTCGAAAACAAAGCTCCTTGCAGTGTCGACCTGGCAAGGACTCAAGAAATGAAGTGTTTGATGTTCCTGGCACGCGCCCTACTTGAAAGTCAAAGTAAGAACGCGGAAATGACGCCTGTTCACGTGTTCAGTCTTCCTCCCGCCCTGCCAAACTCAAGGGGTGCATATTATTATGGGAGAGAAGTCGCGCTGAGTTTCTTGAAACGACCTACTCCGTATTCAAACGCCTTACTTCAGAGAACTCAAAATGAATATGCTCGCGTGGACATAAAGGGATTGTCCTTACGGTGGGAATCCTAGACAGAGTACTCCGTACGCCGTACACTGCGAGAAAAAGATGATACTCCGGACAATTTGCAAGTATTAGATCTCATCTTAGTCGGTGAAGGCAACATCCGTCGAGTCAGAAAGAGGCGCTGTCGAACAATGGATGAGTCGACTGACACGCCTCGACCGAAGCACCTTACTCTAAGGAGTGTGCATATTGCGACTTTGAGGAGGACGGGTACGAGATACGCACGAAGAGCTTCCCCGCTTTGGCCTGGATCCTCCAGCCTCGGAGGGACATCTTCCCACCCGCGATGCGAAAGTGGCCGCCCCCTCGTCCGTATCGATACCATCCTCATCATCACCACGCTTAAGCGAGCTGGCAAGGTAAAACAGCCTCGGTACGGAGTACTCAACGTATAAGAACCCTGGTTTCTTCCTAACAGGATCGCAATGAGATCTTGAACGTTGTTTTTCCATTCTAGTTCCGATTGGTATTCCAAAAGGCTCAATATTTGGACATTTCCACATCCCAGCGACTTGAGAAATAAAGACGGCCACCGACGCACTGAGGAACAAAGTGTGAGCAGTTTTTCGAATCCACGGCACATTTGAGGCTTCTCCGTACTACGAGGATCCCAGAGGTTCATCCCACACAAGGGAAAAACGATGTCGAGACTTGTTCTAGCCACAGCAGCGACGCATGGCTTGCTCTCTGTCGCCCATACAGTAAGGTTGCCTCCCTTCTCACCTCCCAACTGTGTACCGTATTCAACTGACAACCCGCTGACCACAATCTCACTTATCTAGATGAAGGGCCTGGAAATCTTCGCACTGCCGGAGTGGAAAGGACTCCCGACACTGCTCCGGTGTTATGCAAAGGCCGGATGGTTTGAAGGTAGTGTGTTCTTCGCGATTGCGAGTGAGTCCTCTCCGCCATTCCCTTCGGCTGCTCGAAGCAGCTTGGCTGTTATTCGTGTCGTCACTCGTGCCGATAGAGCTAATGATCCTCTGTATAATAGGCCTGTTCACGTATCAACTCTCGCAGACTCCGCCATCACAGTGGACGTCGATCGATAGGACGATCTCAACGCTGACGTGGTTGCTTTACTGGGGTGCGAGCTCGTGGTATCTCAAGAATGGGGACAAGGGAAGTGGAATTGCCACTGCCGTTGCCGGGGGCCTGCAAGCTGCTTGTTTGACACTATGATCTTGACTGACATGGGACTGGTTGAGGACTTGCTATTATTGTGCTAGTGTTAGGTTCTCCGTATTTGAAATTACACTCTCTTGTGCGGAGTGTCTATCCATTCTGAATGGGTTGAGATTGCACATGGTGTCGACCCTTGATGCGATCATTACAAGTCATAGCTCATCAAAAGAAACATCTCTACGAGCATCAACACCGTTCTGTAGTTCATGCCCTCCAATTGGAAATATTGATCTCTCCGCCTGCCCATGCCGCCATGTGGCTCCTCTCAGATGGCAACGCCGAGTGCTGCTTCTGAAACCTTTTGAATGGTGTGTCTCCATCCTTCCACCATTCATGAGTCTTGGAAACCCTGGTTGATGGCCATTCCGGAATCCGTTTCGGGCTTCCTCTGTTCAAAGCTGAATATCTTCCCTGGGTCCCATGTTTTGCCAACTTCGTGGAAACACTAGGAGACGATTTGGTATGACCAGGCTGTTGAACCAAGCTTCTTGATGCTATGGTTTTCAGTATACCGCCATCTCTCGTTTGTGTGTTTGTCGGTGTGCTCGACCGTGAAGGCGTTGTGAAGGATGACGGAAGAGAGCGTCTACTGACTGGGGCCACTTGGCGCATTGGATTCGGAGGCACTGGTTCACAGGCTTTAGGCCTTTTTGACCTACTTCGGTCTATGTTGGGCGTGCCCAGTTCGGGGCTTGGCTCTCTAGTCGGTATTTGAACGGGCTCAGAGTCTGCGGCGCTTTTCCTTGGTGTTGGCAAAGGCTCGTTCCTGGCAATCTGAGGAGGATGTGTCCGTTCCATGGGTCTCCCGCGTGTGACAGGCCCATCATCAAAGGCTGCCACCACCGCCGGGCTAACCGTTTGCTGTGGAGATGGTGGTTGAACCACAGGGTCATGATTATTGTCCAAGTCGGACAAGGACTCAAGAACTTTTCTTGTGATTATTTTTTGAAGATGGCATGGGTCAATAATGTGGGTGTTGTAAAATTGATCATAGGTCATCAAGTCCTCTCCACTTAGAACTTGGTCCACCAAATATTGCCGATAACTGTGATGGTGATGAAAGATGACATCATCAATAAGAAAGGGATGAGGTGCAGTTCCAATCTTGATCATTTTCTTGAGGACTTTCACGGCTTTGCTGAAGTCATTCAACTGGCCGTTGTAATCGGAGTACATGCCTCTAAACTTCGTGAACACACTCTCTAGCTGTGTGGCCGCTGGCATGAGAAGTGATTCTTCAACGCCACATCCTTTGTTATTATTGCCGCCTGCAATGTCCGGACCATAGTCAGATATTATTGTTAACGGTGTCGAGGTTTGGTTCGGTGAGGTCCGTTCCGAAGCATTACTGGTGCCACGGCTCTTCGCCTGACGAAGGGGTGGTGTGCGCATACGGGCGCCGTCACTATGGGCGCCCACTGAGGAAGAGAAAGATCGCGACGTCGACTGTTTCGTGCTTGGATGTCCGAAATTTGCATACTGTTCGCGTCTATGCACTCTGAGCTCTTCGAAAATCGCCGTAAAGTCAGGATCGGGTTGCGGTTCGGTCTCCTCTTCTGGATGCACTCGACATCGCTTGCTCGGTGGTTGGTTGTCGCTGTCATTGCAGTCTCGCTTTTTTGTCCTAGCACGGAGACCTGAACTGAGTTGTGGATCGCTTCTTGGCAACGCTGCAGGTTCGATGAGATTGACTAGAGATGCAGAGATGTCGTTCACAGCTACTAATTTCGGGGTGGGTATTCTTGAGGCGTCATTAGTCGTCGATGGTTTTGATAGTGTAGTGGTTTCAAAGACCTGGTCGTTGCGAGTTACCCCATCTCGTGGCGGATAATATTGGGGATGGTCGTTCAAGGATGGCTGAGAGGTTCTTATATCCCAGGTGTCTCCATCTGCTGTAACATTCACTTTGACAACAGAAATTGGCTCTTTTCCTGATTGTTGATTTAACTCATGGACAGCCTTATCGATTTTCTGACATACATTTGGATCTGTAGATTTGCGAGGCATTCTTCGAGGCGTGGGCGGTGGTGAGGAGGCTTTCGGTCCAATATTTTCTTCTGATGCAGGCTCTGAGAAGGTCCCCGGCACGAAATCCGACGACACTGGGTGTGCGTTGTCAAGTCTTGTGGTCTGGCTCTGATTCAGGGCCGGGTCTGACGTCTCTTGCAGAGAAGCGATACTCTTCGCCACATATGGTGTGCGCGCAACATCTATAGTTCTAATATTTTGGTTCTCAGGCAAGTTGGAAACACTAGAGCTTGTGAGGTTCCGATGGAGGGTGGGCTGTTGATTTTGTTGCACCGGAGAAGGATGTCTTTGCTCCAATATTCCATCGTCTGGCACCTGGGATGGTTTCAGCGCAAGGTGCACAGTTGGAATTGATTTCTGTTTATCTGGGAGGAATTCTGTTCGATGTTGTGATAGACTATCAACAATATTCGCAGCGGGGATTGCAGACGAAGCTGATACATGCGGTTCGGCAATATTCGTCTTAACGATAGCATTTGCTCCATCCATAGAGGCTTCAAGAACAACACGTTGCTTGATCTGAGCTACGCGAGGATTGGGACTGCTGTCGTCAGGTAAAAATTGACGTCGTTGCTGGGGTGGGGGGCTCGGTGATAATTCAACGCCAGCAAGACTCGAATCGCTATCGGAAATGCTACCAGAATGGCGATCCTTGGGACCAACTGGGGGACTTGATGACCAGTCAATTGGACTTGAGCTGGGTTCACAGTCAGAAACGTTGCCAGAATGTTGTTGATCTCTAGGTCTAAGCGCGTCTTTGGAGACAAGTCGAGTATTATCACGTTGTGAAAGTTCGCTTCCAACAGACGGGCTTGTAGAAACAGTTTCTCGCTGGGCATCTGCAGCTTCCGAAAGCCTTTCTAGCAATGGAAGAGGAATATCCCCTGGCCGTGCTCTCTGGCCAACCCGAGGGGGTTGCCAGACATTGTTGGATTCTAGGAACGTTCGTTGTGGGGTAGAAATCCTTTCAAGGTATCGGGGCAGGTACCTGCCTTGCCTCAAATCTTGTCGCCATTTCTGGAAGGGGCTGTTTAAATGTAGAGGAGGATCACTAGGGGAGTCTATGCGTCGGTTGAACTTCGGTTTCAGCAAAGATTCCGCAGAGGCATGTTCCGGGTGACCAAGGTTTTGCACAGTCCATGATCTGTTTGCATCTCGGCTTGAAGTAGTCTCTGAATCTACAGTTGGCCTCCCAATGATACTTTCAGTATTTTGGAGGCCTGTGTCCTGAGAAGGTTGTGTTGGTGATAAAAGGCTTGCTGGTCTAGACGTCCTCGATTTCTCGGACGGCGTTAACGGCGCTGACTCCGCCACAGCTCTGCTCGAGGCCCTTCTGTCCTTGGTGCTGCCAGCTCTCGACATGGTCTTGGCATTTGCATTAGCGGCACCATCATTCGAGTTGCACTTTGCTTTGATCCTAGTAGCATTTTGGATCTGCTGGATGAATTGTAGGCGACAAGATTCGTCCTTGGTTGAATTTCCAGTAGGGAGGCAGCCAGGTGTGAATGGAGCTTGAGTTAAAAACATTTGTGATTCATAGCAAACTTGAGTGGTTGCTTCGTGACCCAGACGACTAGGTTTGTCTGGGCTGTGATGGTTCTGGGATTTGATAGATTGGGGGCTGGAATTGGCCTGTGAGTCGACTTGATTGCTTGTCTTATGGTGAACCGAGTACGTACGGATCAGGGAAGCTACTCGACTGTCCTCACACACAGGGCTGGGACTTGACTTGGGGGGGTTATACAGCTCTCGCCAAGTGACAGCCTCTAAAGAGTTCACGAGGAGTTCGAGCCTTGGAGGGTCGAAATTGTTACTGAGTCGAAGGCCTGGGTTTGATAACTTGACCAGTGCGAAGGGTTTGGCCGTGGCCGTATCACTATGTTCCGACTGTAATAACCTTTTATGGGCAGCTCTCGAGAATCTTGTAACGATTGTATGTTCTCCGTCCGACACTGTAATTTGAGCGGATTCTGTTCGTTGCGAGAGTCTTGGGAGAGTCTGAGAAATATCTTAATCAACAGCTTTGGTTTGATTTTGGGAGATGTCTTACTTCTGCTACAAGTGCATAGATGTCATAGGGATCTGTCTGGCGGAATTCCTCTTTACTTCGATCTCCTAAAGAGTTGAATTCCCAACCAGGGGTCGGCTTCCCTTGATGGTAAACAAGGAGATTGGACAGCGCGACTCTTACGAACGGCGCCAACCACGGCGGGTGGTGCTCCATGGACGAAATCTCGCCTTGGGTTTTCGAGAGGTAGGAGGGATGTAACTAATCAGGTGTGGCCGTGTGTTTGCTGGGCGTCGAGTGTAAAATCAGGTACATTGTGGAGACCTGAGAGGCTGCGATAGCACCAGTAAATATGGCAACGATGTCACTGCAGCGGATGCCAGTGGTGAGTGAGTGAGTGGGTTGGAGAATATTGGCAGGTACGCCGTACGGAGCACTCCGTCCTCCATATACAAGAAATGTAGAATCGCGGGTACCGCGTCAATACCGCAGGACGCGACTGCCAAGACATGTGACGTCGTGCAACCCGGCTGACCTGCTATTTTGGTCTCTGGTCAAAAGCGGCGGGGTGTGCCAGCACAAACGCCACGCCAACACCAACTCGATGGCAAAAGCAAGGACCAGTGGAGGCTGGATGCTGTTGTGACGGGACTAGTGACCACTCACCACTCACCACTGACGATTTATAAACAAGTATCAAGAGACCTCGCACCCACCGTGCCACCCGTCAATCAAATAATGAAGCCAGCGTTGTCTACTCTCCTCTAGATGACTTCGAGTGCGAGCATGTCTTCGCTCTTCATCATACACTGCTCCAGCCAGGCCCATTGGCCCCCAGGTTGAAC
>Ga0105239_10008118_pt1 | contig 11984 bp, 6 predicted proteins | sample KBSC44metaG_FD_92761 | JGI IMG/M metagenome (GOLD analysis project Ga0105239, IMG submission 92761) | Corn rhizosphere microbial communities from Kellogg Biological Station, Michigan, USA - KBS C4-4 metaG | ecosystem: Host-associated > Plants > Roots > Rhizosphere > Soil | place: Michigan, USA...
CCGGAGCATGTCCGCCACATCTGTGCCTTCGCCGATGGCGCCGTCGTCGGCAGCGCCCTCGTCAACCTGATCCATACCCACCGCGATGCGAACGACCTCGCGCAACAGGTCTACGATTTCGCCGCCTCCCTCAAGTCCGCTACACTGTCCCCTTGATTTCCAACGGTCTTGCCCCGTAATCTTGTCAATCCTGGAAGTCCAGTTAATCCTGTCTAAAAGCATCTCTTTTGGACAGGACTTATAGGATCCAGAATAGCCCCAGCCAGACGGACGCCTCCACCTGAGGAGTGTGGTGGAGGCGACGAGCCTAGCCCCGAAGTATTCCGGTCGTTTTGTTCGCTGAAAGCCTGACTTACGAACTTGGATTGACCCTCGAAGGGTAGGTACGAATTTTAAAACGCCCCAGATCCGTCCACTCCTTTTGGTGAAGTGGACGGTACTGCAGCCTATAGTTGTGCAGTTGCGCTGTTGTCGGGTCTTCTGAAATCCGTATCCTCTCGATCTCGTCGTTATGCACGCCAGCCGGAAGGAGTTTCATTTGCGTCATCATGGTGAGCATATTAAGGTCGACAGCCCGGCCATCCACCATGAGTATCTCGGGATACTTCTTGTAGAGTAGAAAGATCGGACGCAGGCGCACACTGGCTGCGACTTCCGGGAACTCATTCGCAAGACGCTTCGCCTGCGCGTCGGTCAGCGCCACGACCCCATCTGCTATCACTGGGATCACCATCTGTTGATCATCACGCCTCAGCTTGTAAGTTTCCCTCAGCTGTTTAACCACATCGTAAGGGCTCGCACCGTCATCTCCATAAAACCAGGTTTCGTAGTTGAGCAACAATACATTATTCCGCCATTTATGGATCAGCCCGGCTCCCCGGCGAAAATCTGCAAAGCACTGTTCCAGCGTCTTCCCGAGGACGGAAAACGTAGCGCCGCCGCCATCAGGGACAATCGCGATATAGGAGACATCTTGCGCTGCCGCGACTTGTGTCAGTACTAGATCCAGACCGGACACATTCTCCCAGGCGCTCCCGATCGGGAATTTTGGCAAGGAGTTGATGATACTGGATTCTTTCCCTGAACTTTTGGCATCCCCTGGAAGTATCCATTTCTCCGCGAGTATCCGCTTCAGTCCAAGCGACATGGCGCCCATGAAGCCGACTCCGCCAAATCCTTCTCCGGTACCCACGTCCATATAGAGGTCACGCATCAGTACTTGCGTTCCCCCTAGAGATCGAGACAGAATGAAGGTCACCTTATCGGGGGGCGGAAGTTCTGTGCGAACTCCATCCTTTTCAATGTATGTATGATGGACAAAGGCGCGCATCAGGTCTTGGTGCGCAGGAGTCAAATGGCTGAGCGGTATAGCGATCCCTATGCCTTGCTGCAACTGCTCCTGCTGCGCTGGGGTCAACTCCGTCTCAACCATGCTGAATCTCGCCCAGGCGTCGTTGGTCATAGGACTGTCTTGTAAGAACATTTTTGCCCATTCGTCCGTCTCCATGAGCATCGCTTCCGACAGGGGATGTATGTATGCCTGCCGCTCCCTCGGGGTTAGCTTCGAGATCTTCGTGTCAAGATCCCACAGTTTCGTCGTGGCCTTCTCCGTTTCCGCGTTGAGGCGGGCTGGTAGAGCATGTGCATCGGGGGTGGGAAGAAGCACATAACGAAGAGGCTTGCGCTGCGAGTCGATCGTGATCTTCCAGGTCGCCTTGGTATAGCCTACGAGTGACCATAGTGAATTCATAAAATCGGCCAGGGGAAGATTCTTTACATGGCAGGTGATTGGAATGCCTGAAAACGGATCATTTGCAGGCATAGATACGGAGACGTCTGTCTGAGCAGAAATCTTCTCTAATAGCTCTCCGAGGTACATCCGGTCAACGTCCACATTCACACTGGTATTGAGGCGCGGATCCGCGGTGCGTGCCCTGGCGTCTAAAACATCCGGCCCTGGAAGAGACTGCCCCCATGCAGACCAGCCCGCGAAAAACAAAAAGGCTACACCCAATGTAGCCAGATTCTTCCACTGATTCATGGCACATCCTTCATTACCTTACATTTGGATAAAGAGGCCGAATTGGAGATTCGGCCTCCTTCCTCTCTCGCCAAAACGAATCGATGGCGCCGTCAGCGGCCAAAAATCGATTGGCTTTTCGACCGATATGTTGGACGGATCGACTTAGAGCCCAGGCGCGCGTTGGCTGTGCAATGGTTTCCACCCGGGTCGCATGAGGGCTGGGTGCCGGGAGTATCGACCACCCAATGTTTCGTGTCCGTGCCACTGGCGCTGCCCAGCGTAGTAGCAGCAGTGTCAGGCGTACGTACTGTCACCGTTATATCTGCTTTGGTTGAGTAGGTATGGGTCGGCGCGAAGTTGCCGCTCGTACTTCTTGTCTGGGGATTGGGGTGAATGAGCGCGCCCCCAACGTTGGGATAAGTCGATGTCTCGTCCTGAGGATCCGTGAGTTGCCCACCGTGCATAAGAAACCTTTGAACTTGGATGCTAAAGGAGGACGGGTTACCGGCTTGAGGCATATAACTCCACTCGTACTCTGCTTGGCCTGGCACATACGCTGTATTACCCGGGGCGACCGTGAACTCCAATCCTTCTGTAGGGGTGGTGACTGTCGCCGTGGCAGTGGCCTGAGCCTCTACGGCTTGAAAGCCCGTCACGGCGAAAATTGATGTTGTGACTAGCATGAGTCGGAACTGTTTGGCTACCATTCGTGGGTACTCCTTGACACAAATATTATACAACGCGTGAACTGAAATGCGCACGATATACATCACTGCATAAATCATGCCAAATACGTAAATTCGACTGTATTTTCCAAAATGCACAACGTACATTCGTATCCGACGATCTCTACCCATCAATACTGCTGAGTTGGCTGCCAGAAGGCGAGGGCTCAAGCCTGAACATGCCTTCGTTTTATCGACTTGGCACCCAATACATACGTATGAAAATTCAATTATTCTTCTCTCAACTCGACTGGAACAATCTTTGAGTTGCAATGTCAAAGAGGAAGGAGTTTTGACGCCTCAACCAGAATTTATGGTTTACTTACAGAGTACAACTTCCGTAATCTACTGTCTGCACTGCCGATCCACCCCGATGTTCGGCCAAGTTTTTTCGAAGAGGAGAAGAGTGATGAGTTCACAAGGCAATCGTCGTGAGTTTTTAAAGACCGCTGCAGGGACGGCCTTCGGCGTCTGGGTGGGTACTTCCGCAAAGGCGCAGGATAAACCCAAATCCCCCAATGATCAGTTGAGTTTCGCCTGTATCGGTGTGGGTGGCAAAGGCGATAGCGACTCCAATGATGCGGGTCGCTTCAGCAACATCGTCGCGATCTGCGACGTCGATGAGAACACCCTCAATAAGAAAGCGCAGCGCTTCCCGAACGCCAAGAAGTACCGCGACTACCGCAAGATGTACGATGAGATGGGCAAGCACATCGACGGCGTCACCGTCAGCATTCCCGACCATTCCCACGGCCCGGCGACGGCGCTGGCACTGCACATGGGCAAAGCCGCCTATACCCAGAAACCGATGGCGCACAGCATCTACGAGTGTCGTATGCTCGGTAACCTGGCGAAGAAGATGAAAGTCGCGACCCAGATGGGCAATCAGGGCACCGCTAGCAACAGTTTGCGCGAAAACGCATACAAGGTGCGCGCTGGCGCGATCGGCGTGGTAAAAGAGGTGCATGTCTGGACCAACCGCCCGATCTGGCCCCAGGGCATCGACCGCCCGGCTGAGAAGCCGGTTCCTGCCAACCTGGATTGGGATCTGTGGATCGGCCCGGCGAAGATGCGCCCCTACGGCGATGGCTACCACACCTTCGCAGGTCGCGGGTTCTGGGACTTCGGCACTGGTGCCCTCGGCGACATGGCCTGCCACACCGTCAACCTGCCCTTCATGGCGCTCGACCTGCTCAACCCGACGTCGGTCGTCGCGACCTCTTCGGGCACCAACCATGACAGCTATCCGAAGGCGTCGAAGATCATCTATCAGTTCCCTGCAAACGACAAGCGTCCCGCACTGACCATGACCTGGTACGATGGCGGCAATTTGCCTCCGATGGAGTTGTTCCCGAAAGATCTGCTTCCCGACAACGGCAAACTCCCGGACAGCGGTTCGCTCATCGTCGGCGATAAGGGCTCCCTCTATACCCCCGGCGACTACGGCGACAGAGGCCACATCGTCGACGGTGTCGATGTCGGTACCGTCGACTATCCGCACTCCCCCGGTCACTGGGAAGAGTTCATCGCGGCGATCCGCGGCGGCAAGCCGGCCATGTCCAACTTCCCCGACTACGCGTCGCATCTGGCCGAAACTATCCTCCTGGGCAACCTGGCGGTCTGGGCTGAAGGCGACAAAGTCGAGTGGGACGCCATCAACATGAAGGTCAAGAACGGCAAAACCGTAGCGGATAAGGTTGCGCACATCATCAAGCCGCACTATCGCTCCGGCTACACACTGGGCTAATCGTACCTAACCGCCGTCCCCTTCCCTGATTCGTTCGCTGCGTTCGCAGGGAAGGGGTCCTTCCGCAGATGAACAACTGTACAGATTGGTGCTCGCTTCGCTCGCTTACCTAACCCCCGCCCCCTTCCCGAAACGGGAAGGGGTGCCCCAACACGTACCGACTCCCGGCATATCACCCTTAACACTCCCTTACCGGATCCATGCAACTAGCGAGCGACTAACTGCAACGGGAATTGGCCCAATAAGCACCCGATAGATCTCGTTTTACATCTCCCGGTCCCGTCAACGGTGAGCGTGAAACGCGAGTAGGCGACGGCAATGAAAACACAGTGAAATGCTGTTCGGTCGTTGCTTGTCAGGGCACCCCTTCCCGTTTCGGGAAGGGGACGGGGGTTAGGTAAGCGAGCGAAGCGAGCACAAGAGTAAGTGCAACTTTTCTGACGGGCTGCGCTCTAATACAGTGTTGCTTCGGCTCTCTCGCCGACGCGCTATATTACGCGATGAGAAAGCACTTTTTATGTCCATCTCTCTCCTGCGGGCCTTTGCGATTACTCTGTTCTTCTGTGTTGTCGTACCTCGTGCGAACGCACAGAAGGCGAAGCCGTTATCTCCACCTGCTGCGCCCCCTGTTGTCAGCAAGTCTGGACTCCCGCCTGTCGCAGGTGGAAACGACAAAGAGAACGTCGATCCCGCAGGAGTCGAGTTTTTCGAGAAGAAGATTCGCCCGGTTCTCTCGCAGTACTGCTATTCGTGCCATTCGCAATCGGCCAAACGATCGCTCGGCAATTTCACGCTCGATACGAAGCAGGGAATGATGCATGGGGGTTCGGGCGGCGTGGATCTGATGCCCGGAGACCCGGACCACAGTCGCATTATCGAGGCGATTCGGTATACACAACCGGGGCTCCAGATGCCACCCAAAGGCAAGATGCCGGATGCCACGATCGCGGATCTGACTGCCTGGGTGAAGATGGGCGCGCCGTGGCCGAAAGAACGGGTTGTCGCGGTGGCTCCGAGTCCGGCGAGCCTGCTGGCGGAGAAGCGCAAGCGCGAACACTGGGCGTGGAAGCCGGTGCGGACGGTTGCTCTCCCGAATGTCAAACGCGCGGCGTGGGCGCGCAACCCGATCGACCGTTTCATTCTGGCAGGTCTCGAAGCCAGAAATCTCAAACCCAACACCTACGCCGACCGCCGTACCCTCATTCGCCGCGCTACTTTCGATCTGATCGGCCTGCCGCCGACGCCGGCAGAGGTGAACGCCTTTCTCGCCGACAAATCTCCGAACGCGTGGGAAAAGGTAGTCGATCGACTGCTGGCGAGTCCTCACTATGGCGAGCGCTGGGGGCGGTACTGGCTCGACATCGCCCGCTATGGCGAGGATCAGGCGCACAGTTTCGAACCACGCCTCTATCCTCAGGGCTTCCGCTATCGTGACTGGGTCGCGAACGCGCTCAATACCGACATGCCCTACGATCACTTTGTGCGCGCGCAGATCGCCGCCGATCTGATCGATGGGCCGAATGCGAAACAGGATCTGCCTGCGCTCGGCTTCTTTGCGACCGGCCCCGTCTACTATGGCGACAACAAGATGTTCGACCAGTACGACGACCGCATCGACACGCTTTCGCGCGGTTTCCTGGGCCTGACGGTCGCCTGTGCCCGCTGCCACGATCACAAATTCGATCCTATCTCCCAGAAAGACTACTACGGTCTCGCGGGAATCTTCGCCAGCACCGCCTATATCGAAGTTCCCTACACGGCTCCGACCGCAGGCGTTCAGACCGCTGCCAATGCGCCTGTCGCCAATCGCCAGGAGATGATCAACGCCAAAGAGGCGGAGGTCAACAAGTTCATCGACGAGCAGCTTACCGACCTCCGCAACCGCTACCTGCCACAGACCTCGCGTTATGTGGTGGCCGCGTGGAAGCTGCAAAACCATCGTAAGACCAATTCCAAATTGACGGCAGAGCAGTTTGCCAACACCGAAAAGCTGGACACACTGGTTCTGGAACGCTGGGTGAAATACCTTAACAGTGCAAAGGATCATCCCTTCCTGGCCGATTGGCACAAGATCGTAGAAGCGCAAGACGCTCATACTGATCTGGCCACTTCCGATGCGATACTGCCGCAGGTGAGCAGAGCAGCGGACGCCTTGCAGAGCAGCCTCCAGGATATAGCCCGACGATACAAAGATAAGAATGCGCAGCCCGCATTGACGAAGCCAGAGACAGCCGCGGCCGAAGAGCTTGTGGGTGGCGAAGGGGTGTTGACGTTTCCGCGCGATCAGTTCGACAAGTTGCTGGTCGGTGACCCGAAGGTCCATTACGCCACCATCAAAGGCCAACTGGATCGTATGAAGATGGGGCCGTTCATACATGCCCTGACGGAGGGTCAGAAGGTCGGGAATATCCCGGTCCTGTTGCGCGGCAACCCCGAGGCGCCGGGCGAGGAAGCACCGCGTAAGTTCCTCTCTATCCTGGCAGGCGACAATGCTCCGGTCGTTACGAAAGGCAGCGGCCGACTCGAACTCGCAAATGCCATCGCGGACAAGAACAATCCCCTGACCGCACGTGTTATGATCAATCGCATCTGGCAGCACCACTTCGGCGTCGGCCTCGTCCGCACGGCCAGCAACTTCGGTCTGCTCGGCGAGCCGCCCACCCATCCGGAACTGCTGGACTACCTGGCAAAACAGTTTATGGATCAGGGCTGGTCGATGAAAGCGATGCACCGACAGATCATGCTCTCCGCCACCTACCAGATGAGCAGCGGACGCAATGCCCACAACGACGAGATCGACCCGGATAATCGCTACGTCTGGCGCGCCAGTCGGCGCAGGCTGGAGATCGAAGCGTGGCGCGACTCCATGCTCGCCGTCACGGACAAGCTGGACCTGACCGTCGGTGGACCCTCGGTGTCGCTCTCTGCGCCCGACAACCGTCGCCGCACCTTCTACGCTGCGATCAGTCGCCACGATCTCGACCCGATGCTGCGCCTGTTCGACTTCCCGGATCCCAACGCCACCACGGATGCGCGCATGGCGACGACCGTGCCGTTGCAGCAGTTGTTCGTGCTCAACAGCGAATTCATGATCCAGGAGGCGAAAGCGCTCTCGGCGCGCCTGCATACCAATCCCGCGGAGACCGATGTCGATCGTATCAAAGAGGCGTACATGCTGGTCAACAGCAGGCCGCCTTCGGATGCGGAGATCGCGCTCGGATTGGCTTTCCTGCAAGGTCCAAGATCGGCGGTCGCGCCCGATACCGGAGGCGGCCTCCCTTCCGGGACTGCGCCGAACGCGCCTGTCCCTGCCGCCGCAAAGCCCGCGACGCCGCCTGCCGCCGCGCTCCTGACGCGTTGGGAAGAGTACTCCCAGGCGCTGCTGAGCGCCAATGAATTTCTCTACGTCGACTGAATCGCAACGCCTTCGGATCTGTACCAGAACTACCGGAAACGAGATTTAACCCGATGACACAAGCTCCTGACGATAAGCTGATTGTGACCCCGTACGAGGCGCTTCCAACGCGCCGCGATATGCTCTGCCGTATCGGCGGCGGCTTTGGCGCGCTCGCGCTCAGCAGCATGCTGACCTCCGTCGCCGGCGCGTCTGGGACGGTCACGCCCGCCCCTGCGAGCGGTGTTCGCAAGAGCTACACGCTCGACAATCGCCCTCCCATGTTTCCGGCGAAGGCGAAGCGAGTCATCTTCCTTTTCATGAACGGCGGTCCGTCCCACGTCGATACGTTCGATCCCAAGCCGTCGCTCACCAAGTATGCCGGGCAGAGTCCGGACCCGATAAAGATCGGCGGTAAGAAGAACAACGGTCTGTTGATGGCCTCACCCTTCAAGACCGCACGTTACGGCAAGAGCGGCATCGAAGTCTCGGAGCTCTACCCGGAAGTCGGCAGTTGCATCGACGATATCTGTGTCCTGCGCTCGATGTATACCGATAATCCGAACCATGAACCCGCCCTCATGATGATGAACTCCGGCAACATGCAGCCGATCCGCCCCTCGCTCGGCTCCTGGATCACCTATGGCCTCGGCACGGTCAATCAGAACCTGCCGGGTTTCGTGGCGCTCTGCCCTGGCAAGCCGGTCGTCGGCCCGCAACTCTGGAGCAACAGCTTCCTGCCGGGCATCTATCAGGGCACGCACATCAATAACCGCGAAACCGATCCCAAGAAGATTCTGCGCAATGTCGAGAACCGCTATCTCAACCCGACCGATCAGCGGGAACAGCTCGACCTGCTCCAGCAGATGAACCGCATCAACCTCAACCAGCACGACCACGATCCGCAGTTGGACGCCCGTATCTCCGCCCTGGAGTTGGCCTTTCGGATGCAGTTCGAGGCGCAGGATGCGTTCGACATCGGCAAGGAGTCGAAGGCGACCCGTGAGATGTACGGAGAGGGCGAGTTCGCGAACGCCTGCCTCATGGCGCGCCGCCTCGCGGAACGTGGAGTCCGCATCACGCAGATCTACTATGGAGATGGCCAACCCTGGGACGATCACTCCGACATCCTGAACCATCGCGACCATGCGAAGAAGAGCGACAAACCGATCGCGGCGCTCCTGAAAGACCTGAAGCAGCGCGGTATGCTCGACGACACCCTGGTCATCTGGGGCGGCGAGTTCGGGCGCACGCCGACTTCACAGGGCGCGAAAGGCCGCGACCACCACAGCACCGGCTTCTCGATGTGGATGGCGGGCGGCGGCGTCAAGGGCGGTCTCGCCTACGGGGCCACCGATGAGTTCGGCTTCAACGCCGTCGAAAACCCGATGCATGTCCACGACCTCCACGCCACCATTCTGCACCTGATGGGTATGGATCACACCAAACTCACCTATCGCTACAGCGGCCGCGATTTCCGCCTCACCGATGTCCATGGCATCGTTCAGAAGGATATTATCGCCTGACCACCGAACTTTGTCCTATCTCAAGGATTTCACGGGACATAGGTGTCAAGGTGCAAATAATCCGGCTATTGTGTTTGGTGATAGGGGCCATGACGATGATGCTTAGCGCCCAGGCGCAGAACCAGAGTGTGCTGCCGAAATTGAACCGGGTCGCTTCGACCCGGTTCGAACTGCATGGCGTGGTGAGTGAGTACCTCGATTCGATCACACGCAACTGGCTCCTGACGATGCCGGATGCGAATCCTGCGGTGTTGGAGATGTTGGAGGATCGGGACAAGGTTCCGCACCGCGATCTGCTGCCCTGGTCCGGAGAGTTCGCCGGGAAATACCTCACCGGCGCGGTTCAGGTGCTCCGCCTCACCCACGATCCCAAACTCAAAGCCTATCTCACCGCCTATGTCGCGAAGCTGGTCAAGCTGCAAGCCGCGGACGGCTATATGGGGCCGTTTCCTGCCGACAATCGTCTGGAAGGCAAGGGCGGCACCTGGGACGTCTGGGGCCACTATCATGTCATGCTGGGCCTGATGCTCTGGCACGAGGACACCGGCGACAAAGAGGCGCTGCAGTGCGCGGTGAGAATCGCCGACCTGATGTGTCGCAAATTCCTGCATACGGGGAAGCGTGTCGTGGATACCGGCAGCGCGGAGATGAATTTGGCCGCGATCCATTCCCTCTGTCTGCTCTATAAGGTGACGCATACCCAGAACTATCTGGACCTGGCGCGCCAGATCCTGGACGAGTTTCAGGATAAGAACGCGGGCGACTATCTGCGGGTAGCGCTGGCAGGGAAAGAGTATTTTGAGGGACCGAAGCCGAGATGGGAGAGTCTGCACGCCATCATGGGAATGGCGGAACTCTACTTCATCACGGGCGATGAGGACTGCCGCAAAGCCTACGAGCAGATCTGGTGGAGTATCGCCAAACTCGATCGCCATAACAACGGCGGCTTCTCATCGGGCGAGCAGGCGCAGGGCAACCCCTACCATCCCGGCGCGATCGAGACCTGCTGCACCGTCGCATGGATGGCTCTGAGCGTCGATATGCTGCGGATGACCGGGAACTCCCTGGTGGCGGATGAGTTGGAACTCTCCACACTCAATCAGGCGATGGGCTATCAACACCGCTCCGGAGCGACCTGCTCCTACGACACACCCATGAACGGCGTCCGCCGCAATAGTACCGACGAGATCGGCTTTCAGATCCGCCCCGGCAGCGAGCAGGTCAACTGTTGCAGCGCGAACTCCCCACGCGGCCTCGGCATGATCAGCGACTGGGCTCTGATGACCGAAGGCGCGGACAGTCTGACTCTGAACTGGTACGGCCCATCCACTCTGACCTCGACCATCAACGGCGCGACCGTTACGCTCAAACAACAGACCGACTATCCACGCACAGGCGGAATCACCCTGCGCGTCTCTCCCGAAGTCGAACGCCAGTTCACGCTCAAACTACGGATTCCTCACTGGTCGGCCCAAACCACGGTTCGGGTCAACGGTAAGGCGGTTCCGAATGTCCAGCCAGGCTCTTACTGCACGCTTCGGCGTACCTGGAAACAGGGTGATATGGTGCAGCTCAGCCTCGATATGTCGCCCCACTTCTGGGTCGGAGAGCGGGAATGCGCCGGAAAGACCTCGATCTATCGCGGTCCGATCCTGCTGGTCCTCGAAACGTCGAAATCACAGATGACCTATAGCCCCCGATGGCTGAGCACCGGCGAGCTCATGGTGATCAAGGAGCCAGGCGCCACGGTCGAAACGACGTTCGACGGCCCCTCCCTCGTCTGGAAAGGCCGTCTCTTCGACGATGCCGCCCAGACCCGGGTTACGATCGATGGTAAGGATGTGGCTGTCGTCGATCAGTATGGCCCCGAGCGTGGAGTCCCCTTTATCTGGGAAAAGCACGACCTCCCTCCCGGTCATCACACCGTCCGTCTCACCGTGCTAGAAACCAAAAATCCGGCTTCCAAAGACCGCTGGATCAACGTCGCCAGCCTCGGCGCGCCTCAACAGCCTGAGAAAGTGCTCGACGCCGCCAATCTCCACGGTCGTCTGCTGCCGCTGAGCCGGACGGCCCCACCCCAGGTAAGCATCGAATTCACTGCCACCGACGGCTCCAAGATGCGCCTGCGCGACTACGGCACCGCCGGGGAGGGCGGCATTCCCTATCTCTCCTGGCTCAACGTCCGCAACGTCGCCCCTACGCCGTTCTCGCCTTCCAATCCGCTTCGGTCCGGGAGAGTCCGTCGTCCCTAGCGGAGCGGCCTTGAGTTACCAATCCTTTCCTCGCTCACAGGACGCTTTACCGGGCAACCTAACCCCCCCGTCCCCGCCTTCCCGACTTCGTTCGCTGCGCTCACCGGGAAGGGGGGTGCCCCAACACGCACGCAGCTTGTTCTCTCCGACTTTGTGAAGGGTGGAAGCGGAAGAGTTGGGAGGAACTTATGTCTTTTGGACAAGGTGTGAAACACTGGGAAGAAGGTGAGATGCGACGCAGCACAGTGTGAGGCGGGCACCCCCTTCCCGGTGAGCGCAGCGAACGAAGTCGGGAAGGGGGACGGGGGGTTAGGTCG
>Ga0105239_10008119_pt1 | contig 11983 bp, 7 predicted proteins | sample KBSC44metaG_FD_92761 | JGI IMG/M metagenome (GOLD analysis project Ga0105239, IMG submission 92761) | Corn rhizosphere microbial communities from Kellogg Biological Station, Michigan, USA - KBS C4-4 metaG | ecosystem: Host-associated > Plants > Roots > Rhizosphere > Soil | place: Michigan, USA...
GGAGTACCGTGACCGCAGAACTGACCACACCGGACGCCGTAGCCACCGCGTTGCGCCAACGCATGCGTGTCGGATATGGGTTGACGGTCCCGTACGCGCGCAAGTGGGCCATCGGCGGCTGCGAACCGTCTCATTCGCTATGGTCATTCCCTCACGACGAGATCGCAACCCTTGCCGCAGGGCTCCTACAACTCGATGCGTCGGTCGTCGCAACGGATACCGCGGTTGTGATCAGTCTGCCAAGCGGCGGGGTTTGGGTTGCGGCCGACGGGCAACACGAGCGTGCGTCCACCGTCATGGTCGGGCGGCACGGCGAGGACCGCGCGATGTATGTCGGCAACTCAGCGGAAGTCGTGCTCGAAATCATCAAAGGCCTATGCGATCCTCCCGCTCCCATCCCGAACTCGAGCGAAATCCTCCAAATAGGGTTTCCCGGTATTCATGACGACGAGCTGACCTATGTAGGCAGCTGGCAGTGGTACATCCACGGCGAGGCGCGGGACGACGAGTGTGTGCATCGCGCGGCGCACGCCACGCTGGGCGCCATCCAGACAAAGCTGAGCCGCGACGCGGATATCAATGATGCAGTCACCCTGTATCTCAAGCACTACCCCGGCGACAACGACGGGCCGTTCGATGCGCTCTACGGAGCGGCAGCGACTGCGACCAGGAACTCAGTGCGCGCGCTTCTCGACGAAGCAATGAACATCGAGGTGGACTGGAATTCCTTGTCCCTCAAGGAAGCCGGCGATTTCGTCGAGTCGGTCATGCACAAGCGCCACCCTGAACTGTCTGCCAGGGCCCTCACGCGCATCGGCAACTACTACACCTACCTGGTGCGGTAGCCCTAAACGATCCGATGGAAATGTCCGCATAGCGGCAAGCCTCATCGGAGGAGTCAGTGCGCACGAGCACCAGCCCGACGACTCGCACCAGCCCGCGCGCCATTCAAGCGATTATTCCCCGATGGCATGTCATAAACCCCCACACCTGACTAACGGTCACATCAACCAGCTCTGGCGGTTATATCTCAGTAACGAGATCGTTAGTCAGAGTGAAAGGGATTCGACATGACCGATGTAGCAGGCAAGGTGGTTCTGGTAACGGGCGGCCGACGGGGCCTGGGCGCGGCCCTGGTCGACGAGGTACTGGCCCGCGGGGCCCGCAAGGTGTACTCCACGGCGCGAACGGCGTTCACCGATGACCGTCCTGAGGTGGTCACGTACGGCCTGGAGGTCGGTTCAGCGGATTCAGTTGCGGCACTGGCGGATATCGCTACAGACGTCGACATCGTGATCAACAATGCCGGGGTCTCCCATCTGGATGATCTGTTGACCGGCAGCTGGGATGACATCACCGACACCTTCGACACCAATGTGTTTGGGCCGCTGCGGGTGACGCGTGCCTTCGCGCCGATCCTCGCCGCCAACGGCGGAGGCGCCCTGGTCAATGTGCACTCGGTGTTGTCGTGGCTCGGCGGCGCAGGCGCCTACGGGGCCTCGAAGGCCGCGATCTGGTCGATCACCAACTCGCTGCGCCAGGAACTGAAGCCACAACACACCCAGGTGGTCGGAGTACATGTCGGGTACATCGACACCGATATGACCGACGGCATCAACGCACCCAAGCTCGCCCCGGCCGAGGTGGCCCGACGCATCATTGACGGCGTGGAAGCCGGCGCCGCCGAGGTGCTGGTCGATGACCTCTCCGTTCAGGTCAAAGCGGCACTCTCCGGGCCGGTCGAAAACTTGGCCTTCACTCGGTCGTAGTCAAACGCAACGGCGTCGGGCATGAGCTTGTGTCCTCATTCTTGACGAGATTTGGCACGCAAGCTCATGCTCGGCCGGCGCCGATCTGGAGGTAATTCTCCAGCCGCACAGTCGATTCCCCCGACCACCGGTACGCGGTCAACGCTCCGCCCTTGACCGCGCTGAAATCGACGCATGCCGTGCGGTCGGTCCAATCCACGCCATGCTCGGGCGTTCCGGTTCTCCAGTAGTGGCCGTACACAACGGGCACATCGCCTCGATAGACGTGGTCGTCGTTGACGATCGATAGCGACGGCAGCTCCGGGTACGGCGCTCCGTCCGGCGTGGTAAAAGTGCTCGTCATCTCAGCCAGCTGATTCAACGTCGAACCGGTGCTCCACCACCGTAGTCGCGCCTGTTCGCGCACATGACCGTCCTTGTCGAGATACGGCAGCTGGCCATGGTCGGTCAGGCTCAACTCCGGTCCCTTGATCAGCGTCTCGACGGCTTCGTACAACGGATGTCCTTTGGTCGACGCCGCCGCGAACTCCTCGTCGCTGCTGAATATATTCGAACCCATCTCCTGCTCAACGACTTTCATCGAGGGCTCATGCCAGCAGGCATGCACGACGCGCACGCCACCGAGGTCGAGCCACAGCGGAATGGAACGGAACCAGTGCAGGTAGTACCGCTGCTGCTCGTCGGTCAACCGTTCCAAGAAGGCTCTGTGTTGATGAGCGTTCTTGTCCGAGTGGCGGCGCAAGTAGTCACCGTCAGCATGCGGGATGCCGTAACAGATCGCGTTGAACTCGTGGTTACCCAGGGTGATCTGCGCGCTACCGGCGTCGACCATGGCCTTGACGGTCTCCAGGACGCGCAGCTGCTGCGGGCCACGGTCGACCAGATCGCCGACGAACACCGCTTGGCGGGTCGGGTGCCGGAATGCGCCGTCAGTGTGCCGGTAGTCCATAGCATCGAGCAACGACTCCAGCAGATCGGCGCAGCCATGGATGTCGCCAATGATGTCGTAGCCGGTCACAGGCTGATCATCGCAGTTCACGTCCCTTCACGTTACCGCGGTGGCGCACTGACCCCGCACTACGGGCTGAGGTGCCTGGACGCATACTGAACGACGCGGCGCCGACGATGGCCGGGTGGAAAGACGAATGGACGGTCCGCAGCCTAGTGTTCCCGCAGTTCAAGCACCGTCGGCCGCGTCGATCGAATGTGAACGTCGGCGAACTTCGCGACCAATGCACAGACGAACGCAGACCGCTTCACGTTCAATTCGTTGAGGAGCTCCTGCTGACTCAGCTCCCGTTTGTCGCACAAGCGTTTCCACGCGGCGTCGATCATCCAAGCTGGGACGCGTTGCGGACCGGTTCTACGTCCCAACGAGCGCTCGGTTTCAACCAGGACACCCGAGCGATCGACGTCGATGATCCTGTTGAGCTTCTTGCTGCTCAACGTCAAGATCACGGTGCCAACCTGCACTGCAGCAGACACGAGATCGAACAGCTCGTCGTCGAATTCGATCGAAGGGTTGGAAGCCACGGCTTACCGTACGTGAATTGCCGACCGGTCTGGTCTAATGTCAGGGTGCCGCTCTGTTGTCAGGCTCCGTGCTAGGTCCTGCAAGCGCCTCTCCCTCACAATTCGTGTGGCTCGAACCCTTCCCGCTGGTCGATATCGATGCCTTCTGACTTCAAGATATCGAGGACATCGATGACCGGATCCGATTCGCTTACCGATTCGGCATCCTCGACGACGTCCACGTCAAGAACGTCTAGCGTTGCGTCCCCGCCCTTCTCAAACAGGAAACGCTCCCGGTATGCCCAATATGCGGCCTTTGAAATGTCATCGACCACCTTCCAGTTGAGGGCGGCGCCAATACCGACACCCGCAACGGGAACAAACTGACCAAGCTTCTTCTTCGTCAGCTTCTGTCCAAATTGGGTTGCGAACCGCTGAGCGACCTTCACAAAGGTCTGCTGATTCAATTGGCGCCAAGCAACATTCGTCGCCAGGCTACGGGTGAGTACCGCAAGCTGTTGATAAGCAGCGGCTTTCGCAGGCGCAGTACTAGCTAGCCCCAAACCAATGATCTGCATCATGAATACTTCTTCGGCAGGGTCGCAGGGGTCGTAGCCGTAGTACAAGGCATCATGCGCAACGACGCGACTGCACAATGTCAGGAGCGCTGCCGCATCGACGCCCATCGCTGCCGCGATTGTGCCCAATCCCGGCGCAGCCCCCGCCCCCGCGCCCGCCAGACCGCCGGCCGCTACGGCCGCTTGGCCTCCGCTCACCGCAAGGCCGGCCACCGCACCTTCAGCAGCAGCCGACATCGAATATGTGTAGTGGCGGCGAGTGAACGAGGCGACCTTGTCAATCGCCCGAAGGTCTAGCTTGCGGATGTCACCGAGGCTTTCGACTGCATGGCCCCTTTTCGAGTACGCACGAACGACGCGTGTGTCCGAAGTGGTGAGCTGACCAGTCCGGGTCATGACTTTTCCAGCACTCTCGGCAGTCGCTTCCAGAACCGCCGCGCCAGCATCCTTGGCTTTGTCTACGCCCGGGACCGTCTGCAGCTTGCTGAATAGGGACGCGCCCTTGGCTTGAACTGTCGCCGGGACGAAACGCCGTGGCGACCGGCTGAGACTGCGCTCCTTATGCTCCTTGACCTTCTTCAGCTGTTCTTGCTCATACTCGGACAATCCCATCGCAGCGCTCCTTCCAGCCCAGTCCCAGCAACATCACAGCATATGGCCCCGACATGCACGACTACACGTCCACACTGTCCAGATCAGCGCAGACAAGACTGGGCGAGTACCGACTGCAGCTCAGTGGACTGACTGGCAATCTCCGACGAACCTTGAGAACTGCGGATAACTCGTGAATTGCAGATGCAGCTCTTGCCAGGCATCTCGATACGGCTTTGAGGCCAACGTTGCGCGCATCTCGGTCTCCCAGATACCCCAGACCCGTTTAGACAGTAGCCATCGCTTCTTGAGGTAGTACTCCTCAGAGCAAAGGTTCAAGTAGCGCAACCGAATTGCGAAATCGGCATCAACGTCGAGGCCCCACTCAGAAGCGACCCGGGCATTCTGCGGCAGCTCCCGCATGATCGCTTCGTAACGTTCGGTAAACACCAAGAACGCATTCAGCTCAGCGGTCTGCCGGAAACTCCACGCCGCCACCAACAGTCCGAATAGCGCAATCAGCGCCGATGCAAGTGCGATTCCGTTAGCCAAACTTACTCAGCCCCCTTTCCGTCACCCAGCCCTGCCTTCGTCGGCGGCCGCACCTATCATTTCAATCAACCGGAATCTCAACCGGAACCGGAACCCGCAGCAAATTGGCTATGGGGGTGTACAGATCGATGCCGGTCTCGGGTGTCCTCAATGAGACAACGAGCGCATAACGCACGGCCCTATCGACGCGATCCTTCGCCTTGCTGTACTTCCACCATCCACCCACGGGGTAAACGGCGAGCTTCCCAGACTGAGCAAGCTCGATACCCGACGTCTCCCAAATGTCTTGGTGCAGGGACCCAAGATTGCGTTGGTTCGGCCCGACAAGCCAGCGCACCTGGCTCGTCGCCCGGCTTTCACCGCCGTCCTCGGCGGCCGCATCCTGATTGACGCGCTGCACGAATTGCTCATCGGACTCCAGTGGATCCTGCAGCTCGAACCGAAGGGAATGTGAGGGGTACTTGTACCGCTGTCGCCAACCACGTCGCGATGCGGTCGGCTCGATGAAGTACGAGAGGGTGACACGCAAATCGACCCGAGCGTCGCCGATCTCCTCCAAAACACCTTTCGGCCAAGGTAATTCATGCAACCGAAAGACCGGGACGGTGAATTTGCCACCTTCAAACGGCACGAATTCGTCCTGAACTACGAGAGTTACCGCTTGATCGGAGGAGTAGAGCACGCGATCCTCGGTGGGCACACCCCAACCGTACCGACGCAGCATCGCCTGCTTCTGCTTCAATCCCTGCCTGCCAGCCGCATCCAGTGCCTGTCGCATTACAGGTGTCCACTCGGCTGCGTGCACCAGCAACGCACGAACGGTCTCGGGCCAGTAGTCGGGATATGTGGCCATCGCGAGTGCGGCAAGTCGGGAAGCCTGGGCTGTCGCGACGCTCGTTGCGTTGGCCGACGACAGCGCTTGGTTGTTCAGGTGACCAGTCGTCCGTAACGACAGCGCCGAATGGCTGGGCTCAAAGCCTGACCCGCCATCATGAAGAACATTGCCACCCTCCATGACGATGTCGGGTTTCACGGGCCACGGGCTCAAACCAAACAGTAGCGACGTCCGGCTGTGAGGTGACAGCTCACCGCTGGCTGCAACGGCGCTCCACCCGGTGTATGTGGGATCCGTTGGCGAATCTGTCATCTCGGTGTAAGCCCCCACCGTCAACGCGTTCCACGCCTGCGCCGGGTCCTGCACCGCTGAGGTATCTGATTCGTCGAGATGGTTGGTGACAAACCGATCCACATTGCCTGCCGACACCACGAAGAGCCGCGCCGCATCTCCATCAGGCGACGCAAGGAGCTGCAACTCATCTCCATTGCGAACCACGGCCGACCCGACCGCCAGTGCGTCAACAGTGGCAGACCACAGCGTGGGGTGGCCCGGGTTTTGCGGCGTGTCACCGTCTACCGTCATCGGCAAGCAGAACACCCGGCGCCGTGTCGTAGTGGACTCCGGCAGCGAAACCGCCTGAGCTGTAACGTCACCGAACGCAAGCGGGTCGTGTTTTGGCTCCGATCGAGTCGGCTTGATGCGAACCGACTCCAGTCGGTGACGCAAAACGACCTGATGGCTGCCAATCAGGTGCCGATCAAGATCTTGGCCGAACAACGCGACACCAGCCATCGCTGTTCCGTGACCTTCTGCATCGAATCCGCTTGCGCCAATAATAGTTTGGAGATCTTCGGATGCAAGCGACTTCTCCAGCAAGACATGTGTGCGCGCCACACCAGTGTCCAAATGACACACCGCGGGCTGATGCGCGCCGGCGGGCTCAAGTCGCTGAGCAAGATCGTCAGCGTATTCCGCTTGTTCACCGGCACTCAAGTCTTCAACCGAATCGACAAATTCGGGACGACGAATCTCGGCGACGGGCACATCCATGAACAGCATGACCTCAAGCTGGTCCCAACGCGCCTCGATCCACATGACGTCTCGGTCTACGAGTCGCAGGGCACGCGAAGACCCTCGCAGACCATTCGATTCTGCGAAGCGCCGCAAGAGATTTGACCCAGACGTCGTCCGGTGCAGCCAGACCTCCCACCAAATAGGCACCTTCCGAGGTGGCTCACCCTCGGACTGCCATAGGTCGCGCAGCACCGTCGCCCGAATCCGCGCGATGTTGGCCACGAGCTCGTTGTTCTTCGGCTTGCCGGAAGGAGTGTCTGACAAGTACTTCTCGAACATCCGAACAAATTCGGCTCGGTACGCGTCGGCTACCCAAACCGTCGCACGCTCAGGCAACCCACTTTCCACATTCGCCGGAAGAACCGTCAACAACAGCCATTTCGGTCGACGTGACGTCTTCCTGTGTCGTGTGAACTGTTGGAGGGAATCAACTTTCAGCGGATACGAAGGGTCGTCGCCTTCTAGGGTGACGATGGTGCCGAGTGCGCGCAGTTCCTCCTCGGTCAGCAAGTCTTCGCGCGCTGCGTCGCCAGACGCGAATGCGGACTCCAGCTCACTGAGCCGTCCCCGCCCGTGCCCAGCGCGGTCCTCGACCGGTCTGATCTTGGGATTCCCGCCACCTCCACGGTGGAAATCTTCATTTCCTACGCGGTCTACGACCAGGAAGTGACTGAGATGGTCGCGCCCATCAGCCAAGGCTTGCAGACTTCCGCGCGCTCAACGCCCGACGAAGTTCCTCGACGCTGACCTGTGAATGGCCCTCCAAAATCACGCTTTTCGCTGCCGATTCCGACGCTCGCACGAGATCGGCGTGGGAAAGTCCCTCGATCTCTGCGGCGAGCGATGCCCAGCGGATACCTTTGGCCAAGGAGCCGAGCCGAGCACGCATGACTGCCGCGCCCTGTCTGGCGTCCGGCAGCGCATAGTCCAAAACCATGTCGAAGCGGCGGAACAGCGCCCGGTCAAGGATCGCCCGGTGGTTGGTAGCGGCAATGATGATGCTTTCGCTACTGCTGTTCTCCAGAAACAAGAGGAACGAATTCAAGATCCGTCGTGCTTCGCCGACGTCATTGCCTGCCCGGTCGCCGCCAAGCGCGTCGAACTCATCGAATAAATAGACGGCACGCTGGTGTTCAGCAGCATCAAAAATGACCCGGAGTTTGCCTGCCGTTTCCCCCATGAACTTGCTCATCAGCGAGTCCAGCCGGATGGTGAGCAACGGCAATGACAGCTCGTGAGCAAGGACGGCGGCGGTCATGGTTTTTCCAGTGCCCGGTGGACCTTCGAACAGCAGTCGATGAGCTGGCTCGAACCCGTGGTCCAAAAGATTCTTGCGCTGACGCTGCTCGGTCAGAATCCGACGCACGCGCGCGTCCAAGTCGGCCGGCAACACGAGGTCTTTCAAGGTCACGGTCGGATGCGACGCAACAACCAGCTCAGCAAGGTCACCACGAGGCTGCGCAATCGAGACCACCTTGGTAGAACGATCGGTGCGCGAGCTCTCGACAGCGGCCTTGAGATCGGCCGCTAGCTTGTGATGGCCCTGGCGAGCAGCTTGAGCTGCAACCTGCAAAGCAACCGAGTAAAAAGCCTGGTCGTCTCCACTTGCATGGGTGCGCACCAGCGCCTTGAAGTGCTCACCCGAGCCCGCCACGTTCACCTCCAACCCCGCGCTGTTGCCCCGAGTGTAGAGCTGAGCACTGTCAGACCGGCGGCGATCACCCCATCCAGCGACGGGATCAATGATGGATCGTTACTTTGTGGACGGTCCCAGCAACCGACTGGATCGAGACACTCATACCAAATTGACGACACCTGCCCGAAAATTGTCGGTGCACGGGCGCATACTTCGTGGCTGGCAATACGGAAATATGGCAACACCCCACCAACGCTCGCGCCCCACGCGTTAGCTTTGTCCCTACACGCTGAGAGAAGGAGGTGACTCACCGGTGAAGGACGACCGCTGGGTCACGATCGCCGACTCGCAGTTTGTGCACGAAAAGGAAGGCCTCGCGGCCGTCAAGCAGGCTCTTCCCGACGCCGCGCCCTTCCGCGCCTGGGCCAATTTCGAGTTCCGCGACAACCGCGGCCGCTGGCATGAGGTCGACCTACTGGTCCTGGCCCGCGACACCCTGTACTTGGTCGAACTGAAGCACTACCGCGGAATCCTCCGCGGCAACGACCACGTGTGGATGCGCGATGGCCATCGCGCCGAGGACTCTCCGCTACTACTGGCACGGCGCAAGGCTCAGTACTTCGCCTCGCTGCTCAAAGACGCGATCCGACAACGTGGTGGCACGGACGCGGTCAGTCGAATCCCCTATGTGCAGGAGTTGGTTTTCCTACACCACCCCAACTTCGAATGCCAGCTACCGCCGAGTTCGTGCATCAACCTGTACGGCCTCGATGGCCGTAGCCGCAGTACCCGACTGCCCGGCATCTCAGAACGCCTGCTGGCACCTGCCAAGCGGGACCCAATCTCTGAACACGACAGCCAACTGATCGCCGGCCTGATGAAGGCCATCGGCCTGACGCCGCGCCGCCAGCGCGAGGTCGGGTCATGGATCATCGACGACCAGCCCCTGGGCGACGGGGACGGCTGGCAGGACTGGCCGGCGTTCCATCACGTCAACACCGAAGACCACGCCCGCATCCGGTTCTACACCACGCCGCCCGGCGCAACATCTGCCGACGTGCACGCGCACAAACAGGCAGTCACCCACGAGTACAACCTGCTCTCCCGGCTCACCTATGACGGTCTGCAGGCACCGAAGGATCTGGTCAACGAACCCGAGCTGGGCATCGGCCTGGTCTTTGGGCAGCCGAAAGCCGATACCCCGCTTGATCTTTGGCTTGCCGAGCATAAGGACACCCTGACGCTGGCTGACCAGCTGGACCTGATCGGACAGATCGCCGACATCGTGTATTACGCCCATCGCAATCGGGTGGTGCACCGCACACTTAACCCGCGTGCCATCGCAATCCGTGAACGGGGCAAGCACCTGCAGCCGCAGGTCACCGATTGGGACAGCGCGGGCGTGCTACCCGCCAACCCCGACACCGAGGTCAGTAGGCTCTCGTCGGGATCGCTGAGTCTGATGGCCGGAACCCCGAGCGACACCGCGAAACTCTTCGCCGCGCCGGAAGGTCAACGACCCACCGACGCTGCGCGCATCGACGTGTTCGGCCTTGGCGCCCTGGCGTTCTACATCCTCACCGGCGGCATCGCCCCGGCCACAGAACGCGGCCAGCTGCTCGACCGGCTGCGCCGCGACCGTGGGTTGGACCTGGCGGCCGAACTGCCCCAGGTCCGCAGCTCACTGCGCAAGTTGGTACTCGACGCGACGCACCCGAGCCCAGCCGAACGCATTCCCGACGTCGCCGACTTCGTCGCCCAGCTCGCCGACATCAAGGACGACCTGCTGGAAAAGTCCACGGGCACCGACCCGTTGGAAGCCACCCCTGGAACCGAACTCGACGGGCGTTTCGTCTACAAGCGCCGTTTGGGCGCGGGCTCGACGGCCGTCGGCATCCTGGTCACCGACCATCAGGCCGGCGAAGTCGAGCGAGTCCTGAAGGTGGCCAAGGACCCCGAGGCCGCCGAGCGATTGTATGCCGAGGCTCAGATCCTGGCCCGCCTGGACAACGACGAGCGGATCGTCACACTGCACGGCGTGGTGCAGGTCGGGCCACGCACCGCGCTGATCCTGCAGAATGCCGGGCGCACCACCCTGGCCGAGGAACTGTCCAACCGGCACCGGTTGTCCATCGACGTCCAACAACGGTGGGGCACCGATCTGTTGACAGCACTGATCGCGCTGGAACGCCAGGGCATCATGCACCGCGACATCAAGCCGTCGAATCTCGGTGTGCATCAGTCTAATCCGCGCGCCGACACCCATCTGATGATGTTCGACTTCTCGATGGCCGGGATCGACCCGCGCAACATCGAGGCGGGCACTCCCCCCTACCTGGACCCGTTCCTGGGCACCGGAAACCGCTCCCAGTACGACTCGGCCGCCGAACGCTACGGCGCCGCAGTGGTGCTGTTCGAGATGGCGACCGGCAGCACGCCGCAGTACGGGCCGGACCGCAATGCCAATCCGGTGACGGTCGATGACGACATCACGCTGGCCCCGGCACTGTTCGAGCCGAGCCTGGCCCCGGCCATGATCGACTTCTTCGCCGGTGCGCTATCGCGCGACGCCGCCAAGCGCCCCGATACCGCCGAGGACATGCTGCGGGCCTGGCGGCGGGTTTTCGACGTCTCGGATATCGGCAGCCCCACCGAGGCCGACGATGCTCTGGCCGAGAAGGCCGATACCACAACACCACTCACCGCCGCAGGGCTGAGCACCCGTGCGGTCTCCGCGCTCGCTCCCGTTGCGGTCACCACGGTCGGTGAGTTGTTGGCGCTGGATTCCACCGCACTGAACCGCCTGGTGGCCCGCGAAGCCAAGGACACCAGCAAGGAGATCAAGGACCGCTACCGGTCCTGGGCAGCGCGGTTGGGCAAACAGAAGCAGGTGCCCACCAACTCGCTCATGGGCCTGGACGATGCGATCTCGCTGCTGATGGCGGCGGTCTCGGGGCAGCGGGCCTCAACCCGCAAGGACGCCGCCGAGCTGATCCTCGGCATCACACCCGGTCTGGACGCCTTCGCCAGCAGCACCGAGCTTGCACACCAACTCGGCAAGGCCACCCAGCGCGGGCCGCAGCTGATCGCCGAGTTGCAGGCCGATTGGGGCGCCAACGCGGCCACCCGCGAACTTCTGGATGCGGTCATCGAGATCGCCCGGCGGGTCATCGCCGACTACGGCGGAGTTGCCGCCGTCACGACCCTCACCGCGGAGATCCGCGCTCGTCTGCCCCACGCTCCCCTCGGCACGAGCGACACCCAAGCCCACGAGCTGGCCGAGCGGGCCGCCGGCGGACTGCTGCGCGCCGCACTGGACCGGCTCACCGAGCACGAAAAACTCGACGACGACAAGCAATTGGCGCGCCGCCGCCACGACCGCCGATTGTCGCTGCTGGCTGAAGACGAACGACTGCTGGCCGCCGCCGACGCC
>Ga0105239_10008122_pt1 | contig 11981 bp, 11 predicted proteins | sample KBSC44metaG_FD_92761 | JGI IMG/M metagenome (GOLD analysis project Ga0105239, IMG submission 92761) | Corn rhizosphere microbial communities from Kellogg Biological Station, Michigan, USA - KBS C4-4 metaG | ecosystem: Host-associated > Plants > Roots > Rhizosphere > Soil | place: Michigan, USA...
GACGTCGACATCCATCGGCAGACGGAAGTCGTCAGAGACCAGGAAGTCGCGGGCACCGGGCGGAATGTTGATGGCGCCATCGTGCTCGAGCTGCACCAGCATCGGAAATTGTTCCGGCGGCTTGTCCGTAAAGTAAAGACCGATCGACGGGCGCACTTGTTCGGGCTTGCCGGAGGGCTGGAGGTGCGCGTTGAGAACCAGATCGCTACCCGGATCGAGGCGCATGGAAAAGCCGTCCGGCTCTACATAAGGAGTCCCGCCGGGTTTCCAGAACAGGAAGTGCCCGTCGTCAGGTTCGGCGATGACGCGGTCGATGGCGACGTCCATGCCGGGGAAGCCTTGGCCTTCGGCGATTTCCTGGCGGCGCGTGGAGCGGGCGCGATCGACGTACAGGTTTGCATGGTGCACGATGCGCTTGTCTCCCGGACGGATTTCGATGGCGCGCATGTAGCTCGTCGTCGTCAACGCGGCGGGGATGATGAAATTCCAATAGACGTCGGGGCCGGACTTGGGCAATGTATAAGCGGCCTGCGCTTCGAGGATCAGATCCGGCGGGCCGAGTTGCCAGCCCTCCTTGAAATTCGGCGGCGCGGGAGTCTCCGACGGTTCGCCTTCGGGCGCGCCGGCCGTGACCCATTCGGCGATAATTCGAACCTGGGCGTCGGTGAGTCGACGCTCGGCGGCGAAATCTCCATGACCGGCTTCGGGAGCCCACGGGGGCATGTAGCGGCGGCGGGTCACATCGGCAATCTGGCGCGCGTGGCTTTTTACATCCTTATAGGTGAGCAGTGAGAAGGGTCCCGCTTCGCCGGGGCGGTGGCAGGGAGCGCAGTTCTGATAAACGATCGGGGCGATATCGTGTGCAAAGGTCGCCGCGTAAGCCGGCAGCGACAACGCGAGCGCGATGGCGAGCCTCTTCATTCGACGTCGGCGAGGGAGCATCCTACGGCCTGCGTTGCCGGTTGCGCGGGGCGGCGTCCGGCTAACACGGCGGCGATGGCGTCTTCCAGATCGTGAGTGCGCGCGGCGGGGCGGGCGGTGCCGGGGTTCACCCAGCGGTCATCGATGCGGCCGTGGTATTGCAGATGACCCGCGGCGTCGAAGACGGCCGCTTCGGGCGCGGTGGTGGCGTGCGCGAGCTTCACGAGAGAATGACGCGGGTCGCGCAAAACGGTTCCAGGGAAATTGTATTGGGCACGGTGCTGTTCGATCGACTGTGCGGTCGCCGCTGGATCAGGATATACCAGCCAGAACCCGGCGCCGCGGCTGCTGAATTCCTGGGCGAGGCGCTGCAGTTCGGGAGCGTAGCGATTGGTGATGGGGCAGTCCGTGCGCACGAAGATGAGGACGCGCGCGCGAGCCGTGGACGCGAAGGGATCGTCGGCGGCACAGGCTGCCGTGGCGAGAAGAATTCCCAGTGCTGCCGCGGCTAGCCTCATCATTCGTAGGCTACACCCGCGCGCGCATTTTTTCAGTAGTTTCTGCAGTCACGTGGAAAGCCCTGCAGACCGACGCAACAAAGCCTTTGAGTTTTGTATAACTTTGGAGTGAATGAGTTTTGGTCATTCGCTTGCTTTAGTAAAGGCATGAAAGGTCCCACAGAAATTCGCAACCAGCGGGCGGCACTGGAACAAAAGCTCGCGGAATTGACGGCCGGTTTCCAGGACCGGTCGGGTCTGGCCATCGAGAATTCGGCGGACATACTGGATACCATTCGGATGGCGACGGATCGCGACGTACTCGTGCAGAGCATGAACATTAACGCGCAAGTTTTGAGCGACGTGCGCGAGGCTCTGACGCGCCTGGACAACGGCGAATACGGCGTTTGCGAGGACTGCGACGAAGCGATTTCGCCGCGGCGCTTGCAGGCGATTCCATGGGCGCGCGTATGCGTGAAGTGCCAGGAAGCCCGGGATCGGGGCCATATAAACGACGGCGAGGAATTTTCGCTGGCGGCTTAGGAACTCTGCTATCGTGGTCGATCTCATTTGGGCGTGCGATCCCAAAAGATGGAGCAATTCTCCATGTCCAACCGCTGCCGGTACAGATGCGCCAGCCCGTAATCGCTAATGTCGTCTTCATCGCAGCTATAGGCAGTCGCGAACATCCCCGACTGCACCTGGCGCTTGACGTCGGCCTCGGTCAGAATATGCAGCAAGGCATTTTCAGCGGGCCCCAAGTCGACCTTATGCGAATTGGTTAACTCCAGCCCCGGCGGCGGCACGCGCTGCGTCAAGAAGTAAATCGGCTCATCGGCGAACAGCAACGCATCGCGCGGCGTGACCTCATCGACCTTTTTCGCCACCCGCTCGTAGCTGTCCCAGTGGTCCGCCACCTGGTCCCGGTCGTAAAGCGCCTTCCCCAATCCCAGGAGCATGATTACGGACACCGCTACCACCGCCCACCGCGGTTGGTCCGGTTCCAATACTCTCGACGCGATCGCGTATAATCCCACCGTGGCCAAGATCGCAAGGAAGGGAACCGCCAGCACAAAGTATCGCGGGAAGGTCGGATGCGCGCGGCCCACCTCGGCGGAAAGCGCCACCGCGAGCCACGCGCACAGATAAAATTCCGCTTTCATCGCGGCCGGCCACTGGCTCCGGCGCGCGATGTACACCAGGCCCGCGACTGCCAGCAAGCCCAGCATGAGAGCCTGGCCCGAGTCGATCCACGACGTCAAAACTTCCAGGTCGTGGCGCGTGGTGTCAGGCCAATACAGCTTACGAAAGGTGGTGTGATATTGCACCAGATTGAACCACGTTTGCCGCGGTCCTTTCGACGCCAGCCACATCACCGGCGCGAACGGCAGCGCCGTCCCGATCGAGAACGCGCAGAACTTGCCCCAGCGACTGCCGGCGCGATTGTAGTACAGCGTCCATGCGAGCAACACCGGCGCCGCGGCGGCCGATAACAACGTCGAAGCCGCGGCTGTCCCCGCGAATAAGCCAACGGCCGCGGCCCCCGACAAGCCCTTGCGATCGACGGCGCGAACCGCCACCCGGAACGCGGCTACCAACATGAATAAACTGATTCCGTAGGCCTGCAGCGGCCCGAAGATGAAGACCATCGCGTTCAAGCCGGTGAGCAGGAGAGCGCTGAGCGCGGCCGCCGTGCGCCAACTCGGGATTGGAAAACGGAGCGAGACGAAGCGCGCCGTCAGCGCCGCCGCGCCGATGGTGAACAGCGCCGCGAAGGCGTGCGGCACGCGCCAGTTGTAACCCAGCAAGCGCATCCATCCCGCGTTCCAATAAGCGTTCAGGGGTGTCTGCGGAAAACAGAAATCGAGGTACGGCCGCTTGCCCGCAGCCATCAATTGCGACGCCAGCAGATGATAGCTTTCATCCCAAGTGAAAGCCCACGTCACGGAGTAAATCAGAAATGCAGCTGCGTAAAGCCCCGCAATCACCCAGCCGAATCGAGTCTGCCGGCTCACACCCCGGCCCGCTTTACACCAGCACCGTAAAAAAGTTCTCGGATTCTTTACGCTCGACGGGATGATACAGGGTGTCGCGCTCCAGCGGCTCGCGCCCCGCTTCGCGGATCAGCCGCAGTAGTTCCCCGCGCCGTAAGCTGCCGCTGGTGGCCCCTCCCGCGTCGCGATAAATTTTTTCCTCGACCACGGTGCCATCCAGATCGTCGGCGCCAAAGCGCAGCGCGATCTGCGCGATCTGCGGAGTCATCATCACCCAGTAAGCCTTGACGTGCGGAATGTTGTCCAGCATCAACCGCGACACCGCGATCTCGCGCAGATCGTTAAAGCCGGTGGTCTTGCTGATATGCTCCATCGCCGTGTTGGCTGGATGAAACGCCAGCGGAATAAAAGTCTGGAAGCCCTGGGTCTCGTCCTGCAGCCCGCGCAGTTTCAGCAAATGGTCCACGCGATCCTCTTCGGTCTCGATATGGCCGTAGAGCATGGTGCAGTTGGAATGAATCCCCATCTTATGAGCGATGCGCGCGACGTCAATCCACTGATCGCCCGAAAGCTTGTGATCGCAGATGACGCGGCGCACGCGCTCAGCAAAAATCTCCGCGCCGCCGCCCGGCATCGAGTCCATGCCCGCATCTTTCAGGCGCTGGAGCACTTCGCGGTGGCTGATCTTGCTCCTTTGTGCGAAGTAGCCGATCTCGACCATGGTGAAGGCTTTGAGATGAACTTCTGGGTAGCGCTGCTTCAACCCGCGCAGCATGTCGCAATACCAATCGAGCGAGAGTTCCGGATGCAATCCGCCCACGATGTGAAATTCCGTGACGCCTTCCGCGTGCCCACGCCCCGCGCGCTCCCAGATTTCTTCCAGCGAAAAAGCGTAAGCCGTAGGGTCTTTGGCTTTCTTGCCGAACGCGCACAGCTTGCAACTCGCCACGCACACGTCGGTAGGATTAATGTGGCGGTTGACGTTGAAGAACGTCTTGTTCCCGTGCAACCGCTCGCGCACTTGGTTCGCCATCCAGCCCACGCCCAGCAGGTCGGGAGTGCGATACAGCGTCAAGCCGTCGTCAGCCGATAGCCGCTCGCGAGCCTCCACTTTTTCGCGAATCGGCAGCAAGCGCGGATCTTCAAATACAGGTGTCATCGTTACTTCCAAAAGATATCACTGGCCCAGAATACAAAGAATATCACGCTGACGTAGCCATTCATCGTAAAGAACGCCGCATCCACGCGCGACAGGTCATTCGGCCAAACCAGCCGGTGTTCCCACAACAAGAGGCAAGCCACCGCCGCAATCCCGGCCCAAGCCAGTCCGCCGAGCGCAAAAGCCTCCACCAGCAGAACCAGGCAAGTAAGCATTCCCAAATGCAGCAGCCGCGAAATCCACAGGGCTCCGGAGATGCCAAAGCGCCGCGGGATGCTGAACAACCCCGCCTCGGTGTCGAACTCAAAATCCTGGCAAGAGTAAATGATGTCGAATCCTGCCGTCCACAAGGTTACCGCTGCTGTCAGCCATAAGATGCGCGGGTCGAGAGAACCCCGCATCGCTATCCACGCGCCGGCCGGAGCGATCCCCAGCGAGAACCCCAACACCACGTGCGACAGCGAAGTGAAGCGCTTGGTGTAGGAATAAAACATCAACACTGCCAGCGCCAGCGGAGCCAGCTTGAAGCACAGCGGATTCAACTCCCGCGCCGCGAACAAAAACACCACGCTCCAGAACGCGATGAATCCCCAGGCAAACCCGCGCGATAAAACTCCCGCCGGCAGATGCCGCATCTTGGTACGCGGATTCCGGCGATCGATTTCCGCATCCAGCACCCGGTTGAACGCCATCGCCACCGAACGCGCGGAGACCATGCACACCACGATCCAGCCCAGCTTGAACCACAGCCCCTGCCTGATAAATCCGGAGTCCCGCCACGCGAGCAAAGCCCCCGTGAGGGCAAACGGCAAGGCGAACACCGAGTGTTCAAATTTGATCATCTCCAGCGTAAGCCGGACGCGTTTTATAAAGGAGGAAGGCAAGCTACTATTCTAAAGGAATGCGGTTTTCGCTCGCACTCTTGCTCCTGGTGAACGGTTGCAGTTCCCCCAACGTGACCGATGAAATCGGACTCACCCAGGTCACCTTCCCCAACGGCACGCTGATCAATGCCGAAACCATGCGCAGTGACATCGAACTGCTAAAGGGCTTGATGTACCGCGAGTCCATGCCGCAGAACCGTGGCATGCTCTTCATCCACCCCGAAGAAAATATCTTCCACTACTGGATGTACCAGACCAAAATCCCGCTCGACATCATCTGGATGGATCACGACAAGCAAATCGTAGAAATGTCGCTAGACACCCCGCCCTGCACCTCGAAGAGCGCCCGCGACTGCACCAACTACGGCGGCAACTTCAAATCTAAATATGTGCTGGAAGTAAACGCCGGCGTAGCCCGCAAAAACGCCCTAAAAACCGGCGATACTCTGAACTTTTAAATTTCGATGCCGCAATCGACACCGTTGACGCCCACGTCCTTCGTGGAATTTGTGCGCGTTCACAAGTTCGCGATGGTACACTTTTGGGCGATCTGGAACGGTCACGACGTCGAGATGAAAGAACTCATTGAGTCGCAGATCCCAGACGATCTGGCCAACCGTGTGGCCTTAGCAATTTTTAACGTTGACCCACCGGAGCACCACGAACTCTGTAGACAGCACCAGCTCCTCAATCTGCCCTTCCTTGAGTTCTATCGCGACGGTTCGCTCGTTCGCACGAGTATTGGTCTGCTCGCGCCGGCGGCCGTCATTCAGTATTTGAAAGAACTGGTCGAAGACGTCGGCTAAACGGGAAGCGTTCTCGCCCCCACCCGCCGCCCGCGCGCCAGCAGATACAGATCGATCGCCTGATCGAGCGACGGCATCGCATCGATCCCCAGCATCTCCATCTTCACGTTCGACAACGCCGAAAATTTCGGACGCCGCGCCGCCGTGCGGAACTCGCGCTCATTGGTCGGCTTCAGCGGAGGCTTCACCCCCGCCGCCGCGAAAATCTTCACCGCCCAATCGAACCACGAAATCGGCGCGCCGCCCGCGATGTGGAACAGCCCCTGCGCCCCGCGCTCCACCAGATCCGCCGTCCGCGAAGCCAGCGCCGGAGCAAACGTCGGCGACGCCACGTGATCCTCCACCACCTTGATGGGCTGCCCTCCCGCCGCCAGCCGCAGCATCAACTCGACGAAATTCCCGCGCGCCGTGTCGAGACCGCCGGGACCGTACACCCCCGAAGTCCGAATAATCAGCGCGTGATCCAGATAAGCCCGCGCGTAATATTCGCCTGCCAGTTTCGAAACCGCGTAAGCGCCCAACGGCCGCGGCGTGTCCTGCTCGGTGTAGGCGCGCCCCGCCGTGCCGTCAAAAACGTAGTCGGTGGAGAAATGTACCAACCGCGCATCCGCCTGCCGGCACGCCACGGCCAGATTGCGCACCGCCAGTCCGTTCACCAGGAAAGCCGCCTGCGGCTCTTTCTCCGCGACGTCCACTTGGTTATAGGCAGCCGAGTTCAGTACGATGGCCGGATCGCACTCGGCCAGGCGCTTTTCCACTTGCGCCGCGTTGGTGATGTCGACGTCGGCTCGCTCGAAGCCGGTGACTTGATATCCGCGTTTCGAAAACTCGGCCTTTAATTCGACGCCGAGCTGTCCACCGCTCCCAAAAATTGCAACGCGATCGTTCTGCACCTTTTCATTATCACCGAGCGCGCGGTGTGGGAGCGTCTTCGATCACAGTCACTTCCGACACGCGGACGGCGGCGATATAGCCCTCACCCTCAGGTTCGCAGCGCAAAATCTCGCCCAGCATCATGGTGCGATTGTCGGCGATCTCAACCTCCGCGCCCACCGGTACCGGCAAAGACGTCGCCAGGCGGACGCCGCTGCCTGACATGTCGAGGACCACGCCGGCGATCGGCTTGCCCACATCCGGCACGCCCAACAGGCTGCCCACTTTCACCAGCACGTTCTTGCTAATTTTCAGGCGCGATTCTCTACGGTGTTCCACGTAGAATCTATCGGACGAAGCCCGTGCAAACAATAGGATGATTCTGAGTTAGCCTGGAATGCGGGAGGCGGAAGAATGGCGGCCCCTAAAACCAAGCCCACTGAATTCAGCGTCGCCGAGTTCATCGACCAACTCCCTGACTCGCCCCAGCGCGCCGACGCCAAAGCGCTCGTCAAGCTCTTGCAAAAAGCCAGCGGCGAAAAACCCAAAATGTGGGGCCCCGCCATCATCGGCTTCGGCGCCTATCACTATAAGTATGAGAGCGGCCGCGAAGGCGACATGCCGCTGGTCGCTTTTTCCCCACGCAAAGCCGCCACGGTTCTCTATAACCTGACTGGTTTCCCAGGCGCGGACGCGCTGCTCGCCAAACTCGGCAAGCACTCCACCGGCAAGGCGTGTCTCAACATCAAGAAGCTTACCGAAGTGGATCTAGCGGTCTTGAAAGAATTGGCGACCAAGGCCGCAGCCGCCATGCGCGCGCGTCACCCGAACTAAAGAAAGGGCCATGGTTCGATCTAGTTCCTGCCCGGAATCGTAAAGATGAACTCGGAGCCAAGTCCGCGCTGCGACTCCACCCAGATGCGCCCGCCCAGGCGTTCGATCACCTTCCGGCAAAGCGCCAGACCGATACCGCTGCCGGGATACTTGCCTCCATTCAGGCGCGTAAACATGGTAAAGACTTTATCCGTAAATTGCGGGTCGATACCGATCCCGTTGTCTCGTACCGAAAACACCCATTCATCAATAATGTTCTTGGTAGCGGAGACGTGGATCTCCGGGGGCTTCTCACTGCGGTATTTGATCGCGTTTCCCACCAGGTTCTGGAAAACCTGCACCAGCACCGCTTCGTCCGCCCACACGGTGGGCAGAGAATGATGGGTGACCACAGCCCCGCTGCTCCGAATGCTTTCCTGCAGATTGAGTAAAGCTTTGTTCAAAGCTGCGTTCGTGTCCACCGCAGCATGGTGGCTTTCCCCACGTTCGCTGGCTTGCCAGTACTCACGCATGCCTGTGAGCAAGTCTTCCATCCGCCGGGCGCCTTCGACCGCGTACTCGATATATTGATCCGCCTTGGCGCCGAGGCTGCCCTTGTACTCCTTGGAAAGGAGCTGGGTAAAACTTGTGACGATCCGCAGCGGCTCCTGCAAATCGTGGGAGGCTGCGTAGGCAAAGTGCTTGAGGTCCTCCGTCGTCCGCTGCAGGTTCTCCGCGGTTTCTCTCTCCTGGTGGATGTCCGTTTGTGCGCCGATCCACAGGGAACTTTGCCCACTCTCGTCGCGCATGACGTGAGCCCGGCTGAGGTGCCAATGGTAGACACCATCGGCGCGCCGGAAGCGATGCACGATTTCGAAAGATTCCCCGGTCGCGAGCGAGTGTTTCCAGCGCCGCAGGCTTTCCTCGGCGTCATCGGGATGAATAAATCGGGTCCAACCCCAATCCCGGATCTCGCTGAAGGAAGCTCCAGTGAAATCCAACCATTGCTGATTCACGTAATCCACGGCGCCGTTGGCGGTGGTGGTAAATATCTTCTGCGGCATGGCTTCCGCCATGAAGCGGAAGCGCTCGGCGGCGCGGCGGATTTCCTCCTGGACGCGCTGCCGCTCCGTAATGTCTACAAAGCAGTTGATCGCTCCGGTGATGACACCGTATTCATTCTTCAACGCCCGAATATTGACAATCACTGTGACCCGCGAGCCGTCCGGCCGCTCAATCTGAACTTCCATGTCGCGCGCTTCCGGGATTTTGCCGGACAGCACCTCGGCCATGGGGCACAAATGGTGAGGCATGAACGTGCCGTCGGGGCGCAGCATTCTCTGCGAGCCGCAAAAACGCTCGTCGGTGTCCCCCGGCTGGGGTTCGCGGCCCCACAGTTCGGCAGCCCGCCGATTGAAATCCAGGATCACGCCGGAGGCATCGCAGGAATACACCGCGACCGGACCCAAGTCGAAGATGATGCGATAGCGCTCTTCGCTGATGCGGCGTGCTTCCTCGGCCTGCTTGCGCTCGCTGATGTCACGAGCGATTTTCGACGCGCCAATGATTTTACCCGTCGTGTCTTTGATGGGAGAAATAGTGAGGGACACGGGAATACGCTGCCCGTTCTTGCGCAGACGCACGGTTTCGTAGTGCTCAATACGCTGTCCCGCTTTGATCCGCTCCAGAATGCGGTCTTCCTCGTCGCGCAGTTCGCTTGGAATCAAACGCAAAATCGGCTGGCCGATCATTTCTTCCGCGGTATAACCGAACATCCGTTGCGCACCCGCATTCCAACTGGTGACGATGCCTGCGAGTGTTTTGCTCACAATGGCGTCATCGGAAGAGGTTACGATCGCCGCCAAATACGCCTGCGCCTGCTCCGCGCGCTCGCGCCCGTTGAGGTCCTCGATGGTCTCCACGCTGCTTTGGCTGTAGGGCCCCGTGTCCGGTGTGGTCTTCATTCAATACCTCCGCCCACCACTGGGGCGGTTCCGCTTTCAGATCGATGGACCATCGATCGACGTACCCAGGATACTGCAAGCGGAAACTGAGGTGGTCAGCAGCCTAGAACAACAGCTTCAAACCAAATTGAATCTGCCGTGAGTTGCCGATGATGTTCGTTATGGCGCCGGCGTTGGCGGCCACACCAGTCGACGTGAACGCACCCGCCGCAGGCAAGCCCAGATTCGTATGATTGAAAATGTTAAACAGCTCCGCGCGCAACTGCGCGCTCACGCGCTCGCTGATGCGGGTGTCTTTGGTGAGCGAGAAGTCTGTGGAAACGTAACCGGGTGAGGTGCCGATCGACCTGCCCGCGTTGCCAATGGTGCCCGCATCCTGCAGGGCGAAGCAAGCCGGGTTGAACCAATGCGCCACACTCTGGTTGGCGGTGATGTCACAGCCGGCAATCAGGTTGGGGCGAGTCTGATCGAAAGTATTGCTCACCAGCGAACGGTCAAATCCCGTGGTGATAGTGTAAGGCAAACCGGTGCGGTAAGTCTCGATGCCGGTAAGCTGCCAGCCGTCTTTCAAGCGGTTCCCATGGAACGGCAGGCGGTAGACTGCATTCACCACCAAATTGTGGCGAATGTCGGTCACGCACAAACCTTTGTCGATGCTGAAGTCGTAGGGATTGGTTAGCGACGAGGATCCAGCGTTGCCGCCCAATCCAGCGTACGTATAGCCTTGATCCATGCACTTGGAGAACATGTACGACAAATTGCCTTGAAAACCCTTGCCCAAACGCTGGTTGAAACTGGTCTGCAAGGCGTGAAACTTCGAGGAACTGACAGGGTCGAGTTCGTCCAGCGTAGACAGGTTGGGATTGATATGCGGATTGGCCGTCGTCCCGGTTCCAAAGTGATAGACGCCGTTGGCGTCCTTGGTGGCGATTGGCGGATTGAAGTCATGGAATGCCAACAGATGCACACCACGGGAACCGATGTATCCCACCGTAAGCACCGAGCCCTTAAATAATTCGCGTTGAATGTTCAAATTCCACTGAATCTGATAGGGTGTGGTGCGGATGTTGTAGTCGGTGCCATTGGTTGTGCTCACCAACCCTCCGGAAGCAGTGCTTACGCCGGACGGGAACGTCAACGGTTTGCTGCTCGTCGTTTGCGCGGTGAGGAGGACGTAGGGCGCGGCGATTCCGTAGGCGGAAGAGAACACGTAGGTCTGATACGGGTCGTGCATGATGGCGAACCCACCGCGAATCGAAGTCTTGTGATCGCCGAAGACGTCGTAGGCGAACCCGAAGCGCGGGTCCCAATTGTTCTTGTTCGGATTCTCCACGAACGCGTTCGGCACCGGGTCAAACGCTCCGAACGGAGGGTTGATTACGTTGTGCAGCAGGTTGTCCGTCTCGGTCGGATTCGATTGCCATTCGTAGCGGAGCCCGAAGTTCAGTGTCAGGCGCCGCGACACTTTCCAGTCGTCTTGAATATACGGCGCCAGCGCGGTGTCACGGAAATGGCGCGTGCCGTTGGCGCCCCCGGGCGGAACGTACACCACGCTGAACGCGTTGCCGGCCAGGAAATTGGGGAGACTGGTGAAACTCCAGTTGCCGTTATACTGATTCGTCGTCACGTATTTGATTTGTTGATTACGGAGTTTGGCGCCGAACTTGATGGTGTGGCTGCCCTTGGTCCAAATCACATCGTCGCTTTGCGTGAATTTGTTTTGCGTGTATTGAAAATTGGAAACGATCCCGGCTCCCAGTGAAGCCAGGCCCGGTACGGAAATGAAAGTGTCCTGGCGGTTCTGCCCGGGGAAAACCTGCAATTGAGGCGTCGTGGAGGGCTGAATTTCACCGCTGGTCGGCTGCGAAAACGCTGTGCTGAACACGTTCACCAAGTTGGCTGAGAAGATGTGCCGCTCCTGGAGGGTGGCGAATTGATTTTTACTATTGTCGAAAGTGGGCCAAAGCGGAAGGGTGCCGGGGTTCGTGTTCATCGGGTTAGTCAACCCACCGCGGTCCGATAGATAGCGGACAAAAATGGAGTCTTTGTCGGACATCGCGTAATCGACGC
>Ga0105239_10008124_pt1 | contig 11980 bp, 9 predicted proteins | sample KBSC44metaG_FD_92761 | JGI IMG/M metagenome (GOLD analysis project Ga0105239, IMG submission 92761) | Corn rhizosphere microbial communities from Kellogg Biological Station, Michigan, USA - KBS C4-4 metaG | ecosystem: Host-associated > Plants > Roots > Rhizosphere > Soil | place: Michigan, USA...
TCCCAGATACACCAAGCCCGAGGAGATCACGTCGGCGGCGGATTCCAAACCGTCCGAGACGGTCGCGACGGAGTGGGCCGCCAGGCCAACGCCAGTTTTGAGCGACGCGAGCACGGCGCTCGCCGCGATTCCGGCCAAGGCTACGCGGGCGGCCGTGCGCTCCACCGAAGGCATACATTCGAGGTTACCAGTGAAATGATGCCCGGCTACAATTGAAGTGCTGATACGCGAACCGCTCACCGCGCTCCCATCCGATCTGGAATCGATCCCCGACCGCCCAGCCGTATTCCTGCTGTGGGCCGGGCAAGGCGCGCCGTATCTGGCGAGAACTGCCCTTTTGCGGCGGCGATTGAAACGCCTGATTTCGAATCGCGACCGGCTTTCTGGCGTGCTGAATCTGAAAGGCGTCGTGGAGCGAATCGAGTACTGGCGTACGGGATCGAAGCTGGAATCGGCCCTGGTTCATCTGGAGCTCGCCAAGCGATATTTTCCGGATGACGTGGCGCGTATCACACGCCTAAAGCCGCCGGTGTTTCTGCGGCTGACGGTCGACAACGCCTTTCCACGAACCATGTTGACGACGCGGTTGGGTCGAGGACTCTATTACGGACCTTTTGCCGGCCGCGGGACGGCAGAACGTTTTCAGAATGAGATGCTGGACCTATTCCAGCTGCGGCGGTGCGAGGAGAATCTGGCCCCGGCGCCCGAGCATCCCGGCTGCATCTACGGCGAGATGAATAAGTGCCTGCGGCCCTGCCAGCAGGTTGTATCGATCGAAGAGTACCGCGGGGAGGCGACCCGCGTCGAACAATTCCTGCGAACCGACGGAGCGTCACTGCGTGAATCGGCCGAGACGGTTCGCGATCAGGCCAGTGCGGCTATGGATTTCGAAGAAGCCGAACACATGCATCAAAGGCTCTCGCGCATTGAAGGAGTGCAAGCCAGTGCGGGTGATTTGGCCCGAACACTTGAAAAGCTGGCAGGGGTCGCTGTGGTGCCCTCCGCCGAAGCGGAAAGCGTCAATCTCATCTTTCTGGCTGGTGGCAGGTGGCTGGAGCCGCGCAGGTTTGATCTTTCTGAAAACGCTACATTTCTCCAAAACGCATCCATGGACCGGCGCTTGCGTGAGTTGTGCGCGGGGATTTCGCCGGCTTCGTCTCCGGATCTTGAACATCTGGCAATTCTGGTGCGCTGGCAGGGATCGAGCTGGCGGGATGGTGAGTGGATCGCCTTCGATTCGTTCGACAAAATCCCCTACCGCAAGCTCGTGAACGCCGTCGCGCGGGTGGCTTCGCGAGGCAACTAGGGCGCTTGGCACCCGGCGTTCTTGACCTGAATCGTGATCGTGTTGTCTCTGCTCTCCGGCTCATTGCCGTACTGTATTTCGCGAACCGTAACGTTCTCGTATTCCAACGTAATCAGGGACGTCAGGCTAAACACCTCAGTGAGTCCACCGGTCTGTTTGCCCCGCACTGAAGCAGGCACCAAGCCGGCTAGAAAATCATACATTCGCTGTTTCTGCACCTCACTGTTCCAGACTTTGGCAGCCGCGTGGGGCATCACCGCCGGGACCTCCAATTTGCATACTTGGCCCGACGTCCCATAGTCCACAATGACGTCGAATCCAGCGGGCACGTGGAAGACCTCCCGATTGAGTGGTGGGCCCAACCTGGCGCGCAACGCAGAGGAGTCAAGTTGCGCGAATGCCGGTAATGCGAGTGCTACATAACAAACGACGCCAGGGAGCTTCGAGATCATCCGTTCAGCATACTTCTTTTGAACGTAAATCGAAAACGCCTCTCCCTGGTGCGATATGAATGTACGGTAAGGCTATGCTTTTTTCCGCCGAAGGAACGCCAGAAGTCCCAAACCGCCGCTGACTAGAACGAAGCCGGCAGGTTCCGGAGCTGAAGGAGGTGCTCCCAAACCTGAAGTCGGAGCGATATCATCCAAGCTTCCGAGATTATTGGAAACGGCCAAGAAGGTCCCACTGGAAATTGTGTATTGGGCAACCAGAGCGCTACTCGATGCCGCTATGAACAAATGACCCGCGCCGTCCGACTCAATGCCGTCGTTGCCGCCGAATCCCGGAGTCGCAATGCAAGCCGAGGGAGCAAGCGTAACCAGATCGAAATTATAAATGCAGCTACCAGTTGCAGCCCAAAGCTTATTGCTAACGGAGTCGTAAGTTAAACCATCGAGAAACACTCCGGTAGATGCTCCGGTGGTTATAACCGCTCCTGTAATGGGGTTGATCTTGACGATGTTGGTGTTCACCGCGGCATAGAGGTTGCCGCTGGCATCGTAAGTTAACCCATCGACCGTGCCAAATGCACCAGCGCTGCCTAATAAAGTTACAGTTCCAGTCGTGAGATTCACGCGATCTATGGAGTTATTGCCCCGGTCGGACACGAGTATAGTATTCAGTGAAGGTTCGAGCGTCACATCCACTAACTGGCTCGAAAAGCCGGTCGCCAGAAGAGTATCCGTATTCGCGATCGGGTCGAAAATGCGAACCTCCCCGGGGGAGCCGTTGTAGATGGTGTAAACGATGCGGCCCGTGCTATCGAAGATCAAGCTGTCCGGGTTTCCTCCGGCTGCCACCGGCACGCTGTCTACGAGCGTCGTAGCCTTAGTGACAGTGTCCAGGGAACGAATCTGGCGTCCACTGAAGTTGGTGTAATAAATGGTCGATGCGCCCAGTTGACCGCTCAGGGCAATCCCCGCGGCTATAACAAAAGCCCCCCGAAACATTGTTGAATTCTTCATCGTTATGATTCCTTCCCGTTGTATTTGATGGTGCCTGCGTATAGAATCCACAAAAGCTACCAAACTTCCCGAGGCTCGTCAAGTAGTACCGCACCCTAGAAGTCCCATTACTACTGCCGACGAAGTTGAGTGGACTCGTATCAATGCCGGTCCCGGCGGCACATAGACGACGGTACACTGAAGCCATCGTGCTGGTTTCGCTGCAGTCCTGGCTTCGGAGCAAATCCCTGTGGCCGCCGCGATTGCGCCAGCAGGTGACGCGCACGGGTTTGGCCTACACAGCGACGCTGCTGGTGGTTGCCATGATTGCGTTCGTCTCCGCCAACAATCTGATGTTTCTGATTCTGGCGGCCATGCTCGCCACCTTCATGATTTCCGGGTTCATCAGCAAACTGAGTCTGGCTGGCCTCGAGCTCGAGCTATTCCTGCCGCAGCATATCTCCGCGCGGCGAAGAGTGCGTGCAGGGGTCCGCCTCAAGAACACAAAGCGCTGGATTCCGTCCTTCAGCATTCACCTTGAAGGCGCGGCGGAAAGCGGGTTCGACACGATTCTTTACTTCCCCGTGCTACCGGGAGGGGGTACGGTAGAAGAGGCTGTCGACGTTTATTTTGCGCGCCGAGGCGCGCAGAAGGAACGGACGTTCCAGTTTTCCACCCGCTTCCCCTTCGGATTTGCAGAACGCCGCGAAATGATTACCGCACGGCACGAGATCCTGGTCTATCCTTGCCTCGATGCGCAACCCGGCTTCGAATCTCTGCTGGCCGCCGTGACGGGAGAACTCGAGACCCTCCAGCGCGGTCGAGGCCACGATTTTTACCGCATCCGGCCGTATGAAGCGCTGGAGAGCGCCCGGCATGTCGATTGGAAGGCCACTGCCCACACCCGCGACCTTCAGGTCCGCGAATATGTCCGGGAACAGGAGCGGAGCGTCCTGATCTACCTGGATCTGGACATTCCGTTTGATGCGGATGATTGGTTCGAATCGGCCGTCGAATGCGCGGCATTTCTGGCGTATAACTTGTCGCTGGGGGAAACCCGCGTCCGCTTAAGGACCCAGGAATTTGACGTAACCTTGCCGGAGCCGGGGGACATCTATACTATTCTTAAATACTTGGCTTTGGTTTCCCCGATGCGGGGAAAGCCTCCAGAGGGTCCTGATGAAGCCGCCAGTTTCCAGATTGTATTCACCACACGTCCCGGCCGGATGTCCTCGCTTGGATGGGGCAAAGAGGAAGGCGCCGGGGCTCGGGTGCTGGGCCCGGATGCCTGGGACCGCAGCCGCTAATTCACAGGAGATTCCATGAAGAAACCGCTTTTCATCGGTATGTTGATGCTTATCGCGTGCGCGGAGAGCGGATGGGCGCAGGTCACAGGCGTGCTTTCCGGACGCGTGGTGGACGCTACCGACGCGGGAATTCCGGGAGCGACCGTCACCGTAAAGACGGTGGATACCGGGGCCACGCGAACTGCCACCACCGATGATCGTGGAGCCTACAGAATCGTCTCGGTGCCGGTAGGCCAACAGGAAGTGCGCGGAGAGAAGACCGGATTCAAAACGTCGGTCCGTTTGGGAATCAACCTGGCGGTTGGACAAGAGGCCGTGGCTAACCTGCGGCTGGAGGTCGGAACGGTCTCCGAAGAAGTCACCGTGACCGCCGATACCCCACTCGTCAACACCACGACCGCCGCGATTTCCGGACTGGTGAATGAGCGCCAGATCAAAGAACTACCGCTCAACGGGCGCAGTTTTGATAATCTGATGACGCTCAATCCCGGGATCCTCAACTATGTACTGAAGAGTCCCTCCACCAGCACCAGCAACGGAAATACTTTCGCTGTCTCGGGCCGCCGTCCCATGGAGAACGTGGTCCTGCTGAATGGGATCGAATATACCGGAACCAGCCAGCTCGCGGTCACTCCGGGTGGCGTCAGCGGCGAGCTTCTAGGCATCGATGCCGTGCGCGAATTCAACGTGCTAACGGATACGTATGGCGCACAGTACGGCAAGCGCGCAGGTGGCCAGGTCAGCGTGGTCACCCAGTCGGGAACGAATGCTCTGCATGGATCGATGTACGAATTCCTGCGAAACAATGTGCTGGACTCCCGAAGCACCTTCGATCAAGGGCCGTCTGCTCCGCCCTTCCGCCGCAACCAATTCGGCGGCTCGCTGGGAGGCCCGATCAAGAAGGATAAATTGTTCCTGTTCGGAAACTACGAAGGCTTCCGGCAAAGCTTGGCCACCACCAACGTAAGCACGGTCCCGGATTTGAGTACCGTTGCGAACCCTGCGGGTATCAACCAGGCGATGTTGAAGTATCTGGCGCTGTGGCCGGCTCCCAATGGTCCGTCGCTAGGAGCGGGGATCGCGAAGGCGACTTATAATCCCAAAAATCCGGTCCACGAGGATTTTGGAACCATGCGTGCGGATTACAATTTGCGGGCGCAGGACACGCTGTCAGCCTCCTATACCATCGACGACGGCAATAGCGTGATTCCGGCGCCGGATCCCCTATTCGCTTCGGCGCTCAGGCTGCGCAATCAGGTGACCAGTCTGGAAGAAACGCACGTTTTCTCACCTCGTTTTCTGAATACCTTCCGCGCCGGCTTCTCGCGATCGGGATTCAATTACGATTCTGCCGCAACGGTGTCCTTCCCTTCCGAGCTGTCGTTCGTGAAGGGATTTGGGCCGGGAGGAATCGTAGTAGGTGGCGCGCAGACCACCACGGGATCCTCGGCCCTCACCGCGGCCGGGCCCAGTAACAACGCGAATGTGTGGAATCGCCGTAACCTCTTCACCTTCTCGGATGGCATTTCCTTCACCAAGGGAAGACATCAGATCAACGCAGGGGTCTGGTTCCAGAGGCTTCAGGACAATGAGAACGTCGCGTCGCGGCAGTTGGGCGTCGCGACGTTCGGGAGCTTGAGCACGTTTCTTGCGGGCACGCTGACGAATTTTCAGGTGGTCCCCACCGCCAACACTCTCGGATGGAGAAGTTTGTTCGGGGCCTGGTACGTGGACGACATCATCAAGCTCCGCCGAAATCTTACGGTCCAGCTCGGCTTGCGGCACGAATTCACCACCGGATGGAATGAAGTAGCGGGACGCGCCGCCAATTACATTACCGATGGCAATGGCATCCTTCTACCCAACACCCGCGTAGGGAATTCGGCCTTCACCGAGAATAATGCTAAGCGTTTGTTTTCTCCCCGAGCTTCGGTAGCCTGGGATCCCTTCGGTAAGGGTAGGACCGCCATCCGCGCGGGTTTCGGGGTTTATTATTCGCTGATCGACGACCTCGCCTTCCAGCTGAATTCGCTGTATCCCTATAACGGCACGATTACCTTCAACGGCTTGCTGCCTAGTGTCGTTCCGGTGCTTCCCAATACAACGCCGCTGCAGCCCTGCGGCCCCGGGATTCCCAGCTCACAGTGCTCGATCTATGCGCCTGTGGGTGTGCAGCCCGACGCCAAGACACCCACCGTGGAAGAGTGGAATTTCACCGTCGAACAGCAATTGGACCGCAACACGAGCCTGCGCGTAGCCTATGTGGGATCGTTCGGATACCATCAGTTCGTCAGCATCGATCCCAATAGCATTCCCGCCCAGATCTGTTCCAATGCGGCCGGCTGCACGGCCGGAGGAACTAGCGCAGCGGGCACACCGGTGGTCGCGGCACTCCAGAGCCATGTGGACCAAGGGGCGCAGTATATTCCCGTGGGAACCCGCCCCACGACTTTCGTATCCAATGGATTTTTTTGGTATTCGGAAGGCAACACCAGCTACAACGCTCTGCAGATCGACGTCAATCATCGCCTCTCGCAGGGATTCCAGATCCGCGCCAATTACACCTGGTCGAAGAATCTGGACGAAAACTCGGCGCTGACCATCGCCCAGGCTGCTAACCAGCCGCAGATGGTGATGGACCGCAACAATTTGAAGCGCGACTGGGGTCCGTCGGCGTTGAATGTTACGCACCAAGCCAGCTTCTCGGCGCATTACGATTTACCCTTCGGCAAAGGCCAACGCTGGATGGGCAATGCGGGCAAAACTGCCAACAAGATTATCGGCGGCTGGCAATTGAACGAGATCACGACCCTGCTGAGCGGCTTCCCGTTTACACCTCAGATCGGCGCGAACATTTCAGGCGACGGAGATACCAGAAATCCTGACCGGCCCAATCTTAATCCGGCTTTCACCGGCCCTGTGGTGACTGGAAATCCGAACCAGTGGTTTAATCCAAATGCATTCTCTCGTCCGGCCTTCGGCACGTTCGGAAACCTAGGACGCGGCGTCTATACCGGACCCGGACTCGCGGAAGTGGATCTTTCGGTGCTGAAGAATATCGCGGTGTCAGAACGCGTCAGCTTGCAATTCCGCGCCGAGTTCTTCAATCTGATGAACCATACCAACTACGCTTCGCCGAATCAAACCGTGTTCACCAACATCGGAACGGCCACGGCCCCGTCGTATGTCAACAATCCCACCGCGGGACTGATCACGGGTCTGGCGACGACTCCGCGGCAGATCCAGTTTGGCTTGAAGTTGATGTTCTAGTAGAGGCGAGGCTTGCTTCGCCCAATTCACGCAGACGTGCTGGGCCGTCGGCGACCATCGAAAACCGCCGATGCACTTCCGCTCGGGCGAGCGCCACTAGTTCCAGGTCGAGCGCGTTCAAACGCAGCAGCTCTTTATAGACATCGGCATCACATGCTTTGCGAAATGTGTCCATCCGCGATGCGCTGGAGACGTTAGCCGGCTGCTGTGCCAGGGCCAGATTCGGGTACACGGGTCGAAGAAAATACTGGCCGGCGACAAGGCTTTCATTAAAGCAATCGACCACGCCCAGAAAAGATGTCTTCCGCATGACTTCGATGGCGCGAATCAGGTCCGCATCCGCGGGAGGGTCGTTGACGATGCCGTTGGCCAGTAAATTCACTTGCACGTTGCTGACGCGATACGTATGCTGTTCCACCAGCTCCGCAATGAATGCACCGATAGATTTCTCGCGGGCCAGATCGCTGGCAGGCTCGCCGGGTATCGGCTTTTCACGGAAGTAGTCGTACATGGACCGGATTCGATCGATAGGATCGCGCAGGAAACACAGGTCGAAAAAAATATATCCAGGCACTGTGGGAACGGGATAGCGGAACTGATGGCTGGAGACGGCCTTCGTCCGAGGATGGCGCTCGAGAAATGTCACCAGCTGCTCCTGGCTCACCGCGCCATCGAAATCATCGGTATCCAGGCGTGCGTAATTCTCAAAGAAGGTGTGCGCGAGGATCTCTTCAATGGTCGTGCCGGCATTCTTGAAAAAATGGTAGTGCAGCAGGACGAAGCGCACGCCCGCGGGGTCTTTCAGCATTGCCCGAACTGGCTTCCTTCCTCGGCGGCCTGCGGCCTTTTGACGGAATAATGAACTAAAGGATTACCTGCGTCCGGGTGCGCGCGCATATAAGCGCCGCAATCAAACAACGGGTGCGGACTAGCCCATGAGCCAGTCTGCTCCAGAAAGTGCAGCAGTGGATTGTCTGCGTTGTCACCTGCAGTGCCGGCCGCCTGGCAGCTGGCCAGATAGTGTGCAGGGTCGAACAAGGGGTGCGGCTGCCGCCGTTCCGCGGCCCCGTACTTGATGTAGTGTTTGAAAGGATCCATACGCGCCGCAGCCACGTCCGGGTTGGTGCGCAGGTAGAACTCCGCATCGAGCAGCTTCCGAATCTTTCGCACCGTCCTAATCATGCCTAAACTAGATAGTACGATTCCCGTCGCCCATCTGAATATCCGAGGAGCCACACTGCTGGTCGCGTTTCCTGAAGGCGGCCACGGGAACGCTTACGCTGCGCTTCAAACTGCAGCCGCGCGCGCGGGATTTACCGGAGAACTCGCTGTCGTTTGGGAGGATCCTCAAGGCTGCACGCGATTCATCGCACCGGCGCAGATGCATCCATTCTTCCAGGTCGTGAACTACGGCCAGCTCCGCGCGCAAGTGAACGGAACCATACAAGTGTGATCGTTCTGTGCTAGTTTTTGTCTTGGCCCGTTGAACTATGTTGATCGCCTTCGAGAATCCGCTGAACGAGAGTGCGCTCGCTTTCCCCATTCTGGAGTGCTTCCACATTCTGGGATTCGCGATGACCTTGGGCACCATCGCGCTGGTCGACTTCCGGCTGTTAGGATTCGGGCTGCGCCAGAACGCCGGTGATTTAGCCAAGGCTGTGGCGCCGTGGACGCTGTTCGGACTGATTATGGTTTTGGTTTCCGGCCCGCTGCTGTTTTCCTCAGACCCGGACATGTATTACCTGAACTTTTCCTTCCAGATCAAAATGGTCCTGCTGGTTCTGGCCCTGGTGTTTCACTACACAATCCGGCGCAAGCTGCTGCGGGGTGAGTTATCGCCTGATCTGAGCAAGCCTGTGGCGTGCATTTCACTGCTGCTGTGGTCCGGCATTATTTTCGCGGGAATTTTCATCGCGTTCGTGGTGTCACCGGAGACCTAGGCTATGTCTGCACTTGAACTCGCTCAATGGATTCAGAGTACAGGTTGGGCCAGCTACCTCAGGATGTCGGCGTTTGTATACCCGTCGATTCTGGCGAGCCATCTGACCGGGATCGCTCTATTCGCCGGCGCCATTCTGGTGACCGATCTGCGCCTGCTGGGCGTAGTGATGCGCAATCAGCCGGTTTCCGAAGTGATCGATCAACTACGCTGGCCCAAGAGGATCGGCTTTTTGATCGTGGCGACCTGCGGCTTCTTGCTGGCCAGTTCCAAGGCGGAAGAGTATTACTACAACACGTTTTTCAGGATCAAGCTGACGCTATTGGTGCTGGTCGCGATCCACGCGCTGGTGTTTCGCGGTAGCGTCTATAACAACGCCGCGGCGCTCGATCAGGCTCGCCGGATACCGGGCAAGGCCAAGCTGGCGGCTGCGCTCTCGCTGCTCCTCTGGATCAGTATCACGTGCGTCGGACGAGGAATCGGGTATATCGAGCCGCCACTCGACAAACTCCACGCCGCACTGACCAGCGTACGCGTTACTGTTGAGCCGCGGTAAGCAACGTTCCCGTGTAGCGCAGCGGTTTCCCGCGGCTGATTAGCTCCAACACCAATCGTCCGTCGGTTTGGGAGGCTCCGGTGCCAGCCAGCAATTCGCCGCTTTGGTTCGCTTCGACATTGGAAAACTTCCAGCGCGATGCCGCGCCCACGCCCTGCATCTCGAACCGGGCCGCAACCGTACGAAATTCGGTGTCCGGCGCGAACAGGATCGCACGCCCTCGCAGCGTACCTTCCGCGCGCACACTGTCGAAGAGATCGGAACCGTCGCCTTCGGCATCCAGGATTCCTTCCAGATCGAGCGCGCCGCCCTTATAGGCAATATCCATCACCTTGCCATCGAAGTGATAGCGCGGAGTTCCCGTACTCAGATCCACGGCGAGATCTCCCGTGAATTGCGCCGGAGCGCTGGACCCGGTGAGCGCCGTCAACTGCAGCAATGGACCAGTCCACTTCACTTGCGCCGTGATTCCCTGCAATCTCAAATCGCCGGCGGTCAGTGTACTGATGGAGATCACGCCTTCGGTTCGAATCGCCTTGAGCCACGCCGGCGCCGGAGCATTCGCTCCTAGCCGCAGCGTGCGCGCCAGAAATCCGCGGTTCCGAACCAATGCGGGTGCGAACAGGCGGGACAATTCCGCGATATCTGCCTCGTCTACCTTCAAGTCGAATTTATCGGGCCTGGTTTTTTCGGAAGCTTCGGGGTTAGGCTCCCAGCGATAGCCGCCCGTAAACGCGATTCCGCCCACTTTTGCCTGCAGACGATTCACGGCCACCCGCTTGCCGTTGAGGCTCACCGAGGCCGATCGGATCAGCAATGGCTCAGCTAGCCCATCCAGGACGATACGGGCGTTTTGCAGCTCAGATTCGCCGGACCAATCGCCACCCTGATAACGAGCCCATCCGTGCCAGGTCCCTTCCGCAGTTTGCTCCAGCATCGGGATAGCCTCCAGACCGAAGGAACGCATTGAGGCGACGCTCAGCCCGCGCGTGGTAATTTTCAAATCCAGCGACCGCGGCTGATCCAGATCGTAACTGCCCTCGATGTCTGCGCTCTGCTTCTCGCCGATGTGGACATTAGTGCTCTCCAGGTTCATGGAACGGCCCGCGATGTCGAGCGTTGCCACGGGCGCCTCCACAGGCGTCTCATCAGGGACGCTTAGAGATGCGTCGCGCACCACCACGCGCCCCTGCATTCCTTGCGGCTCATTGTAGGTCACCGATCCGGATACCGAGCCCTGCGCGGAAAGATTCTCGGGAAGCGTCGCGCCCATGTGCCGGCAGACAGCGAGCATCGTTGCCAGCGGCACCTGCTGCAGATCCGCACCCGCATCCCAGTGCGGGCTTTTCAGGAAATCCCAGGAACGAAACCGGATCACCACAGGAGAAATGCTGCGATCGGCCGTGGTCTGCAAATCCAGGCGCTCGCCGTGCAAGTCGAGAGTGCCGCCAAAGCCCAGCTTCAGCCCACCCACCTCGTCCGGAATAAGATCCCAGCGATGGACGTCCGCCAGTTGAACCTGACCGGCCACCTCCAAATGCGCTGGAGGACCGGAAAGCTGCGCCTCCAGCGCCACCGTTCCATGGACATCGAAACCGCGCGGGTCCATCCACCGCAGCGTTTCCGCCAGAGGGCTGCGCTCCAACTCCACTTTCAAATCCAAGCGGCGGCTCTCGGGCGCTGCGGTGCCGCGCACAAAGAATCGTCCAAATTGCTGCGTGGCACGGTCCGTGCGCGAGGGAGCGCCGCCGAACCGCAATTCCATCGAACCGTCAGTGGAAGGGTTTACGTCCAGGTCAGCGTCGTTGAAATAGAAAACTGACTTGGTATCGCCGAACTTGAAATTAATGCGTCCGGAGCGCATGCGAATGGAGGGAATGCGCTTGGAATTGGCCGGGCTATTCTCCAACAGGAACTGGAAATTCCAGGGACCAGCATCGGTTTTCACCAGGTTGATGGTGGCGTCATTCAGATTCAGACTGGAGAATTCGAGCTTGCGCTGGAACAGACTTAGCATGCGCATGCTGGCCCCCAGCGATTCGACGTAAGCCAGTGGTTCGATTCCCGCGCGTGGATCTTCGTGGATCGTGACGCGCTCCAGCGTGAAGCCGGGGCGCGGCACAGGCCCTGGGAAGGGCGTCAGCCGTATTCCACCGACAA
>Ga0105239_10008126_pt1 | contig 11977 bp, 13 predicted proteins | sample KBSC44metaG_FD_92761 | JGI IMG/M metagenome (GOLD analysis project Ga0105239, IMG submission 92761) | Corn rhizosphere microbial communities from Kellogg Biological Station, Michigan, USA - KBS C4-4 metaG | ecosystem: Host-associated > Plants > Roots > Rhizosphere > Soil | place: Michigan, USA...
CCATCCCGGCCAACATAATGAATCTGACTCGCAACCCCTCGGGAATCCCTAAATCGATTCAATCAACCAATGAACCGATCTAGTCGTGCCGACGCTGGTCGTGCCGGAGAGGCTGCCGTTCGCGCGCGGGGGCATGGTCGTGGCGCCGACGGCACCGTTTACCGTTCCGCCGACTCCTCCGGTGACGCCGCCGAGCGGTCCGGCGAATGCAGGCATGGCGATCGTCCCACAAAGCATGGCAATGGTGATCGTGTTGCGAAGGGTCATTGTCTCTTCCTCTGATCGTTAATCGGCAGCCGTGCGCAAAAACGCCCGATCGCCAAACGCATGAGTGCGATCATTGGTTTCCAAAAGAAATTCGGTGCTCGGGAACCGCGCCACACCGGCGCCATAATGCCGCCACCGCGCGGACGCACTTGGGCGGTCGCGTCGCGCGTGGCGAGCAGCACCTCGCGGTTGACGGTCAGCGCGCGCCGGGGACGTTGCTGTCGACGGTGCTGTTGGTGTCCTGTCCGGTGGCCTGCCAATCGGCAAAGCTCGATAGCGTGTTCGCAGACCAGAACGTGCCGTCCGGCGCATAGACGTGGTAGTGGTTCTTGTCGAAGCCATTGCTGCTTGCGAACTTGTTGGGCTTGAAATCGGCAAACCAGCCTGCCACCACGCCATCGCCGCCCGCCATCGTGATGTCGTTGTTCTGGATGGTATTGCTCCTGGGCATCCACTGGCGCCCGCGATTCTGCTGGATGATGACGATGCCGTTGCCGCCGCGCCGCGCGTCGAGCGTCAGCGTGTTGTCGTGAACTTCGATGCCCCAGGAATTCTGGATCTGGACTTGGCCGAACCAGCCCCAGTTGAAGGTCTTCGCGCCGTTCCCTTTGAAAACGTTGTTAGAGATGATGGCGGGGCCGCCGATCTCGAAGGAAATGCCGGCCAGCAGATTGTTCTCGATGCGGTTGCCGTCGAACAGCATCTGTTCGGAGCCGATATCCGCCCACATTCCGTCGCCCTGATTGTCGTGCACATAATTGCCCGTCACGATCCATTCCGTGACCTGCGCCCATTTCACGCCGCCGCATTCCCAATTGCAGTCGGTGCCGTTCCAGACGTTGAAGGCGATCTCGTTGTCCTCGAACGCGCCGCTGCCGGCTCCCGCGCCGAGCCCCAGCTCGCCATTGTGATGAACGAAATTGCGTTTGGTCTCGCCCTCGCGCGGGATGGCGATGCCGACCCCATGATTCCAGCGCACCTCGTTGTCCGTGATCTCCCAGCTTTTGCCTTCCGCATGATCGCCGATCGCGCCCTGCTGGTCGGCACAGGCGTAGTTCTCGACGATCAGGTTCTGGACCGTGACGCTGTTCGCCTGTCCTCCGAACGCAAAAGGACGATAGCTGAGCTCGACGGTGTGACCGGAAGGATCGTCCGCGAAATAGACCGCGTTGTGGTCGTAGTCGTAGAAGAACGTGCCGGGTTTGACCTTCGCCTTCTTCGCCACGGCGCGGAGCGGCTTGCCGTCGAAATAGAGGTCCTGCGGATAGGAGCAGCGCGGATAACCTTTGCGGCATTCGCCATGGACTTGGGTGTTCGGATCGATCGGCTGATTACGCGCGACGTAAAGCGCGCCGTCGGTGTCGAACTCTGTCAGGACGTTCGCACCGTTCAGCTCCGCGCCATCATCGCCGATGAAGGCGTCGGCGGATTTCGGAATCACGCTCTGGATGCGATAGACGCCTGCGGTCAGGTGAAACACGGTACTTCCGGGGTGGGCATCGACTGCCGCCTGGATATCGTCGCCGGGATTGAGCGTCACGGCGCCCCGCGGCCATGCCGTGAGATGAACGGGTCCCGCCGCATGGGCTTGGCCTGCGAACAGGACCAGACAGATTGCGATGCGCTTGTGCATGACCGTCACCCTCCACGCCGGCGGCGAGTATATCTCGTCCGGGCCGAAAACGCGCGAAAGGGGCTTCTGCTGCTAACGTCCGCGCTTCGCGCCGGCGATGGCCTGGGCGAGCGTGCGCGACTCCAGCACTTGGGCGGTCGCGTCGCGCGCGGCGAGCAGCACCTTGCGGATCGCGCAGGTCGCCTCGTCTTCGCAATCGGGGCATTTGTGGTAGGCGGTGACGCTGACACACGGGCTGAGCGCGAGCGGCCCGTCGGTTTCGCGGATGATGTCGGCGAAGGAGATGTCCTTGGGCGGCCGCCCGAGCAGATAGCCGCCCGCGCGCCCGCGCAGGCTCTGTACGATGCCGCGCTTCTTCAGACCCAGGAGGATCTGTTCGAGGAATTTGCGCGGAACGCCGGCCTGCTCGGCGATGTCGGCGATCATCATCGGCTCGCGCCCGCCATGTTCGGCGAGCACGATCAGGGCGTGCAGGGCGTAACGCGCTTTCTGGGAAAGCATAAGGATTACTCTTAACTCGACCGATCATATGGGGATTCGGTCAATTCCCGTCAAGCAAAGCGGAAAACCGCTAAACAGAGCGCGGGCGGCCAGGTGCACCGTAGTCGCATTCCAGGGCTGCGCGGTCCCATCGGCCCAGATCGGCTGCCGCGGCATAGGTGCTCTCGAGAAAATCGACCAGGGCCTGTTTGGGATCGGGCGCCGTGCGCACGGCGTCATAAGGCAGGAGGAACTCGCCGAGGTCTTTGCTGAAGAACGCTTGCGCCGGCTTCACCGCCGCTGCGGCAAAGCCTTCCGGCGCGGGATAGGCGTAGGAATAGAACGCGGGATAGTCGATCGGGCCGCCCCCGGGCCAGAAACCCGCGCTCGACACTTCATGCGAATAGGCTTCCCGGGCCACGGCGTCGGGCAGGTGCGGAACGCCGCCCGGGTGCGGCGGCGCGCGTCTGCCGGAGAACCGCGTCACCGCGAGATCGAAACTGCCCCAGAAGAAATGCACGGGGCTCGCCTTTCCGAGGAAGGCGGTGCGGAAATACGAGAACACCTCGTGCGACCGGAGCAGTACATGCCAGAAGCGGTTCGCGTAGTCGCGGTCGTACGCGGCGTGGACTGTGTCCTGATCGAACGGAATCGGATCGGGAAGTTCGTTCGGTATCCGGTCGATGGTTGCGGCGATGTCGAGCTCCGACAGGGCGAGGCGGTATTCCGCGTAGAACTCTGCGACCGCCATCGGCTTCAGGACGATCTGTCGGACCTGACCGTCGCTCGCGCGCAGCCACAACACGTGATCGATGAAGTCGAACTCGATCTGAAGATCGCGGTCGCCTGCAGGAATAATCGGGGTGATGAGGCCACGCGCGCTGACGCGAAACGTCACGTGCCATGAGTGGTTGAGCCACGGCGTCAGCGCCAGCCGCGTCTTGCCGACAATCTGCGTCCGGAGCTGCAGCGTGGAGCAGGTATCCGCCCACGCCGCGTAAGGCAGTTCCGGCCACGCCTCCATAACGACCTCTACTTCGTTTCGGCCTCGAACTCGGCGATGGCCTGCTTGGCGATGCGGAAGCTGTCGATCGCTGCCGGGACGCCAGCATAGCATCCGACCTGCAGGAAAATCTCCGAGATTTCCTTCTTCGAAAGGCCGTTGCGTAGCGCCGCCTTGACGTGGATCTTGAGCTCATGCGGCCGGTTGAGCACGCTGATCATGGCGAGGTTGACGACACTGCGGTCGCGGCGCGGCAGGCCTTCGCGGCCCCAGATATAGCCCCAGCAGGTCTCGGTCGTCATCTCCTGCATCGGCATGCTGAATTCGTCGGCGGCGGCGAGTGCCTTCTCGACATATTCCTGGCCCAGCACTTCCTTGCGGATCTTCAGGCCCTTGTCGAACAGCTCTTTGTACATGCGGGTACTCCTTACTTCGGTTGGGATTTGGAGGCATCGAGGCCGGACCAGGTTTCCAATAGCCGCGCCATGTCGGTGACGTCGGCGTCGGGGCCGTAGAGGTTCGCAGTGATCGAGAGCATCTGGCGCACCGTGCTGCCCACGACCATCGGCACGCCCATGGCTTCGGCTTCCTCAAGGCAGAGCCGGACGTCCTTGAACGACAGCGCATTGGCGAAGCCGAAGTCGAAGCTGCGCGGAAGCACGGCTTTCGGCCATTTGTCGAGCGTGGCGCTGCTCCGGCCGCTCGAGACGTTCAGCACGTCGATCATCAGCTTCGGATCGAGGCCGGCTTTCAGCCCCATGGCGATGCCTTCCGCCGTGATCGCCATTGCGCTCGCGGCCATGAGGTTGTTGGCGAGTTTCATTGTCTGACCGAGACCCGGTTTCTCGCCCATGAAAAACAGCTTGCCGAAGATTTGGAGGATGGACTCGATCCGGTCGTAACTTGCCCGCGGTCCCGACACCATCACCGACAGGGTGCCTTTCTCCGCACCGGTGATGCCGCCGGAGACAGGTGCGTCGAGAGCCGCCACACTACTTCTGGCGAGTGCGTTCGCAATCACAGTGGCCACGCGCGGGCCGGTCGTCGAGAGATCGACGAAGGTTTTCATTTTGGTTCCGTGGATCGCACCGGCCTTGCCGAGCACGGCGTCCTGCACGATCCCCGGTGAAGGCAGGCTTGCGAACACCAGCTCGGCCACACTCGCAACCTGCGCCGCATTCTGCGCGGGCTGTGCACCGCGCTGGATCATGGCATCGACCGCGACCGTACTCACATCATAGACCGTGAGCGTGTGTCCGGCATCGAGTAGTCGTCCGCACATGCGCGTACCCATGCGCCCCAATCCAATGAACCCGATGTGCTCACCCATGGCTTTCAGGCTCCTTCCGGTTCGGCGTCGAGACGGACGATCCCGGCGAGTCCCGGTTTCGCGAGTGGATAGCGCGTCAACACCAAAGGATCGTGGCCCGGCACGATATGCGCCTTGGAACTCGCAAGTCCCTCAATCGTGTCGAACGCCGCGAGATAGTCGTCGACATCGATGACGATGGGGAACGGGTGTCTGCGCTCCATATTGGCATAGAGATGCGCCGCGTCCGAGGCGAGTACGACATAGCCACGCCGCGTCTTCACGCGCACGACCTGAAGTCCCTTGGTGTGGCCGCCGACCTTGTGCAGTGTGATACCCGGGGCCAGCTCCGATACGCCGTCGTGAAACCGGACGCGTCCATCAAATACATTTCGCACCATGTGGCAGACATGATCGGCCTCGAAAATGCCGCTGATCGCCTTGTGGCACATCGAACGTCCGGTCACAAAATCCATCTCCGCGTCCTGGATATGGAAGCGTGCACTGGGGAACAGTGGGATATTTCCCGCATGGTCGTAATGCATGTGGGAGACGATCACATCGCCAACCGTGGCCGGATCGATGCCGATCGCTTTCAGGCCGTCGGCAACGGGGCGCACGATCTGCCGTCCACGCTTCTCAGCCATGTCCGGCCCGAAACCGGTGTCGAGCACAAACGCTCGCTCTTCACCCACAATCGCCCAGACGAAATAGTCGAGCGGCATGTCGGCGTCGTCATGCGGATCGCCACCGAGGAAGTTCTCATGCGCCTTGCGGGCGTGATGACCGTAATGGATGGCATAGATTTCGTAGGTGTCCGACATGGGTCACGCCGCGTGCAGCCGCACCGGCACCTTAATCGGTCCGTGGCCGATGGTCGTCATCCAGGGTTCGGGCTCGCCCGCAGGTTCGACCCGCGCCACGCGCCTGACGATCTCGCCGAGCAGCGCGTCGGCTTCCGCCTGCGCCAAAGCCTTGCCGACGCACATATGGATGCCCTGGCCCCAGCCGACCTGACCGCGCAGGTCGCGGCGGATGTCGTAGCGCTCCGGCGCGTCCCATTTGCGCGGATCGCGGTTGGCGGCGGAGAACATCAGCCCGCAGCGCGTGCCTTCCGGGATGACATAGTCGTCGACCTGAACATCCTGCTTGGCGATCCGGCCGGCCATGCGCGACGGCGAATCCCAGCGCAGCGCCTCGTCGAAGGCGTTGCGCAGCAGGGACGGATCGTTGCGCAGGGCCTGATACTGCTCAGGGAATCGCGCAAACGCGTTGAGCGCGTTGGCCATGGTGATGACCGTCGTGTCCGAACCCGCCGACAGGATCGTAAGGGTCAGTAGCTTCGCATCCTGCTCGCTGATTTCGCCGCGATCCGCCGCCGCATACATCTCGCCACCCAGGCTGTCGGAGCGGATGCTCTCGCGCGAGCAGGCCTTGTCGACCCATTCGAAGCTGTTGCCGGCCTGCGCCATCGCTTCATGGAAGAGATCATTCATCGGTCCCATCGTCGCCCAAACGGCGTTGCCGAACGGCGTCATGGCCTCGCGGCCTTCTTCGGGCAGGCCCATGATGTCGGGCAGAACCTTGTGGACATAGCGTGCGGTGATGCCGCTGACCGCATCGATCTCTTCGCCCGCGTGCGCAAGCAGATCGTCGACGAGAACCTCCGCCTCACGCCTGAACCTGTCTTCCATCTCCTTCATCGCTTTCGGGGATAGCGCACGGCCGATCACGGCGCGGACCTGGGTGTGGCGCGGCGGATCGTCGGTGAGAAGGATCTCCGGCCGCACCGAGTTGGGATCGTGCCAGGGCCGCGAGGTGCTCGAGAACGCTTTCCAGTCCACGAGGTATTTCGAGACATGCTCGTGGCGGCCGAGCATCGCGATGTTCTCGCGCTCGAGCCACACCACCGGCGCCATTTCCCGCAAGCCGTCATCGACGCGCCGCGCGTTGCGGACGGATTCGGCGCTGAACATGTCGATGTCGGTGGTCGGGATCGGCGTCGTCATCGCGTCAGCTCCGGAACGGGAAGGTCAGAAGGAACAGGAACAGTTTCAGGTTCAGCAAACCGAACCCCTTGCGGAACTCCGCCGGCGAGAGCTTGGCCGTCATCGGCATCGCGCCCATGATCTTGCCCTTGATCACCAGAAGATTGCCGTCACGCTCCAGCGCGTTGACCTGCATCAGCTCGGAACCGTCGGCGGATTTGATCTTCATCGCTTCACGCCAATTTTGTCGAAATCGATCTTCAGATCCTCGCACATCCGCATCGCGGCCGCGCGGCCGGCGCCGAACACGCCGCCGCCGGGATGCTGGAACGGACCCACGAGGTAGAGCCGGTCGCAGCCCGGCACCACGTTCATGCCCAGATCGGGTGTCGGCCGGTGCGCGCCGGACTGATAGGTGGTCGACGCCACGCCATGCAGGTCGCCGCGCATGAAGGACGGCGAGGTGCGCTCCATGTCGAGCGGGCTGTCGCAGTGATAGGCGATCACGTCGTCGGGACCGACATTCTCGATGTACCTGCCCATATGCGCGAGCATGCGCTCGGCATAGGCCTTTTTGCCGGTGTCCCAATCCACACCGTCGGCGCGTTTGTAGGGCACGTAGTCCCACACATGCATCGTCGCCTTGCCGGCTGGTGCGCGCGAGGGATCGTGCATGGTGAGCGAGCCCAGCCCGATCAGCGGCGGATCGGTGAACTCGCCATAGCGCAGATTGTCGAAGCTCTTGCGCAGCGCGTTGTAGGAGTTGGGCAGCAACTCGATCATCACGGCTTTCACATGGTCGCCGGCGCGGAATTTGAGCGGCGCATTGAGCGCGGCGTGAACGGTGATGCAGCCGATGTCGGAAATCTGCGTCGCTTCCGCGGCTCCGGTCACAACAGGATCGAGACCGGGCACCATTTTCCCCAACAGATGCGGATGGATTGCGCCGATGACGCCGTCTCTGGCCTTGAATTCGCGGCCATCGGCGGTCGCCACACCCGTGGCGCGGCCGTTCTTCACCGTCACCTGCGCAACATCGACATTGGCCAGCACCTCGCCACCGTTCGCACGGATCGACGCGATCAGGGCGTCGGTCAACGCGGCCGAGCCGCCAATGGGCACGCCGATGCCATAGGCTTCGAGGAAGCCCACGAACACGAACGGTCCCATGCCGGTCGCTTTCTCGTCGGGTGAGACCAGGTTCTCGCCAGCGATGCGGCCGAAATGCATGATGACCTTCTCATGCTCGAACATGCCGGTCAGCAGGTCGTGGCAGCTGAGCTGCTGCAGCCGCATCAGGTCGCGGCCCTCGCGGCTTTGGTCCATCAGCGCGAAGCTCGCACCCACGGGCGCCGGCGGTGAATAGAGCTGCGACTGGATCATCGGCAGAAACGTCGCCGCCATGTCGGCGAGCTTGCGGAACGCTTCGGCATCCTTCTTCGAGAACTTCGCGATGTCGGCGACAGTACGCTCGCGGTCGCGATACATGCCGAGCGTGGTGCCGTCCTCGAACACGCTCATCATCGGCATTTCGGGGAAGACGTAACGCAGGCCGAACTTCGACTTGAGGCCCAGATCGTCGTTCTTCAGGAGCGGATTGCCCTGGATGAAGATGTGCGCCATCGAATGCTGATCGTGGCGGAAGCCGGGCACGGTCAGCTCGCGCGTCACCACGCCGCCGCCAAACCACGCATTGCGCTCGAGCACCAGTACCTTCTTGCCGGCCTGCGCCATATAGGCGGCGGCGACAAGGCCGTTGTGGCCGGAGCCGATCGCGATGATGTCGGTATCCATGATGTCCTCAGCTCGTGATCGAGGCGATATAGGCTGTGTCCATGTATTCGCGGATCGCGAAGATCATGCCGTCCCGGATCTCCACGATCCACGCATAGCGGTTGTCGTAGTCGCGGCCGTTCTTGAACTTGCCGGTGCCGTGGGTCTCGACGGCGACCAGATCGCCTTTGCCGATCAGGCTTATGATCTCGTTCTGCGGATCGCCGTCGACGAACAGGCCGCGCACCGGCGCGAGGAACTCGTCGACGATGCCTGTGCGCCCGCGATGCGTGCCCATGCCGGGAATGTTGGTCTTCGCCATCGGCGTCCAGGTTGCATCGGGATGGAAGAAGGCGCGCATCTTCTCCAGATTGTCGGAGTTGAGCCCTTCCTCGAAGAAGCGCCGGACGATGGTTTCGTTCATTGATCCTCCCCCGCTTGCGGGGGAGGGGGACCGCGAAGCGGTGGAGGGGGCCCCCTCCGTCTGCGCCGCTGTCGCGGCGCATCCACCTCCCCCGTAAACGGGGGAGGATTGCGTTGGGCCAGGCGCAGATTTCGCGCTCTGCTCGGCATAGGGCGGAACGTCGTAGAGCACGCGCGCAGATTTCGCGCGTGCCAGTGGAACGGGTTCGTCGGGGAGGGCGGCGAGCACCGCTTTCATGCGCGCCTCCAGGACGTCGCGGATCTCGGTGTGCGTGATGATGTAGAGATCATTTCGCCGAAGACCTTGCATCACCTTGCGGCCAACTTCCTCGATCGACATCGCGCCCGCAAAAATCTCCTGCGAGACGGGATCGGTCTCGTCCAGTGCCACCAGATGCGCGCCGGTGTCGCTGAGATTTTCCGGCCGCACCGCGGGCGTGCTTTCGAACAGACCAGTTGCGACCGGCCCGGGACAGAGGATCGACACGCCGATCCCGTAAGGTGCCAAGTTCATGCGCAGACATTCGCCGATGGCGGTGGTCGCAAACTTCGATGCTGTGTAGGGCCCCACGCCACCGCTCGCGAACAGTCCGTTGATGGACGAGGTGAGCACGATGTGTCCGCCTGCGCCCTGCGCGATCATGCGCGGCACAAAGGTTCGAACGCAGTTGACCGTTCCGCCCAGATTGACGCCAAGGCAGAAATCCCAGTCGTCGAAGGTCGCGTCCTGTGTCGGGCCGCCGAGGAAAATGCCGGCATTGCTCACCAGCAGATGGACTTTACCAACCTCGTCGGCGACGCGTGCGAACGCGGCGCGGTCCGTCACGTCGAGCTGTACGGCGCGCAGGTTCTTGCCGCCGGCGAGGGTCTCGACTGCCTTGTCGAGCGCGTCCTTGCGGATGTCCGCGATCACGACCTCGGCGCCGGCGTTCAGGAGTTCTCGCGCAATGGCGAGACCGATGCCGCTGGCGCCGCCGGTAATGAAGGCTTTCTTGCCCCTGAAATCTTCCATGATGCTCACCTAACCTGCGGCTGCGATGCCGCCATCGACGTGCAGGATTTCGCCATTGATGAAGGATGCGGCCGGCGACAGCAGGAATGCGACCGCCTGCGCATTGTCGTCCGCGTGGCCCAGGCGGCGGAGCGGAATGGTCCGCGTGCGCCGCGCATATTCTTCCTCGCTGTTCAGCCCAAGCGCGCCTGGCGTCGGCACCGATCCGGGCGCGACCGCGTTCACACGCACCTTACGGGGGCCGAGTTCGGCGGACAGCGTCTTCGTCAGCGTGACAAGCGCGCCTTTGACGAGGCTGTAGACGGCGGTGTTCGGAAAGCCCTTCTCCGCGACCGGTGAAGCCATGTTCACAATGGCGCCACCGCGTTCTTTGTCCATATGCGCGAGCAGCGCCTGCGTGCCCCAGATCGCACCCTTGATCCCGATGGCGATCATTCGGTCGAGCACGTCCTCGGACACATCCTCGATGGGCTCGTAACGCAGCAGCATGGCGTTGTTCACCACGGCGTCGATGCGGCCATTCGCTTTCGCGAAGTCGGCGGCGGCAGCCATGAACGCATTCCGATCTGTGACGCTGAATGCGTACTCCGTCGCGCGGCCGCCGGCATTGCGGATGGCCGTCACGGTTTCCCGGCACGTGGCAGCATCGACATCGCAAACGCCGACACTGGCGCCGGAAGCGGCAAGCAACTCCGCGACGGCACGGCCGAGCCCGCGGCCCGCGCCGGTCACAAGGACGGCATGATCCTTCAGGTCCCAGTTCATCCAGCGGCCTTCAGCTTCCAGTTCGCGCCATCGCGCACGACATAGCCGGAGGACGGATCGCAGAAATGCGTACCGATGAGCAGCACGTCCCTGTCCGCCACGCGCTCGAACATCGCCTTTCGCGTTGCCACACCCTGTTCCTTGTCCATGTCGAAATTGCCGGCGCGGTCCGATTCCGCGAGCTGGATCGGGTGGTGCATCATGTCGCCGGTGATGATGGCCTCTTGCCCCCTCGACCGGATCAGGACGCTGACATGACCCGGCGTGTGGCCGGGTGTCGGGATAAGGCTCACCTCATCGGTGATCTGCATCGTCGACTCGATGAAATCGGCGAGGCCCGCGTCGGTGACCGGATCGATCGAATCTTCGAGATGCCCGAAATCGTGATAGCCGCCCGTCTCCTTCAGCATCTGCCAGTGCTCATACTCCTGCCTGCCGAACAGGTAGCGCGCATTCGGGAAGGTCGGCACCCACTTGCCGTCCACCTTCATCGTGTTCCAGCCGACATGGTCGAAATGCAGATGCGTGCACAGAACCTTCGTGATCGTCTCGCGCGGATAGCCGGCGACCTTGAGATCATCAAGGAACGTGGTCTGCATATTTGTGAAGATCGGATATTCGCGTTCGCGGTCGTTGCCGATGCAGGTGTCGATCATCACGCGGTCCTTGCCCGAACGCAGCACGAAGCACTGGAATGAGATCTTCATCCGGCCATCGGGTGTCGCGAAATTCGGCACCAGCCAGTCGTGTTTCAGCGCCATCTCGGGCGTGATGTCGGCCGAGAGCATCGTGAACGGGTTCTCATGCGCATTCACCTCGACGATACGCACGATCTCGACGTCGCCGACCTGCCATTTGCGGATGTGTTCGACGGTCATGTCTCTCCCCGTTCGTTACGACAGATGCAGCGGCACCGGCGGCGCCTTGCCCAGGATCATATCAGCAGCCTTTTCCGCCACCATCACAACCGGCGCGTTGGTGTTGCCGCCCATGAGCTTCGGAAAGATCGAAGCATCTGCGACGCGCAACCCCGCGATGCCGCGCACCTTCAGCTCCGGCGTGACCACCGCGTCGTCACCAGTGCCCATGCGGCAACTCCCGGCCGGGTGGTGGACGGTCGCGGCGGTGGCGCGGATGTAGTCTTTCCAGGCGTCGTCGCCATCGACAGACGCGCCGGGCAGAAATTCCGTGGCTCGGTAGGGTGCAAAGGCGGGCGTTGCGAACACGCGCCGCGCGAGCTTCAACCCGCGCACCAGCGGTTCGATGTCGTCCGGTGCGCTCAGCAATGCGGGATCGACCAGCGGCTTGGCGCGCGGATCGGCGC
>Ga0105239_10008127_pt1 | contig 11976 bp, 8 predicted proteins | sample KBSC44metaG_FD_92761 | JGI IMG/M metagenome (GOLD analysis project Ga0105239, IMG submission 92761) | Corn rhizosphere microbial communities from Kellogg Biological Station, Michigan, USA - KBS C4-4 metaG | ecosystem: Host-associated > Plants > Roots > Rhizosphere > Soil | place: Michigan, USA...
AAGAGCGGCTATCCGCTTCTCTTGGCAAGCGGCGAGACCGCAAACGGTACGACGCCGCTGATCGACCGCCAGCACCCGCACGATCTATTCATGGAATTGTCGAGTACTTACAGCCACAAGCTCACGAGTGATGACAGCCTCTTTCTCTATGCAGGTTATCCGGGCGAGCCCGCACTTGGGCCGACCGCCTTCATGCACCGCGCTTCCGGCATGGATATTGCCGAAGCGCCCATCACGCATCACTGGCTCGACAGCACGCACATCACTTTTGGCGTTTTGACCGCCGGCTATGTGCATGACGACTGGAAGCTCGAAGTCTCGCAATTTACGGGCCGTGAGCCCGACCAATATCGTTATGACTTCGATCCGCCGAAATTCGACTCGACGGCGCTGCGCTTGAGCTGGAATCCGGACCAACATTGGTCCCTACAAACCTCATGGGGCCACCTCAACAGTCCCGAGCAGTTGCAGCCGAATATCGACGAGAACCGCACAACAGCCAGCGCGACCTATGTGACGAAGTTTGGCGAGCAACAGTCCGTTGCCGCCACGCTCGCATGGGGTCTCAAAGACTTAAGCGACGGCACCCAACTCAACGGCACCATGCTTGAGGCGGAATACAAGCCCGCCGAACTCTGGACAGCGTTTGCACGCGCCGAATGGGAACAGAACAACGAGCTTGTGCCCGGCAGCGCCATCCATGATGTGGGGGAACTTACGCTCGGCGGCATTCATGACTGGAAAGTCGCCGATCACTTCAAATTTGGGGTCGGTGCGTCGTACACGTTTGATTTTGTACCATCGCCGTTGACGCCCACTTACGGAAGTGATCCGCACGGAGCACTTTTGTTTGTAAGGCTGGCTGCGGAATGATTCTGTATGCGCTTCTGTTCACACGCTCTTCCCGGGCGACGAACCATCCTTCTTTCGACGCGGCGCTGGACAAGCTCGCACACAGGAAGCGCGCGGTGGGTTTTGTGAGGCGCCGCCGGACAGCGCGCTGCAGTTCTGTTTCTGCAATCGCGGCGTGAAATTCCCGTATATGTCTATTCGGGCACAATGCCAAATTCCCGTTTCCACATTCGCTTGCACAAAATGAGATCTGCTTTACGCTTGGATGGCAACATGAGTGGAAAGTTGGGGACAATGAACGCGAAAAGAATTCTTCTACTGGGCGCAACGGTACTCGCGATGTCGTGTGCCAGCGGCGCGGCGATGGCGGCGGGAACCGTCTCTATCTCGTTCTTCGGGCTTTGCGACGGCATGGACATCTTGGTGAACAAAACCACCCAGACCGCGCTCGAAACAGGAAACGGTTGCGATCTGGGTGCGAATTTCGGCGCGGGCACCATCGGCAAGATCAAGGCGCGCGGAAAGACCATCACCTTCGCCGTCAATCTGAGCGGCAAGGGCGGCAGCGCCTATCAGTATGTCTACGTGATCGACTATCCCCTTGTGACCGGCGGCCGCTGGACCAATTTCTACACCATGGACGGAAAGACGGTGGGCAAAGGCGGCGGCGGCACCTACAACGTCGGTGGCGATCCGCACCGCAACGCGAACGGTCTGAGAAGCTCCACCGACCTGCACTAGATTGTTTGGGTAATGCGGGTGAATGCGGGGACGGGAATTCCTGTCTCCGCATTGCCGTATCGGCGCCGTACCGGGAGATGAGTTTATGCTTTTCAATCGTACACTGTTCGCCAGCGCGCTTTTGACTTCGGCATTCGCGCTCGCGGGCTTCGCATTCGCCGCGCCGGCCAAGCCCGCTTACACGGTGCTTCACCAGTTCACCGGCGCGCCTGGCGACGGCGCCTATTCCTACAGTGATGTGGCGCTGGACGATTCCGGCAACCTCTACGGCACGACGCACAATGGCGGCGCTCACGACGTCGGCGCGATTTACAAGCTCGCGCCCGGTGGCACCGAAACGCTGCTGCACTCCTTCGTGCTCGGAGATAACAACGGCTACAATCCGTACGGCGGGATCACGATAGACCCGTCGACCGGCGATCTTTACGGCACAACCGAGTTCGGCGGCGCGTCCGACGCCGGCGTGATCTGGAAGCTGGCGGCCGACGGAACCTATTCGCTGCTGCACGCCTTCGACGATACGCACGATGGCCGGCAGCCCAGATGGCACATGATCCGCGACGGGCAGGGAAGTTTTTACGGCGTCGCGCTGTTTGGCGGCGTGCATGGCGATGGCACGGTGTTCAAACTTGATACCGGCGGGACGTTCACTCTGCTGCACACCTTTTCCGGTGCGGACGGGAACAATCCGGTCGGGCGGCTGGAAAGGGACAAAGCCGGCAATCTGTATGGCGTCACGTTTCTCGGCGGCGCCCACAATTGGGGAAGCGTCTACAAAATCGCCTCCGACGGCGTCTTTTCCACGCTCTACTCCTTCAGCAACGGAAGCGATGGCGGCTTTCCCGAAGGCGGAATGCAGCGCGACAAGGCGGGCAATCTGTACGGCACGACGGCGAGCGGCGGCGACGGTTACGGCACGCTGTTCAAGCTCGCGCCGAACGGGACGCTGACAACCCTCTACACGTTCACTGACGGGAAGGATGGCGGCGCGCCGTTCGGCGATCTGCTGCGCACCTCCTCCGGCAAACTATACGGGACCACAACCATGGGCGCCGGCGGCGATTGCCAGAACGGCTGTGGCACCGTGTTTGCGTTCACCCCTGGCGGCAAGCTCAAGACACTGCATCGTTTCACCGGTGGAACGGTCGATGGCGGTCAGGCGGACGCCGGACTCACCAAGGGCCCGGATGGCGCGCTTTACGGCGCCGCACCCTATTACGGCACCGCCGGCGACGGCGTCGTGTTCAGCCTGACGAAAAACTAGAGACGGTTTCCGCGATCGCACAAAATGCAAATGACTCTGGCTCACGCGAGGGACGCGACCAGATCGTTCGTCTTGGGAAGCATTAAGCCGCGCTGACCTGGAGTTCGGCCATCTCGTCTTCGTTCACGACGCGGTTGCGGCCGGTGTTTTTGGCGCGATAGAGGCAGACATCGGCGCGCTGGATCAACGATGCGGGCGAGTCGAAATCGGCGAACGACGCGACGCCCATCGACACGGTGAGCAGACCCAGAACATCGCCGCTCGATTTTTTCACGAGATGTTTGCTCTGCACGTAGTCGCGAATCTGTTCGGCGAGAAGTGTGGCGCCGTCGAGCGACGTCTGGCGAAGGACGATGACGAATTCCTCGCCGCCGAACCGGGCGACCATGTCGCGGCCTTTGACATTCTCCGACAGGCACTTTGCCACAAGCTTCAGCACCTGATCGCCGGTCTGGTGGCCCCAGGTGTCGTTGAACTTCTTGAAATGGTCGATGTCGCACATGACCAGCGAGACCGGCTTGCCGGTCCTGCGGGCGTCTTCGAGCGCCGCCGCGATCTCCTGATCGAACGCCTTGCGGTTGGAGACGGCAGTGAGCCCATCGGTGAGGCTTTCCTTGCGGACGTCCTCGAGTTGGGTTTTCAGGGCATTCACTTCCGCAGAGGACCGTTGCAGTTCGCTCTCGAGGACGACCGCGCGTTCTTCCATCGCCTGCGTGGCGGCGATGAGCGTGTCGAGGAACTTCTTGAGGTCTTCCGGTGACTGATCGGTGCCCAGTTCGCCGCTCGCGCGCGACAGGGTGCGTCCGTAGTCTCCGGCGTCGCGTCCTGCGGCCTCGATCTTTTCCAGCACGGCACTCAACGTTGCCATGGCGTTGGTGCTGGCGGTGTCGATCGCCTCTAGCGCACGCGCACTATGCAACGACCGGCGGCGTAGTTCGTCGAGGACGTTGTGCGTGAAGGGGCGGCGCTCGGAAATGTAGGTGTCGATGACCTTGCCGACCTCGGAATTGCTGCCCGAGGCGTAGTTGTAGAAGAGCTCGAAATTTTCCGGCGTGGGCGCGATTTCGCACTCGTTCATGAGTGCGAATGCGGTCTTCGCAAGCGCGTGTTCGCGGCTCTGCAAGATGGTCCCCAATCTGCCGGCGCCCGTTCCTTTGGGATTAGGGCAGGGCGGGTGACAAGAAACGGTTAACTGAAGCCATTGCCGGGCTCCGCGCGCGCTGCTCTAATTGACAAAATATCAATTTGAAGAGATCGCAAAAGGGAAGGACGCGGCATGGACGCGGACACACAGGCGGCAGGGCAGCAGGATTTCGAGGCGCGGATGCGCGAGGTGCTGGCCCGGCAGAAGCACGCGCATACCAAGGACGGTCCGCCGAGCGCGGCCAAGCGCATCGAGTGGATCGACCGGGCCATCGCGCTCATCGTCGACAACCAGGAGGCGATTGCCGAAGCGCTGCGGGAGGATTTCGGTCACCGCTCGGTGCATGCCAGCCTGTTCACCGATGTCGCCGGTTCGATCGGCCCGCTGAAGCATGCCAAGGCCCACCTCAAGCACTGGATGAAGCGCGAGAAGCGCAAGGTCACGCCGGCGATTCTCGGACTGTTCGGCGCCAAAGCCTATATCGAATATCAGCCGAAGGGTGTGATCGGCGTCATCAGCCCGTGGAATTTTCCCTTCAACCTGACCTTCACGCCGCTCGCGGGCATTTTCGCCGGCGGCAATCGCGTGATGATCAAGCCCAGCGAATACACACCGCGCAGCTCCGAGTTGATGGCGCGCATGTTCCGCTCGGCCTATGACGAGACGGAAGTCGCGGTGTTCACCGGCGGGCCGGAAGTGGGCGCGGCGTTCTCAAAGCTCGCCTTCGACCATCTGCTGTTCACGGGTGCGACCTCGATCGCCTATCACGTGCAGCGCGCCGCGGCAGAAAATCTCGTGCCGACGACGCTCGAACTTGGCGGCAAATCGCCGGTGATCGTGTCGAAGACCGCGGATATGGATCTGGCGGCCAAGCGCGTGATGAACGGCAAGACGATGAATGCCGGCCAGATCTGCCTTGCGCCGGATTATATGCTGGTGCCGAAGGACAAGATCGGCGCGTTCGTCAGCGCGGCGACGAGCGCGGTTTCGACGATGTTTCCGACCCTGAAGGACAATCCCGACTACACCTCGGTCATCAACCAGCGTCATTACGACCGTCTCATGGACTATATCGACGACGCGAAAGCGAAGGGCGCCGAGATCGTGGAGATCAACCCGGCGAAGGAAGATTTCCGCCAGCAGCCCTTCCACAAGATTCCGCCGACACTGGTCCTCAATCCGACGGACGACATGAAGATCATGAAGGACGAGATCTTCGGGCCGCTATTACCGGTGAAATCCTATGACAGCGTGGATGAAGCGATCTCCTATGTGAACGATCACCCGCGCCCGCTCGGCCTCTATTATTTCGGAGCGGATTCGGCAGAGCAGGAAAAGGTTCTGACGCGCACGACATCGGGCGGCGCAACGGTCAACGACGTCATCATGCATGTGGCGATGGAGGACCTGCCGTTCGGCGGTGTCGGCCCATCAGGCATGGGCGCCTATCACGGTATCGACGGCTTTCGGACCTTCAGTCACGCGAAGGCGGTCTTCACCCAGGCAAAATCGGACATCACCGCAATGATGCGGCCGCCGTTCGGACCCAAGATGCAGAAGATGCTGGACAGTCAGATCAAGCGCTGAAACTTCAGTAGGTGTGCGGTTTCTTCGCGTCGCCACCTTTGACCTTCTTCTCGGCTGCTTTCACCGCGCCGCTGTCGCCTGTCTTTGGCTTGGTCTCACGGTCCGTAGGTGCGCCGACGGCGCCGGGCGAAAACGACGGCGAATCGCTTGCGGGAAACGAGTCTTCCGCCTGCTGATCGACCGAGCCCGGTTTGCTGTGGGTCAGATCGTCGGCTTCGCGTTTCGGCTTTTCGGACATGATGGTTCCTCGCCTTCCAGCCAGTGAACGCGCCGGGTCCGGTAGAGTTCCCGCATAACTAGGGAGTGATCCTGAACACTATCCCGTTATTATACGCGCCGCCACGCTCAGTGGTGCCATAAAGGCTCTTATCGGCGCCCATAATAAGCGCGCTACTCGGCTCGCTACCGTCGGTGCAATTCTGTTCCGCGCAAAACTGGTGGAGAACGGTCAACTTCCCGCTCGGAGTAAGCTTGTAGACAAGTTCGTTCGCCGTTCCATACAAATTGCCAGACGCGTCGAGAATTGGATTGCTGGTCTCAATGCTTTCGCTGCAATTCTCAATTTTGCAAAGATCGTAGAGTACGGTTTCCCGCCATCCGCTTTCGACAGGGCTGAGCTCATAGATGCGCCCCAAAGTCGCGCCGATGATGTTGCCGGATGGATCAATCGCTAGCGGGCCCATGTACGAAGGAATGCCGCCGTCCCTGCAAATAGTGCCTGGACTGATTTTATGACAAAAGACGTAAAGCAGGTTCTCTTGCCAACTTCCGTTTCCTAACGGAGAAAGCGAAAAGACTACGCCATAGTCTTGGCCACCGCGCTGTGTCGTCCCGTACAGCGGTGATCTGCCGTCGTATGGAACGCCTTGAGCTGCACCCGCGTAGGTCAGCCCATTCACAGGCTCGTCGCCATCCCAGCAGTTGGTCTTTGAGCAGAAGTCGTACAAGACCTTTTCGGTCCATTTGCCCGACCCGCCCGTTGGCGGAGATAGTTCAAACACCACGCCTTTTCCATGCGCGCCGCCCTGATAGGCGACGCCATAGACATTCCCAGCCGTATCGATCGCCATTGCGCCGTCACCATGCTCGCCATCCACGCAGTTTTGGAGCGAGCATAATTTGTAAATCTGCCGGTAGCCCCATCCGTCGGGGCTTTTGTCGGGAACGAGTTCGAAGACGGTGCCGTCGATGGGCCCATCTTCCGTTATGCCAAAGAGATTGCCTGCGGTGTCGGGCGTGAATGCGCTGAACGGCGCGTAATTGCGGCAACTCTTGTCGTTGCAGAAGCTATGCAGCACGTTCTCATGCCATTTGCGCCCATTCGTCGGAGCGCGCAGTTCGTAGACGACACTGCCGCCCTGCATCTGGTCCGTGAACGTTGTGCCGAAAAGGTTGCCGGCAGCGTCGATCGCGATCCCATGTGGTCCCGTACCATCCGTGCAATCTGCCTTGCGGCAAAATGAATACAGCGTGCTGAGCTTGGCGGCTGACGCGCTACCGGCTGTGATAGCAGCAAGCAGCGCTGCTGCGCCGATTGTCCAAAACCGCATCCCCGTCTCCGTGGGCTAGTTTAAGCCTTCACGTCCGCTTTACGTCTTGTACGCGGCGCTGGCTTTTCGGGGGCTGGGGGAAGCTTCACGGGGCGCAGCAGAAATGCAGGCAACTGGCTGCGCGTGTCCTCGACAGTCTCACGCTCACGCTCACGCTCACGCTCACGCGGTTGCTGCGGCTTCGGAGCATGCTGCTTTGGCTGCGCTTGATGCTTCTGCCGGTGATCTTGCCTGTTGTCGTGGCGTATCGGCTGGGGATGCGGCTGTGGGGCAGCGGCTGGCGCTGCCGCGACGGCTTCTGCCGGCGCCATCGATGCAACCTGTCCATGCGGTTTCACGGGATAGGGTTTGCGGTCGCGGTTCGATTTGCCGCGATTGCGGTCGCGCCCGCCACGGTCCTCGCGCGGCGGCCGCGCTTCGACGGCCTCGGCCAGACCGTCGAGTCTACGCGCGGGAATTGTGGTGCCTATCAGCTTCTCGATCGCCTCGACATATTTTGCGTCGCGCGGCGTGACCAGCATGTAGGTGTGGCCCGAACGTCCCGCGCGGCCGGTGCGGCCGATGCGGTGAACATAGTCGTCGGGATGGAACGGCGCGTCGTAATTGAAGACATGGCTGACCGCCGGAATGTCGAGGCCGCGTGCCGCTACGTCGCTCGCGACCAGAAAATCGATCTGGCCGGCGCGGAACCCGTCCAATGTCCGTGTACGGATGGACTGGTCGAGGTCGCCATGCAGCGGCGCGGCATTGAAGCCGTGCTTCTGAAGCGACTTCGCCACGATGTCGACATCGTGCTTGCGGTTGCAGAACACTATCGCGTTCCTCACGGCGTTGTCGCGGATCAGCCGGCGGAGCGCCTCGCGCTTCGCCCAGTCGTTCGACGGGACTTCGATGATTTCCTGTGTGATGTTGGTTGCGGTGGTCGCCGGACGCGCCACTTCCACGCGCACGGGATTGTGCAGGAATTGTTCGGTCAGCCGCTGGATCTCCGGCGGCATGGTCGCGGAATAGAACAGCGTCTGCCGCGTGAACGGGATCAGTTTGCAGATGCGCTCGACGTCGGGGATGAAGCCCATGTCGAGCATGCGGTCGGCTTCGTCGATGACGAGGATCTGTACCTGGCTCAGCATCAGCTTGCCGCGCTCGAAATGATCGAGCAGGCGGCCCGGGGTTGCGATCAGAACGTCGACACCGCGGTCGAGTTTGCGATCCTGTTCGTCGAACGACGTGCCGCCGATCAAGAGCGCCATCGAAAGCTTGTTGAATTTCCCGTACTTCTCGAAGCTCTCCGCAACCTGCGCCGCGAGCTCGCGTGTCGGCTCCAGGATGAGCGAACGCGGCATGCGGGCCTTGGCCCGTCCGCGCGCCAGCATCTCGATCATCGGCAGCGTGAAGCTCGCGGTCTTGCCGGTTCCGGTCTGTGCGATGCCGATGATGTCACGTCGCCGGAGCACATGGGGAATGCCCTGTGCCTGAATGGGTGTGGGGATTGTGTAGCCGCTCAGTTCAACGGCCTTGAGCACATCCGGGGACAAGCCCAGAGCTGCGAAGCCGGACGGCACGCTTTCTTCGACCTCGGGGGAGGGCGAAACAAGTTCCGAATCTTTGAATTCCGTTCCCGCGTCTGGCGGGGTTGCTGAAGTATCCGAAGGGATTACTTCAATACCACCGGCTTGCGCGCCGGTACTCGTCACGTTCGTCATGCGCTCCTAAATCGGGCGCATGTCACGCGCCCAGACGGTCTGCCCGGATTGGCGACCGAATCCATATATCGAACTGCTATATGGGTACTTGTGACCCGAAGTCAACCTTGGAACGGGTCTTGCTCCTCCGGTGCGTGAAAGCCAGTTTGGGACGCCCCCATGCGTATCGGAATCATCGCAGCAGCCCTGATGTTGATGTTCGGTTCGGCCGCGTCGGCCTCCGAATATCATGTTTTACGCCACTTTTGCGCCAACTCCGGCTGTCCGGATGGCAGCCTTCCGATGGCCCGTCTGACGCTCGATGGGGCAGGGAACCTCTACGGAACCACGAGCCTGGGTGGCACAACCAACGCCGGCGTGGTGTTTCAGATCGATCGGACTGGAGCGACGCCGGTCTATCATCGGCTGTTCAATTTCCAGAATTGCTATAACTGCGGTAGCGGCTTCAGCCCACAGGGGCCCGTTGCGTTGGACGCCGCCGGTTCGATCTACGGGACTGCGTATTACGGTGGCTCGCGCGGCATGGGCACGCTGTTCAAGCTGACACAGCTTCCCAGCAACGGCACGTGGCACGCGCACGTCTATCATGAGTTCTGTTCCAGTTCGTTCTGCTCCGACGGGTCCAACCCGGTTTCAGGCCTGTTCTATGCGCAGTCGCGCGATGGCGCGCCGTACGATGGAAATTCGTGGACATACGGTGTGACGATGGCCGGTGGACAGAGCCCCTATGGCGTTCTCTATCGATGGTCGCCCAAGGGGCAACAGCACGTCGCCAAGAGCTTCTGCGGCGAAGCAGCCTGCGCGGACGGCGCGCAGCCGAACGGCGAAATCGCCTTCAACGACGCCGGCTACGCTTGCGGCACGACGCGCGCGGGTGGCGCCTACCAGATGGGTACGTTCTATTGCCTTAAAGACGGCGATGCGTCCTGGACCCTCAGCTTCTGCCGTCTCGCCAACTGCGTCGACGGCAGCATGCCGCAGGCGGGCGTCGTTCCCGACGGCAACAACAATCTTCTCGGCACGACTCGCACCGGTGGCCGTTTCAATCAGGGCACCGTCTTCTCGATCTCGTCGGTCACCCACAAGGAAGTGCTCCGCTACAGCTTCTGTCGCCTTGAGAATTGCGTCGATGGCAAGAACCCCGTGAGCAGCGTGCTTCTCGTCAACGGCACGATCTACGGCACGACCCTCGGCGGCGGGAAGTTCGGCGGCGGAACGATCTACAAGATCGACTCCACAGGGCATGAGACGGTGCTGTACCACTTCTGCCATGTCGCGGGTTGCGCGGATGGCTACAAGCCTCAGGCTGGTCTCGTGACCGATGGCAACGGCCATCTGTTCGGAACCGCCGCGGGCGGCGGACGCTTCGGCGCCGGAGCCGTCTTCGAACTCGACCTCTAAGAACGAGCGTTGACCGCGCCGGACTGACGCGCAAACCTGCGCCCCGCAGCAGGCGGGGACGGGCGGATGGCAAACGGCAACTGGCAGGCGCTTGCGCGGGTCGTGATCCTGACCGCCATCGCGGTCGCGTTCTGGGCGCTCGCGAAATACAACTACAAGCAACCCGATATTCTTACCGCGAACGTGCCGCCGGCGTCGTTCTCCGCCGAACGCGCCTACGCCACGCTCGGCCGCGTGCTGGGACCTGAGAAGCCGCATCCGGTTTCGAGCGACGAGAATGCCGCGGTTCGCGCCCGCATCTTGAAGGAATTCGCCGCGCTGGGTGTGAAAACGTCCACCTACACCGCGTTCACCTGCAATGCCTGGCGCGGCTTCGCTTCGATTCCCTGCGCGACGGTCACCGATATCCTGGCGGAAGTCGTGCCGGGCGAGGGCAAGGCGATTGTCCTGCTGGCGCATTACGACTCGGTTCCAGCCGGTCCGGGCGCATCCGACGACGAGTCAGGCGTGGCCACCGTTCTTGAGACCGCACGCGCTTTGCGTTCGCGTGCGGGCAAGAGCCTGCATCCCGTTCTCGCCGTGATCACGGATGGCGAGGAAGCGGGTCTGCTTGGTGCGCAGTCATTCCTGCAGAACCCCGCCTTCAAGGCACGTGTTGGCGTGGTGGTGAACGTCGAGGCGCGGGGCACGCGCGGCCGCAGTCTTCTGTTTCAGACCAGTCCGGGCGATGGCAATCTTATCGATCTCTATGCGCGCAGCGTTCCCTATTACGCGACGAGTTCGCTCTATGCCGAGATCTACCGGCTGTTGCCCAATGACACCGATCTGACGCTGTTCATCAAGGATGGCTTCCCGTCGTTCAATTTCGCGTTCTCGGACAACGTCGCGGACTATCACACGCCGCTAGATCGCCGGGACAATCTCAGCAAACGCACGCTGCAGGAGCAGGGCGACAACATGCTGGGTGTGGCAGCCAAGCTCGAGCACACGGACTACGCTGATCTTACCGGCAACAATGCGGTCTATCTCGATATCTTCGGCGCCGTGCTGCCGCGGTTTCCCGCGTCCTGGGCGCTGCCGCTCGCCGTTGTCTGTCTATTGATCATGATTGGTGCTGCATATCGGACCGATGGCATTTCGCGCCGGGACTGGCTGCTGGCCATGCTGATGCCACCAGCGCTGCTGATTGCGTGCGGTGCCGTCGGATTGCTGTTGCATTCGCTTGCAGCAGCGATTTCCGGGCAACCCGATCCGTCTTACGCCTATCCCATCGCCTTGCGCGAGGGATTGGCGTTCGGCGTTGTGGCCGCGGTTCTGCTGGTGGCGCGCATGACGACCGCCCATGCCGCTACGCTGAGCGTGTGGCTGTGGTTTGCGGCGCTCGGTGTTCTGATGGCGGCCTTTCTCCCCGGCATCAGCCCTTACTTTCTTTTTCCGGCGTTGCTCGCGTCCATCGCCGGACTTGTGCTGATCATCGCGCCGAACGCCATGCACGGATCGCGCGGCGACGCGGTCTTTGCGCCGGCAGAAGTCGTTGCGCTCGCGATCTGGCTCGGGCTGGTCGCGACGGGTGAGGGGCTGATGGGATTGAAGCTTCATCCGCTCTTCACGATCCCGGCCGCATTCGCCGCGATGACACTCATTCCCTATCTCGATGCGCGCCACATCCATCGCCAGGTGTGGATGGCGTGCGTCGTTGTCAGCGTTGGCGGCGCACTTATTGCCACCATCATC
>Ga0105239_10008129_pt1 | contig 11976 bp, 9 predicted proteins | sample KBSC44metaG_FD_92761 | JGI IMG/M metagenome (GOLD analysis project Ga0105239, IMG submission 92761) | Corn rhizosphere microbial communities from Kellogg Biological Station, Michigan, USA - KBS C4-4 metaG | ecosystem: Host-associated > Plants > Roots > Rhizosphere > Soil | place: Michigan, USA...
CCGAATCCAAACCCGCAGCAGGGACAATACCCAAGGCCGGGTAACGGACAGGTTAACCCGAATCCCAACCCTCAGCAAGGACAATATCCGAGGCCGGGTAACGGACAGGTTAACCCACAGCCTAACCCGCCGCAAGGGCAATCTCCGAGGCAAGGTAACGGGCAGGTAAATCCACAGCCTAACCCGCCGCAGGTACAAAGCCCACGACCTAATGGAGGCCAGGTTAACCCTAACCCTGCTCCGCAAAACCAAAGGCCGGTAACAAGGCCGGTAATTTTGCCAAAGCCACAGCCAAGGGTACAGGAAAGGAAACCGGAACCGGTTAAACAACCAGAACAAAGGCCGGTAGTGCAGCAATAATTTAAGATTAAGATTAGGCTGAAAGACAAAAGGCTAAAGGTGCTTACGTTTTAATGTAAGCACCTTTAGCCTTTTTTATTTAACTTCTTCCGTCTTTACTGACTTTCCCGACTTCCGGACTAAAAGTAAGAACCCTTAGCCTTTTCTATTTGACTTCTTTCCATCTTTCGGACTTTACTGACTTTCCCGACTTCCGGACTAAAAGTAAGAGCCTTTAGCCTTTTTTATTTGATTTCGTTCAGTCTTTCGGACTTTACTGACTTTCGGACTAAAATTACATCCTGTGATTATCTGCCCGCCATTTTTTTATCTCCTGCTTAATTTCTCTTGGGGTAAGATTTTCTTTGGCGGCCCTGTCGGCAAGCACGATGAACTCATCATCTGGGGCAAAACGCAATGCAATAACGTGTGCCATGGTTATACGGCTGTCCAGCGGTTTGTGGGTTAAAATATAATGCCGCAAGCCCTCTTCAGCACGGATGCTGCGGTCCTGGGCCCTTAGCGGGAATTGCCGCATATACCAGAAAACGAACAGGCCGCATATAAACAGTACTGCTATTAATATGGAGTTTAACATATCGTAGTGGGCTGCCCATTGCAGGTAAACATTTACCAATGCGGTGATAGTGCCAAAAAGCATAAGAGCGCTTAATATGAAATGATAACCAGTAACGTAGCGTTTGTGATGGGCGTTATTTTGTTGTAGCATGATGGTTTAAATTTTGAGCCAAGATACTACTATTTGATTTACGGGTTATCGTAAAATGCACTTTTAAACAAGCGTTAAAGAACAAATAACAAAAATGGGCGTTAATGTTTTTAACCAAAACGCAAACTAATATGACTAACTCACCAACTACATCCGAAAAAACGTTCACCATAGGCAACGAATTAACTGTTAACCGAATGGGGTATGGCGCTATGCGCATAACCGGCAAAGGCATATGGGGTCCGCCAAAAGACGAAGCTACGGCTATAAAGGTTTTGCGACGAGCTGTCGAACTTGGCGTTAACTTTATTGATACCGCCGATAGCTATGGTCCACACGTTTCGGAAGAACTGATTGCCGAAGCGCTTTTCCCATACCCTGCCGATTTGGTTATCGGTACTAAAGGCGGTTTGTTGCGCACCGGACCCGATGCGTGGCCGATAAACGCCAAACCCGACCACTTAAGAAAAGCATTGGAGGGAAGCCTGAAACGACTAAAGCTTGATCAAATTGATCTCTACCAGTTGCACAGGATAGACCCGATTGTGCCGGCCGAACAAAGTTTTGAATTTTTACAACGGGCCCAGGAGGAAGGGTTAATAAAGCACGTCGGCCTGTCAGAAGTTGATGTGGATGTTATAAAAAAAGCGCAGGAGTATTTCGAAGTGGTATCCGTACAAAATATGTACAGCGTTGATAACCGCAAGTGGGAGCATGTGCTGCAATATTGTAAGGCGCATCAAATTGCATTCATTCCATGGTTCCCGCTTAATGCAGGCAACGTGGCCAGTCAGGACAAGTTGAAACAAATTGCCGATAAACATAATGCAACGGTTCACCAGGTTGCTTTAAGCTGGTTACTCAATCATTCGGATAATATTTTGCTCATTCCCGGAACGTCAAGCGTAAAACACCTGGAAGAAAACATGGAAGCGGTAAATGTCGACCTAACTGACGATGATGTAAATATATTAAACAGCATAAACCCACGATAATATGTATAATGATTTGGTTTGAGGAAAATGAAAATTGCAAAAGACTATTCTTTTAATTCTGACGTTATTTTATTAACTAATTAATTATGAGTAAATTAATATCTATTTAGCACAACAAATCCCCTTTTTATACGTAAAAGGGCAAAACACAAACGAGCTATGAAAAAAATCAGAATCCCCTTAATGATGTTGCTATTGGCCGGCGCCATAGCATGTAACAAAAACAACGGCCTTCAAACCGACATTACCGCCAATGTGTCCGAATCAGATGCTGCAGATATGGTGGGCGCCTCCTTGTCAGTTAATTCAAACGGATTTGCAAGCATAAGCAACGATGTCACGATCAAATCGAAGTGGTTTATAGACAACCATCTTACATGCGGAGCCACTAAAACCGATACGCTTACAAAAACAAGCCAACCCGGCGCGCCCGTAACATTTAGCTATGGCTTAGGCTACTCTTATACCTTAAACTGTAACGCAAGTAACATCCCTGATAATATTACAGGCAAAGTTAACTTTAGCGGCAGCCACAGTGGTCCTCATTTTTCATCGTCAAATACCGGTAATTTAATATTCAGGGTGGCGGGGTTAACGCCTACCGCACCCAACTACGTGCTTAATGCCACTTTTATACAAAGCGGATCGTTTATCTCGAAAAGAGATACTACCAATCACGGTAACGAGAATCTTAGCGTAGTAGTTCAGAATTTGAAGTTCAACAAACCAATACCCACTATTGCAGGTGGTACCGCTACATTTACTTTAACCGGCACAGTTCCTAAAAAAGGTGCTTTCAGCTATGCAGGTACGTTAGTTTTCAACACTGACGGCACTGCCAAACTTACAGTTAACGGTTCAGTATTTATTATCAACCTGTTAACCGGCGAAAAACACAAGGGTTAAGTCAACAGTTTAAAAATATCAAAGCGGCCCTCTGTACTTACAGAGGGCCGCTTTTTTTAACTAATTCGCCGGTGCCACCTTAAACGGTTTCACATCTACCGATTCCCAAATGCCTTGCGTTATATAGGGCTCATCCAGTTTCCAGGCTTCCAGTTCTTCTTCGGTTTCAAATTGCATTACCATAACCGAGCCGATCATTTTGCCCTCATCGTTCAATATTGCCCCGCCAAAAATATAATTGCCGGTTTTTCTCATTTCGGCTCCTTTGTCTAAATGGTGCGGGCGAACGGCCATCCGACGGTCCAAAGCGCCGGCATCGGTAAAGTCATACCCGGTAATCAAATACTGTTTCATGTTTGCTTAATTTACGGTCAAGGTATTAATTTGCCGAAATTTTAAAAAACAATCGCAAAATAAAAATAAATAATAACTGTAAGTTTTACATTTTTTACAATATTTGCAGTTCAACCAATTACCGATACTAAATGAAGCAATCTCTTACGCTGGAGTTTAACAGGATATTTAATAAAGAACCTCAAAACGCTTACTTTTCCCCTGGTCGCGTAAATTTAATAGGCGAACATATTGACTATAATGGTGGCCTGGTAATGCCTTGTGCCATAACTTTTGGTACCTATTTGCTGGTATCGCCAAATAGCGACGGGATTTTCAGGTTCAGGAGTTTGAATTTTGATGACAAGCTGGACATACCTGTACAGGATGACTACATTAAAACAGATGAATTTTGGTTTAATTACCCGCTGGGTGTAATCGAGTATTTTTTAAAGGATGGCCACCCTGTTTTGGGTTTGGATATGCTTTTTTATGGCGATATTCCGATCAGTTCCGGGCTTTCATCGTCAGCGTCTATCGAGGTGGTTACTGCTTTTGCACTGAATAATTTGATGGGCAGCGGCTACAGCAAACTCGATTTGGTTAAGCTGGCCAAATCTGTAGAAAATAATTTCATCGGCGTTAACTGCGGCATAATGGATCAGTTTGCAGTTGCATTCGGCGAAAAAAGCAAGGCCCTTATGCTGAACTGCGACACGCTGGATTATAAAGCTGTCGACAGCAATTTGGGCGAATATATCCTTGCGATAATAAACACCAACAAACCCCGCAAGCTAGCCGAATCGAAATATAACGAGCGGGTGCAGGAGTGCCAGGCGGCTTTGGCAGCATTACAACAGAAATTAGATATTAATAACCTTTGCGATATTGATACCGCAACCTTTAATAAACACAGCCATTTAATTGCAGATCAAGTGGTTTACAAACGTGCTAAGCATGTAATTGAGGAAAACGATCGTGTTAAACTGGCGGCGGTTGCTTTAAGCCAAAACAACCTCGACGAATTTGGCCGGCTGATGTATGCCTCGCACGATTCGCTGCGCGATTTATACGAAGTTAGCGGTATTGAACTGGATGCGATAGCCGAATACAGTAAAACCGATGCCAATGTAGCAGGAGCCCGAATGACCGGCGCCGGCTTTGGTGGCTGTGGCATAGCTTTGGTTAAAGAATCGGCATACGAGGATTTTAGCAAAAATATTATAGCTTATTATACCAATAAAATAGGTTACGCTCCTTCGGTTTACCGCTCGCTTATTGGCGATGGGGTAGGAGAGATGAAGTAGTCCGAAAGTCAGTAAAGTCCGGAAGACGCTGCAAAAAATTTTCAAAAGTTGTGAAAGTATTTTACCTTTCACCATTTGCCTTTCGCCCTTTACCTTTGCACGAAATGAAGAAACTAAAACTCGACGAACTAAACCGTGCTTCGGTAGCTGAATTTAAAGCGATGGAGAAATTCCCGGTAGTGGTAGTGCTTGATAATGTGCGAAGCATGCACAACATCGGTTCCATTTTTCGTACCGCCGATGGTTTTGCTGTAGAGCAGGTTTGCTTGTGTGGCATAACCGCCTGCCCTCCGCACCGCGAAATTGAAAAAACTGCACTTGGCGCTACCCAATCTATCAGCTGGAAATACTTTGAAACACCGTTGCAAGCCGTTGAGCAGCTTCGTAGCGAAGGTTATATAATTGTAGCCGTTGAGCAGGCACAAAATGCAACCATGCTGAACGAATTTTCCCCAACCAAAGATGCCAAGTATGCCCTAATTTTCGGTAACGAAGTAAACGGCGTAAGCGAGGAAGTAATGGCGAACATTGATGCCTGCATCGAAATCCCGCAGTTCGGGACTAAGCATTCATTTAATATCGTAGTATCAGCTGGGATTGTTCTTTGGGATTTCTTCTCGAAGATTGTAGGAAGACCATAGACGATGGACCATAAACCATAGCAGGAAAGCTATCAGGCAAAAAAAAGACCATAGTACAGGTACTTGCCCCTTACTATGGTCTATCGTCCATTGACTATGGACTAAAATACTACAAATGTATCACCTCGCCATACGCGTCAGCGGCAGCTTCCATAATGGCTTCGCTCATGGTTGGGTGTGGGTGTACCGATTTTATCATTTCGTGGCCGGTAGCTTCCAATTTGCGTGCCACAACAACTTCGGCAAGCATTTCGGTAACGTTATGGCCAATCATGTGGGCGCCTAAAAACTCGCCGTATTTAGCATCAAATATCAGTTTTACAAAACCGTCTTTAGCGCCTGCAGCACTTGCCTTGCCCGATGCCGAGAATGGAAATTTACCGATCTTTAATTCGTAACCTGCTGCTCTGGCAGCTTTTTCAGTATAACCAACAGAAGCAACCTCTGGCGAGCAATAAGTACAGCCTGGTATGTTGTTATAATCAAGCGGATGCGGGTTTTGCCCGGCAATCTTTTCCACACAGATAATGCCCTCGGCTGAGGCTACGTGTGCAAGCGCCTGGCCCTTAACAATATCGCCGATAGCATAAACGCCTTCGACGTTGGTGCGGTAGTAGTCATCAACCACAACTTTACCACGATCTGTTTGTACGCCGTTTTCCTCAAGGCCAATGCCTTCAAGGTTGGTTGAAATACCAACTGCCGATAAAACTATTTCAGCCTCAAGCGTTTCGGTTCCGGTTGCTGTTTTAACCTGCACTTTGCAAACGTCGCCGCTGGTATCAACCGACTCAACGTTTGAGCTGGTCATGATATTGATGCCTTGTTTTTTTAACGTGCGGGCAAGTTGTTTTGAAATTTCTTCATCCTCAAGCGGAACGATGTTATCTAAGAACTCAACTACAGTAACCTTGGTGCCGATGGCATTGTATACGTAAGCAAACTCGATGCCTATAGCGCCCGAACCAACCACGATCATCGATGCCGGTTTTTTCGGTAGCACCATAGCCTGGCGGTAGCCAATTACTTTAACACCGTCCTGCTTTAAATTAGGCAGTTCGCGCGAGCGGCCACCTGTAGCCAGTATTATATGCTTTGCAGATACGTCGGAAGTTTCGCCGGCTGCGTTGGTCACGGTAACTGTGCCTTTGCTTTTCAGCTTGCCCGTACCCATAATAACATCGATTTTATTTTTGCGCATCAAAAACTGAACGCCCTTGCTCATGCCGTCGGCCACGCCGCGGCTCCTTTTTATCATTGCCTCAAAATCAATCTCGCTGCTGCCAACCTTTATACCATATTCAGCTGCGTGGTTAATATATTCAAACACTTCGGCGCTTTTTATCAGTGCTTTGGTGGGTATACAACCCCAATTTAAGCAAACGCCGCCAAGCGACTCTTTTTCGACGATAGCGGTTTTTAAACCCAATTGCGAAGCGCGTATAGCAGCCACATAACCACCCGGACCTGAACCTATAACAATTAAATCGTAATTCATTTTTTGATTATAATGTTTTTAATAGTGAACTCTTTATACAATTTTTTTGAAAATGGGATTTCAATTTCCCCTTTTACGAATGTGAAAGTTTTTATGTTTTGTTACCATCCGGGCGGTCAAACCTGCTAACCATCCCGTCCCGATTTCTGGCGATAAAGCCTCATCTGTGTTTGTTCACTGCCTCTGTTTATCGCTCTGAAATCGATGCCAAAGCTAACTAAAAGCTGTCAAATGCTAAAATCACAGAAATGTCTGTTTTATGAGGTCGAAATGGAAAGTATATAAATACGATAGTCTTACTTACTTCCTAAAATTTAAACAAAATTTTGCGAAATATTACATCAAACCGCTTATTATTTTCCTCAATGTATGTAAATAATGCGTTGCTGTTGAAAAGTTTATAGTAAATATTAACATTAACTTAATATAGCCAATAACAGTTGTACCTATCTTTGCCCCACAATTTGATTAATTAACAGAATTTTAAATTAAAGAAACTACTATGAGGAAGTTTTTACTCTTTATTTTACTCTCAGGCATTACGTTTTTCATGGCGAAAAATGTATCGGCCCAGGGCGTAACAACTGCCAGTGTTAACGGTATCGTTACCGACGCGAAAGGCCCAATTCCCGGTGCTACAGTTAGCATCACCCACATGCCAACCGGTACGGTGTACTCGACAGTGACACGTACCGACGGCCGTTTTAACCTCCCTAACTTAAGGGTTGGCGGGCCATACACATTTAAGGTAACCTTTATAGGCTACAAAGACAATGTGCAGGACAATATTACCCTTTCAATTGGCCAGGATCAAAGGCTTGATGCCAAATTGGAAGACAACACTACAACTTTAGGCGAGGTGGTTATCAAGGCGTCGGGCAGTAAAGTGATAAATTCATCACGTACCGGTGCGCGCGAAACTGTTAGCCGTCAGCAAATTGAGGCATTGCCTACACTTAACAGGTCGTTATCTGATTTTACAAAGCTTACACCGTCAGCAAATGGATTGAGCTTTGGCGGTCGCAGCGGTCTGTTTAACAACATTACTGTTGATGGTGCATTGTTTAACAACTCGTTTGGTTTATCCAGCACTTTAGGTGGTCAAACAAACTCGCAGCCAATATCGTTAGATGCGATTGACCAGATTCAGGTTGATATCGCACCTTACGACGTTAGGCAGGGTAACTTTACCGGCGCAGGTGTTAACACGGTAGTAAAGTCGGGTACCAACACATTTAAGGGTACCATATACGATTACTGGCGTGGTGTTGGCCTTACAGGCTACAGCGCAGGAGCTACCAACGTTAACAAGATTCCGTTTAATTACCATACCGACGGTATTAGCTTAGGCGGCCCGATCATCAAAAATAAATTATTCTTCTTCCTGTCAGGCGAGCAGGAACGCGTAAGTAACCCGGCATCAAGCTTTACTGCAGCTCCGGCACCAGGTCAGGGTGGCAGCGGCAGTGTATCGCAAGCCGATGCGCAAACACTTAATGCTATTGTTGCCAAGTTAAAAGGTTACGGTTATGACCCGGGACCTTACCAGAACTATAACTTTTTAACACACAGCGATAAAATAACTTTCAAGCTTGACTGGAACATAGACAAGAACAATACTTTAAGCGCGAAATACTTTTACCTGAAATCATACAGGGATAATCCGCCAAGTAACTCTAACTCAGGTCCGTCAAACTTTGGCACCAGGGCAGCCGGTAAATTTACCCTTCCGTTTTATGGAGCCGGTTACCGTATTAACAATAACTTTAACATAGGCATTGTTGAGTTGGATACCCGTATTAGCAGCAAAATATCAAACAGGGCAACGATCGGCTATTCGGCACTGCGCGATTTCCGCACGTTCCTGGGTACTACTGCTCTTCCGTTTGTTGATATCGGCAACGGTACTTCAGATGCAAATGGTAATATCATCACAGCACCAACTGCCAACTTAACATCGTTCGGTTCTGAAATATTTACAGCCGGTAACTTGTTAAGTACAAATATTGGCCAGTTTTCTGACGACTTAACCATTTATTCAGGTAAGCACGAATTTACATTAGGTACTAACGACCAGGTTCAAAGCTATACTAACGGTTTTGCGCCTAACTACAATGGTATTTACATATTTAACTCGGCTTCGGACTTTTTAAATGATTTGCCTGCAAACCAATACGCAACACGTAACTCTGCTTTGCCTAGCGGAGCGTTCCCGTTTGCCAAAATAAAAGCATGGAACCTTAGCCTTTATGCTCAAGATAAATTCCACGTTACAGATAACTTAAGGTTAACTTACGGTTTGCGTGCTGATTATGACATATTCCCAACTAAATTGCAGCAAAACCCTAATGTAACCGGTATTACTTTCCAACAGGGCATCCATGTTGACCCATCTGTATTGCCGAAAAACCGCATACAGTTGTCGCCGCGTGTAGGCTTTAACTGGGATGTTAATGGTGATGGTTCTACCCAGGTTCGTGGTGGTTCAGGCTTATTTGCCGGTTCTGTTCCTTTTGTATGGATATCTAACCAGGCCTCAAACAATGGGGTGTTGTTCGGTTCATATACGATCAATAAAAAAGATAACCCAGCCGATCCAAGGTTGAAATTCAATCCGGATCCGAATGCGAACCGCCCGGCTCCCGGAACAGCTGCAGCCAACACTTCTTACGAGCTTGACGTTGCTAATCCAAACCTTAAGTATCCAAAAATCTGGAGGACTAACCTTGCTATCGATCAAAGATTGCCAGGCGGCCTGATAGGAACTATCGAAGGTGTGTACAGCAAAGATATAAATGCTATCTATCACCAAAACCTTGTGATATCTGATGGCTTCAGTGTATTGCCTGGCCCTGAAGGACAAATTCAGTATACCAAGAGCAATACAACCACACCTGCTGCATCAGCAACCGCGACTAACCCTGCAATTACGTCGTTGTACTACATGAACAACACCAGCAAAGGTTACTCATACTTTATTACAGCGCAGTTGCAAAAAAGCTTTACAAATGGCTTGTATGCTAACATCGCCTATACCCACAGCGGTTCGAAAGACGTTAACGATGGTGGTTCAACTGCCAGCACCATCTGGAGTTCGCGCCCAACCCCGGGTAACTCTAACGGCGATTACCTGTCAAATAGTTCATTTGTACAGCCAAACCGTATAATTGCGTCATTGGCCTGGAAAAAAGAGTTCTGGCATCATACAGCTACCACATTGGGCCTGATCTTCGAAATGGCTAATAACGGTGCTGTGTCGTACATCACTTCTGCCAATGCGGGTAACGACTTAAACCATGATGGTTCAACAACCAACGATTTAATGTATGTGCCAAAAGCACAGGGCGATATTGAGCTGGTTAAAGATTTTGCGGCTGACCCACGTACTCCGGATGAAATATGGAACCAGTTGAATGCATTTATCAGCCAGGATAAATACCTTAGCGCACACAGGGGACAATTTACCCAGCGTAACGGTGTAATATTGCCTTACTTTAAAAGACTTGACCTTCACTTTGCGCAAGACTTTTTCACAAACATAGGCAAAACTAAAAACACACTTACATTTACCGCTGACTTCATCAACTTTGGTAACCTGTTGAACAAAAACTGGGGCTTATACCAGGATTCGTACAGCGGATTTAATAACGGTAGCACTACTGTTCTTAAATACCAGGGTATTGACCAGGCCACCGGCCACGCAACCTATTCATTCCCGTACCTTGATAAAACTAACCTGAAACCGGTTACTACGTCATTTGTAAACGAAATTGGCCAGATTTCGCGTTACCAGGTACAGTTAGGTGTAAGGTACACATTCAATTAATATCACCTTTAACCGCATAATGGAAAAGGCCCGGGCAATTTGCCCGGGCCTTTCTTTTATAAAAGAGATTTACAAAATTAATTATAAACAAACTCCCCAAACTCGGAACGGATAGTTACCTGCTTTTTATCAGCCGCTTCAACCTGCCCGATAATTTTTGCATCCACCCCGAAGCTTTCAGAAATATCTATTAAATCGTCAGCAATTTCCCGTGGTACATAAAGCTCCATACGGTGGCCCATGTTGAATACCTTGTACATTTCCTGCCAGCTGGTTTTTGATTCCTGCTGTATTAAATTAAACAACGGAGGTACCGGGAAGAGGTTATCTTTGATGATATGTAGTTCATCTACAAAGTGAAGTACTTTTGTTTGCGCGCCGCCGCTGCAATGCACCATGCCGTGTATGCTGTCGCGATGGGCATCTAACATTTTTTTGATGATTGGCGCGTAGGTACGGGTTGCCGATAATACCAACTTGCCCGCTGTTACGCTTTGGCCGTTGCCGATATCAACCAAATCAGTAAGATTCTTACTGCCCGAAAAGATCAATTCGTACGGGATAGCTGCATCGTAGCTTTCAGGGTATTTATCGGCAATAGTTTTGTTAAAAACATCGTGCCGGGCTGAGGTAAGCCCGTTTGAACCCATGCCGCCGTTGTATTCTTTTTCGTAAGTGGCCTGTCCATATGATGTCAGGCCTACGATCACATCCCCGGGTTGTATGCGGTGATTTGATATCACGTCGCTTTGCTTCATGCGGCAGGTAACGGTGGAGTCAACAATAATGGTGCGTACCAGGTCGCCTACATCGGCAGTTTCGCCACCTGTTGAGTAGATGCCTATGCCGGCTCGCCTCAATTCGGCCAGTATTTCTTCAGTGCCGTTTATTATAGCAGCGATCACTTCGCCCGGGATAAGGTTTTTGTTGCGGCCTATGGTTGACGACAGCAGGATATTATCAGTTGCACCCACACAAAGCAAATCGTCGAGGTTCATGATAATGGCATCCTGTGCAATACCCCGCCAAACAGAAATGTCGCCGGTTTCTTTCCAGTAGGTGTATGCTAATGATGATTTGGTACCGGCACCATCAGCATGCATTATATTGCAATACAATGGATCATTGGTTAAAATATCGGGCACGATTTTGCAAAAAGCCTTTGGAAAGATGCCTTTGTCGATATTTTTTATTGCGTTGTGTACATCATCTTTAGAAGCTGATACGCCTCTTTGATCATACCGGTGCGAAGAATTCATGGGGCAAATATAATTATTGTTGATGGATCATTCGCTTAGAGAAAATATTCGTTTGGTATGTTACCATTTTGGGAACATTTTTTTTACATTTGTAGAACATGCGGGTAATAGCCATAAAAACTATAAAAGAGTACATTGCTGA
>Ga0105239_10008130_pt1 | contig 11976 bp, 10 predicted proteins | sample KBSC44metaG_FD_92761 | JGI IMG/M metagenome (GOLD analysis project Ga0105239, IMG submission 92761) | Corn rhizosphere microbial communities from Kellogg Biological Station, Michigan, USA - KBS C4-4 metaG | ecosystem: Host-associated > Plants > Roots > Rhizosphere > Soil | place: Michigan, USA...
CGGCTCGCCCTCTTTTTTGATCGCGCGAGCCAGCGCTTGTGCAGTCGCCAAGGGGTCTAATGACTCAGGAGCATCGACCACGACGGCGTCATCAGCGCCCATCGCAAGCGCCGTACGCAAAGCATCGACAACGCGCGTTTTTGGACCGACCGAAACGGCCGTGACGGTTGCACCGGCGTTCGCTTCTTTTACTTTCAAAGCTTCTTCCACAGCGAATTCATCATAAGGATTCAGCACCCATTTGATGCCGGTCTCTTCGATGCCACTTTTGTCAGCTTTGAGCTGAATTTTAGTTTCCGTGTCGGGAACTTGTTTGATGCAGACGAAAATTTTCATTCGATACCCCCGCCGCGAGGCTGTTAGCGCTCCAGCACAATGACCAGATCATATATAGACCTTTGATTTTTTGTGAGTTATTCATCATAAAGTCAATATAATACAGTTAAAGAAAACAGACTGAAAAACGAGAGTTCATCATGAGCAGTACCACCGCCGTGAAATCGGCTTGTCAGTGCGCCCTTGCCACCATCACAAGAAAACAAGTTGTTGCGTTATCTGGATTGGGTCTTGCCGTCTTCGTCATGATTCACATGGCCGGCAACATGCTGATTTTTTTAGGACCGCAAGCTTACAACGAATACAGCCACGCGCTGACTTCGAATCATCTTATTTATGTCGCAGAACTTGGATTGATTGCGATGTTTTTAGGACACGCTTTTTACGCCAGCTATCTGACTTGGAAAAACTATCGAGCTCGCGACACACGCTACGCGATGCGTGCTTCTGGCGCGAAGCGAACACCTTGGCTGCACCGCACTTTGTTCGCACAGGGTTTGATTCTCTTAGTTTTCGTCATCATGCATCTCATCACATTTAAATATGGCAGTGAGTATACGGCGAACTATGGACACGGCGAAATTCGCGACTTGTTCAAACTTGTCGTCGAAGTTTTTCAAGAGCCGGGTTTTGTTGTTTGGTACATCATCGCGCTTTTGATTTTGGGCGTTCACTTGAGTCATGGCGTAAGTTCAACGGTGCAGACTTTTGGACTCCACCACCCGCGCTATCAAAAAGCGATTCACCGATTCGGCGCGCTTTATGCGTTGATCGTGTCACTCGGATTTATCTCACAACCTGTTTACATCTTTTGGTTTTATAAAGGTTAATTCATGTCAGACAAAAAACTGGATTCAAAAGTTCCTGAAGGTCCAATTCAACAGAAATGGGACAAACACCTCTTCGACATGAAGTTGGTGAACCCGGCCAACAAACGTAAACACACAGTTTTGGTGGTGGGAACAGGTCTTGCGGGTGCATCGGCAGCCGCGAGTCTTGCGGAACTTGGTTATCATGTGAAATCGTTTTGCATTCAGGATTCGCCTCGTCGCGCGCACTCGATTGCAGCACAAGGTGGAATCAACGCCGCGAAAAACTATCCGAGCGATGGCGATTCGGTCTATCGCTTGTTTTACGACACTGTAAAAGGCGGCGACTTCCGCGCGCGTGAAGCGAACGTTTATCGTTTGGCGCAAATTTCTCGTCAGATTATCGATCAATGTGTGGCGCAAGGGGTTCCGTTTGCGCGTGAGTATGGCGGACTTCTCGACAACCGTTCATTCGGTGGCGCGCAAGTGTCGCGGACGTTCTATGCTCGTGGACAAACCGGTCAGCAACTTTTGATCGGCGCTTACCAAGCGTTAATGCGACAAGTGAATCTTAAAAATGTCGATCTCTACGTACGCCGTGAAATGCTCGACCTCGTTGTTGTCGATGGTAAAGCTCGCGGCATCACGGTTCGTAACCTCATCACTGGAGAGATCGAATCGTATGCGGGTGATGCAGTTGTCCTTTCTACCGGTGGATACGGGAACGTTTATTATCTTTCGACAAACGCGATGAACTCGAATGCGACAGCCGCTTGGCGCTGTCATCGTAAAGGTGCGTACTTCGCAAATCCTTGCTACACGCAAATTCACCCGACATGCATTCCTCGTTCAGGCGAACATCAATCGAAATTGACGTTGATGTCAGAATCGCTTCGTAACGACGGTCGTGTTTGGGCGCCGAAAGCAAAAGGCGATAAACGTCCGCCACAACAAATTCCAGAATCTGAACGCGATTACTATTTGGAACGGGTTTATCCTTCATTCGGAAATTTGGCTCCGCGTGACGTGGCTTCACGCCAAGCGAAATTCCGCGTGGATGAAGGTCATGGCGTTGGTCCGACTGGTGAAGCGGTGTTCTTGGATTTTGCCGATGCGATCAAACGTTTGGGTAAAGATAAAGTTTCTGAGAAATACGGCAACTTGTTTGAAATGTACGAGAAGATCACAGGCGAAAATCCATATGAAGTGCCGATGCGAATTTATCCCGCGGTTCACTACACGATGGGTGGCTTGTGGGTGGATTACAATCTTCAGTCGACAATTCCAGGTCTTCACGTTTTGGGTGAAGCGAACTTCTCGGATCACGGCGCGAACCGTCTCGGAGCTTCGGCATTGATGCAAGGTTTGGCAGATGGTTACTTCGTGATCCCTGCGACACTCAGTGATTACTTGGCTCGCAATAAATTCGACAAGCTTGATACCAATCACGAAGCATTCCAACAAAGCCAAAAAGAAGTGAAAGGTCGTTTGGATCAACTTCTTGGCATTCGTGGCTCGATTCCGGTTGGCGATATTCACCGCGATCTCGGCAAGATCATGTGGAACTACGTCGGCATGGGCCGAACAGCGGCGGGTCTCAAAAAAGCAATTGATGAGATCGGCGTGCTTCGCAAAAAATTCTGGGAAGACGTCAAGATCTTGGGAACACAAGATTACAAAAACATGGAGCTTGAACGCGCCGGTCGCGTCGCAGATTTCTTGGAACTCGGTGAGTTGATGGCGAGAGATGCTCTTCATCGTGAAGAATCATGTGGCGGTCACTTCCGCGAGGAATATCAGACGCCAGACAACGAAGCACAACGCAATGACGACAAATTCGCTTACGTCGCCGCTTGGGAAAGCAAAAGCTCAGGCCACGGCCAGTTGAACTGGGAATTGCACAAAGAAGATCTGAAGTTCGAATACGTTAAACTTGCACAACGAAGCTACAAGTGAGGATGCAACCATGAATTTGAAATTAAAAATTTGGCGACAAGCGGGTCCAAAAGCTGAAGGCCATTTCATGGAGTACCTCGCACGCGACGTTTCAGAAGATATGTCGTTTCTCGAAATGCTCGACGTTGTGAACCACGATTTGATCAAGCAAGGTAAAGAGCCGGTCGAATTTGATTCGGATTGCCGCGAAGGCATTTGCGGCACTTGCGGTTTTGTTATCAACGGTAACCCACATGGCCCAGATATCGCGACGACCGTTTGCCAATTGCACATGCGTCGCTTCAAAGATGGCGATGAAATTACGATTGAGCCTTTCCGCGCGAAAGCATTTCCGATCGTTCGTGATTTGACCATCGATCGTGGTTCGTTTGATCGAATCATTCAATCGGGTGGCTATATTTCGGTGAACACTGGCAATGCGCAAGACGCGAACAATCTTCCGGTGCCAAAGCAAGATGCCGACATGGCATTTGCAAACGCCGCTTGCATCGGTTGTGGTGCATGCGTGGCGGCTTGTAAGAATGCGAGCGCCTCACTTTTCACATCCGCAAAGATTTCTCACTTGGGTTTGCTACCTCAAGGTCAGCCGGAGCGCGAATCACGCGTCTTGAACATGGTTGCGCAAATGGATGCTGAAGGTTTCGGCTCTTGCACAAATATCGGGGCTTGTTCTGCGGCGTGTCCGAAAGAAATTTCGCTCGAGAGCATCGCTAGGATGAATCGTGATCACTTACGGGCGAAGATTGCTCGGAGATAAGGCACACCACTAGATGTAGGGTTCCATCTTAAAACTTCGTCCCACCCATAGAGACTTCTCAACATCAACCCACAGAGTTATCCACATTTTGGGCATGAAAATGCCCATTTTGATGGTCCTTGGTCTGGGTTTGTGTGCAAAATGTTTGGCCAGAACTAGGCTAAAGTCCGTGACAAAGAAAGAATTACCCTAGCGCATTTCAGAAAATGTCAGAAAGGCACCGATACCTCTCATAGCGACTCGAACGCGAGAGGATCAAAGTGCGCCAGCCATCGGATATTCTAAAGGAAATTGGTTTTAACGAAGACGCTCCCGAGTCGACGAAACGGGCATTTGTTAAACATCTCGAACGCGCAATACACACGGAGATTTCCACATCACCCAGACCAGAGATTTCATCACCAAACGAACAACTTTCGTTCGAGTTTAGTTACCAAACAGAAGATGTTGAGACCGATCAACTCGAGCTTCCAATAAAAACGAATTTACAAGCGTCCTGAGTTTGGTACCATTTTGGAACTAACTAGTGGGTTCACTGATGAACCTGGGGGGACTAATGCTTCAAGGACGAGGACTTCTCCTGTGTGTCATTTTTATGGCCGCGGGCGCGCAAGCGATGACTACTCTGCCGACCAAAAAGGTTTCGGCAAAAACATTTCCAGCAGTTCCAGGACAATACGTCGTTAAGATGAAATCGGGCATGTCGACAATGTCGGCTCATTCGCTCGCTCGAATCTTGAACGCAGACAAAGTGGAAGCGATCACTCCTGAATCGCACGCTTTCCTTGTCACTCGTCCTTCGGTTGAAACTGCGGCTTATTCACTTCAATCGCTCAAACAGGTTTCGGGCATTGAGTATGTAGAGCCAAACTACATCTATAAGATCCAAGGCACGTTCGAAGGCATGCCGAACGACGCCAAGTTCGGCGATCTTTGGGGCATGAACAACACAGGCCAAGTGACTCCGGCTAATCCTGATGAAGGAACTGGCGCAGTAACAGGCATTCCAGGCACTGACATCGGCGCGCTGCAAGCGTGGATGATCACAACTGGTTCTAAAGATGTGAAAGTGGCTGTGATCGATACTGGTATCGACTACACAATTCCTGATTTGGCCGACAATGTTTGGACCAACGACGTTGAATTGAACGGTAAACCATCTATCGATGACGACAACAACGGTTGCGTTGATGACATCCACGGTTGCAACTTTGCTGGCAACACGGGCGATCCAAAAGATGACCACGGTCACGGATCCCACGTTTCTGGCACGATCGGCGCGAGCGGTAACAACGGTATCGGTGTTGCCGGTGTTTCATGGAACACAACTCTCGTTGCTGTAAAATTCTTGGATGCACAAGGCAGCGGAACTCTCGACAACGCGGTGAAATCAATCGACTACGCAACTCGCGTGGGTGTGAAATTGATGTCGAACTCTTGGGGCGGCGGCGGATTCAGCCAAGCGCTTCTTGATTCAATCAATCGCGCAAAAGATGCTGGCATCTTGTTTGTTGCAGCAGCTGGTAACGACGGAACTGATAATGATTCAAGCCCGTCTTATCCTGCTAGCTACGCAGCTGATAACATCATCTCCGTTGCAGCGATCGATGCTTCTGGACAACTTGCGGACTTCTCTTGCTACGGCGCAACTACAGTTCACGTTGCGGCTCCAGGCGTTCACGTCTTGAGTAACGTTCCGGCTGTTGCATCGGCTTCAGGCTTTGCAAACTGGTCGGGAACTTCGATGGCCACTCCGCACGTATCGGGTGTTGCCGCTCTTTTGATGTCACAACATCCAGAGCAAAATTACGCGACAATCAAATCGCGTATCATGGCAGGTGCACGTCCATTCGCATCTCTTCGCGGCAAAATGGTCACTGCGGGTATGTTGAACGCGTACTACTCTTTGACTGACACGAAAGCTCCAATGGATCCACGCGATCCATTCTACTGGCCACGTGTTGCAGCCACTGCTTCTTCGTCACATCCATACGAAGACAACGCAAAACAAACTTGGACGCTCTCAGCTCCAGGTGCTGCGAATATTTCAGTTCACTTCTCAACGTTCGCAATGGAACAAGGTTTCGATTTCGTAACGCTGAAAGATAAAGCTGGAAACGTCATCGCGAAATTGACTGGTTCAAGAGGCGACTCTTATTCGCCAGTGATTCCGGGCGACACTGTCATCATCGAGATGACGTCAGATGGTTCAGTTCATCAAAATGGATTTGATATCGTTGAACTCGCTTACCAAAGCGCGACAAATTCAACGGTTGCAGCGAAGTAAACTCCTCTTGGGTACAATCGAAAGGCCGGTGGCAACACCGGCCTTTTTTTTTGCTTAGATATTGTCTAAGATCAACGCATGAAAAAAATCCTGCTGATGATTTTGTTGGCGTCGAGCCAGTTTGTGTTCGCTGCGACGATGCAAGATGCGCTGAAAGAATACGGAATAAAATTGGATGGCGCGCATGCGGGTGTGGTGATCAAAGACCAACATCTTTCTGGAAGTTCGAAGAGTCAGCATTGGATCGAAGCTAAGACTCCGGCCGACGAACACTTTGAAATCAAAATCATTTCGCCGTTGGATCAAAAAGCGGCGTCGGCACTAATTGCATCAGAGGCTTCGACGATTAAAAAAATCTATTCAGCTCCGCAAACCCCTTACATGGGGGATATCGCGCAAGCGATCGGCGGTTGCCCAACGACTTTTGGGCCGCTCGAAAAAAAGATCACGATGTTGAAGCAAGATGCGACGGCGGTGTTAGGCGCGGCTGACGACAAATTTAAGTTTGGTGCCTGTTCATCTGAGCAAGCAAAATACAAGGGCGCTTACCTCGCATATTACGATGAATCATCGAAATCGCTTTGGACCTGGAGAATTTTTGTTCCTTGGAAAACAGCGGCCGATTTTAAATCCGACTGGCTTTCGCCAGTGTTAAAGCGGTTTCAAAAATGAAACGGCGAACGCTTGTTATTTCTTTGCTCACCGTTGTGAGTCTTATCGCGGTCGCCATTGCTTTGAAGCTCCGGCTGGACGCAAAATCGAATCATCGCTTGAATGTTTTGATCGTGAGCGCATGCTCGCTTCGTATGGATCGTTTAGGCGTGTTCAATCCCGATATTAAGCTGACGCCAAAAATCGATGCTTGGGCAAAGGGATCATTTCAATTCACGAACGGAATTGCCGAACGGCCATGGCAGAACTACACATTCGAAAGCATGGATGTCGTGCCGCCCGATTATCTTGTGAAACTCGGGTATCGCGATTTCACAAGCCGTCATGGTGCGTACGAGTTTTATATTCCGCCGGTTGAGAAAAAAGATAAAAATCTTTGGTATTGGTCAGAAACCGACGTCCTGAATTACGCGACTGGTTTAGCAAAAATGAAGCAATTGCTATCCAAGGACGAGCCCACGCCATTTTATATTTTTGCTCATCTTAAATACATGCACTATCCGTACCTCGATACTGTGAACATGAACGACGCCGACTGGAAGAAGCTATCGCCGAAAAGTCAGGAACTTCTAGCAAAGTATCGATCTCATCCCGAAAAATTTGACGTGCAACTTCCATTGATTGAACTCATCACCAACAGCTTTAGTTTAGCGAAGAAAAAGATGGGCGTGAAAGAGGATGTCTATTCAGTTGCAGGTCTCGTTTCTGATCGCGCTCGCAACTTACGCTGGCGAAACAGCCCCGGCTTTAAAGACGACATCGAATTGGTTAAAGAGCTTTACGATCTTAAGCTACGGAGATTTGATGATTTCTCGTCGGATCTTTTGAACCTTTATGGCGACAAAGATTTACAAAATCGAACCGTGGTGATTTTTGCTGGCGATCACGGCGAAGCGTTTTCTGAGCATGGCGTGATTGGACATTCTGTGAATGTCTACGATGAAATGTTGCGCTACCCGATGATCGTAAAATTTCCGGGCATGGATCATACCCAAGTCGTCGACACGCAAATTACACTCCGTCAAACGGCTCTCTTGGCGCGCAAAATTGTTGAAGGTGAAATCACGGCTGAGAATTTCGTTGAAAAACTTCGAACGCTGACAAATGATTACGTTTTATCGCGCAACTGCCCTGACACCATTCGTTCCGTTCGTTATCGTTCCGAATGGAAACTCATTAAGAATGCCGATTCAGATCAGCGCGAACTCTATGACCTGAAAACTGACCCAGGCGAAACTAAAAATATCGCTGCTGAAAATCCAGAAATGGCCTGGAAGCTCGAAGAATACATGGTCGATCACCAGGCAGATTACGAGCGGATTACAGCTCGATCGACCGCAGCCGGAGTTTGTACGGCTAACTAGATGCAGAGATCTTGCCAAGCAACAACGAGATAAGGCGCGGAATCTGGCGCGCTACTCGCAACGTTGGTTGAGAATACGGATTTCATACTTTTCCCCTTAACGCAGTTTTTGCGCGGGCGATCCAGATAAATTGCGGCGAATTGTTGTCCGTCATTACCAATGAGAGTTGCCGGAATTCCCGTTCGTTTCACCTCTTCAATCAACGCCGGTCGAATCTCGTCGATTGTTCCACGAAAGACATGCGCCGTGAGTGGTCCTTTGACCGACCGGACGCTCTTTGCCTTTGGTAAACTTCGTTGCACGATCTCGGGTGTCTTCGAGAGCGAAATAGTTTCGAATTTCACCGCCAATACGTCTGGTGTTTCCTGATCTTTCACCGGCGCAGGCTTTGCGGCGAAGGCCGAAATCTTTAACGGTGTTGAAAAAACTTGGCCACGATCGCCGACAATTTGATGGCAGGCGTAGCAGGCCTGCGCTTGCTGCGAAAAATCCCCTTCATACGTCGTTTTGTTTCCGTCGAAGAGCGCGTAGCCCCAGCCGCCAGTGGATGCATATTTCTTTTTATCGCGAACCATGAACTGATAGCGAAGGGCTCCCGATGGCACACGAGAACTGACAAACTTTGGATCTTCTTCCGTTACAAATCCGATCTTCGCAAAGACGGCTCCGTCCGGGTAATCGTTCGAACCTGATTCCAATGTTTTTAAAGCCGAATCATTTGCCCAAACAAAACGTTGTTCCCCAGAATCCGTGCGGTAACGAACAGTTAGGAACTTCCACTTCTGTTCGAAGTTTTCGTAGGTTTTGTAGCTGATGCCGTTCATTTCGGTTTTGCCAGCGAAAGTTTCGGCATTCGCATGTAAGAGAAAAAGGAAAAGGACTGAAAGCATAGAACGCCTCATTTCTCTGGGACGTAATAATAAATTTTGCCGTCGAGACTTTTTAAGAACGCCATCATCGCCGTCTTTTCTTTTGGCGTCATTTGAATCCGCGGGAAATCGACGTGATCGGCCGTATTTTTTGGCGCCGGCCCAGAGCCATCATAGTAGTCGAGAACTTCGCTCAGTTTCGCAAGAGATCCATCGTGCAAATACGGAGCACTGAAGGAGAGATTTCGTAGCGTTGGAACTTTATATCGAGGAATGTAACTCGCATTGATGGTTGGATCGGCGTTTGAGAGGCACGCGGCTTTTACGACCTCGTTCGTGAAGTTGTAGCCTGAATGGCAGGAGTTGCAGCGAAACTTATGAAAAAACAAATCCTTCCCCTGCTTTTCGATTTCACTTAGGGCGGTGAGATCTCCCGCCACAAATTTATCGTACGGAGAATCGCCAGAGACAATGGAGCGAATGAATGTGGCAATCGCGTCTTGAACATTCGTTTTTGTTGGGAGCTCAGAAAAAGTCGCCACAAATTTATTTTTGTATTCGGAATCTTCGCTCAGTGTCGCAATCACCCGCGCGAGCTCATTTCCCATTTCATTTTTATTTAGGATGGGATGAAAAATCTGATCTTCGAGCGTCGCGACACGACCATCCCAAAACTGAAATGTCGACCAGGCCCGATTGAAAAGAACGGGAATGTTCCGGTCACCAACGAACCCATTGGCGCCGACCGCCGTCGGCAACTGACTCGTGAAAGCATTATTTGGAGAATGGCAAGTGGCGCAGGATTGTGTGTGAGTTCGTGAAAGAATCGGATCGAAAAAGAGGGACTTTCCGAGTTCCCATTTTTCTTTGCTAAAATTTTTCTGAATTTTTGAATCGAATGCCGGCGCGCCGACCGGGAGCTGATGGGCGATCGAAATCTCAGCCAAGCAGGGCGCTGCAATGAACAGCGCCGCCGCCAAGAACGATCTAGACACCATTGAGATTCAATAAGGCGTAGAAATTATTGAGATCGGCGTCTTGTTTCAAATAACCAAATGAACGCAACTCGCTATGAAAGTGCTCAACCGATTTTTTGATTTCTGATTTCTTGTAATCCGACTCTGAGCCATCAACATAAAAAGGTTTCGAAATGTGAAAGAATGAAGCGCTCTTCTCGATGACAGCTGGCGTGTATCCGCTGTAATTGAAAACGGAGCGTCCCGCTGGTCGCTCAGCATTCATAGTATTGATTGTTGCCAGTGGATTTGCCTGGATGTAAGCCGCCGCTTTTTTGAAAGCGCGAACAAAGCGAGCATAGACGTCGCCATTGCTAAAAACTTTATTGCTTCCGACCAACGTTGAATGCGGAAGAAACGTACCGAAGTACTTCGAATAGATATTCTTTTCGAGAATGCGCGCAGAATGGCTCGCCAACAAAAGCGGAGTCGTTGGGCTATAGGCAATGACCGCCTCATATTTCGAATCCGCGAGGCCCTGTGGCAAGGTTTCTGGCATCGCCATCGCAACCGTGACGTCAGAAATACTCATGCCGTTTTTCTTCAACATTTTGTCGAGCACCATACGCGTGCCGATTTGACCAATGCGAACAGTTTTACCCTTTAGGTCGCCTACCGATTTAACTTTTGAGTTTTTTCCGACGAGCAATGAAGTGTCGTACTGACCACCATACAAGTACATGCCAACGACGTGCATTTTTTTAGCATCAGCCGGAGCCAACATCAGCGCTTCAAAAGAAGTTGATAGAAAATCGCAGGTGTTATTCTCAACTGCATAAACTCCTAACGCATCTTTTGCTTCGCCTTTCAAATAAACTTGGTTTTCTTTTTCGAAATTAAAATTGGAAGAAGCAAGGGTCTCTTTTGCAACTGGACCGGGCTTCCAAATATCCTGATTGAATTCGACGTTCAGATTTTCTTCTTTGAAATAACCGTTCGCTTTTGCGACCAAGATTGCCGCTGTGGCGAGCTCCTCACGATATTGGCTAAAGCAGACGCGTACATTGGCGACTTCAGCCTGAGCCGGTTGAATCATCAAAGACAAAATCCAAATCATAATCATGGCGATAGGTCGCATGCGAGTTCTCCTTGAAGGGATGACTAAATTTGGAAGTCATCGATACTAAATGTGATCACAAAGCTTCTGCGTTTGGCAATGTGACGGGACTATTTTTTGCCACTTTTGCGATAGGAGAGAACGGGTGCGTTTAGAGTGCTTAAAAAGAGAATCAGCTTCTCCTGATCAGCGAGGCTGACCAAAAAACCGTGCTCATTGTTTGGCTGGTCATAGAACTGCAGGACGTCTTCAAGCTTCTCAAGGCGGCCGTTGTGAAAATACGGCTTCGAGGAGCTCAAGTTTCGTAGCGTCGGAACCTTGTATTTAACGGAATATCGATTTGACGTGCTGCCGCAGCGAACAGAGAGAGCGTCGTTGGTAAAATTCGCACCCGAGTGACAACGACTGCATTTGTATTTTTCGAAGAATAAATTTTTTCCTTCGACCTCTTCGGCGGACAACGCGGTCGCATTCCCGGCCACGTATCGATCGTAGCGGGAATCGCCGCTCACCAAGCTTTTGACGAACGTCTCGAGGGCCGTTTCGATTAATTCGCGCGTGAACTTCTGGCTGACGAGGGCGTGATAAGACTGGTCTACGTTGAGTCTTTCGAGCAGAGTTTTTTCATCCATTCCCATTTCTTTGATGTTTAAGATCGGTTGAAATATCTGTTCGTGCAATGTGGCGGCCCGCCCGTCCCAGAATTGCAGTGTTGATTCAATTCGATTGAAGAGAACGGGCACATTGTAGTCCGTGTTTTCTCCGCGCCAGCCGCGTGCCCGCTCCTCACCATTTGAATATGAGAATGCCGGTTGGTGACAAGTGGCGCAGGACACTTTTCGATTGCGTGACA
>Ga0105239_10008131_pt1 | contig 11975 bp, 7 predicted proteins | sample KBSC44metaG_FD_92761 | JGI IMG/M metagenome (GOLD analysis project Ga0105239, IMG submission 92761) | Corn rhizosphere microbial communities from Kellogg Biological Station, Michigan, USA - KBS C4-4 metaG | ecosystem: Host-associated > Plants > Roots > Rhizosphere > Soil | place: Michigan, USA...
CCGTGCTGGCGATGGTCGCCGGCCAGGCGGTCGTTCGACCCTTGAAGATGTACACCACGGGAGGCGTCTCGTAGGCCGACGAGATGCCGATGTCTTCCAGACCGTCTCCATCGACGTCGCCGATGTTCGCGATGTTCGAGCCAAAGAAGCTGCCCACGGGTCCCGTGAACGTCACGGCCGGCGTCGTCGCCGTGAAGTTCGTGCCGCCGGCGAAGATATAGGCATTGTTGCCAAAGCCGTCGCCCGCCAGGATGTCCGAGTTGGCATCACCCAAGAAGTTCCCCGAACCGTCCACGTAATAACCGAAGCCGGCAAACGCGGGAGTCTGCGGACCGTTGATGATCGTCTGATTGAACGTCGCCTGGATCGGGCAAGGCGGCGTCGTGCATCCGGCGGCCGCCGGATTCGGGGTCGCGTAGGCCAGCGCGCTGCTGTTGCCCGCGGCGTCCTTGGACAGGATGGCGAAGTAGTACGTGTGCTGGATGGTCAGATTGGCCACGTCGCGGGTCTCGGTCATCCCAGCCGCCAGCGGCGTCCCGGTGGTCGGCACCTGGATAGCGGCCACGGGGAACAGGCTGGGATTGATGGGCGCCTCGTAGTAGCGCAGGTCGTAGCTGGCGGCGCCTGCGGGAGCCGTCCAGCTGACGGTCAGCGTGGTCTGGCGTCGATCCTTCACCACCACCTGCAGATTCGTAGGCGCGGCCGGGACGGTGGTGGCCACGGCGAGCATCCTCGACGCCGTTCCCACGCCGTTGACGCCCAGCGAGCTGGTCGTGGCCGTCAGGGTAACCACGCTTCCGTCCGGAATTGTTGCACTGGCGATGGTCGCGACGCCGTTGACGATCATGGCCGTCCCCAGCGTCATGGCCGCGCCCGAACCGACGGCGGCTGTGAACGTCACTGTGCCGCTGGTGGCGGGCTGACCACCGACCGTGACGCCGACCGTGAGCGGGCCCTGCCAGCCGGCCGTGACCGCGTCAGCGTCCGAGATGCATGTTGTCGAAGTCGTCGCGCTCGCGCACAGGTTCTTGCCGGCCGCAGGCGCCGTGAAAGTGACGACCGGCGGGGTGCCGACGGTGACGGCGCAGGGCTGAATCAGGGTGCCCGTGTTCCCCGCCTTGTCGGTCGCGACCGCCGTCAGGTCGGTCTCGCCCAAGTCGAACGTGACGCCCGCGAACGTGACGGCTCCTGCGGCAAACGTCGGAGACGAGTACATCGCCGCCGTTCCGGAGACCGGGGTGGCGGTCAGGACGACCGTGCCGATCGAGGCGTTGAAGGTGACGTCCTTCGTCACCGCCGCTGTGCCCTGCACCGTGGTATTGCAAATCGGAGCCGCGGTCGACACCGTCACCGTGGGAGCGATCGAGGCGACCCAGAGGTCGACTTCAGGGCTGGGACCGATGGCGAGCGTCACGGGATCCTGGACGTCGACCTCGAGCGCCGTGGCCGCCTTCAGGGTGCCGTCGGCGTTCAGGGCGCTGTCAGGCAGGGTGACCGAGGTGAACTTGGCCACCTGGGTGTGGCCCGTCGGGCAATTGTCACCGGCGACCGCGGCGACAGTCGCGACCGCGCTGCCGAGAGGCGCGAGCGTTCCGCCCATGCCGCCGACCTTCAGCGTGGCCATGCCGGCCGTGTCGCTGCAGGCAACGACGGTGAACTGCGCGCCCGCCGTGGCCGGATCCTGATCCTTGAGCGTGTTCGTCGAATTGGCCGCCAGCAGGTGCTTGGTGGGATCCGAGAACGGCGCCGCGTCGCCGGTCGGGGACGTGATCAGCACGCCCGCCAGAGTGGTGGCGCAGGAGATGCCCGTGATCGTCTTCACAGTGGCGTTTCCGGCCTGATCCTTCAGGGTCACGGTCAGATCGACCGGGGAGTTGCTGGGGCACGTGATGGCGACGCACGCGTCAGTGCCCACCGCTGCGACCGGCACAAATCCGGTGTCGGGATCGGGTGAGGACGTGCCGATGGCAACCGACAGGTTGTTCGCGGCGGCACCCAAGGTGGCGGGCAGCGCGACGGCGTCCGTCGACGTGGTCTGCGCACAGACCTGGAACGCGCCGTTCACCAGCTGCGTGGGTCCGAAGAAGCTGTTGTCCGCCGGCGAGGAGATCGTCAGGACCGGGGCGGTCGAGTCGACCTTGAATGGCGTGGCGGCCGAATGGCCGACGGCGCCGGACTTGGCCGTGCACGCCGCGGTGATCGTGAAGTTGCCGTCGGGAACCAGCGGCACACCCGCGAAGGTAGCCTTGCCAGTCATCGCGGTGCCCTCGACCATGGTGCTGACGCCTGGCGTGGCGGTATTCACGATGGTCAGCGAGACCGGCTGTCCGTCCTCGACCGCCGTGGTGACCTCGAAGGCCGCCTCGTAGACGCCGCCCGGCGAGCTGACGTTATCGCCGCCGTTCGCCACGGGGACCCCGTTCAACACCGGGTGGCTCGCGGTGATCACGGGCTTGGTGATCGTGCACGCAGGCCCGACGGCACCGCCGCCAGCACCGCCAGCGCCGCCGGCGCCGCCGCCCGCTCCGCCTCCGCCTCCAACCGCACCCGCCCCGCCGGAGCCGACCAGCGCGCTCGGCTTGTTGTCACCGCAGCCTGCGAACAGGGCCACGGTCACGAGAGATACGTAAGTCACACCAACAGTAGCGAGCCTGCGCATAATGACGCCTCCAGTAGGGTCTACGGACCACCTAAACGCACGACGGCGACGATGGTACCTGTTCTGGCCAAACGTTTCTAGTCTTCCGACCGACGGTTTTTCGGATCACGTCGTGCGCTCGGGGTGGTGTTCGGCGCGTGTGGGGGGTTGCACGTCCGGCCACCGGGACGGCGCGAGCGGTTTCGGCAGATGCCGGTGCGGCCTCGAGCGCAAATCGAACGCGAAGCGCGACAAGTGAGCACTGCCCGCCAAGTCTGGGATCGAATCGGCGCCGTGAAAGTCCCCGGACGACTCTCCGCGACGTTGGCTCCCGCGACCGGGCACGTATTCGCTGACGGCCATGCCGGGCGTGCGCTATCCTCTATTCAATGACGACCGCTCTCCCGAGAGAGCGCGCGACGTCCTCCTTCGCGCAGCTGATCGCGGCGCTGGAGGCGAACATCGCGCGGCTTATCCGGGGCAAGCCCGAGGCCATCCGGCACACCGTGATCGCCCTGATCGGCCGCGGTCATCTACTGATTGAAGACGTGCCCGGGGTTGGCAAGACGACGCTGGCGCGGGCGCTGGCCACCTCGATCGGCGGCACCTTCCACCGCATCCAGTTCACGAGCGATCTGCTCCCTTCCGACATCGTCGGGGTATCGGTCCTGGACCAGGCCTCCGGCCAGTTCGCCTTCCACCCGGGCGCCATCTTCGCGAATCTGGTCCTGGCGGACGAGATCAACCGGACCACGCCCCGCACCCAGAGCGCGCTGCTGGAGGCGATGAGCGACGGGCAGGTCTCGATGGACGGTCAGACGTATCCGCTCGATTCGCCGTTCATGGTCATCGCCACGCAGAACCCTGCCGAGCACTACGGCACGTATCCGCTGCCCGAGTCGCAGATGGACCGGTTTCTGTTGCGCATCCGCATCGACTACCCATCGGCCGAGGACGAGCGTCGCATCTTGCTGGAATCGCCCAGCCGCACCGGTGACGCCCTGGCCGAGCTGGAGCCGGTGTTGCGCATCTCGGACGTCCGCGCCCTGCAGGACGCCGCCGAGCGGGTGCACCTGGAGGCCGACCTGGCGGACTACATCGTGGCGGTGGCGCGCGAGACGCGCCGCTCGCCGCACCTGGCGCTGGGCGTGTCGCCCCGTGGCCACCTAGCCTGGCGCAACGCCGCCCGGGCCGTGGCGCTGGTGGATGGACGCGACTACGTCCTGCCCGATGACTTGAAGGCGATCGCCGTGCCGTCGCTGGCCCACCGGGTGGTGGTCTCGGCGCAGGCCGACACGCAGGGCCGCTCGAGCCAGGACGCCGAGAGGATCCTGCTGGACATCCTGGATCGGGTCCCCGCGCCGGCCTGAGGGAGCAGGCGTTGGGACGTCTCGCGAGCTCTGCCCGACGGTGGATCTTCCCGCGCCGCCGGTTCCCGCCGACGCGCGAAGGCTGGTACTTTCTGATCGCGACCCTGCTGGTTGGTCTGGCCGCCATCAACGCGGGGCTGAACCTGCTGTTCCTCGTGTGGGGAATGATGCTGTTCCTGATCCTGGCCAGCGGCGTGCTTTCCGAGATCTGTCTGCGGCGCCTGCAGGTCCGGCGCTCGACGCCCCAGGCCATCTTCGCGGACGCGCCCTACCTGATGGGGATCTCGCTGACGAACGGCAAGCGGCGGCTGCCCTCGTTCTCCGTCGAGGTCGAGGATCTGGTCGAAGGGCGGCCCATCGAGAAGCGCTGCTACTTCTTGAAGTTGCCGGCCGGGCGCACGCAGGAGACCGCGTACCGCCACATCGCCACCCAGCGGGGGCACCTGCGCCTGTCGGGATTTCGCCTGTCCACCCGGTTCCCCTTCGGTCTGATCCACAAGTCGAAGGACGTGAGCGCGCCGAGTGATCTGCTCGTCTACCCTGCCCTGACGGGCGTACCCGACCACTTGCTGCGCGGCTTCGCGTCCCACCACGGGCGCGGCGCGCACAAATGGCGCAGCCGCCGCGGCGAGTTCTTCGGGCTGCGCGAGTTCAGGCAGGGCGATGATCCCCGCGACATCCACTGGCGGACCTCGGCGCGCCGAGGGTCGCCCTTCGTCCGCGAGACCGAGGACGACGAAGGTCAGGAGGTGCGGCTGGTGTTCGACAACCGCTGGACACCGCGCGCCAGCGCCGGCGCCGGCACGACGTCGGCGAGCGGGCGCGATCCCGACTTCGAGGCGGCCGTCTCCATCGCCGCCTCGGTCGCCTTCGAGCTGCTCCACCGGGGCTATCGCGTGGGCCTGGCGGTCGCCGACGAGGAGATCACCCCCGAGGGTGGTCCCGCGCAGTCGACGCGCATCCTGCGTTTCTTGGCGCTGCTCGAGGCCGCGCCACCCGACGCACCGGCGCCCCACGCCGGACGGACCGGCGCCGTGATCCGGATCGCCCCGGGTAAGGGGGCCGAGATGGGGGTGGGCGGCGACGCGTCGGCGCCGCGGAGGATCGCGTGAGATTTCAGCTGACGCACAAGCTGACCACGTACCTGCTTGTCCTGGTCGCCATCGCGACGCTGCATACGGCGAACCTGCTGTCCCCCACGGCGGCGGGGCTAGCGCTGGTGTTCGGCGCGCTGTCCTGGTTCAGCGATCCCACGACCCGCCTTTACGGGTGGCTGTCGAACGCGACGCTGCTGCTGCGCCTGACGGCGGCCGGCTTCTTCGTGCTGTCGGCTTATCAGATCTGGTCGCACCTGCCCGAGCCCGACCTCAGTCCGGTGCTGAACCTGGTGCTGTTCCTGGCCATCTACAAGCTGTTCCAGCGCACCGCCAACCGCGACTACCTGCAGATCTACGTGCTGGCCTTCCTGATGGTGCTGGCCGGCGCCGCCTTCGCACAGAGCGTGGCGTTCGCGGTGGTGTTTGCGGCGTACGTCGTCATCACCACCTGGACGCTGATCCTGCTGCATCTGCGTCGCGAGATGGAAGAGAATTACCTGGTCAAGCACTCGGGCCATGCGCCGAGCCACAAGGTGGGGGTGGCGCGCATCCTGAACTCGCGGCGCGTGGTGGGGGCGCCTTTCCTGGCCATGACGGCCGTGGTGGCGGTCGTGATCTGCATCGGCGCGGCGCTGACGTTCGCGCTGGTGCCGCGGGTGGGGACCGGGTTCGCGCTGGGCGGCGCACGCGCCCGCAAGAACCTGATCGGCTTCGCGGACGAGGTGACGCTGGGAACGTCGGGCTTCCTGTCGGGCGAGGACGATACCGTGGCGCTGCGGGCGGTGTTGCCGCGGCTGTCGCGCCTCGACTCGGACCGCCAGCGCGACGCCGAGATGGATCGCCTCTACTGGCGGGGCACCGTCTACGAGACCTACCAGAAGGGCCGCTGGCTGCGCGCGCATCACGAGGCGCTACGCACCCAGCTGGAGGAGACGGACGGCCCCGTGTGGATCGAGGAGCCCCACACACGCAACCGCGGCGAAGCCCCGCCCCGCCTGTCCCAGCTGGAACGGCAAGAGATCGACATCGTTGGCGTCGCGGCACCGGTCGCGTTTGCCCTGGATCAACCGCTGGCGTTCGAGCTGCCCCCGCCCAAGCTGGGCGCCCTGGCCGAGGTGCGCCTGATCCCGCGCTGGTCCGGCGAGGTGGCCTTTCAGAACACCGGGCTCGATGGCCACGCGGGCGATCCGACGGCCGATCTGCGGGTGTTCTCGGGCGCGCACTACGTGGCCTACTCGCGCGACCCGTTCGCGGGCGGCGACGCCCGCCGCGGGGTTCCGCTGGCGGCGATCCCCGCCTTGCTGATGGAGCCGTACCTGACCGTCCCGGCGGCGCTCGAGCCGCGGCTGACGGAGCTGGCGCGTCAGGTCACGGCGGGGAAACCGACCGCCGCCGGGAAGGTGGTGGCGGTGATGGAGTGGCTCGACAAGACGCACGAGTACAGCACCGATCTCGGTCGCCACTCCGAGACGTCCGATCCGATAGAGAACTTTCTGTTCGATCAGAAGATGGGCCACTGCGAGTACTTCGCGTCCGCGGCGGCGCTGATGCTGCGGGCGGTGGGCGTCCCCACCCGCTACGTGAACGGCTTCCTGGGCGGCGAATGGAATGCCGTCGGGCAGTACGTCACCGTCCGCCAGAATCGCGCGCATGCCTGGGTCGAGGCCTACCTGGGTGAGGCGGGCTGGATGCGAGTCGACGCCACGCCGCCTGTGCGCGCGGGCGGCCGCATGAACCGGGTGAGGCAGCTGCTCGATTCGATCGAGTTCTTCTGGAGCCGCTGGGTGGTGGGCTACGACCTGGGACGGCAGCTGGATCTGGCGCGCAACCTGGAGCGAGGGGTGGGCGCGCGCGGCCACACCAGCCCGCGTCCGGCGTTCGCGTTCAGGCGGCTGCTCCTGCCTGCCGGCATCGCCCTCGCCGCGGCGCTCGGCTGGTGGCTGTGGCGGCGCCGGCGCCCAGCGCAGGCCAATGGGGCCGGCGGCGCGGTCTTTCTTCCTCACGCCGTGGGTCGCCTCTACCGCCGGTCGCTCGAGAAGCTGGCCGAGCACGGTCTGGTCCGCCGCCCGACCGAGACGCCGCGCGAGCTGGCCGCCCGCGTCCGGGCGGCGGGCGTCGAGGGCGGCGAACCCTTCGGCGAACTGACGGAGCTCTATCTGCAGGTCCGCTTCGGCAAACGAGAGATTGACGAGAGTCGGCTGACCGAGCTGTCGCGCCGTCTCAATCGGCTGGGTGCCCCGCCTCCAGCGGAGACGACGCGGGCGGCGTGATCGCCGGGCGTTCCGGCCGCTGCTCGCTCTGCCAAATTGGCGCGGCTTGCCCGGCTCTCTCGTCAGGGGGGCAGCGGTGTTTCCTGGCGTCGAATCATTCAGCGGTGTTAGGAAAGGCATCCCGCTTGCACCGACACACGCGCGCGAACGGTGACCTCAGAATGAATCGACGAGATTTCCAGCGAAGCCGCCGTCCCCTGATTCCAGGCGCGGCACTCATTCTATTCGGCGCTCTGGCGACCCTCGCGGGCGCGACGGGCGTGGCCCGGGGCCAGACGGGCGGTGTCTCGGGCACGCTGCCGGGGGGACCGCTCGGCAACAGCGACTTCTTCATCGGCGTGCAGAAGGCCGAGGGCGTCAACCTCAGCGACGTCGACAAGGCGCGGTTCCTCAACCACGCCAGCTGCCAGTGCAAGCGCGACGTGTGGATCAAGGCCATCCTGGCGAACGCGACTGCCTCCGCCAAGGCCCAGGCGATCGCCGGAACCGACATCGTGACCATGATGATCGGTCAGGGCTGCGATCAAACGCTCTACTATCACGCGTGCCTCACCCTTGCGACGGCGCCGCTGTCCCAGTTTCGCCTGATGGGCATGGTGGTGCACACCACCGTCGACGTCCTGGCCGGTTCTTACGGCACGGGTACGACCATCCTCACTGGCAGCGGAGGCGTCACGGGGGATACCGGGGCAGGCGGTGCCTCCGGCACCGGCGGCAGCACCGGCACCGACCCGAATGCCGTCAGGGACCCCTGCGCCGTTGGTGACGCCTACAGCCAACCGGTCTACATCTTCGTCGAATCGACGCCGACGCTTTACGACGCCGGCACCGCGCGGCTGAACGTCGTCATCGACGGAAACCCTCCGCCCGCCCCGTCTCCAATCACTGTCACGGGCGTCAACAACGCGGTGATCGTCGACTGGACGTCCGTGAATACGGACAACAGCGTGCCGGACATTCAGGGCTACCAGATCTTCTGCTCGCGCGCAGATCAGTATCAGGTGTTCAAGGACGGGACCTTCTCCACGTCGGTGGACAGCTGCCCCGCCACTGACGCCATATTCCCCGCCACCAGCGCCGATGCCGGGACGGCCCCGGTTCCCATGTTTCCCACCGACATGGACCCCATGGCCCTGGTCAACGCCAACACGCACTACCTCTGTTCGGACTTCCTCTCCACCAGCACCTCTTCCCACCGCGTGCAGATCCTGCAAAACGACGTGCCGTACGGCATCGCCGTGGCATCAGTCGACCTGCACGGAAACGCCAGCCTCGCGTTCCCGTCACCGGCGTACACCAAGCCGGTGACGACGCTGGATTTCTATCATCAGTATCGAAACGCCGACCCGCAGGGGCAGGCCACGGGCGGATGTTCTATCGGCGGTCAGCCCCTTGGCGGTCCGACGCTGTCCTCACTGGCGGGCATCGCCATGCTGATCGGCACCCTCCGCAAGCGACGACCTGGAAGGCGCTCGTGAGCGGGAATCGCTTCGCCCTCCTGCTGGGGACGCTGTGCGCCAGCGCCGGCCTGTTCGCGCCAGCGCGCGCGCAGGCGCAGGTCATCGAGACGCAGGGGCAATACAAGCCCACGCCCCAGCACTTCGCCTTCGAGCTGAAATTCGGCCCCTACAAGCCCGATGTCGACTCCGAGTTCCCGGCGCAGTCGGGCCAGCATCCCTATCAGGACTTCTTCGGCACGGGCCGAAAGCTGATGACCACCATGGAGTTCCAGTGGGAGATCATCCGGCACGTGGGCACCGCGGCCCTGGGATTGGGCCTGGGCTACTTCAAGGAGACCGGCAACAACGTGAAGGGCGATGGCAGCGGCATGGTGACGGCGGACACCTCGTCGCTGCGCCTGCTGCCCTTCTCGCTGTCGGCCATCTATCGCTTCGACTTGGCGTACGAGCGGCTGCGGATCCCGCTGGTGCCCTACGGCAAGCTGGGCTTCGACTACGTTTACTGGACGGTGACGAACGGAAACGGCGAGGTCCCCGACGACGCCAGGGGCGGCCGGGGTCAGGGCGGCACGCTCGGCTGGCACGCCACGGTCGGGCTATCGCTGGTGCTGGACGTCTTCGATCAGGGCGCGGCCAACCAGTTCGATCAGGAGATGGGGATCAATCACACCCACCTGTTCTTCGAGTTCACTCATGTGGACGCGAGCGGCCTGGGCGCCTCCAACCGCCTCCACGTGGGAGACAGCACGTGGAACGCGGGCATCATGTTCGAGTTCTAGCGGTCCGCGGAGAAACGACCCGGGGTGGATGACGTCCGGAAGCTGAAGCTGATCGTCGAGTACGACGGCACCGATTTTTCTGGCTGGCAACGGCAGGACGGGCAGCGCACGGTCCAGGGAACCCTGGAGGAAACCGTTCACCAGCTGCTGGGCGAGCGGGTCGAGGTCCGCGGCGCGGGCCGGACGGACGCGGGCGTGCACGCCGCCGGACAGGTGGCCAGCCTGTCCCTGTGTTCGCGCATCCCGGCCACCGGTTTCCTGCGTGGGATGAACTCGCTGTTGCCGGCGGACGTCGCCATCGTCGACAGCGCCGATGTGCCCGAGACCTTCGAGGCGCGGTTCTCGGCGCGCGGGAAGATCTATCGCTACCGCATCTGGAACCACTTCGTCCGCTCGCCGCTGCACGCGCGCACCAGCTGGCACTGCCGGCGGCCGCTGGATCTCGAGCGGATGCGCGAGGCTGCGGCCGTCCTGTGCGGGGAGCACGACTTCCGCGGCTTCCGCGCCTCGGACTGCGACCGCCGCAACACCGTGCGCGTGATCCGGCGCTTCGACCTGGCCAAGCACGGCGCCCTGATCGAGCTGGACGTGGAGGCGACCGCGTTCCTGAAGAACATGGTCCGGATCCTGGTCGGCACGCTGGCCGACGTGGGCCGGGGCAAGCGACAGCTCGCCGACGTGCTGCGCGCGCTGGAGACGGGCGACCGCGCGGCCGGCGGCGTGACCGCCCCGGCGGCAGGGCTGACGCTGGTGCAAGTCATCTACTAGCCAGGCGGGTACCTACGCTGACGGTGTGCCGGGCGCGGCTCAAAGGGTTGACACCGCACCCGCACGCCTACCCCGGCATCTGAGCACTTACAAGGAGGAATCGAGCCGATGCCGCCTCTACCAGTTCGGAAAACCGAGGTCCAGGCGCGATGCTTCAGGATCGCGACCCGCTTCTCGCCCTATCCTCTTGCGCGAGATTACGGGGACGCGCCCAGCAACAGGTCCGTGTCGCCATCGGCAAGCGTCAGGTGCCACTCGCCGAAGGGCGGCAGGCCGGCGCCGTTGTGCATGGCAAGCGGCGAAAGCGCAGCGACGGCCCGGCCGACAATTGGTGTCCGGCGCGAGGCAAATCCGAGGCCCGCCAGGCAATGGGCCACCCAGGATTGCGTGGCCATGCCGACCACAGCGACCGCGCCCGAGACAGCCATCTCCGCCCCGGCCCGCGCGGCTAAGGCTCGAAGCACCACGGCGCGGTCCGCGCCGCCGGCCCAGAAGTCGACCAGGAGTCCCACCCGCGCTACCGGGAAGCGCCGGACACTGGCCGCTGGCAAAACACGATAGAGCGCGTACCCAGCGGGCCTGCCGGCCAGGGAAGCAAGGGCAACGCGGTAACTGCAGGCGGGCGCGAGGGCCAAATGATGACGGACGAATGCGGCATCTCGCGGCGCCATGGCAGGCAGCGGACCCGGAGACGACCGCCACACTTCGTCGATGGCCTGCCAGGGGCCTTCGCTGGTCGTCACGGGACCGCTGGTCACGTTCGTGCCTCCGCTTCGGACTCCGAGGGCTGCGACGGCGCCTGGTTGACCAATGAACACCGGCAGCCGTTCGGTACCAGACCACCCGAGTCTATGGAAGCCCATGGCCGCGCTCTCCGAGATCGAGGTGGCGAACATCACGGGATGCTCGCGGTGTACACGTTCGACGAGCATTCGCCCGAGACCGCGGCCGCGGTCCCGGGGAGAGACATACCAGTCGCAGATGCCGGCCGCGGCGCGTACGGACAACCCATCGACCAGGATTGACGCCGGCCGCGCGGCGCATGTGGCTGCAATCTCCCCGGTGTCTTCATGCACCCCGATCCAGCAAGCTGGCGGGTCGGTCTTCCACCACCACCTCGTAGGGATTGAACCCGGACGGTGGCGCGGGATAACGGCGGCCGCGAAACGTTCGAGCGCCACGCGGTCAGCGCTGGTCGTTCGACGAATCGCGTAGCCAGCCGGCGACATCACGTCGCGTCCTTGGCGAATGAGGCCATCGTCCGAATCTCCAGGAGACCAGCCGCGCGCAGCCGGTCCGCCTCGTCGAGCACGGCACCGAGGATCCCAAACTGCACGTCGGCATCCAGATAGAAGTTCGACGGGTGGAACCACAAATGGAAGACGCGCCCGCAGGTGGCCCGACGAACTGCCCCGAGTAGCCTGGCTCGCGTCACCGCCGGGTGAATGGCCCGGCGGACGGATCTACGGCCGAGCAGGAGAGTCGAAGACGGCAACTCGACGAGACCGGCTCGGTCGGCCAGGGGGACCACGAGCGGCGGGGGCCAGCCGGTGACCTTTTCGGCCAGGTTCGCCAGCGGGCGCAGCCGCGGCG
>Ga0105239_10008132_pt1 | contig 11973 bp, 11 predicted proteins | sample KBSC44metaG_FD_92761 | JGI IMG/M metagenome (GOLD analysis project Ga0105239, IMG submission 92761) | Corn rhizosphere microbial communities from Kellogg Biological Station, Michigan, USA - KBS C4-4 metaG | ecosystem: Host-associated > Plants > Roots > Rhizosphere > Soil | place: Michigan, USA...
AACGCGGCGTACCCACGCGCGCGAACAGCAGGCGCAGGTAGTCGTAAATTTCGGTGATCGTGCCGACCGTCGAACGCGGATTGTGCGAGGTCGATTTTTGCTCGATCGAAATGGCCGGACTCAAGCCTTCGATGTGATCAACATCGGGCTTTTCCATCACGGACAAAAACTGGCGCGCATACGCCGACAACGATTCGACGTAGCGCCGCTGGCCTTCCGCGTAAATCGTGTCAAACGCGAGCGACGATTTGCCGGAGCCCGACAATCCCGTGATCACGATCAGGCTGTCGCGCGGCAGCTCCAAATCGATGTTCTTCAGGTTGTGCGTGCGAGCGCCGCGGATGCGAATGGAATCCATCGTTCCTTTCTTCTGTAGTGCTTTCGTGATGCTGAATTGAGTCGAGGGCATAAAAAAGACAAGTGAGCACTATAGCGCGCCGGCAATTTACCGGCACGCTGCAAGTTGCAAGGATGATGTGAACCGGTCTCTTTAGCTGAGACTGGCGATGTCGATCACGAAACGATAACGAACGTCGTTCTTCACCATGCGCTCGTATGCATCATTTATTTGGTCGATTTTGATCAATTCAATATCGGAGGCGACGTCGTGCTCGGCGCAGAAATCGAGCATTTCCTGCGTTTCCTTGATGCCGCCGATCAGCGATCCGGCCAGACGGCGACGGCCCATGATCAGCGGGCCTGCGGACAGCGGCGTCGGATCGGGCAGGCCGACCAGACACATCGTGCCGCCGCGCTTGAGCAGGCCGAGGTACGCGTTGTAGTCGTGCTGCGCTGAGACGGTGTCGAGGATGAAATCGAACGTGGCGGCGTTCTTGGTGAAGACGTCGGCGTCTTTCGTCGCGATGAAATCATCGGCGCCGAGTTTCAGCGCATCGTCCTTCTTGCCCGGCGAGTGGCTGAGCACGGTGACGTGCGCGCCCATCGCGTGCGCGAGCTTCACGCCCATGTGGCCGAGACCGCCCAGACCCACGATCGCGACCTTGTCGCCTTTCTTGACACCGAAATGGCGCAACGGCGAATAGGTCGTGATGCCGGCGCACAGCAGCGGCGCGGCGCGATCGAGCGGAATGCCATCCGGGATGCGCAGAACATAATCCTCGTTCACCGTGATGCGTGTCGAATAACCGCCGTAGGTCGGCTTCGACTTGTCGAGCTTGACGCCGGCGCGCTCGTAACCGTTGTACGTCACGCTCATTCCATTCGAACAGAACTGTTCTTCGCCGGCGTTGCACGCTTCGCATTCGCGGCACGAATCGACGAAGCAGCCGACGCCGACTGTATCGCCGACTTTCCAGTTCTTCACCGCGCTGCCGACCTTCGACACCTTGCCGACGATCTCGTGCCCCGGCACCATCGGAAAGATGGAATTGCCCCATTCGTCGCGGGCCTGATGGATATCCGAATGGCAAACCCCACAATAGGCGATGTCGATCAGCACGTCGTGCGGTCCGGGTTCGCGGCGCTGGATGGAGAAGGGCGCCAGCTTGGATTTGGCGTTCTGGGCGGCGTAGGCGGGTGTCGAAAGCACGGCGAAGCTCCATTTTCGGGTGGCGAAGCGCCTTGGATGCGCCCGTCTGCCGACGATTCAACCGTCCCAAGCCATGAATCAAATTTGGTTTGACCCGATCGGCGCCGTCCGCTTATAATGCGCGGCTATCTCGTTGATTTTGCTCTCGCGAGATGGATCCAACCAGAATAACTACAGAAGGAAAGACCCAATGTACGCAATCATCCGAACGGGCGGTCGCCAGTTCCGCGTGATGGAGGGCGAGACCCTCCGCGTGGAAAAGCTCGAAGGCGACGTCGGCTCCGCGGTCAAATTCGAAGAAATCCTCATGGTCGGCGAAGGCGACAGCATCAACATCGGTGCTCCGCTGGTTTCCGGCGCGAGCGTGGCCGCGACGATCAAGTCGCACGGCCGCGCCGATAAGATCCGCATCATCAAGTTCCGTCGCCGCAAGCATCACATGAAGCAGATGGGCCATCGCCAGCATTACACCGAGATCGAAATCACCGGCATCTCGGGCGCAGGCGAGAAGAAGTCTTCCAAGAAAGCAGCGGCTGACAAGGAGTAATCGACCATGGCACACAAAAAAGCTGGCGGCAGTACCCGTAACGGCCGCGACTCGAACCCCAAATACCTCGGCATCAAGATCTACGGCGGACAGGCCGTGGAAGCCGGCAACATCATCGTGCGTCAGCGCGGCACGCAGTTCCATCCGGGACAGGGTGTCGGCCTCGGCCGCGACCACACGCTGTTCGCGCTGGTCGACGGCAAGGTGGAATTCGCGGTGAAAGGCGGAACCCGCCGCACCGTGAGCGTCGCCAAGGCGTAAGTTTTAGCGCCATAAGTTCGACAGAGCCCCGCCACGCGCGGGGCTCTTCGTTTTGGCCTACTGCGCCGTGCGGACGATGCGCTTGTTGAAGCTCACGCTGGCGGCCGCGAGTGCGCCGAGCAGGGCGGCGACGGCCGGGAAGTAGATCACGGTGTCCAGCGTGATGCCGAATCCTTCGGTGAAGTAAGCCGATGCATACCAAAGCAAGATGGCGAGGACGACGTAGACCGGCAATCTGAGCGCGAATCCACTGCGCGGAAACTGCCGAGACTGGCCGGTGCCGAACCACGAAACGTAACCCGCCGCGACGACACCGACAGGACCCAGTACAAGGATCAATCCCAGAATCGCCAACGAGCCGCCGACCGCCGATGCGCCGGCAAACGACTGATGCTCCGCGACGTAGATAATCAGCGCCATCGCAACGACAGAAAGTGCAATGAGCGCCACTGTGAACTTCACGAATTGCCGATCCCTGACAGACATAGCCCGCTCCTAGGCCATCGTTACCGATAAACTTAGAAACCGAACGCTGAATAACGCCTTATGAAATTCGTCGACGAAGCCGAAATCACAGTTCACGCCGGAAACGGCGGCAACGGCTGCGTCAGTTTCCGGCGCGAGAAATCCATTCCGTTCGGCGGACCCGACGGCGGCAACGGCGGCGACGGCGGCGACGTGTGGCTCATCGCTGACGAAGGGCTGAACACGCTGGTCGACTTCCGTCACGAGCGTATCTTCCGTGCACAACGCGGTGAAAACGGCATGGGCCGCCAGATGGCGGGCAAGCGCGGCGAGGACTGGACGATCCGCGTGCCGGTCGGCACGGCGGTGATCAACGTCGACACCGAAGAAACCATCGGCGATCTGATCCATCACGGACAGCGCCTGAAAGTCGCCGTCGGCGGACACGGCGGCGCGGGCAACACCGTGTTCAAAAGTTCGACCAATCGCACGCCGCGCAAAGCGGTCCCCGGCACGCCCGGCGAAGTGCGCGAGCTGCGGCTGGAACTGAAAGTGCTGGCCGACGTCGGCCTGCTCGGATTCCCGAATGCGGGGAAATCCACATTTATACGCGCCGTCTCAGCCGCCACACCGCGCGTGGCCGATTATCCATTCACGACGCTGCAGCCGCATCTGGGCGTCGTGCGCATCGGCACCGATCAGAGTTTCGTGATCGCCGACATTCCCGGTCTGATCGAAGGCGCGGCGGAAGGTGCGGGGCTCGGCATCCAGTTCCTCAAGCACGTTTCGCGCACGCGCTTGCTGCTGCATCTGGTCGACATGGCGCCGCTCGATGAAGACATTAGTCCGGTCGAACAAGTCCGCGCGATCGAAGAAGAACTCGAGAAGTTCGATCCGGAATTGCTGCATCGTCCGCGCTGGCTGGTCTTCAACAAGGCCGACCTGCTGCCCGAAGAAGATCGTCAGAAACTGGCGAAAGCGCTGGTGCGCAAGCTGAAATGGAAGGCGCCGTGGTTCGTCGTCTCCGCGCTCGCGCGCGAGGGCACGTGGAACGTGTGCCTGAAGATCCAGGATTTCTTCGACAGCCTCAAGGCCGAGGCCGCCGAATCGCTGCACAGCGAAGATGCCTGATGTTTTATTTCAAATCGCAGCCAACAAAAAAGCCGGTACAAAGACCGGCTTTTTCGTGCAACAGAATCGTTGGCTTCTTACGCGAGCGCCTTGATATGCGCCGACAGACGGCTCTTATGGCGCGACGCCTTGTTCTTGTGGATCAGGCCACGGCTGGCGTAGCGATCCATGATCGGCTCGGCCGTCTGGTACGCAGCCTCGGCGGCTTTCTTGTCTTTCGCTTCGATCGCGAGGACAACTTTCTTGATCGCCGTACGCAGCATCGAGCGCGAGCTGGCATTGCGGGCATTGCGCTTCACCGCCTGACGGGCGCGCTTTTTGGCGGATTTGATGTTGGCCAAGGTAAAACTCCGGAAAAGGGGTCGGCTGAAATAAATCGGGCTGAGGTAAATCAGGCCGAGTTAAATCAGAATGTAGAAAAAAGGCCGGTAATTGTAAGGATTGCGGGCATTTACGTCAACCGGACGCCCGTATGAAACCGCCCAGCCTGCTGCGCTCGATGATGTCGTTCAGCGCGATGACCTTCGTCTCGCGGCTGCTTGGCCTCGTCCGCGAGCAAGTGATCGCCGGCGTGTTCGGCGCCAACTGGATGACCGACGCCTTCCTCGTCGCGTTCCGCATCCCGAATTTCATGCGCCGGCTGTTTGCCGAAGGATCATTCTCGACGGCGTTCGTGCCGGTGCTTACCGAGGTCAAGGAAAAGCGTCCGCACGCTGAATTGAAAAACCTTATCAGCCTCACGGCGGGCACGCTCGGCGCGGTGTTGTTGATCGTCACCGCGATCGGCGTGATCGGCTCGAATCAGCTCACCGCGATCTTCGCGCCCGGCGCGCTGCTCGAGCAGCCGGAAAAATTCCGGCTCACGTCCGATCTGTTGCGCATCACGTTTCCGTTTCTGATGCTGGTATCGCTGACGGCGCTGGCGAGCGGCGTGCTCAACAGTTTCCACCGCTTCGCGCTGCCCGCGCTGACGCCGGTGATCCTGAACCTTTGCATGATCGGCGCGGCGTTCTGGCTCGCACCGAAGATGGCGATTCCGATCACGTCGCTGGCCTGGGCGGTCTTGGTCGCCGGTTTTTTGCAGCTGTTGTTTCAACTGCCGGCGTTACGCAAGCTCGATCTGCTTACGCTGCCGCGCTGGGGTTGGTCGCATCCGGACGTCCGCCGAATCCTGCGCTTGATGATTCCGACACTGTTCGGCTCCTCCGTCGCGCAGGTGAATCTGCTGCTCGATACGCTGATCGCCTCGTTCCTGATCGTCGGTTCGCAAACCTGGCTCGGTTATTCCGATCGCCTTCTCGAATTCCCGCTCGGCATGTTCGGCGTCGCGCTCGGCACGGTGATCCTGCCGAGCCTGTCGCGGCACCACGTCAACACCGATCGCGCCGGATTCTCGCGCGCACTCGATTGGGGTTTGCGTACGACGCTGCTCATCTCGATTCCCGCGATGATCGGTCTCGTCTTCCTCGCCAAGCCCATCGTCGCCACGCTGTTCCTGCACGGCAAATTCACCGCGCACGATGTCGACATGGTCGGCTTGAGCCTCGCCGCGCTGAGTTTCGGCTTGCCTGCGTTTGCGCTGGTTAAGGTGCTCGCGCCCGCGTTCTATGCACGACAGGACACGAAGACGCCGGTCAAAGCCGGCATCGCCGCGATGATCGCGAACATGGTGCTGAATCTATTGTTCGTCGGCGCGCTCTTTGTCGTCTGGGGTGGAAACACGCATGGAAATCTGCTCGACGGCATCGCATCCATTCCAGGACTTCACATGGGCATCGCGCTGGCCAGCGCACTCGCGAGTTATCTGAACCTGTGGCTGCTCTGGAAAAATCTTAGTCGGGCTGGGGTGTACGAAAAACAGCCGGGTTGGATGATCCATACGCTGCGTCTCGCTGCGGCCTGCGCCGCCTTGATCATCGTGCTCGCGATCGGCATATATGTATGGCCCGACTGGTCCCAATGGCCGACCACGACCCGCGTCATGCGTCTCGCCATTCTCATCGCGGCGGCGGGCGCGGCGTATCTCGGCGTCCTGTTCGCAACCGGCTTCCGGCTGCGTGATCTGCGCGCCCACTGACCTCGTTGTGCACTGCGATATACTCGACGCATGAAACGGCTGTTCCGGGACGTCGCCGGGCCCTGCCTTGCGCCGCGCGGCAGTGTCGTCTGTATCGGCGCATTCGATGGCGTGCATCGCGGGCATCGCGCGGTGATCGATCACGTGCGCGAGCGCGCCGACGCATTGAATCTGGACGCGGTCGCCGTCAGTTTTGATCCGATCCCGCGCGTGTTTTTCGCGCGCGACGCGGTGGTGCCGCAGTTGACCTCGGCGGCCGAGAAAATCGGACGTCTGATCGATGCCGGCATCGGTCGTGTGTTGCTGTTGCGATTCAACGCGGCGATGGCGGCGATGTCGGCCGAGGATTTCATCGCGCGCGTGCTGGTTTCGCGCCTGTGCGCGCGCGAAGTGTGGGTCGGCGAGAATTTCCGCTTCGGCCATGCGCGGCGCGGTGATCCGGCTCTGCTGAAGCGAATCGGTGAAACGGAACGCTTTACGGCCAAATCGATCGAGACGGTGATCGCGGACGGAGAATGCATTTCGAGTTCGCGAATTCGGAAACTGCTCGCCGAAAGCGATTTCGCGACGGCGAACGGTTTGCTCGGACGTTCGTTTACGATCGGTGGTCACGTCGTACTCGGCCAGCAACTCGGCCGCAAGCTCGGCTATCCGACCGCGAATCTTCGGTTAGGATCGCGCGTTTCGCCGGTGCAAGGAATTTTCGCGGTGCGCGTGCACGGCGTGAGCGATCGTCCGATGCCATCGGTCGCAAGCCTCGGCATGCGGCCGACGGTCAATGGCAAGGAACCGCTGCTGGAAGCGCACCTGTTCGACTTCAGCGGCGATCTCTACGGTAAAAAGATACAAGTGGAATTTGTGGAAAAATTGCGCGACGAGGAAAAGTTCGACAGCCTCGACGCGATGGTGCAACAGATTCACCGCGACGCGGCGCAGGCCCGGGAAATCCTCGGCTGCGTGGAAACCCCGGTCTTCAACCCCTGAAACTCATGTCCATCGACTATAAAAATACGATCAATCTGCCGCAGACCTCGTTCGCGATGAAAGCCGACCTCGCCAAGCGCGAGCCCGGCATGCTTGCTGAGTGGGAGAAAGCCCATCGCTATCAGCGGATCCAGGAACGCACCGCAAAGCGCGAGCACGCATTCATCCTGCATGACGGTCCGCCGTATGCGAACGGCGCGATTCATCTCGGCCATGCGGTCAACAAGATTCTCAAGGACATCGTCGTCAAGTCGAAGCTGATGATGGGTTTGCGTTCGCCGTACGTACCCGGCTGGGATTGTCACGGTCTGCCGATCGAAGTCGCGGTCGAGAAGAAAGTCGGCAAGGTCGGACAGAAAGTCGACGCCAACGAATTCCGCAAACTGTGCCGCGAATACGCGGCGAAGCAGATCGATCTGCAACGCGAGGACTTCAAACGCCTCGGCGTGCTCGGCGACTGGATGAATCCGTATCGCACGATGGATTTCCAGTTCGAGGCCGACATCGTGCGCGCGCTGGCAAAAGTATACGAGCGCGGACATGTCGTGCGCGGTTTCAAACCTGTGCACTGGTGTTTCGATTGCGGCTCGGCGCTCGCCGAAGCGGAGATCGAATATCACGATAAGAAATCGCCGGCGATCGATGTCGCGTACGACGCACTCGACGGTCAATCGATCGCCTCGAAGTTCGGTGTCGAGTTGAAGGCAGGCGATGTCGTCGCCGTGCCGATCTGGACGACCACACCGTGGACGCTGCCGGCGAGTTTGGCCGTGTCGCTCGGTCCTGAACTCGAATACACGCTGATAAAAGGTCCGCTGCGCGGCGAGCATTCACTGTATCTACTTGTCGCGGCCGATCTCGCGGAACGGATCGCTGCGCGCTACGGCGTATCCCACGCTGCCGCGACGGACAAAACGCTTCCCGGTCGCGAATTCGAAAATCAGCAACTGCAGCATCCGTTCTACGACCGCAAGATTCCGGTCATCATCGGCGATCACGTCTCCGCCGAAGAAGGCACGGGCGCCGTGCACACCGCACCGGGTCACGGCGTCGAGGACTTCGACGTCGGCAAGAAATACGGCTTGGCGGTACTGAATCCTGTCGGCCCGAACGGCGTCTATCTGCCGGAAACCGAAATCTTCGGCAATCAATACATCTGGAAAGCGAGTCCCGTCATCGTCGATTTGCTGCGCGATCGGGGTGTATTGCTCGCCGCCGAAGAAATCACGCATAGCTATCCGCATTGCTGGCGCCATCGCACGCCCGTCATCTTCCGCGCGACGCCGCAGTGGTTCATCAGCATGGAGGAAAAAGGCCTTCGCGAAGGCGCGCTGAAAGCGATCCACGATGACGTCGACTGGTATCCGGCGTGGGGCGAGGAGCGCATCGCGAGCATGATCGAAGGACGTCCGGACTGGTGCATTTCGCGTCAGCGCACGTGGGGCGTGCCGATCACGTTCTTCGTCCACAAATCCACAAGTACACCGCATCCGCGCACGGCGGAGTTGATGGAAGAGGTCGCCAAACGCATCGAAACGGGCGGCACCGATGCGTGGTATTCGCTGGATCCGAAAGAATTGATCGGCGCGGATGCGGAGAACTACGTCAAAGTCACCGACATCCTCGATGTGTGGTTCGATTCCGGCGTCACGCATTTCTGCGTGCTCGACCGCCGTCCGAATCTCGCGCGCAAGGCCGGTGACAAGGTGATGTATCTCGAAGGGTCCGATCAGCATCGCGGCTGGTTCCATTCGTCGCTGCTGACCTCGGTCGCGATGCACGGTCACGCGCCGTACGACGAAGTGCTCACGCACGGTTTCACCGTCGATGCGCAGGGCCGCAAGATGTCGAAGTCGCTCGGTAACGGCATCGAGCCGCAGGACGTGATGAAGAATTACGGCGCGGATATTTTGCGCCTGTGGATCGCGTCGGCCGATTATCGAAACGAGATGGCGCTCTCGGACGAAATCCTTAAGCGCGTCGCCGATGCCTATCGCCGCATCCGCAACACCGCGCGATTCCTGCTCGGCAACCTGCACGGATTCGATCCGTCCAAACATCTCGTTGCGCCGCAGGATTCACTGCTGCTCGACCAATGGGCGATCCAGCAGGCGTACGACACGCAGCAGGCCGTGATGGCCGCGTATTCGAAATACGACTTTCCTGAAATCGTGCAGCGCATCCAGAATTTCTGCACGAACGAACTCGGCTCGTTGTATCTGGACATCACCAAAGATCGTCTATACACGATGCAGGAGAACAGTCACGGCCGCCGCAGCGCACAGAGTGCGATGTACCGCATTCTCGAAGCGCTGGCGCGCTGGCTCGCGCCGATTCTGAGCTTCACCGCGGAAGAAATCTGGAACGCGATTCCGGGCGAGCATTCGGAATCGGTGATGTTCGAAACGTTCTACGGCGGACTCGAACCGGTGCAGGGTTCGCCGGAGCAGCGTGAGGCGTGGTCGGAACTGCTGAAGATTCGCGCCGCGGTTGCCAAGCAGCTCGAAACGATGCGCGCCGCCGGTGAAATCGGTGCATCGCTGGAAGCCGACGTCACGCTCTATGCCGATTTCCTCCCGTTCGCGGCGATCCTGTCGAGCGACGAAAAACAGGCGATGGACGAGTTGCGATTCTTCTTCATCACCTCGGGTCTGAAAGTCGCCGCGCCGTCGGAAAAACCCGACGATGCGATCGAACAGAAAACGGAGCGGCTGTCTTACTGGATTTTGGCGAAACGCAGCGGCGATCAGAAGTGCATTCGCTGCTGGCATCTGCGTCCAGATTACGGCGTCGACAACGAAAACCCGGAAATCTGCGGCCGCTGCGTGACGAACTTGCCGGGCCACCCCGGCGAAACGCGGCGCTTTTTCTGATGAGGCAACGATTGCGCTGGCGCGACAACGCGCTCGTCTGGCTCGCCGTCTCGGCGATCGTCATCGTGATCGATCAGATCACCAAGGCGATCGCCATCGCCAAACTCGAGCCGTACGTTCCGCATGAAGTCATTCCCGGCTTCTTCAACTGGACCCTCGCGTTCAACACCGGCGCGGCCTTCAGTTTCCTCGCCGATCAGCCGGGCTGGCAGCGCTGGCTGTTCACGATACTCGCCATCGGCGTGACTATCGCGCTGACGATCTGGCTGAAAACGACACGCCGCAACGACTGGAAAATCGCGTTGCCGGTGGCGCTGGTGATCGGCGGTGCGCTCGGCAACCTGATCGATCGCATCCACGTCGGTACCGTCACCGATTTTATACAAGTATACTATCGCGACTGGGTGTTCCCATCGTTCAACATCGCCGATTCGTCAATCAGCGTCGGCGCGACGCTACTGGTCTTGTTCGGCCTGTTCGCTTCAGGCAAACGCACGGGCAGCGAGCTAAAATAGACAAATGGACGTCGTACTCGCCAACCCCCGTGGATTCTGCGCCGGCGTCGACCGCGCCATCGAGATCGTCGAGCGCGCGCTCGAATCGTTCGGCGCGCCAATCTATGTGCGCCACGAAGTCGTCCACAACCGGTTCGTGGTCGAGGGATTGCGCAATCGCGGCGCCGTTTTCGTCGACGAACTTGTCGAAGTGCCCGATGGCGCCACCGTCATCTTCAGCGCACACGGCGTCTCGCAGGCGGTCCGCCGGCAGGCCGCGGCACGCCACCTGCGCGTGTTCGATGCGACGTGTCCACTGGTCACCAAAGTGCACATAGAAGTCGCGCGTCACGCGAAGGCGGGCAGAGATGTCGTGCTGATCGGACACGCCGGACATCCGGAAGTCGAAGGCACGCTTGGTCAATGGGATCGCGAAGGCGCCACCGGCGGCATCTATCTCGTCGAAACGCCGGAAGACGTCCGTAATCTGGAACCCAAGCATCCCGACAACATCGCGTATTCCACGCAAACGACGCTGTCAATTGACGACACGAAAGCCGTCATCGATGCGCTGCGCGCAAAATTTCCTGCAATTGTCGGCCCCCGTCACGACGACATCTGCTACGCGACGCAGAATCGCCAGGACGCGGTGCGCAAGCTCGGCCAGCAGTGCGATCTTGTCCTCGTCGTCGGGTCGCCGAACAGCTCAAATTCCAATCGACTGCGCGAACTCGCCGAGAAACAGGGCGTGCCCGCGCACCTCATCGACGGTGCGCAGGACATCGATCGCGCCTGGCTCGACGGCAAGCGCAGCATCGGCGTAACAGCGGGTGCTTCGGCGCCGGAAAGCCTCGTGCGTGGCGTGGTCGACCGACTGCGCGAGTGGGGCGCCGCGGACGTGCGCGAGCTGCAAGGCGATCCCGAAAATATGACCTTTGCGTTGCCCCGAGAATTGCGGGCCGTTGTTCTGGATTGAAGCGTTTTACCTTGCGTGGTCTGCACTTATCCCCTAAAATTCGCGACCCTTCTGCGCCGACGTAGCTCAGTTGGTAGAGCAACTGATTCGTAATCAGTAGGTCGGAGGTTCGACTCCTCTCGTCGGCACCATTTTCTGCTTTTGCGCCTTTCCGCATCCGCCGCCAGAATGCCACTTGTCGGCTAAAAGCCTCGCTAGACCCGCCCCGCGTACACTCCGCGCAAACCTTTTGTTAAAAGGAGCGCCTATGAAAACACGAATTCCGCGCGGCTTTTCGTTGCTCGAGCTGATGATCGTGGTCATCATTGCCGGCATCCTGGCGGCGTTAGCGCTGCCGGAGTTCCGAACATACTTCATCCGCAGCAATCTTTCGTCGACGGCTAACAATTTGTTGGCCGCGATGAACACTGCACGGGTGGAAGCGATCAAGCGCAACTCGTATGTGCGGGTGGATCCGGTCAAATGCGGGTCGACCTCGAGTTGGTCATACGGCGCGTTCGTCTGGGTGCCGGTGGCAAGCAACCCTGCGGATACCGCGCCGACAAGCAGCGACGCACGCGTCGTCAGTGGTTCGCCGACCGGTGACGGCAGCGGGTGTCAAACCGGTGCCTCGTTG
>Ga0105239_10008133_pt1 | contig 11973 bp, 7 predicted proteins | sample KBSC44metaG_FD_92761 | JGI IMG/M metagenome (GOLD analysis project Ga0105239, IMG submission 92761) | Corn rhizosphere microbial communities from Kellogg Biological Station, Michigan, USA - KBS C4-4 metaG | ecosystem: Host-associated > Plants > Roots > Rhizosphere > Soil | place: Michigan, USA...
ATGTACTTGATATTGGATTTAAACACCAGCAGGTTTGGGGCGCCTTCGCGGTTCACTTTCAAGCAGTCCTTGTCATACCACTCGATTACGCCCTTGAGGATCTCGCCATCGCGGAGCACAATCGACATCGGTGTCTTCGACTGCATCTGCTTAAGGTAGTAAAAATTTTCTGCGTTGGTTTGTTCTGGCGGAGAGGTCCGCTTGGGGCCGCCTCGAGGTTGCGGCCGCTGGCTTTTGACTTCGGCCTTGGCTTCGTTGAATGAAGGACGGATTAACTTGCGGTTCGCGGGCTCCATGGGAGCGCTCCTTAGCCACTGTAACGGGGATGATTGCTGCTTAGTTACCTTGATAGCACAGCACCGTCACTCAAGCCAAGGGCTCCAGCCGCGACTGTAGGAACATTCGTGAATCTCAGCGGGCGTAAATCTCAGCGGGGCGATGGCGCCGGGGAAGACGAACGTTTGCCACCGTGGATCCAGCAGGCCGCGGCGGTGAGCGCCAGAAACAAACCCGCCACAGCCACGTTGGGATAGAAGACCGAGCCGCCCAGATGCGGAACTCGCGCAGGATCACCAGCCCACGGCGTTGCGCTGGGCAGAAGAAACGTGATGTAGAAGAAAGGCGTCCAAAACGACAGCGAGATGACCGCGGCAGCCACAATCGCGACTTCCGGCTCTTTCGATTGCCGCCACAGAAGCCAGATCCCCAGGAGCGAGACTCCGGTGAGCAGAAACAGCAATAGTGCGCCGTGGAAGCGCGCATGCGGGTGCCAGAGCGGATTCAGCAGGTGGTTACCGCTCCAGTCCAGTGCGAAACCCAGCACAGATTGCATGAGCAGAATGCCTGTCAGGATCAGCCGTCCAAGTCCCATTCGATTCATAAGCGCCGCTCCCGGGCCGTTCAAATTTGCTTGCCATCGTATAGGACGCTTTATCTCCCGCGTTTGTTCGGATAATTTTGGGCGACTCCGGCAGCGCGATCAGCAATGGCTGCACGGAAGGCTGTAACCTGAGAACCGGAACGGCCACCATAACGGAGAGGACATTTTTCAACAGTGCGCAATTTTCCGATAGCGCCGATCGCCTTCGCTATATTTAGCGCAGCATCTTTGGCCCAAAACGGAGTGGTGAAATCCGAAGGCCAGGCGATTCAGGGCGCCGCCGTCAAAGCGACGCAGGGCGACCGTATCCTCATGACCCTGACGGATGACAGCGGAGCGTTTCATTTTGACCGGATGACGCCGGGGTCGTGGATCGTCGAAGTAGACATGTTCGGCTTCGCGCATGCGCGCAAAGAAGTGCAGATAGGCGCTACCCCGACCAAGGTCGATTTCACGCTGCAACTTCGGGAGCGCATTCGTCCCGGCGCTCGCTTTCAAGAAGCGGCGGTCGAGGCCGAAGGGGCGGCGATGCTCCCCAGTGCCGCGGCGGACGCTCCTCCCGAAATTCCTCAAGCCCCGGCGGATGGATCGAATGAATCGTTCCTGGTGAACGGCAGCCTAAGCCAGGGCCTACAGACCCAGGCGGGCGACCTGCGGGACTTCGGAGGACCGGGCGGCCTAGGCGGACCAGGTGGCTTCGGTGCGCCCGCAGGAGGCAATCCGGGAGGCAATCCGGCCGGCAATCCGGTGGAGGGACCCGGAACGAGTGGCTTGCAGGCGGGCGGGCCGCGCGGCGGCCGGGGAGGTCCTGCCGGCGGTTTCGCTGGTGGTGGCGGAAGTTTCGGCCGCGGCGGTGGCGGCTTTGCGGGCCGCGGAGGACGATTCGGAGGCGGGCCGGAGGCACGTGGCGGGCGCGGTGGGCCTCGGGACCGGAACGGCAATCCGGCTTTCATCGGGAACCGACGGCCCAACAACAACCGGATCACCGGTTCTTTGTTTTATAGAATCGGCAATTCGGCGCTCAATGCGCGACCTTTTTCGGTCAACGGGTTGGTTGAACCCAAAGCGGGGTACGCCCAGAATTATTTCGGGTTCAGCGCTGGCGGACCGCTGTTCATCCCCAAGCTGTTCCACGCCGAGAAGGTGTTCTGGTTTCTTAACTACAACGGTACGCGGCTGCGCAATGGAGTGGATCAGTCCTACACCGTTCCCACCGAGCAGGAACGCACCGGCAACTTCGCCGCGATCCCCGGCGTGCGATTGTATACGCCCCAATCGGGCGCCTGTCCCGCACTTACTGGCAATGCTATTCCAACCAGCTGCATCAGTTCCCTGGCGCAGCAGATGCTGCAATACGTTCCTCTGCCCAATCAGCCGGGCCTGGCCCGGAACTACCGCCTGATTGCTTCGAACCCGAGCAATACGGAAAATCTCAACGCCCGGGTGAATCTCAACCTGACGCAACAGGATACGCTGGCGGTGGGATTTAACTTGCAGGAGCGCAACGCAGAGACATTCGAGCCGTACGGCTGCTGCAACTCGACAGACGGGCAGGGAATCAACACCAACCTCAACTGGAGGCGCAGATTCGGGAACCGCAGCTTCAATGCGCTGCGGCTTGCTTTCAATCGCAACACCAGCACGGGCGTGCCATTTTTCACGGACAATGTTGCCTCCCGGATCGCGATCGCGGGAGCTTCGGACGATCCGCGCAATTTCGGACCGCCCAACTTAAGCTTCGCGAATTTCTCCGGGTTGTCGGACAGCAACTGGTCGAAGACCGCTACCTGGAGCTATGGCGCGACCGATGCATTACAGATTCATCGCGGCGCCCATAACTGGACCTTTGGCGGCGGCTACACGCGCTATCTGAACAACACCATCGGAGACGCGAATGGACGCGGCGCTTTCGGGTTCTCAGGCCTGGCCACGGCGCAATACGTCAACGGGCTCGCGGTGGCGAATACCGGCAACGATTTCGCGGATTTTCTATTGGGCCTGCCGGAAACGAGTTCCATGAGCCACGGCGCAGAGGGCGTATTGAGTTCCTACTTCCGCAGCAATTCCTACAATGCTTTCGTAATGGATGACTGGCGCGTGCGCAGCAATTTCACACTGAACCTAGGGGTACGGTATGAATACTTCACTCCCTGGAGCGAAAAATACGGACACATTGCCAACCTCGATATCGCCCAGGGTTTCACGGCGGTGGCTCCCGTCATTCCCGGCCAAACCGGGCCGTTGAGCGGCGCAGTTTATCCGGCGGCTCTGATCCATCCCGATCGGCACGACTTCGGGCCCCGCATCGGCATTGCCTGGAAGCCGGGTGCGCGTAGCAAGATCGTGGTTCGCGCCGGTTTCGGCATTTACTACACTCCCAATCAGTACAACCGGTTCCAGTCGAATCTCGCGGGGCAAGCGCCGTTTGCGGTTACCAACTACATCACCACCAGCAGCGCGAATGTGTTGACGCTTTCGAACGGGCTGCTAGCAGTGCCCGCCGGAAAGACCATCACCAATACCTTTGGCGTGGCGTTAGATTACAACGATACCTACATTCAATCGTGGAACTTTTCGGTGCAGCGGGATCTGCCTGGAAGACTGCTGGGCGAAGTCCTCTACTCGGGTTCAAAGACCACCAACATGGACCTTCAGCAAGCGCCGAACCAGGCGCCTCTGGGGTCCGCGCTCACCGCCGAACAACGCCTGCCCATCGCAAACGCCGGGAATTTCATTTTCGATCAGCCCGTCGGCAATGCCACCTACGAAGCTTTGCAACTGCGGCTTACGCGTCGCTTCCAGCGCGGTATTTCGGCCAATCTTGTTTACAAGTATTCCAAGGCAATCGATGACGCGGTGCTGGCGCAGAATTTCTACGATCAGAGTGCGGAGAAGGCGCTGTCTTCGTTTGACCATCGCCAGGCGCTGGGGCTGAACTGGGTGCTGGCTTCGCCAGTGGACGCAACCAACGGCTTTCTATCCCATCCGGCGTGGGCCGCGAAGGCGCTCAAGGACTGGACTGTATCGGGCAGCATCACGGCGCAGACCGGCGCTCCCTTGACCGCGTTGGTCACTGGAAACCTGGCTGGTACTGCTTCTATCGCGCCGCTTCGGGCCGACGCCACGGGTGTGTCGGTGAGTTCAGGCTCAGGCTACTTCAATCCGGCGGCGTTCGCCGTACCGCTGGCCGGGCAATTCGGCACGGCGGGCCGCGATACCATTACGGGTCCGGGAACATTCGTCCTCAATCTGTCGCTGGCCCGCAGCATCAATCTGCACTCCGAGCGGCGGCGTCTCGAATTCCGCATCGACGCGTCTAATGCCTTTAATCACGTTAATCCCGCGGGGCTCGTCACCGTGGTCAACTCCAACCAATACGGCTTGATTACCAGCGCCGGCCAAATGCGGCAGGTCACGGCTACGGTGCGATTGAGGTTTTGAGATGAAACGACTCCTGCCGCTGCTCGCGATCACGATCACGCTGCTCGCTCAAACTCCGACCTTCCAGACGCAGACTAACCTGGTGATCGTTAATTTGAGCGTGAAAGATAAGGCCGGGCGGCCGATCACGAATCTCAGGAAGGAAGATATCGAGATTCTTGAAGACGGTACGCGCCAGGAAATTAACATTTTCGAATTTCAGAAGTTGACGGGCGAGTTGCTAGCGCCGGCCTCATTCGGGACCCCTGCGACTGCCACGCTCGAAGAGAAAAACCCGGCTGCATCGGCGGGAAAAGCTGTGGTCTTGCCTACGCCCAACAACCCGATTCGCTTTCAGGACCGCCGGCTGCTGTGTTTGTTTTTCGATATGTCCTCCATGGAGCCACCCGAACAATTGCGGGCGCAGGAGGCCGCGATCAAGTTTCTGCAGTCGCAAATGACCAGCTCGGACCTGGTCGAAATCATGACTTATTCGACCGCGATCAAGGTGGTTCAGGAGTGGACCGATAACCGCCCGCTCCTGATCGAGACCCTGCGCAAACTGAACCTCGGCGAAGGCAGTGACTTGGCCGCTGCCGCGGGCACAACCGCCGATGAGGGCGACGATAGCGGAAGTTTCGCCGCCGACGAGACCGAGTTCAATATCTTCAATACCGACCGTCAGCTTAGCGCGCTGGAGGACGCCGCCAGAAAGTTGAGCATCTTCCCCGAAAAGAAGGCGCTGGTTTATTTCTCCAGCGGCATCAGCAAGACCGGCGTGGAGAATCAGTCCCAGATCAAGGCAACCGTGAATGCCGCGGTGCGCGCCAACGTATCGTTCTATCCAGTGGATGCGCGAGGCTTGGTAGCGTTGCCGCCGGGCGGAGATGCGTCGACGGCATCGCCGCGGGGCACGGGAATGATCACGGGCAGCAAGCAGGCTGGCAACCGCGCGAGTTTTCAAGACACTCAGGAGACGCTGGTCACGCTGGCTTCCGATACTGGAGGAAGGGCCATGCTCGATACCAACGATCTGAGCATGGGCATCCGGCAGGCGCAGGAAGATATCGGCAGCTACTACATCATCGGCTACTACAGCAAGAACGATGCCGCGGACGGGAAATTCCGGCGTATCAAAATCAATGTTCTGGATAAAAACATCTCCGCCAAGCTGGATTACCGCACCGGCTATTACGCGGGGAAGCAATTCAAGAACTTCAACGCTTCGGACAAGGAGCGGCAACTGGAAGAGGCCTTGACGCTGGGCGATCCTGTCAGTGAACTTCCATTAGCGCTGGAGGTGGACTATTTCCGGGTGGCGAAAGAGCGTTACTCGGTTCCGATCTCCGTTAAAATCCCCGGCTCCGCGGTGGGCTTGACCAAGAAGGGCGCCAAGCAGACTGTGGATTTCGATTTTATCGGACAGGTGCGCGACGCCGCCGGAAAGCTGGTGGGCGGCGTGCGCGACAACATCACCGTCAAATTGAATGACACCGACGCCGGAAAGATCGGACGCCGCTACCTGCAGTACGATTCGGTGCTTACGCTCGCGCCCGGAAGCTACGCGCTGCGCTTCCTCGCGCGCGAGAATGTAACCGGCAAAATGGGCACGTTCGAGACCAAGTTCACTGTCCCGGATTTGAGCGCCGGGAAATCCCTGCGCGTGAGTTCAGTGGTCCTCAGTAGTCAGAAAGAGCCGGTCGCGTCGGCGGTGGGCAGCGCCGACAGCAACAAAAGCCTTCTGGCCGCGCATCCGCTGGTCGAGAACGGGCAGAAGATAGTGCCGAGCATCACCCGGGTTTTCCGAGCAGATCAAACCCTGTACGTCTATGGCGAAATCTACGATCCTGCCATGGACCCGGATCGAAAGGCCCCCGACATACAGGCGGACTTTACTTTACTGACCGGCGGCCGCACGGCTTACACATCGCGGCCGTTGCAGCTCAACAAACTGGCTACATCCCGTCCCGGCGTGGCGCAATTCGCGTTCCAGATTCCGCTCTCCAACCTACCCCCGGGCCAATATATTTCCCAGGTCAATGTGATTGACGAAACCGGCCGGAAGTTTGCATTCTTGAGGAACAAAATTGTGCTCCTGGCAGCCGAAGAAAAAATCCCGTCGAGTATTAAGCCGCCCCTGTCTCGCCCATGAGCAGGTTTAGGGCTGATCGGATGCACGGCGGAAACCGCTGCGCCCTAAAAAGGAGAAGACGAACGCCACAGTCTGGAGAGCGACTGCAGCGTTCGTCGTGTCGTAACGGGGAATTAAAAAAAGTATATTGCAAGGAACATTACAAACCTATACCGTGGAGGTGGTATTTTTGGGCGCATAGGGCGAAATAGAACGGCGGCAATACTTAGCGGGCTGCGCGTGCGCGCGGCTGCAGGCTTTGGGTCAGTTGCTCGATCTGAGCTTCTAGTATCTTTTCGCGAGTTCGATCCACTACCAGGCAATGGCTCCCTACAAAGCGCATTTTGTGGTCGTGAATCGCCACCATCAGCACTTCCATAACGGAATGCGCGCCATCGAGACGTCGCCCCTGGGCCTCTAAGGTGATGCGCCCCAGCAGCAGCATTTCCCGGTACGCGGCCTGCATTCTGGCGTGTTCCTGCTGCGCGAATAACTCATGCCAGTCGAGCCCGGTGAGCTGCTTCGGTTCCGCGCCCAAGGCGTTTGCAAAGGAGGCGTTAATGGATCGAATTTTGCCATCGGCCCGTATCCACGCCACACCGCTTTGGATGTGCTCAATCGCCACGGTCGTCGCGTAGACTTTGTCCTTGAGCGGAGTCTGCTGGGCCATGACACGGCGCAGGGCGATCACCAAAAGTACCGTCAGGCCAAGTAGATACACCCAAAGTTCGGGACTTCGGAAAGTCAGCTTGCTCGAACTTGCGATAAGCAACAGCGCTAGGGTCACTAAGGTGTCTATCGGCCTGGAGTCGCGCGGGTATAGGGTACTAGGTGAGAGAAAGTACTAGAACTCTAGTACCCCGCTTTGCAGCCTGGAACGAGCCGCAACCGGCCTAGAGAGCTGGCTCAGCTCCCGATTGATCCGCGGAACTTGGTTGCTGTATTTCCAGAAACACCCGGCAAGGTGCCCGTTTCCAGATGATTGGCCCCAACTCGCCCAGCACGTCGCGGAAATCAAGTGTGAGTGCCAGGGTTCGATTCTCACAAAGCTGGTGTGCGGCCAAGCCGGCCATTCACCATAAACCTTACCTAGGCTCCAAAGGTTGACCAAAAAGAGGACGGAGCTTGATTATCGTCCCGGGATGGGATCGGGGAACGTGCCAGTTCAGAACCATAATCAGGCTCCGTCCCTCTTTTCCCTGTTTTCCAATTGGTCACAGGTTCGCGCGAAAAACCCGTCGGTCATGCCGGCGATGTAGTCGCACACCTGGCGATGCAGGGGTTCGCCCGCGGAGTCTTCCAGATACGCCGCCGGCATCAAGTGGGGCCGTTCCATCAGCAGATCGAACAGCTGCGCGATGCGCTCTACCGAGCGCCGGCGTTCCTGCACCAACTGCTGGGATTCATAAACTTCGGCTCGCAGGAAGCGTTTCAATTGCGCCGCGCCTTCGGCCGTAGCCGGAGTAAAACGTACCACCCGCTGGGGATGTGCCCGCACGGCGTCAACGTCCGGCAGGCCGTGCGCCGCCGCCACGGTTCCTTCCATCAGCCCCGAAACCAGCCAGTCAATCAATCCGCGCACGACTTCGTGCATGCGCACACGCTCCGGCGCGCCCGGGAACTGCATGCCGGCGGCGTCGTCCAGTTCGCGGAACATATCCGACGCGCGGCAAGCCGCCTCCATTGTCACCAGGCCGGCGTAATAGCCGTCGTCCAAATCGGCAGTGTCGTAGGCGATCTCATCGCAGGCATCTATTAACTGCGCCTCCAGCGGAGGGCGAAGCCCCGGCAGGTATTCATTCAGTTCCGGGATCTCACCCAATTCAAAATCGCGCGAATGCTTGGCGATGCCCTCGCGAACTTCGAACGTCAGATTCAGCCCCGGGAAGCGCGCGTAACGGCTCTCAAACGATTCGACGATGCGCAGCGCCTGTAGATTGTGATCGAAGCGCTCGCCGAAGCGGCGCATCAGGCGGTCTAATTCCTCTTCGCCGGAATGTCCAAACGGGGGATGGCCGATGTCGTGCGCCAGGGCCAGAACTTCTGTGAGGTCTTCATCCAAGCCCAGAACGCCGGCCGTGGTGCGGGCGATCTGCGAGACCTCGATGGTATGCGTCAAGCGGTTGCGGAAGTGATCCGAAACGCCTGCCGTGAACACCTGGGTTTTATTTTCGAGGCGGCGGAACGCCCGCGCATGCACCACACGATCGCGGTCGCGCTGGAAAGGATTGCGGTAGGGATGAGGCAATTCAGGGTAACGACGCCCCCGGGAATGCTCCAACGGGAACCGCAAATGGGCGAGCGCGCGGGGCAGGGTCACGCGTTGCCGGTCATCGTCCACGCGCCGCCGGTTGTCACCGGGCCGGTGGAGGACCGGGGGAGGCCGCTTCTGCAATCTTCGAGGAATCCACGATGGCGGTTCGGCTGATCGTTCCGCGAGCCGACGTGCGCAGGGGATCGAGCAGCTTGTGCGCTTCCGTGGGATTGGACGCAGAGAGCATCTCGCCCAACGCCAATTGAGCCTGCTCCTTGGAAACCGTCGCCGAAGGATTCGCGATGGCATCGCGCAGCACCTTTTCGGCCTCCGCCATCTTCCCCTCGGAAATGTATATCTGGGAGAGCGCGATACGTGCCAGGCTGGCGTAGGGCTTGGGCCCGTCCGCGACCACTCGTTTATAACGCATCTCGGCCTCGCCCTGATTGCCCGAATCGACCGCATAGCTCGCCAAATACATGTCGGCGATCGCGCCTTCTTGAGTACCGCTGTATTTCCTGGAAAGCTCGGTAAACGCCTGCACTTTGGCCTTGGTCTTTTCAGCCTCGGTATCGAAGTGGAGATTAGTTGGCTCGATGGTCGAACCCGTGGTGGCGTCGTCTGCACGCAGCGCGCGCGCCAGCGTTTCCTCGCGGGTGGCCGCTTGCGAGCGGTTGTAATACATCACGCCCACTACGATCAGCACCAGCGCGAGGAGCGCCGCGCCGTAGCGCACCACCTCAGTCTTATGCTCCGCGGCCCATCCGAATACATCGAAAACGTCTTCGGCAAATTTATCGGTTTTGAGATCTTTACGGGTTTGGCGATCCACGCGAAAACTCCCCAGAAATACTGCGATTTCCAGTGTAACACGCGGCCGTTCCGGGCGTACCCTGCGACTATTTCTGCGGTTGCACTGAATTGGCCGCGAGCGGGTTGCGGTTAGGCCTTTGCGCCGTCCGCTTCGCCCGCCGGTGCGAACGTCCGCCGGAGAGCCTACTGCTTTTCGTCGAAGGTGATCCCGGATTCCGCGCCGAACTTGCGATAGTTGCGGAATTCGATACGGTTGCGGCTGCAGTGGGAGGAACTTTGCTGGCAGCTCAGCACTTCGGAAACGGTGGGAAGCAGGAAGGGTTGAGGCGCAGCCAGACGGACGAAATCGTAATCCACGGCCTCTTCCACCTTGGCCAGCGGAAACAGCAGCGGCATGTTGCGCGATTCAATTTCGAGACGCAGCACGCGTGAGGTCGCGCGATCGACCCAGATCGTTCCGCGGAACGCAGGGTAGTACAGTTGCGCCGCCATGATCACGCGCCAATGAGAATGCTCTCGGGTTACGTCGAACTTGAAAGTGGTGGCGCTGCGCCCGCTGATGGTATCCTGCCCGCTTTTGCGGAAGGTAGCCGCGGTCGCGGGATCGAACAGATCGTCCAGCAGCGATGCGAACTCGCCCGTCGACCAGTTCCCGCCCACGTCTTGCATTGTGCCCTTTTGGGGCTTGTTCCCGACCTTGATATTGGTGTAGCTCTCATGGCCGTCTTCATAGGCCAGATCCGCGCTGATGGTGTCGATCGCCTGCCATCCGTCCTTAGGCCGGTCGCTTTCATAGCGAGTGGTCAACTGCCGGCAGAAAAAATTCGGCAGCACGCCAACGAAGGCAGCCGCGGCTTCCTTGGCTTTAACGATGAGGGGATCTTCCTGCACCGGAATGAACTCGGGAGCCGCTACGGCTGAAGCGGCACTGCTGGCCGGTCCGGAAACAGACGGCTGTGCCGCGCCAGCGGAAGGAGTTAGCGATGGTGGCTGAGGTTCTGTGTTTCTTGCCGACACGCGTGCTGGTTTGCCGCGGCGAAGCTCCGGCGGACCGGGGTCGTCGGCATCCGGAAGGGGATCGGCGGGCCGGATTGAAGTGGTGGGCCGGTTATCGTCGGGTTCGGCGGCGGTGGGTGATGATGTTGCGGGAACAGGCTGCGGCGACGCGCTGTCGTTCTGGCGCCGCAAAGTAGGACGTTCGTCATCGCCATTGCCGCTGCGTTTATTTTCGGCCGCCCGTCTTACGCTGCCGGCTGCCAGATTCGGCAGATCCCAGGTGCGGGAGGCCTGTTCGCGTTCGCGCGCCGTTCCCGGAGCTGTGAACGTCACCCCGGTCGCGGTGAAATAGCCCATGTCGTCCGATGTGGAATCCACGCTAAGATGATCCGCTGTGGCGAAGCTGGTCAATTCGGACGGCTTGCCTTCTTTTTGAATCGTCATCTTATCGCCGGATTTATACGTTATGATCCGGTGATCGTCGGCTTCCAGGACAAATTGATTGCCCGCCACGGCGCGCAGAATCCCGGTAGTGGTGATGATGACGGGAGCATCCTTACGGCCTTTCGAATCGGAAGCCGTCGAGTCGCTGGTTCTGCCGCGCCCGCGTCCGCCGCCGATCGGGCCGCCTCCGCCTACCGGGCCCCCCGGATAGCCGCCACCGGGATAACCCCCACCTGGATAACCAATCTGCGCGGAGAGGCTCGCGGCAAGAGTGCCGAGAAGAACCAAGCGGACGGCAAGCATGCCCTGTGTGACGCGGATCATGCACTCCTAGTGTACATCCGAGTTGCGTCCTGCAGCCGCCTCTGCCGTCGCGTACCATAAAAGATTCCCATGGCTCAAAAAGTGTCTCAAAAGGCGGCTCGGATTGCGTCTCAAAAAGCAGCGCCCTCCGCCAAGCGGATTCTCTCCAAACCCAAGATCAGCTACAAGGACGCCGGCGTGAGCATCGAGGAAGCCGATCGCGCGGTTTCGTCCATCCGTACGCTGGCGCGCAAGACTTTCACCAGCTCTGTGCTTACGGACATCGGCAGCTTCGGCGGCGGATTTCTGCTGAAGGGCTATCGCGAGCCGGTGCTGGTGTCCTCTGCCGACGGGGTGGGCACCAAGCTCAAACTGGCGTTCCTCACCGGACGCCATTCGACCATCGGCGAAGATCTGGTCAATCACTGCGTCAACGACATCGCAGTACAGGGCGCGGCGCCGCTGTTTTTTATGGACTATTTCGCGGTGGGCAAACTCGATTCGGGCGTGGCGGCGGCAGTGATCTCGGGCATCGCGCGCGGCTGCAAGGCCAACGGCTGCGCCCTGATTGGCGGCGAGACGGCCGAGATGCCGGGCTTTTACGCGCCCGGCGAGTACGATCTCGGGGGCTTCATCGGGGGCGCCGTCGAGCGCAAGCGCTTACTGACCGGAGCGGAGATCCGCACCGGTGACGTGCTGATCGGGCTTCCCTCAAGCGGACTTCACACCAAC
>Ga0105239_10008134_pt1 | contig 11972 bp, 9 predicted proteins | sample KBSC44metaG_FD_92761 | JGI IMG/M metagenome (GOLD analysis project Ga0105239, IMG submission 92761) | Corn rhizosphere microbial communities from Kellogg Biological Station, Michigan, USA - KBS C4-4 metaG | ecosystem: Host-associated > Plants > Roots > Rhizosphere > Soil | place: Michigan, USA...
CAGTGCAAGGTCAAATGACCTAAAATAAAAAAGCAGTTACAAATGAATGCAACTGCTTGATTTTCAATGTGCCCGGAACAGGAATCGAACCTGCACTACCTTGCGATAACCAGATTTTGAGTCACGCTCCTATACTATCCAGATGATTGAAAAACAACACTTTTCGAATAGTCCATTTACAAAATGTTTGTTTTTGATGGCTAAGGTAGCACTGATTCAGTGCAAGTTTTAGTGCAGGATTAAACGATTCTATTTATTATACAAGCATTATATGCATTTTAATAAATTAGGCATAATCATTTACACGCCAAAAGTATTTTAGAAACACAAAATAATCCCCCAGATCTGCCAGGGGATTATTTACTGACAGCCAAATACTAATAATTTTTGAGTGAAAGCCAGCAGCTATTTTACACATCATTACTAAAATCGAAGAGATCAATGTCAACTAAAGTTCCCTGAGCTCTTTGTCTGCTTTCGCTAAAGCGACGAAACAAAATCAGTAAAGAAACATTACAACTGAACGCTTCAATTCATTATTCCTTTATTATCTTTTTCACTACATGCTGGTTGCCGAATGTCAGCTCCACAAAGTAAAAACCAGGAGCTAAAGAACTAATGTCAACAGAGTGCTCTTTAAAATCTCCACTATTGCACATCACGCTTTCGGCATGCACTACTCCTCCATTTACATCTTTTATGCCTATTTTAAGCAGTTGTGATGATTGGCTTGCGTAGGATATGGTAATGTTATTATGCGCAGGGTTAGGATATACATCTACCATATCATTTGCAGCCGCCATGTCATTTGCTATTACCTGCATCATTCTGCCCCCCGGCTGGCAGTTTACCAGCATTACTGTCTTTGTAACGCTACAGCCATTTTTTGTATACGTAATGGTCACGGTGCCGGGAGGCGTGCTCGGTGGTGTGCCTCCTACGTACCCTGTAGTCGGATTGATTGCTACTACCGCAGGGTTGCTACTGCTCCAGGTTCCTCCAGCGGTGCTGTTGGTAAAAGTATAAAAAACATCGCCTATACACATGGATGAAGGGCCCCCAATAGGATCGAGTGAGCAGACATTACTACACGAACTGTTGGGCAGCATTTCAAAGAATGTACCATTTACGGTAGCCAGAAATGCATTTCCTGTAGTAGCGCTCCTGCCTATTTCAATATATTTGGCCCACAATAGTTCATTTAAGCCCGGGTTATTTGTAAAAGGTGCGTTGCTTGTATATGGCCCATCTATAAGAATATCTGCATCCACGAAAAGACCTCCCGATGAAAAGGGGGCGTGACTTGTAGGGTCAACTGATGAATTGGCAGTGACTCGGTAACTATTTTGCGAGCACTGGTTGCATAGCGCCACATCTACGGAAGAAATGTCTAATCCAAGGCCGTATGGTTCTTGATCGTCTGGATCCCCACCGTATGTATATGCTTCCGGGGTTCCCTGGTTAACATAAATGTATAGCTGATTTTGATTGGTGGGCAAAGGAGACGAGGCACAAAAATAATAAGGTGATGCTGATATAATTGAATTGGTAGCCGGCTGCCACGGTGGAAATATTACAGATGTAGCAACCGGCGCTTCCACATAATAAGACGGGCCGGCGGGAGCTTCAGAAAGTCCGGAAGTTGCAACGACATTAACGCTTGCATTGCTGGCAGTAAGGCATTGATTTGACCCGGAGATTACATTTAACGTAACCTGGTAAAGACCATGTGCGAGAAAGGGGTAGTTAGCAGCAATTCCCTGGCTGCCAGTGCTACCGCAATGATTCCCTGTTCCTGCAGGGCCAATGGTTTTCAGGAATACAAAATTAGTAGGGGGAGAAGAAGAATTAATTTGCGGAGTACCATTTATTCTATACCAGTTGGGCAGATAGCTATTACGTAAAGTTGATCCCGTATTAACGTAAAAAGGGCTCCAACCAGTACCAATAACATCTGTGCAATTCCAGGTGTACGGGTCACCGTTGCCATTCCACTGACTAAAATCATTATCCAATAAAGGGATAACGGACGTACAACTACCGCATTGCCCAAAAGTATTTGCCCGCGCAAACGCCAGAAGGCATAGTAGGAGAGTTATTTTTTTCATAAAAAGAAATTTTTAGAGTGAAGAAAATTAGTGTAGTTACATTTAATTCGCCCTTTTCTTCAGCGCATCAATTTCTTTTTGTTGTGTTTCTATTTGCTTTTGTTGCTGTATTGCATATAGGGTTAGTTCTTCTATTTTTTGCAATAATTTAGCATCCATGCCGGCCACATCTATGCCATCTTCAGCCACTTGTTTTGCAGATGGTATCTCCGGCAAATGCTTATTGGCATTAACATAGTCCTCAACTTTAGCTAATGGCATAAGCGTGTAGTCTTTGGCAAAAACAAAGTCCGACCAATTTGCAGGATCGCTATGCATCGCCACTTTTAGTTTATCTGTTAAGATGCCGTGTGATACATAAAGCCTATAATCTCCTGGAGTCATCCCCGTACTATTTTCCACCCATGAGTCAAGCTCACTTCCTATTGTAACTTTCCCGTCATTCCATATATGCATTAAACTCACGTATGACGAGCCGGTTTGATACCAAACGCTAATCCCTGTTGGAGCCGTCGGTGATGTCAGCGGACCTTGACTAATAAAACCCATAGAGCCTGGACTGTGAGAACTATTAGCTCCATATAATTCTACTCTTGCTCCTGTTCCTGAGTTTAGGGTAAGACCATTTATATCACTATTGGCATTTATATTACGAAAAGCGCCATCACCTGATATATTCATATCAATAAGCCCACCCTGTATTGCAACTTTGTAGGGAGTAGTTGTAGTAGAGCCCGTAGTGGTCCACTGAGCATGTACACTTGTTGCCAGCAATATTGTAGCACCTAAAATTAGTTTTGCCTTTTTCATAAGTTTTGGTTTTTTATAAAAGTATGAGGCTGTCTATAGGCATGGCAAAAAACTTCCGCATCGGGAGATATTCTTTCTTAACGGGAAGATTGTTGCTAAAAAATCAAAAAAAATGACAAAGCTCATCTTTCATTTGCGAACATGGCAAGAAGCGGGACTGCCTTTGTTATTGACTGTTTGTCAATCAAAAAATTAGATAAATCAGGTTTTATTTCGACTAACAGAGTATAAACTGTATGCGATATCATTATAAGGCAATATTCCTTTGGTATATGTGATAAATGGAAGTCATTTATGATTTTTGAGCATGAATAAATTGTGAGTCAATGAAAATATTTAATTAATTATGTAGAGAATATCTTTTTACGTGGACACGAACACAACGATAAAAGCGGTCATAATTGATGATGAAGAAGGGGGTATCATCAATCTCAAATATTACTTGTCGAACTATTGTCCCGACATGGAAGTCATTGCTACCGGAAAGACTATTGAACAGGCCAAAGAAATTCTCTATGGACAAAAATTTGACGTAGCTTTTTTGGATATAGAACTCTTTGACGAAAACATTTTCAATGCAATTGATCATTTAAAAGAAGACTTGTTCAATATAGTGTTTGTAACAGCCCATGAGCAGTATGCGGTAAAAGCAATAAAATTTCATGCGTTTGATTATATCTTAAAGCCACTTTCCAAACATGAGATATTGGACTGCTACGCAAAGCTTAAAAAGTATGTGGCAAAAAAAATACCTGATATTCATCACGATAATACTCTTCTCAAGGAAAACATTACGCAAAGAAAAATAATTCTAAAAGAAGGCGATAAAGTTTTTGTTATAAGGGTTGAAGATGTTTACTATATGCGCGCAAAAGGTCCGTATACTTTAGTAACTTTTAATGCTGATAATTGCCAAAAGCAAGTAACAATAAGCAAACCCCTTAATCAGGTGGAAAAAGAAAATGTCAACAATAAAACACTGTATCGCGCGCATAAATCATACTTGGTAAATATCGAGAAAATAAAAAGCATTATAAAGCATAATGGATTGTCGATACAAATGCTAAATGATGAAATTATTCCTATTGCCAAAAGAAGGGTATCTGACTTTTTATCTTTTCTAAATGATACAGATTGAAAACAATATCTAAATTCTTATTGCTTTCTGTTCTTCTTTCCATAGTGTATCATGGAAAAGTATCTGCATTTTACTGGAAACAATATAATACATCAAATTTATTAGCCAGCAATAATGTCTATTTTGTTTACAAAGACAGTAAAGGATATTTATGGTTTCTTACGGACAAGGGCGTCTCAAAGTTTGATGGAGAAAAATTCAAAAATTTTTCGTTACCAGATGGATTGGGAGACAACGAAATATTTAAAGCATTTGAAGATAAACAAGGTAGATTGTGGCTCTTTACCCGTGATGGTAGCCCTTGTTATCTTCTCAATGATCATGTCTATAATGCGGGTAACAGCCCATTATTAAAGCAGCTCCCACTTCTGCCATATATAAATGAGATATATCAGGATAATGATTTATCACTTTATATCGGTTACAAAAGCGGGGATGTTTTAAAAATACAGGGAGAGAAGGTGAAATGGATATGCCACAGGGCTCAGAATGGCCATGATATCTATTCAATATATAAAACAAACGATACTATACATATTGTTTTCTCTGACAAGATCGTCAATTTAAAAAATGACGTGATTGTTAAAGTATCCAATTTGCAGGAAAATGTATCATTCTTTCAGGATAGTAATCTGTTAATTGGAGACAAGGAAGGCATAAAGATATACAGAAACGATTCTCTTTTTTGGAAGACAGATGATCCGTTATTAAACATAAACACTACTCTTCGCTTATATTTAGACCTGGAAGGGAATTTGTTCTGCTGCACCAATAGTGGCCTTGTCATTATCAATATCAGGTCGGGGGCAAGATGGGAACTATTCCCAAACATACATATCACATGTGTAGCCAAAGATATTAGCGGGAACTACTGGGTCACAACTTTACACAGTGGTATCTATTTCATCAACGGCAATTTAAATGAAATAAAATTAATTGGCAATTTAGAAACGTATGATATCATCCATACAAAAAATGGCCAAATGTTCTTCAAGAAAAAAAATAGTGTTTATTCCCTCACCGAATTAAAAAATGAATATAAAATTGATAAGATCAACGCTCCTTTTAAAAGCTTTTATGAACCTTTATACCTAAGTGATGACTTCTTTTTTTATTCAAACCCCAAGGCTGACGGACTAACATATTATTTTGACAGAAAAAAGAATAAGGTCAATATATTTCCAGGTTATGTAAAATACATCTGGCCTTATGGAAAGAATGATTTCTTTTTGGTAGGTTTTTTCTCTTTATACGATTGTGAGATAATCAAAGGTACAATCAAAATAAAGAATGTAATTCACTCAACCGATGGCAGACTATCTATGCCTTTGGTAAATGCTTTAAATAACTTTTACTGTATAAAAAAAAATGCGCTTTATGAATATAATACGGTAAGCTCCCGGTTCAAAAAGATAGACTCTTTCTCATCTGATATTTCCATTGTAAATATTAGTTGTGCCCAGGAAAATTTAATCCTAAAAACGAATAATGATAAGACTATAATTTACAGGCAAAGTGAGAGGTCTCTAAAAAAATATATTAGCCAATCTGATGTCTTTATATTCGACTTATATAAGCTTAACAACGGGAGTGATCTATTATCAACAAATAAAGGGTATTTTATTTCGGACAGCAGTTTTACAGATGCACATTTTACAGACCATTTCAGGAAACCGGTTTTCCCCTTCAAGCAAAATGATCTCTTATTCCTTTATCCTTATAACGACAAAGTAATTTGCAATGTAAATGGGAGCCTCTATGTGTTTGATCAAAAGTTATTAAATACGATACGTGATACACCAAGGATATTCATAAAAAAAATAGTTGCTAAGGGCAGAGAATATACAAACAATGATATAACGCTCAGCAATGTAACCGACTGCAACTTAAATATCGAGCTATCTTCCTTATACTTTAATAATGAAAGAAATGACTTTGAATATAGGATCGTTAGCAATGCTCTGACTGGTCAATGGTATGTACAACAATCAGGCAACCTGAATATTTTATTGAATCAATGTGGCACTTATAAGATAGACATAAGGGCTATAACAGAAGGGGGTGCTATCTCACCGACACAATCAATAAAAATAGTACTTCTTCCCCCCTTTTATTATACACATGCATTTTACGCGTGTGTCATTATCCTTTTAATATTGGCCTTTGTTTATTTCTCTTATCGCAATGCTAAGAAAAGAAAAAAAATATTCGAAAATGAACTGACCTATTTACAGCTTGAGAATAAAGCAATTAATTCATTGATGAACCCGCATTTTATTTTTAATGCCATAAATAATATACAAGGCCTTGTAAATACAGGCCATAAAGGAAATGCCAGTAATTACCTTGCTGTATTAAGCAAACTTATAAGACAGAATATCGAAAACCTTCAGTTCAATTTTATTTCCGTTGAAAAAGAACTTGAACTGCTCAGGAATTATATTCATTTACAAAACCTTCGGTTCGACAATAAGATCAATCTGAATATCCAAAATAATCTTGGATCTACGGAAAACATTAAAATACCTCCTTTGCTTATTCACACATTCGTTGAGAACTCCATCGTTCACGGCTTTAAACGAGAGGTGGATAATTACAACATAAATGTTGATCTTGATCTTTCTTCAGATGATTACCTGATAATTAAAATAACGGATAACGGGATCGGTATAAATAATAATAACCGCTCTTTTTCTATTTTGAGAAATCAAACATCATTAGGGATAAGTTTCACACAAAAGAGATTAAAACGATTATCTCTTTTTTATAAAGTCGATCATTCACTGACAGTAAAGGACCTTAGAGATAGAGGAAAGAACGGGACAGAAATAGTAATAATAATTTACGCAAAATTCAAGGAGTTAAATTAAGTTGGGACGTGTTGACTAATTTGCCAGCACTAAATAAGCATAGAGGAATATTAAGCTGCTCAAAAGAAAGCACAAAGCTAAAGACCATTGGAGTTGTGCAAATAATGAGCACCAGACTTCGCGGTTCCATCCGAATCTGATACACTTGCGATATAATAATCGCAATGACAAAAACAAAGAATTCTATCGCCGGCAGTGCGTATCCTTTTTTGGATGCACGTACTCCTATGGCAAATAGCGACCTCCTACCAGTAAAGCTATCGGTCAATCTTAAAGGTGCTCAATTTCGCATTGGTCTAAAACTCTACTCCTCTCCTACCCTATTCGAAAAAGCAATGTCTTCTAAGGGAACCATCCCTAAAGAAGCGAAAGCATTAAAGGACAAAATCGACGAATATCACAATAAGGCGAAGGAGATACTAAAACAATTCCCAAAAGCAAATCAGAAGATGTTCACGAATCTGTTCAAGTCTGAAACAGCATTAAAGATCAGCGGAAAGACAGATCTCGGCGTCCTTTTTCAAAGTAAAATAGATGAGCTAACCGATGAGGATAGAGCGGGCAGTAAGAGTTTTTATGAACAAGCACTAATCACGTTCAAGAAATTCAAATCGACTTTTTATCTCGAAGATATAACTGTCGAATGGCTCAAAGCATTCCGTGCGTGGTATATAAATCAAGGCAATTCTAAAGCTACAGCACAAATACATTTCAGATGTTTGCGTCACATCTATAACCGGGCTATAAAAGACGGATATATTTCACAAGGCCTCTACCCTTTCAAAGAATTCACTATTGGGTCTTCTTCAAAGTCAAAAGACGTTCTCTATCCCGAACAGGTTAAACTCTTATTAGATTACAAACCACAAACAAATGGTCAGGCGCGGTCAAAGGACTACTTTCTATTTCTATACCTCTGCAATGGCATGAACATTAAAGATGCCCTTAGCCTGAAAGGTTCCGACATAAAAGGAGACATGATAACTTTCGTTCGGGGAAAAACATCAGAGACCACTTCAGAAACCAAAGAAATCAATGTATACCTACACCCGGAGATAAAGCGCATTATCAAAGCGTGGGGTGAGTTGAAGACCAAGGATTATATATTCCCGTGCTTTAGAGGCACCAAATCTGACATCGAACGAAAAAAGGCTAAAGATATACTTGCAAGGAATCTAAACAGAGATTTGAGGCCGATAGGTGTTGCAATTGGATTACCAGTGAACCTCACTTTAAACCTTGCGCGGCACAGTTTCGCCACCAGGTTAAAAATCGATGGTACACCAACTTCGTTCATCAGTGACTCGCTTGGCCACAGCAGTAGTGCTGTAACTGCCCACTATATGAAGACTTTGCCAGACGCACAGTACAAGAAGATTTCGGAGTCGTTGCTAAAATTTTAAGTAGAACTTCTGAAGGGTATATCGGTAGCTGATTATGAGAAGGCTGCGCAGTCTAAATTCTTCACAAAAGTATAAAGTTTTCTTTGCTTGTCTGTCAAGACATGGAGCTTATCGTTACTGTAAAATATTCTCCCTGTATCTACTGCAATGGTCTTGATTCTTAGCGCGTTGGCAGCAACAGCATTGCGAGTTTCAGTGCAATATTAAATTACACCTATTCAAACACGGCACTTATATTGTCTGCTTCATGTAGAAATATTTTAAATAGTCTTTCAACGAAACTGGCTTCCTGCCAATCAAATTTTCCAAATCGCTACTTATGACATCAAGGTCATCTTGTGCCTGTGCTAAAGCAAAGCCAACCGTTATGTCTACTACCCTTTCAGGGACTCTTGCTTTCATCAATGTTTCAGTGAATTCCTGTGTTGTTGGTGAAACATAGTTGATTGTTCTACCAGTGATTTCGGTAAGATACTTTGCAATGTCGGCATAACCATACGCTATTGTGTTGGTGATGTCAAAGACCTTATTTTCGTGTGTTGCTGAAATCAAGACTGTGGCTGCAGCTTCTGCCATTTCTGAGCGTAGTGCAGCACTTATTTTACCGCTACCCGCAGGCAAATATATTGTTCCCGTTTGCAAGACATCTTTTCCGATGAAGTCAGGAATAAAATCCATGTAGAGATTATTTTTAAGAATCGTATGACTCATCGTGCTTTCTGTCAATAACTTTTCGGTTAGAAGGTGTGCCTCCGCAATCATCCATAGAGGCGATGTTATCGTTTCGTTTTTACGTTCAAAACTTGCATACACAAAATGCCTTACGCCTGCTTCGATAGCGGCTTTCACAACATTTTCATTTTGAATGGAACGGGTTTTTAAATCACGACCTGGAACGAACAACAACTTGTCGATACCCTTAAAAGCATGGGTCAAAGATGTATAGTGGTCATAATCGCCGGAAATCAAATTAATGTTCTTGCCGGCCAGTTTACCCGCTTTTTCAACGTTTCTTACCAAGGCAGAAATTTGATTTGAAGGCACTCCCTTTCTTGAAAGAAAATCAATCACCATATCCCCAAATTTTCCTGTTGCTCCAGTAATCAAAATCATAATTCGTGTCTTTAAAAGTTAATAAATTAATTTAGTGTCACAAAGGAAATAACTATAGTTTTAAAAAGTAATTTGTTACCTTATGGTAACTTAAAAAAAAGTGGTATCCATCTGGTAACTATGGCTAAGGATAAAAGAGATGTAGGAAGTCCCGTAATCGCAACGCTCCAGCTAATTGGTGGTAGATGGAAAGGCATTATTTTATATCACCTTACTTTTGGAACAAGACGTTTTGGAGAAATAGCCGTGCGCATTCCGAACATTTCAAGAAAGGTACTCACACAGCAACTTAAAGAATTAGAAAAAGATGGGTTGATAGTGAGAACACAATACAAAGAAATTCCCCCGAAAGTGGAGTATCAACTTAGCGACTTAGGCAAAAGCCTTTCACCTGTATTTGACGAAATGGCCGATTGGGGCAGGAAAAACCTTTTACCTATTCATAGCGCGTAGACTGCAACAATATTGCGAGTTTCCAGTGCGACTACACAGCAAGTATTGCTACACCCTCACGCGCAGTAATTGCTATAGTTCTAACGAACTGATTCCTTAATTCATCGTAGTAAGATATAGTGATACTGCTGTTATCGAGGTCTGGAGGGAACGTTTCATCGATTAAAGTCGACGCCACACTTCCTGTAGATTCATTTAATTTTCGATATTTCAGATTCAATTCCATCGACTGTAGCGGACCAAGAGAGTTAATTCTCGCTGGCGGGTTTGTGAGGACAAGCTCGCGATGACTTATTGCTAAAGATATGTTGTAAGCTCGAGTTTGTGAATTATTGACAATCAAAAGGGAATACTGCCATTCAAGTCGGTTGATATAAATTACGTCCATGAAGAAAATAGGTTCATGCGGATTCTTTTCACTTGCGCCTAAGTTCCATTTAGAGGACGATGTCCAAGTAAGCTCGGCCTCAACAACCGGTTGAGGCAGTCTTTGTAACCCTCCCGCGTTTGCAGCTGCTGGTTGGGCTTCAAATTCTCTACGAACTTGTAACTCTGTCGCTGTTTTCCATTCGCGCAACAAATTCACCGTGTATTCTGCCGGCTCCCTATCGATAAGTATGGAACAATTTGCACATAACCATATACCGTTATCGACGCTAACCCGGTCGTCAGTAGAGAGCGTTCCATCAAATCGTGGACCACCAGCTGCTGCTGCAGTGATGTGTGCTGCGATACCAATAATGGTTGCCTTTTGGCCATCACCAATATTTGGGCCTATTGTCAACCTACCGCAATTTGGGTTAGAGCATCTATAAGCTACTCGTTTGGCCAGTGTTTCCACTGTTTTAGCTGAAAAATCATCTCTTGTTTTGCCCATTCTTTGATACGATTATGCGATGAATACATTGCAACATAACACAATTTACAGAGTTTATTGTTAACATGTAATAACCTATAATCGTGGGCTATCATCTATTTCCTCTGGATCAATCCAAGTAATTCCCATGTACTTACAGGCCGCTCTCAAGAGTTCTTTATTTACAGGTTTTTCATCTCTAATGGTTGGTCTGCCCATCATCACTATTTTTTTCTCCATGACCAATATTTGCAACGTGATATGAAAACGTTCCATGAATTCTATATTTTTAGCGTAGAAGAACAACATATCACTTAAGCCAATCTTATCTTTCCTGTTTATGGCTTGAAAATCTTCCAGAACACCTCTGTTTTTCTTTAAAAATTGACCATCTCGTACGAACACAATATATCCTCTATCTCCAAGTGATATGCAAATTGAACTTGAGTTGGTTATGTGAACGAATGTATACTCCTGCGGCTCTGTAAAAGTAAATTTAAAAACAGAACCAAAAGGATCTGGATCACATGTAAAGTCACCTGAAACGCAGTGTAGAAAATGTCGCGACTGCTCCAAGGGATCATAGGGACTAAGAACATCTCCGATTTTATAACCAGGGTTTTTCCTGTCCCAATCAAAAAACTTATCTTTTAATGATAAGCCAAAGTGCAGCTTGTTTGCCCAGCGCCATATATCAGCTTCCGTTTCTGTTCCAGCAGCTATTCTGGTTTCTAACCCCGAATAAACTTCATTGTTACATTTTTTACAACATGGAATCAGTAGTTGCCGATAAGCAATTGTGGTTTTATTGGGTATCACTAATTTCTCATCCCACAAGTTGAATTTGTGCTGTAGCCATTTAGGAAATAAATGTTCTACAGTATCAGCGGGCCTACCGCATATAAAACAAGTTTCTTTTGTAATCTCAAAATTTTCCAACCCGGTGACAAAATACATAGTAGTCTTTAGTTTTGATATAGGATCTACAAATGTATAAATCATTCGTAAGCCAGGGCACTTGATCAATGATCAGGGGCTCTGTGCAGCAATCATGAAGAGCGAAATGCAAGGCCGGCAAGGCTTCAGGACTGTTAGTAATGGGTCAATATTGACCCCCGCACTGTAACTCGCAACTTCTACGACTTAAATTATTATTATTATGGTCTTTCTAACGCAAGGAATTTAAAAACATCCCGGGCTATGATCTTACAGTTCTTGACA
>Ga0105239_10008139_pt1 | contig 11967 bp, 11 predicted proteins | sample KBSC44metaG_FD_92761 | JGI IMG/M metagenome (GOLD analysis project Ga0105239, IMG submission 92761) | Corn rhizosphere microbial communities from Kellogg Biological Station, Michigan, USA - KBS C4-4 metaG | ecosystem: Host-associated > Plants > Roots > Rhizosphere > Soil | place: Michigan, USA...
AGCAGCCACACCGCGGCCCCGACCAGCACCGCCGACACCACCACCAGCCCGAGCGCCAAGAAGATGATGACCCGGATGTTGCGCCGAAAATCCACGAACGGCACCTGCCGCGCGGCTGCATACAGCAGCGGCGGCAGGATCACCGTGAGCACGAGATCGGGGTGGATGACGAAGTGCGGCAGGGCCGGGATGGCGCCGAGCCCTACGCCCACGACCGTCAGCGCGAGCGGCGCGGCGATCCCGATGCGGGTGGCGAAGAAGGACACTACGCCGACGATGAGGACGACGGCGACGACCACCAGCACGATCAGCTGGGTGGGTTGCATGGGAATCAGGGTATCGGCGCTGCGCCGTGAACTCGATGCTCACGAAGAAGCAGCGGCCGCCGATCTCAATATTTCAAGTCACGGCTTGACTTCCATCTGAAATGCAATACAGTTGCTTTCAAGATAAATATTGAAATTTTTTGAAAGGGCGACTGGTGAGAGGCACATTGAGTATCAGCGGCGAGCTGTCCGATCTTGCTCGCATTGCGAAGCGGCTTGAATCCTGGTTGCCAAAAGGCGTCGAGACCGAGGTTCGACCGCACGGCTGGGGCGGCTGGACGGTCGACTCGATGGCCCAGTTGCTCGAGCGGGTTCACCCGTTTCAGCTGCTGCTACTCAACTACATCGCCGAGGCTGACGGGGTGCGTCCAGACGCCGATGTCCGCCGTAACTTCACCCTGGGTGACAGCGGTTTGCGTGGGCAGACAGGTGCGATTTCGAAGCACATTGTCAAGATGGCAAAGAGCGGAATAGTTCCCGCTGATGCCAGCTACGTCCTCAGGGTGGATCGCCAGACCAGTGCGGCCCGGTTCGTCATGCCTGATGAACTCGTTTCGATCGTGCAATCAGCGCTGGCCCTGCCTCACATCGCGAAGCGGGTCGACGACGCTCGCGGATCCGAGAACTGGACGGAAAAGTAGTGCTGTTCCGCGACATGCTTGTCGAGACACCCGTTCCGTTCTCCGAAGTTGAAGACTGGCCGCGCCACCCCGGCCACGAGGACGAGAGCCAGTGCTCGACCTGCCGCGTAGGCGAGACGGACCCATGGTACAAAGCTGAAGATGTAATGATGGTCCGTCATTGGACGACGGCGAGCGTCGACGAGCCCGCCGGTGGGCACTGGACGTGGTACTGCCCCGTGCATTTCGAAATGCGCGCGGGGAACTGGTGGCCGTCCAGCCACCTGGCACCGGCGCGCCTACTGCCGGAGATCATCCACGCCTGTGTTCGACCGGTCGGGTTGGGTGCACCCTGCGGCAAGACCGCTGTCGAGCCGTTCGACGGGGTCTGGTTGTGTGAGCAGCACGCCGAAGCGGAACGAGTCGATCGCCGAATCGCCAATCTGTTCGCGGACGAGGAGAACCAGTAGGGTTTCCTGCCTCTCAGAACCCCACGACGAACGTCAAGTCGAGCAGTAGCTCGAGCGGGGTCGTGGGGCGGTGCCGCTCGTGCGGGTCCCTCCCGAACATACGCCGCAGCCCGTGCGGACGCGTGGGTCGACGACGGGGTCGGGGGCGGTCACGGGTTCAGGAAAAGGAGCGGTGCGGAGGCCTTCAAGCAGGCGGGAACTGAACCGCAAGCGTGCGGAAGACCGCCTCGATCTCGTCGCCACCGAACGACCCCGCGCTCATAGCGCGCGCAACCGCCTTGCGCGGCCACAGCACCTCGACGTCATCGATCATGAAGTCGCCGCCGAGCAGCGGCCAGTCGGCCTCGACGAAGCACAGCATCCCAAAGGTCGGGATGTGCGCGAGGCCGGCGCGCTCAAGCGCGTCGTCAACGAGGCGCACCTGCTTGTGGACGCCGGCGACCAGCGAGGTGTGGTCACGCGATCCGATCATGAGCTTCTCGACCCGCGGTGAGAACAGGCCGCCACTCGTGCGCAGCGTCGGCCCGCCCTTGTAGTGCTTCGCGTCGATGACGAACACCCCGCGCGGCCCGATGGCGATGTGGTCGATGTTCGCCTTTGACCCCGGGATGCGGCGGTCATGCAGCACCCGGACGCCCACCGCCGCGTCGAGCCGGCGCCCGAGCACGACCTCGCCCTCTGCGCCCGTGGCCCACGCGCGCGTCCGCTGGGGCTCGTCAGTCAGCGCGAGAATCACGCCGCCGAGGTGAGGATGCTGCTCGCGGATCCGAGTCTCGCGCTTGTCTTTGCGCCTCTCGAACTCACGCTGGGCCGAGCCGCCGGCCGTGCCCGCGTGGAAGATCGGGTCCTCGGGGTCGAGCGTCGAGCACTGAGGGCAGGTCACCGTTCGGCTCGCCCGGTCGTACGCGGCCCACGCCCCGGCGGGAAGGCCGACACCGCATCCGCTGCACGTGCCGGCGTAGCGAAGGCTCATCATCTTCGTCGAGGCGGGATCGGTCACGAATGTCACCGTAGGAGCGAGCGCGGCGCTGCCGGTAGACCGCGAACGGGGCACCTGGGCGATGTTTCGTCGAAAGTCCACGAACGGAACCTGCCGCGCGACCGCATACAACAGCCCCGGCAGAATCACTGTCAACCCAGATCGGGCGAAGTCTAAGAGTGAGAAACGGCCGGAATGGCGCCCACCCCGATCTGCTACCGTCAGCGCCAGCGCTGCCGCGACCCCGATACGGTTCGCGAAGAAGCTGACCACGCCGATGACGAGGATGACGGCGACCACCAGGGTGATGAGATCGGTGGCTGCATAAAGGAAGGCCAGCCGGGCGGGCTACTCGAGCCGACGCTCCTCGGCCGCCTCTTCGCGCTCCTTCTCCCTGTCGCGCGCTTCCTGCTCTTTCTGAATTTGCTCTTCTTCGGGAGTCTTGTTCGTCATGGATTTCTCCTCCACCGACCGTGCCGGGCCGCAAGGCCGACGGTAGGTGTTCTTATGGAGCCACACGAACTGCGTTCTCGGGCCGCTTGGGCCCGGGGCCCGACGCGTTCCGTAGTTCCTCGACCTGTCCGTGAACGATCCGAGCCGCGGCGATCAGTCCACCGACGGTGATGTCTGGCGCGCTTGCCCATTGGTAGACAAACCCGGGTGCGAAATGGTTGAACTCTTTTCGCCCCGATCGTTCTCGGAGCGATTCCGGGAACTCGAAGAGCTTCGGATGCTTGCGGGCGACCTCCTCGCGCGCGGACCGCGACTCCCGATCTGTCCCGCGAATGGATTCGTCGTGGAACACGACCACGCGGCGGAACTGCCGCCCCTGCAGCTGCCAGCCGGCATGCATGTGCATCCCGTACGCGAACACATACTCCAGGGCTTCGACCAGCGGCGTGTTGCGGGTGAAGCCGCTCCCGGCAGGCTGTTCCAGCCCGGGAATCTCGCGCGTGATGATGTCGGCGACTCGACGGCCTCGTGCTTTGACAAGGCTTCCCCGCATTTGCGTACTACTGATCGCACTGAGTTCGTGCTCGGACAACCAGACCTGCTCTAGTGCCGATCGGACGCTGACAAGCTTCAGAAGTGTGTCCAAGTCTCTCGCCAGCCGCGCGTAGCGACGCATTGTCTCGAGTTCGTATGATTCGCCTGGCGGCAGGGCCGCTTCGATGCGGTCAGCCAACCCCGCGTAGCTGAGGTACCGCCAGCCTGGCGCGCTGAACTCGGGGGGACTGACAGACAGGAGCACGAGCTGCGCATTCCTTGCCCACCTAGCTGTGATCTCGCCGTACCGGCGAAGTTGACTCTCATCCGGCAGAGAGAAGACTTTGTTCTCAATGACGAGCGGGGCGGAATCGGGCCAGTCAAAAACGAGATCTAGATTGTCGGATTCGCGATAGACGGCGCGTGGGCGTCCTGGGCCGGGGACAGTGAAGGAGCGGAACACGGCGTCGGCCTCGCGCGGTAGCGCATCGAAGAACCAGGCGATGAGGTTGGTGTGGAATAGCTCGCGATTGCCGTACATGAGCCGCCCAAGCGGGTTCGCCTCAACGCGTTCCGCGGCCGCGCCGAAGTCCCCATCCATGAGCAGAGACTATTCGCCCTAGTACCCAAAGCAGCCGGAGCCCGGACGATCAGATCCGCGGATGGAGACCGCGGCATTTCAGTGATACCGAGCAGAACAAGCTCTCGGCAGAATGACCGTATGTCGGAAGACCTAGAAGACTGCGTGCATGGCATCGCGCTCGAATGGTGCGGTGTGTGTAATAAGGCTGATTCGGCGCCGGGGGCGACCCGCTTTGGCTCATATGGATATCAAGGCGGTGAGACGAAACAGGATGTGCTCGACGATGTATGCCGACTATTGAAGCTCCCTCGTCAGGTCGTCTCATTAGGCTCCAGCCTGCCAAGCGAGGTCTTTGCGGAAGCCGCGCGCCAAACGGGCGTGATGTCCGGCTCGATGCCCGAGATATGCGAGGCGATCGTGAAGAAGGCTGGGCACCGGTATTCGAACAACTTTGACTCGAGGGCAACCAGCTCGGGAGGTGGGTCGACCGTAACACTCGAAGGGATCCAAGCTCTTCGATCGGCATTGAGGGCACTGTCCTCCTAAGCGTCAAGATTCGTCAGCCCGACTCGGAAGCGAAAGTGCACTATGAAACCCGCTGAATACGCAACCGGCCATTACCTTCAGGAAACGCTTCAGCTGCACATCCCTGAGTACCAGCGGCCGTACAGCTGGGATTTCGAGCGCCACGCGGACCTTTGGCGGGATGTCCTCAGCCAGTACCGACGCCCTAAGGGGGTCTCTCTACAACGCCACTTCATGGGCGCGCTGATCGTAGAACCGAGTGCTGTGTCGGTGCCTAGCGGCGTTTCCGCGTTCAACGTGATCGATGGTCAACAGCGACTATTGACGCTGTTAGTGCTGCTTTCGACGGTACGTGATCAGATAGCGTTCGCCGAGGGGTCCGCCATTTCCAGTCTCGACGAGCTGGCTTTTGTGAAGCCAAAGTTCGCCAGCCCAGTGAGACGAGTGCTCCCCAAAAAACAGGACGAGAAGGCCCTCGACGCGATCCTCGACGGGAACTTTGTTACCTCGATTGCGGATGAAATGCTTTCTCACCGTCTCGTTCAAGCGTATCGATTTTTTCGCTACCAGCTCTGGCTCGGCGAAACGGCAACCGCCAAGTCGGGGACTTCTGCACCTCCGACACCGCGCAAGGACAAGAACGCCCCGCCGGCAGGCTCATTCCAGCCCTGGGGCCAGCCGGCAATGGGACTGAACTCATTCGATCTACCTCGGCTTGACTCAATTGTGACCAACGAGCTCACCTTGCTCGAACTCCAGATCGACTCCGCGGATGAGGAAGCAGGGGTCGTTTTCGAGACGATGAACGCAAAGAGCACCCCGCTGGCCCAGTTTGACCTGGTGCGTAACTCCCTGTTCGTTCGAATGCCAGGTCTCAAAGACACGTTCTACAAGTCAAGCTTCGAGCCGATCGAACAGCTCCTCGCGTCGGTGACCTACGCGTCCAAGCGAGATGCTGGTCCGGAGCAGTTCCTCTACGAATACCTCATCAGCATCGGCGAAGACAAGGTCAACAAAGCCACCCTTCACCGAAGGTGGTTGAACCGAGTTATCGATGACCTGGGCTACCAGATCACACCCGATACAGAAGCCAAGTTTGAAAGCAAGTACGCCAGACCTCTCGTGGCGAACGCCTGGCTCTATCCGCTAGCTGTGGGCAGCGCTCAAGTGGTCAATCCGCCCGGACGAGCCGCGATCGCGCTGAGCAATGAGCAACATGCCACCATCGTTGAAATCATGGCTATGTCGGGCGGTCCCGCCGTCCCTTTGATTCTGAAGGCGCTCTTTGAATGGCAGAACGATGACCTTATGGACGACGGCTTGCTGCTCGTTCTCACGGACATTCAGTCGTACATGGTTCGCCATGTTCTTTCCGGGGAAGGTCTGAACCTCCTCAGATCCGCGTTCGCGGGAGCGGCCCGATCGCTCCCCGACGCGGCCACGGTGGTGGACTTCCGAGACGCCTTATGCACAGCCGGCTGGAAGACGGATGCCGAGGTGTTTCTCGCTGTTCGCACACTTGACACGAAGGGTCTTCGCAGCGCAGTTTTTCCGATCCTTCGAGGCATCGAGAGGCATCTGTCCGGAATAAGCGCTCACCCACTGCCCTACGGCAACCAGCAATCACAATTCACCATCGAACACATCTATCCTCAGACGCCAAACATCGGCGCCTGGGCCAAGGACCTGCACATGTGGAAGGTCCGGAAAGACGACATGGACGCTCGGCGATATGCGTTAGGAAACCTGACTGCGGTGACCGGGTTCGACAACAAGAAGAATGGCAAGCGGCCGTTTGGGCAGAAAAAACAGTTGCTGGCCGACACTGCCTCACTGAAACTCCACGACTCGTTCAAGGTCCTTAACAAGTGGACTCCATCGGAAATCGACAAGCGCACTAACACCCTGGCTAGCGCAGCTCTGCTCCGATGGCCACGGCTGTGAGCGCTCGGTCCGAGCTCGGCTTCGCGGCGCACGGGTTTCAAGGCGAGCACGTTTGTATATCGGAGTCGCCGAGTTCGTCGGTGCGATCGATGCGCGTTCCGAGCAGGGGGTTGGTCTCTCCTTGAACCGATCCAAGCGCCACACGGCCACGGGTCCCGCCGTTTTGAGAAACTGCTAACAGGCTCCGTCGCCCTCCCCCGAAAATCCGCGGTCGAAGATATGTTCGAGTTGGCTGCCCGGCGCCCGCGCGCCTCGCGGCCCCCGGACTGTGATGGACAACAATTGACGACACGTGAAGGGCAGTATCGGTGCTGGAGGGACGTGGATACGACGTGAGCACCCGAACCCTGGTTGCGAGGACCGCTGAGCGAGCCATCCCAGCAGTCGGAGCGGAGAGCGGCACCCTGCGAACCGGCCGTGTGACAGCCGCCATTCGAGCGCTCGCTGGAGACAACCGGCAGAACGTGCAACGTACCTGGCTCGAGGCAGTGTCCCGACTCTTGATCGACCTTCGTCCTGACCTCGCGGACGAGGTGCTCGCGTATCTGGATGTAGACGCGGCCGAACTTAGCCCACTAGCCGGACTCAGCATCGGCGAAATCGGAGTGGTCTATGAGGCACTGCTGGCGCTGTCGGATCATCTAGGCCGGAGAGAGAGCGGCCAATTCTTTACGCCGGACGATGTCGCCCATTTCATGGCGGTCGAGTCCGCTCGATTCACCGATGGAATTTGGCTCGACCCGTGTTGCGGGATCGGAAATCTGTCATTTCATTTGGCTAGAGCTGCGCGCGATCCAGAAGGATTCGTGTCGGAGCGACTAGTCCTCGTAGATCGCGACCCTACTGCTCTTAAGACGGCCGTCTCAATCATGGCAGCCAGCTTCGGGGGGCGTGATGCGCTGACAAAGCTGTCCGCACGATCAGAAGTACGTGACTTCCTTTCTTCCAAGCCGCTGCCGCATCACGACTATGCAATCCTGAACCCCCCATATGCGCGCGCCGAAAAACTCGCCGGTTTTGAAACCGGGGAATCGGCGGAGCTTTATGCGTACTTCCTCGAGAAGGTCATCAAGACCTCTGCTGGCTTCATTGCGATAACCCCCGCTTCGCACTTGGGAGGCGCCAAGTACGCCAGCCTCAGAAGGCTTCTACAGACTCGTCCCGGCGGCACCGTCCTGGTTTTTGACAACGTGCCGGACACGTGCTTCCGCGGATACAAATACGGTTCGACGAACACCTCGAAGACCAACTTCGTGCGGGCCGCGATCACGACATCCGCTCCAGGGGATCGTCAGTGGCAGGTTTCACCAATCCTTCGCTGGGCCGCAAGGTCAAGACAACGGATGTGGAGTCGGGCACGCGAGATGGTCGTACCCCTCCGTACAGGCCCGGCAGGTGAATGGGCGAAAGTAATGCCCGGCACCGAGAGCGTATGGGACGCGCTTGCCGACGGGAGTACGCGACTAGGCGATCTCGTCGTGAAGCAGAAGACCGTCCATCGGTTGAATGTCGCATCCACCCCCCGGTATTACATTTCGGCTAGTAAGCGTCAACTCGATCGCGGCTCACAGCACGTTTTGTTCTTCCGCAGCAAGGAGGAGATGGACACCGCCTATCTTCTTCTCAATAGCTCGGTCCCCTATTGGTGGTGGAGATGCCTTGACGGCGGGATCACGCTTCCTCTGCGGACGCTCTTGTCCACGCCTGTCCCGGCGTCAATGCGCGTTGACCCAGCCATCACAACAATGCTCGAGTCATCTGAAGAGACGCAGGTTGTGACCAAGCTGAATGCTGGTCGGCAAAACGAGAACGTGCGTCGTCCTCGCGAGTTGGTCGCGAGCCTGGACAAGCTTGTTCTCACCGACGTTGACTTTGATTTTGAGTTGGTGTTCGCGCCCGACATGTTCTCTGAGTGAGGTTCAACTTTCTCAGGCCAGGGGCAGCAAGTTCTCCAACATGAGCTCATTGAACTGACCTGGGCCAATTACAAGCACCCCCGACTCGGCCGAGAGCAAGTAATCGATTCCATCGGGCGCTATGCTTAGCAGCAAAACTGCCCGATAGTCGTCGCCTGGCGCGTTGTCACGCAAGATCCCCTGGTATTCGAGAACCTGACCGATCCCAAGTCTCATCTGCTGACGACGGTTTGACTCATTCGCGCTCTTTACTTCGACCACAACAGTCGTGCCGTTGAACTGCCAGGCCACGTCGAAAGCGGGTTCGGAAGGTTTTGGCGATCGTGGGGAGACACCGAGCGTACTCACGTATTGAGCCAGGGCCTTCTCGAGGTCCTGATGAGCCTGAGTCGCTTGGTCGAGCTTGTCCCAGTCAAGCGTGAGCTCCATTGGATCAGCGGTTATTTCCGAAGTACGCGCTCGATACTGCAGGCCGAACGGCTCATCGACTTCCGGCTGCGGAACTGCCGAACCGGTCAGCAGCTGTATCGCTTCTAGCAGGCGGTTCAGCCCCACGAGGGTAACCGTGGCGCCTCCTCCGGAAGGGGTGTCCCGCGAGTCACACTTCGAATCCCAAACTAGGCCGGCCTTTTCGACAACACGTTCCGCACGGTCTGGCATCTGCCCGTCATCTGAAACGCCTGCCCGATGAGTAGCAGCCGTGAAGAGCTCCTTCGGAACCGAACTCCCCACATAAAGCGGGAAGTCGTAGCCGAGAGCCGCGCCCAGGCGGCCCAGGGCGTCCTTCTTGGTCTTCGACGGCACGAATGACATTTGATCTCCGAGATTTGACTGTGACTGACATTCTCCTGCGATCCCCGCCTCCCGTTACGACGCCTCGCTGTCACTTCGACTACGCCCGGGCGTCGCCGATCGCTTCTTGGCAGAGGAGCGCACCTAGGAGTCGACTGTGCCGCTCCTCGCGCTGAAAAGCGCGTCATATTCGGCACGCTGCGCGGAATACATGTCTGGGGGTCGATCCATCGCGTAGAGCCAGTACCAGATCGGCATGGGGGCAAAAAAGCCGGAAAGTTTGGCGGTAGCGAGCAGCTCACGCACCGTTGCAGTTGAGATAAGTAGTGCCCGATTGTTCTTACTTACGGGCAAATCTTGAAGCAGTTCACGAGCGAAGAAGTAAACGCCGCCGCGAAAGTCGACGTTGAGCTGCACTTCGGTCCCGCCCCGGTCGCGTCGAACTGCCCGCAGAGCAGCGGCGCTCGCAGGTGTTCCCGCCGCGAGAACGTCAAGTTCGTTCGCGGGAAGGCCGGCGCGGATGTGTTCCGCGACCCGGTTCCAGATTCGATCGAACGGAAGCCTTGAAGGCACGCTTTCACCCGGATCGACTTCAACAACGTCCAATAGGCGGGCACCGATTCCGTTCGCCGGCCAGTTGACGATCGCAACAGAAGTCCCGCGACTCAGGGGCAACTTTCCGAGCTCGCTGACGGCCCTCAGCGCTATGTGAGGGCCGTCATCGACCGATAGCCTCACACCCCCGGCGGGGTTGTTCCTTCCAAGAACGTAGACGATGGGTTCTTCGAACGACCACGTCAACTGGTCAGCTTTCGTTACGTCCCACAAGGCTGCAATCTCTGAGACGTTTTGTCCGACCTTGTGGGAGATCTCGAGCCCGTCAAACGCATAGTCCCAACCTTTTTGTCCAGTAGGCGGGCGGCTGAGGCGATGCGTGGGATCCGTCTCCCGCAGGAAGTGTCCGAGAGCGTCAAAGAACAGGTCTTCAAGAAGGGCGGCTGAATTCAACCCGTAGTAGTGGTCGCGAAATTGGCGTTCAGCAGCTGCGAGCGGTAGAAGGTAGTCGGCTCGTGCGAGCATCGACTTGACGGACCGGACAAAGTCCCGCTCAGGGCCGTCCGCTTGAGGAGGTGGTCCAGAGCTTCCACCGTTGACCTCGATGATCCCCTCGGTGGCGCTCACGTGGTGTGACCCTACCGGTTACCCGGCCACGGTGAAAGGCAAGCCCAACAATCCGCTGAGGCAGCGGCAGAGCGGCGCTCCTCGAGGAACTCGGACCCTACCCCTCCACTAAGGGAGAAACCGGCCTCTTCCAACGAACTCGTCAAACAACGTGGGGCGTCAGGACCTCAAGCCCTTTCGCCGTCGGTGAGAGCTCCAAGACGGATTCGTCAGAATCCGTGAGCAAAGGGAGGCCGTCCGGCGCAGCGTGGAGCGCCCTGGCAAGTCGACCGAAACTAGTTCGAACCTCGATACTGCGCTTGCCTGCCATGACGATCGGCAGCTTGCTCCCGTCGACTTCGAGGGCGCTTAGGTCATCGAGCACGCTGGCTAGCTGCGACTGCCGGTCTGCGATGACCGAGAGCTCGCCGCGTAGGACCTGTTCAACATGCGGAAGCGCGAGGGATGGATTCGAAAACTCGGCCGCCACCTTTTCGAGCACGAGAACCCTTGCTCGAAGAGCGAGAGCCTCGTATGTCTGCCCAACCAAGCGCTCGAACTCTTGGACTGGGTTATCGACCTTGCCCAATAGTTCGACCATGAGACCTGTGGCGTTGACGTGACCACGCCCTCCTTGCCTCGTAGTGACGTGAGACCACCTGTCGAGTTGTTCGATTCGCCGATTGGTCAGGTTTGCGAGATCAGCGAAAGAGTGCGATGCAGCGGCGATCCCCGGCAAGTTGGCCTGATCAAGTAGATAGCCCACGACCTTTCGAGCCTCCTGATCCGCCGTGATCAAAATCGCGCGGTCCTGCGCATTCAGAAAGTCCGTGACGCCATGGATAGCGTTCTTAATCGAGTCGAGCTTCTTGTTGATCTGATGTTGAGCGAGCATTTCGCCTCCTACGGCAAGGGCGACGGTCGCGATCAAGGGGCCGGCCGCAAATGCCGCGCCTGCACCCGCTACAGCGGGGATAAGTCGTACCTGTCCCGAGAACTTCGTCGTGCCTGCGGCGCGAACCATCCCCCGGAAACCGCCTCCCACTGCTGGGACAAGATCCCGGGCCACGGAGCCGGTTGGAAGCACAAGCCGATACATATCTCCCGACGAGGCGGTTCGACCGATCTGGCTTACTGCCTGTCCAACTGACTTCGCGAATGCACCCGAGGTCTGCGCCACCATCCCGGATGTCACGCCGGGAATGGGCGCCGGGACACGATGTATAACCAATGCTTCTCGGTCAAGCAGCATCTGGAGCATTTGCTCCCTGCTTGGCTCGACGTCCATCCGAATGAGCGGAACGACAACGGCTTCTTCAGTCTCCACAGGGACTCCATTGGGCTAAGGCTTCGGTCGAGTCTCCGTTAACCCACAGACAGACAGCGACTTCAGCGAACGGTGCGAGTCGTCGGCTCGGCGAGAGTTTAGCCTCGGGGATGCCTTCAGGGTTCGTCGGCGGCGCTGCATCCGGGTCTCGATTCGCGCTACGAGCCACGCGACCGGCTCCGGCACATAGGCTCACCCCCATGGCAGCCGGCGCAGTGATGTACACCTTCGCCGTGCAGCTCGCCGACGTCGACCGCGGCGTCTACGAAGACGTCACGCTGCGGGCCGCGCGGCATCCCTCCGAGACCGACGCGTACATGATGACGCGCGTGCTCGC
>Ga0105239_10008140_pt1 | contig 11966 bp, 9 predicted proteins | sample KBSC44metaG_FD_92761 | JGI IMG/M metagenome (GOLD analysis project Ga0105239, IMG submission 92761) | Corn rhizosphere microbial communities from Kellogg Biological Station, Michigan, USA - KBS C4-4 metaG | ecosystem: Host-associated > Plants > Roots > Rhizosphere > Soil | place: Michigan, USA...
CCGCCGTCGATCAGCAGGGTCTGGCCAGTAATATACCGGCTGGACTCCGAGGCCAGGAAGACGACGGCTCCCTCCAGATCCTGCGGCTGACCGGGGCGTTTGACCGGAATACGGTCCGAAAGATAGGCGACCCACTCCGGGTTGTCGTAGAGCACCTGGTTCTGCGCCGTACGGAACCAGCCCGGCGCCAGGCAGTTGACCGTGATGCCGTCCTTACCCCACTCGTCGGCCAGGCTCATCGTTAACTGCTTGATACCGCCGCGGCTCGCACAGTAGGGGGCTATGCCCCCATACCCGAAGACACTCGTCACGGAGCCGATATTGATGATCCGCCCGTACTGTCTTGGAAGCATGGCGTCTCGCACGATCGCCTGCGCCACGAAGAACGGACCACGCAGGTTGGTGTCGATCACCTGGTTCCAATCCTCCCAGGTAAACTCGATCGCCGGCCGGCGGATATTCATCCCGGCGTTGTTCACCAGGATATCGATGGCGCCGAAGGCGGCGATCGCCTTCTCCGACATCTGCCAGATACTGTCGGGATCGCGCACATCCAGCGCCAGCGGAACCGCGCGCCGGCCCAGCGCCTCGATCTCCGCACAGAACGGCTCCAGTGACTCGCGGGTCCTGCTGGTGACGATCACATCCGCGCCTGCCCGTGCCAGAGCGCGGGCAAAGGTCTGGCCCAGGCCCCGGCTCGCCCCGGTGACCAGCGCGACCCTGCCGCTAAGATCGAACAGAGGATTCGGCTCGGCGCTCATGGCTGCAGCACCACCTTCATCAGGCCCGGCTCCCTCCCGTACAGGCGATCGAACCAGGCCGGTCCCTCGGCGAGCGGGGCAACGGCCGAGAGGATCGGATCGACACGGATCTTACCGGCCGCCAGCAGCGCGATACAGGCGGGATACTCTCCCGACGAGGCGCAGGAGCCCTGCAGCTGGATCTGCCGGGTGACCACTGACTGCAGCGGCAGCGTGGTCTCCGGCGACAGGTTTCCGATCAACGTCACCGTCCCGCCCTTACGTACCGTGCTGATCGCCGTCAGAAGCGGCCCGGTCGCCCCGACCGCCTCGATCGCGACATCGGCGCCGCGCCCCTCGGTCAGATCACGGACACGCATCGCGACATCCTCCGTTCGGGAATCGATCCCCATATCCGCCCCAAGGCCTGCAGCCGCAGCCAGCTTCGCCGGCTCCACATCCACCGCGATCACCCTTCCGCAACCTGCCAACCGTAGCGCCTGTATCACCAGCAGGCCGATCATCCCGGCGCCGACGACCACCGCCGTGTCCCCCAGGGAGATCGGGGTCAGATCCACCGCATGAACGGCCACGGAGACCGGCTCGATCAGCGCCGCATGCTCGTATGACAGCGTCTCAGGCAGGGCATAGGCGATCCGTTCCGGCACCCGGACAAACTCGGCAAAGGCGCCGTCGCGCCGGTACTCGCCGGTCGAGACCCCCAATACCTCCCGGTTGTCGCAGAGGTTGATATCGCCGCGACGGCAGAACCAGCAACGGCCGCAGGAGATAGTCGAGTCGAAGGTGACCCGGTCCCCTGTCCGAAACGCCGTTACCGCCGAACCGACCGCCGCGACCTCGCCTGCCGCCTCATGCCCCATCACCAGCGGGGGGATTCGTCGCCCCGAACTCCCATCGAAGCCGTGCACATCGCTGCCGCAGATACCGCACGCTCGCACTCGCACCAGCAGCTCCTCCGGACCGATCTGCGGCTCCGGTAGCTCTTTCAGCACCAGGTGTTTATATTCCGTCAGCTGCATCGCCTGCATGTCGCTAATTTTCTCCCCTATACGAATACCCGGAGAGTGTTAGAATACGGTATCGATATCCCTCCTTCCCCGGTAAATTCGCGGGTTCATGGCGAACCAGGCGACCACTTTGCCAGATTATCTGTACAATAGTCCACGGATCACGTCCGGGCGTGGGAATCGTTGCGGTAACAGAGGCGGAGGGGGTCACGGGCGCAGCGGCAGATTACGCCGAAGTGCGCATCTCTCCTGAGGGAAACGGATGACCCTGGAACAACTTATCGCGGAAGGGGAACGCCTTGCGATTCCCTGTCTGCTGCTCACCGATCAGCCGAATGACGACGGCATCGTTGCCTATTGGGGCGGCTGTGGGCCGGAGGGAGCCCTGCCGGGCCAGGTTCGGGATACGAAGCACTGGATCACGGTAGCCTGTGACTGGCACACCCAGAATGGCGGAAAGGTCCAGGGGTGCCTCAGCGTCTTCGAGCGCAAGAGCGGGAGTGGGGGAGAGATCCCGCACGGACTCGCCGTCTACGACCCCACGATCAACCTTGCCGAGTTTCCGCTCAGCGGTACGCCGCTCTATGGCGTAGAAGCGCTCTCCTTTCCACCACTGCCGGCGGTCTGCCTCTATGGCGAGCAGGATGTCGTGTCGTGGCTCCTCTCGATCGGCATGACCCGGTACGACTACCACCACGCCTTCTTCTCCGAACTCGGACGCTCCTATGAGCAGGAGTGGCTGAAGCGCAGCCCTTGGCTCTCCGAATCCTATTACGCCGTCATGGGAGGGTGGCATGTCCTCTGGCCGGAGGACGACTTCTACATGCCGCCGGAGATGAACCTGATGCTCTGGACCTTCCAGGACTCCGAACCCTGGGTCGAAGTCTGGGAGCGCCTCCCCAACTTCCGCGTCTGCTTCCGAACGACGTAAAACCTAAAACAGCGCCAGTTGAATGGCGCGCGTTCGGGTGCGGTACACCAGCGACGGCTTATCCCGGAGCGCGATCTCAACTACGGCCGGACCAAAGTCGCCGCGACGCCCGCCGTGGGCGCCGGCTTTCAGGCCGGCCGCCTTTGCCCGCTTCTTCCAGTAGTTCATCGCCATCCGCGGCGTGTTGTTGACCTCGGAGAGATGGGATAACCAGAAGCAGGCCGGCCCATACTCGCCCACATGGGAGAGGATCAGGTCGCAGGCGGCATTATTCGAGAGGTGGCCATTGCGCCCGAGGATGCGGGACTTCAGAGACTCGGGATAGGGACCGTAGACCAGCTTGTGGATATCGTGATTGGACTCGATCGCGACCAGGGAAGTCCCGACACACGCCTCCTTGAACTCCGGAGTCACCGTCCCGGTGTCCGTTGCATAGGCGAGTGCCGTATCACCGAAGGCGACCCGGAAGCCGACCGGATCGATCGCATCATGGCTGACCGGGACTGCGCGCACCCCGAACGCGCCGACACCCGTCTCGCTGCCGGAGGCGACGACCTGATAGGGAGCGTCCCGGCCATCCTGCGCAAACAGGGCATCGAGGGTCCCGGCCGTCGCGATCAGGGGAACACGATGCTTACGGGCAAAGGGGATCGCGCCCCGAATGTGATCGATATGCTCGTGTGTCAGCAGGATCCCGCTTAGCGAAGACGGCGCGATACCCCGCTTCTCTATCTCCGCCTTCAGTGTCCGTACGCCCAGGCCGGCATCGACCAGCAATGCCTGACCATCGCCGCCGGTTACCAGCAGAGCATTCGCCGATGATCCGGAGGCCAGGCAATAGACCGCCACCTCGCCGCTGACGGAAGAGAGACCCACTCCGGCAGTATACGCCCGCCTACTGCCCTCTGTCAAACGACGGTTCGCCCGGGTGCTCACGAAAATCGGAGGATACGTCGAGTGAGTGAATCGCGGGTCAATCTAATACGCCTGATCTCTGAAAGACCAAGTCGAAACGGACCTATCCCGGGCAAATCGCGACCAAGGAGATATCATCGATCACCGCCGTAAGTCGGTTCTACGGGACATCATATTGACTTTAGCGGCGAAGACTGGCTACTATCTAGCGCCAGATACCGCTGGAAACACCAGTCATCCAAGGAGTCACTATGGCGCTTTTCTCCCGCATCGCCGGGATTACTGCCGTTAGCCTGATCGCTCTCGTGGTCGGGCAAACCGTACCTGCGGCGGCGCAGGTCACGATCGGAGCGAACTTTACCGGTCAGAACATCTCCGGGTCCGGCTTCTATCCGCCAGATACCGACGGAGCCGTCGGACCCACCAGCTTTGTTGAACTGATCAACGGCAGCTATACGGTCTACAGCAAGACGACAGGTGCACTGCTCGCCCCGGCGCGAACGCTCAATCAGTTCTGGAACAGCGCCGGCGTTAGCGGGCTCCAGGGCTTCGGTGCCTTTGACCCACGCGTCCTCTACGATGCCGGCTCCGGACACTGGTTCGCCTCGTCGCTTGACTCCCCCAACGGCACGGGCGTGAACAACCGCCTCTTGATCGCCGTCTCGAACACCTCCGACCCGACCGCCGGTTGGAAGGGGTTTGCGATCACCGACAATACCGGCCGATTCAATGACTTCGATATGCTCGGCCTCAATGGGGATGCCCTCTACGTCGGCACTAACAACTTCACCGGTAACAATCTCACCGGTATCTCACTGTTCGTCGCCCCCAAGACAGACCTGATCGCCGGAAGCGTCGCCAACGCGAAGTTTCTCAACCCTGGCGGATCGATCAACATTAACCCGACCGGTACCGGCCCGACTCCGCATCCGGTCTTCGATCTGAATAACGGCACCGGCTCCGAGAGCATCCTGACCTCCGACGACTCCGCGAATAACCTGCGATTGACCCTGATAACCGGCACCAACACGACGTCACCCGTACTGGATACGTCGGCGGCATGCCTCACCCCGGTAACTGCACAGGTGGACCCGCCCCCTGCGCGGCAACCGGGCGGCCCCAACACGATCGATACTGGCGATACCCGCTTCAGCGGAAACGTCATCAAACAGGGCGCCTATATCTGGGGTGTCAACTCGGTGACGACCGGTGGACGAACTGGAATCGCCTGGTACCGGCTGAATCCGACGACAAACGCGATTGTGGAGCAGGGGACCATCGCAGATGCGAACCGGGACTACTACATGCCCTCGATCTCCGTGAACCCGCTGGGGGATCTCGTCATCGGCTACACCGCCTCCAGCGATCTCACGGTCACCGGCTTCAACGGCTTCGCCAGTGCCTTCGCCTCCGTCGGAAAGTTCAACGGAACGATCACGACGATCAACGGGACGCCACTGCTGCTAAAGCAAGGGACATCCCGGTACAGCCTGACCGACAATAGCGGCATCAACCGCTGGGGCGACTACAGCGCCACGACCCTCGATCCGAGCGATCCCTTCTCCTTCTGGACCATCCAGGAATGGGCCGCGGGTATAGGAACCTGGTCCACGCAGATCACGCAGATCACGTTTGCCGCCCCGGTCACGGTCGCACCCGAACCGGGCAGTCTGCCCCTGATCGGCGCTATCGCTGCCGGCCTGGCGCCGGTTCTCGGAGTGCGTCGCCGAAGAGGTTGCAGACTTCCCAACCAATTTGGGTAAAACGGCGACATGGAGGAGAAAGGCAGGGAGGACGCCCTCTCGAACCGTCCTTCCGAATTGGGAGATCGAGCTATCGAAGATCTGCGGCGGGACCAGAAACGTCTCGTCGCTTTTAAAGAACGAGCGGGTTACCTACTCGAACGTGCGAGCGAACTATACCGTCAGGCCCAGATAACACATCGGGGCCGAATAACGGAAGAGACAGAGCAGGAATTAGAAGGGATTGGAGAGGAGGCCGACCTGCTATATGACGTTCGCGAGTACGATCGGATAGACAGCCGCCATTAGGTGGATTAAGAACCCGTAACCGGCGAGCGCCGGTTACGGGTTCGTTTTATACAGCGCAAAGCTCCTGTGGCAACGGCTCTCGCGACTCTCGCCAGGCCGAAGGGATAGCCTCTATTCCCGTGTAGCAGGCGACGATCCCACCGACGATTGCACAGGTCGTGTCTCGATCGCCCAGGCCACTGACCGTCTTCCAGAGCGCCTCCTCGTAGTTCGAAAAGCACTCACCGGCGCACCAGAGGCAGAAGGGGACGGTATCCTGCGCCGATACCAGACTGCCGTTGCCCAGAGCTGTGATCGCGGTTTGGACCGAGCAGCCGAGCGGCAACACCTTCGCCAGTCGTATCCGGGAGCGTAGGTGGCTGTCCGGTACGTACGGCACGATTCTGTCAATAAACTCCCGGCGAGTGGGTGCCGCGCCATCGCTTCGGGCGCGGCAGGCAAGCGCTGCCGCTATGGCGATAGCGATCGCGCCGGCGATCCCCTCTGGATGGGTATGTGTCACCGTGGCCGAACGCGCCGCCTGGGCGGCGACCATATCCAGATCGTCGGCGAAGTAGGCGCCGAGCGGTGCTACCCGCATGGCCGCGCCATTGCCGTAGGAGCCGCAGCCATCGAACAGACCAGCGACCTCTTCTCGCCAGGGTAAGCCGGCCCGCGCGTTGCGCAGCACATCGTGCATTGCCGGTCCGTAACCGCGCTTCGCCTGATACCGTCGGGCAAAGTCCGCCATCAGGGCATCCTCGTCGATCGTACCGCGCTCCTGCAGGATATGCACGATCGAGAGAGCCATCGCCGTGTCGTCCGTCCACGGCCAGGGTGACTCGCTGAGCGCCCGCTGCTCGATCAGCCACCCGACCACCTCCGGGTTACTGAAGAACGTCTCCCCAAAGGCATCCCCAACCGACAACCCCTCCAGGGACGTCAACATCCGCTCCCGCCGAATAGCGTCCGTCTCTGCTTCCATCAGCTTGCCTCTCCTTGCTGTGTGAGCACGGTTGTGAACCACCCCGGCAGCGCTTCCCGTGCTGCCTTCCACGCGCTTGGAATACCGTCGATCCCGTTGCGGCACGCGACGATCCCGCCGACGATCGCGCACGTCGTATCCCGGTCGCCCATCCCGCTCAGGGTGGTCCAGAGCGCCTCTTCGTAGTCGACGAGATAGCCGGCCGCACACCAGAGGGCGAACGGCACAGTGTCTGGCGCCGAGATCTCCAGGCCGGTGCCAAGGACCGCTCCGGCGAGCCGTACCGTGCCCTCCGCAGGCAGATCGCGTGCCTGACGGATCTTCTGACGGACAAGGCTCTCCGGCACATGCGGCAGGACCGCCTCCAGAAAGGCGGCGCGTGGCAGGGGAGCCTTATCTCGTCCCGACCACGCCAGCGCGGCCGCCACCGCAATGGCGATCGCGCCGGCGACCCCCTCCGGGTGTGCGTGCGTCACCGCGGTGCTTCGGGCGGCCTCGGATGCTGCCCGGACCACGTCGTCCGCGAAGTACGCCCCGATCGGGGCCGCACGCATCGCGCCGCCGTTCCCGTAACTGCCCTGGCCACCGAACTGTGCCTGTGCCGCCGTCTGCCAGGGAATACCCCGTCCGATCTCCTGCAGCAGGCGGTGCATCGCCGGTCCATAACCGCGCGTGTCGTCGTAGTGCGCCGCGAAGCTGATTGCCAGGCTATCCGGGTCGATCCCCTTGTGATTTGCCAGCGATTCGACCACCGAGAGCGCCATCAGTGTATCGTCGGTCCAGTCCCACTCCGGTGCGAAGAGCAGGCGACTCTCCGCCATCTCGACCGCACCTTCGACAAAGTACATCCCGCCGAAGGCATCGCCGACCGAAAGCCCCTCCAGAGAGATAAGGGCGCGTCGCAACCGCTCACGGCTATCGGTCAGCAGGAGCACCCGTGGCCTCCCGTCCAGAGAACGACGCGATCACTTCGATCGGCCCGACCAGTGCGGCATTGAATGCCGACAGGTCCTCTGCCGCGATCCAGTATTCCTGATGCTCGAATGCCCCAACGGTTTTGATCTCGTAAGCTGCCAGGAAGTCCGCACGGACGGCAAAGCGGGTAACATAGCCCGCGTACCCCGAGGCCGGATCTTTCGTGTTCCAATCCCGCGCGATCTGCATCGCGTAGGGCTCATTCAGAACCGGATAAAAGATTGGCTGCTCCGGCAGGCGCGGCGGGAATCCGCTCCATCCGCTCTCCGCGATCAGGTCCAACTCCCGCTGCCCGACCGGCCGATAGAGAATCTGTATCATCATGCCCTTCCTCCGCAGGCGGAGACTGCTCCTCGCCACGCGATCAGCTGGCGGTCCAGTCCCACGATGTAGTCGCGCCCATACGCGCCGTTCTCCAGTCCACCCACCAGTGCCTCAGGCAGGTCCTGCACGATCTCCGTGCTATGCGCCCCCGCCGCGAGTGCGATCGTCGCCACGGTATCGACATCGCCCTGAAAGGCGATGCAGTGGCGCAGCAGGTCACGCATCGTGCCGCTTACCGCTACGGCGGTGACCGCGGCGCGGACACTCATCCAGCCCTTCGACCGTACCTTGCCGATCCACGGCTCGGACCAACCGTATCCGGGTACATGCCGATCCAGGAAGCGAGCGACATCCGCCTTCGAACCGACCGCATACAGGAAATAGTGCGCTAGCAGCGCTGCGGCATTAGCGGCCGCGATCCCATCCGGCGTATCGTGTGTCAATCGCGCCTGTATCGTGCTACGTTCCAGCACCTCCGTAACCGTCGGAAAGATTCCCACCGGCGCCGCACGCATCGCCGCACCGCTCTTGTCGCTGTACGGCTGCATATCCGCCAGGAACGCCGCTCCCGATCGCGTCTTCTGCAGGAAGTGATAGAACCCGTGGGCATAGCCGACCCGTGGGTCGCGGTGAAACACATCGACAAACCGCTGCGCCAGATTCTCCGGCGTCCACGCCTCCCCGCTGACGATCGCCTCGGCAATCGCCAGCCCCATCTGGGTATCGTCCGTGTATCGGCCCGGCACGATCCCCTCATGGCTTGGATGCTCCACATAAGCGGCGCCGGTATTGTTCGCGACCACGAACTCCGACGCCGCATACTCGAAACCCGCCCCATACGCATCCCCGACCGCCATCTCCAGCAACATCTTTCGTCCTCCTTCTCTCCATCTCACGTGTCTTCCGTGTATATTGTCGATTATACACGAAGTATTGCTAAAGCGAGAGACCGGGAGGAAACATACGGAAAACTGCGTTACGGTCCTTCGGTCAGTCGCCGAAGTGTCGCCTCTCCGGCGGCGGCCAGACGGCCATCATTGACGAGGCCGCTGTCGAGAAGCATGACGCCAAAAAGGACGGCCCACCCGCGGGCGCGCTGCCAGGTCGCCAGCGAGGCGGGGCCGTACTCCTGAATGGCCGCTGCCCGCGCGGTCGCGTCCGGCAAGAGATTCCAGATCGACGCCAGATCGGTCGCGCAGTCGCCCTGAGCAAGATCGCCCCAATCGATAACGGCGCAGATCGCTCCGTCCTCTACCAGAACATTACGTGAATGCAGATCGCCATGAAGCCAGGTCGGCGTAACATCCATCGGGGCGTCGAGCGCCTGCTCCCACAGATCGCGCACGACGGGAGTAATACAGTCGGTGAGTCGATCTACCCTTGCCAGGCGCTCTTCGGTAGCCGCTCTACGCTGCAAAAGAGGGACTCCACGAACGGGGTTTTGTGGGGCCTCCGCCGGGGCGGGAACATGGAGTGTCCGCAAAAAGGCGGCGAGTACCGAGCCCTGATCGGCGTGCGGTATAGCGATATCCGCTGTCTGCCCCCGAAGCCAGGGTACGACACTCCATCGCCATGGGTAGCCAGCACCCGGTAGCCCTACGCGTAGCGGAGCCGGAATCGGGAGCGGTAGGCGAGGGGCGATCTCCGGCAGCCAGCGCTGTTCATGCTCGATCAGCGTCGCCGCCGCCCTTCGGCGCGGCATCCGTACAGCAAGCGTGTCTCCCAGACGCCAGAGCAGATTGTCCCAGCCGGAATCCGCCCGCTGAATCGGCAGATCCGCCAGATCCGGGTGGTACTGCGCCAACAAGGCGCGTACCCCCTCCGCATCTATCTCCACCTCAGCCGCCGGCGTCCCCGGACCCAGGGCGACAATAGCCGCCGATTCGCCTGTCCTCAAAATAGCCCCTCACCAGAATTACTGGGCTATTATCCGGCATATTTGCTCCTGCTTACAGGGGGGCGCAGGCTCTATCCGCCGATGCGGACGTCGATCCAGCGCTCCAGGACTTCCGCCAGACGATCGACGGCGACCGGTTTGCTGACATAGTCGTCCATACCAGCCTTCAAGCAGGTCTCGCGCTCACCCTCCAGGGCATGCGCGGTCATCGCGATGATCGGGATCGGCGGCTCCTCCGAATCGTCCTGATCAGTCTCAGAGCGGCGGATCGCCGCCGTGGCCTCATAACCATCCATCTCGGGCATCTGACAGTCCATCAGGATCGCATCGTAGCGGATACGGGAGAGGGCCTCCAGTACCTCCAGGCCATTCGCTACGACATCCGCCGTGTAGCCCAGCTTCTCGACCTGGCGACGCGCGACCCGCTGGTTGACGACGTTGTCCTCGGCGATCAACACCCGCCCCTTCGAGGCAGGAGTGTACTCCTGCGTATCGTCGGACGGCGCCTGCTCCTCTGCCGGCGAGGTTTCATCGTCGAAGTCGAAGGGATTGACGACCGCCGGCCGCAGCGTTTGCGTCAGGATCTGGCGCAGCTGAGTCTGGCGGACGGGCTTGGCCAGATACGCGGCGATCCCCAGGGAGCGGGCGCGCTGCTGATGGCCTCGCTGGCCGAATGCAGTCAACATCGCTAGCGCTGTGCTCTGCATCTCCGGCTCCGCCTTAATCGCAGCGGCGACATCGAAGCCGTCCATCTCCGGCATATGGAAATCCAGAATCGCCAGATCGTAGGGCATCCCCCGCTGGATCGCCGTCCGCATCAGGCGGATCGCCGTCGGTCCATCCTCCGCCAGGTCGGGTAGCATTCCCCACTGGCTCGTCTGGTGGAATAGGATGCGCCGATTCGTTGTATTGTCATCCACAATGAGTATGCGCCGGCCAATCAGCTCGGCGGCCACTGTACTCCAGGTGCGCGGCAGGGGGCTGTTGACCAGATCCTCCTCCGTTGCGACCCGCATACGGACTGTGAACCAGAAGGTGCTGCCCTCGCCCGGTGCACTCGATACGCCGATCTCGCCGCCCATCAGCCGGCACAGCTGGCGGGAGATCGCAAGCCCGAGGCCGGTCCCACCATACTTGCGCGTGTTGGAGGTATCCACTTGCGAGAAGCTCTGGAAGAGACGGCTCTGTCCCTCTTCACTGATCCCGATCCCGGTGTCTTTGACGGCGATGTACAAGTCCACGTGTTCGTTTAACAGTTCGGGAGCCCCCACCTCGACTTCGACCAGGATCTCACCGGACTCCGTAAACTTGATAGCGTTGCCGACCAGGTTGGTCAGGATCTGTCGCAGGCGGCCCGGGTCGCCCATCAGGATATCTGGGACCTCCTCATGGATATAGAGGATCAGCTCCAGCCCCTTGTGCTCGGCGCGCTCCGCCAGCATCTCCACCGCCTCTTCCAGGGTGCGCCGGAGGGGGAAGGGGATCGTCTCAAGATCGAGCTTACCGGCCTCCACCTTACTGAAATCCAGGATATCGTTGATGATCGTCAGCAACCCCTCGCCGGAGGCGCGCACGGTCTCGGCAAATTCCCGCTGCTCCGGGTTGAGGTCGGTATCGAGGAGGAGACCGGTCATTCCGATGACGCCGTTCATCGGCGTACGGATCTCATGGCTCATGTTCGCCAGGAATTCAGACTTCGCGCGGTTTGCGGTTTCGGCGGCCTCGCGAGCCCGCTCGGACTCATGTTGAGCGCGCTCGGAATCCACCTTCGCCTGCTGTAGCGCCTCCTCTGCCCGCTTGAGGTTTGTAATATCGGTGATCACGCCGACAGCACGCCAGCGCCCCGGGGCGATCGGCTCTACATGGACATCTTCGTGTAGCCATCGGATCGCGTCGTTACGATCCGGGCAGCGGTACTCCTGACTATACCCCTCGTTTGCCTTGATGCGGGACTCCGCCCACTGGTCGATGCGGGGCTGGTCCTCCTTCAAGCGCCGCTCTTGAAATGTCTGAAAGTAGTTACTGTCCGCCGGAATATCCAGTGGCAAGAACTGCTGTGCCATGTCTTCCGAAACGGCATGCGTGTCCCAATCCAGCAGGCCATTCGGGAGCTGTATGATCTCGGATAGCCAGATCAGACA
>Ga0105239_10008141_pt1 | contig 11966 bp, 12 predicted proteins | sample KBSC44metaG_FD_92761 | JGI IMG/M metagenome (GOLD analysis project Ga0105239, IMG submission 92761) | Corn rhizosphere microbial communities from Kellogg Biological Station, Michigan, USA - KBS C4-4 metaG | ecosystem: Host-associated > Plants > Roots > Rhizosphere > Soil | place: Michigan, USA...
CTCGCCACCGATGCACGCAGCGCGGAACTGAAAGCGATGTTGTCACGCCACGCCAAACGGTCCTACGAAAATTTCGTCGATGACCGGCCGACGAAACGCGCCGCCACGAGCGCAACGATTCGCGACGCCGCGCAGCGTTGGATCGAACCGCACTACGCCGCGCTGGAAAAAATCCGCTGCGGACAAGAAACATGATCCGTCACGCGCACCTTCCATTGCCATGCGATCTCGCCGCACTGCGCGCCGATCTCGACGCCGTCGCTCCTGCCGGCTGGACACCGCATTTCAACCAGCAGTACTACAACGGCGACTGGAGCGGCATCCCGCTGCGCGGAATTCCCGGAACGCACGTGCCGCTCTACGCCGATCCCACGCGCAGCGATTTCGCCGACACCGACAACATGCGGCGTTGTAGCTACATCCCCCAATTCCTGGCCACGCTCGAATGCCCTATCGAATCCGTGCGCTTTCTCAAGCTCGCGCCGGGCGCCGTGATCCGCGAACACCGCGACTTCGGACTGTGCCTGGAAGACGGCGCGATCCGTCTTCATGTTCCGGTACACACCAATGCCGATGTCGAATTCTTTCTCGACAACGAACCTCTGGTGTTGGCCGAAGGCGAATGCTGGTATCTCAACTTCGATCTCAAACATCGCCTGGCCAATCGCGGACAGAGTGATCGTGTGCATCTGGTCATCGACGCGCGCGTCAACGCGTGGGCCGAAGCGCTCATCGCCGATGCGGTGCGGCATCATGATTCGTAACCGCGCGTCGCATATGTCGGCCGACGCCGGATGAAGACGACCGACGAGGAAGCGATCGACGTCCTGATTCATCGTTTCTTTGCCGTGTTCGACAACACAGAACACGCCGTGCCCGATGCACTCGCACTGATCGACATGTTCGCAGACAAGGCCGTCATCGCACGACATGCCGAGGGTCGTTGCGATCTTTACTCACCCAGCGAATTCGCCGAACCGCGTATCGCACTTTTGCGCAGTGGCGAGCTGGTGAATTTCCACGAGTGGGAAGAATCGTCCAGCACGCGGATCGCCGGCGACATCGCCATGCGAGTCTCGCGTTATTCGAAACGCGGCCAGTTGCGCGGCGAAGACTATCGCGGACGCGGAACGAAGTTCTTTCAGCTGGCCAGGATTTCCGGCGACTGGCGCATCGTTTCGCTGGCATGGACCGACGACATCGAGAATCACGCTATCGGAGAGGCCTCGTGACTGACATCGAATCGATCGCGCAAAAATCCATCGACACGTACGTGACCGCCGTGCGCGAACGGAATATCGCAGCTTTCATGAGCCTTTATGCACCCGGCGTGCGTATCTTCGACGCATGGGATGCATGGGAATATCGCGGCGCAATGGCAAAAGCCGATCAGTGCGTGGCTTGCATCGCACGCGTCAGAAAAACTGAGAGTCACATTCGACGATGTCGCTGTGCACGGCTCGCAGACCGACCTCGCCGTCACTGCGTTGGTCACCTATGCACAGGTTTCCGCTGATGGCGCACTGTTGGGTGCGCTTCGAAACCGGCTCACGTGGTTCCTGCAAGTTCGCGACGGCCGTACTCAAATCGTTCACGAACACACGTCGGTGCCCGTCGACTTTCACGAAATGAAGCCGCTGACGGCAAAAAATTCCTGAAGGTCGATTCCCGCATTCTATCGCGGCGCCACTCCGCGCTCGCGCAGTAGCGCCTGGCATTTCTTCTGCCATTGCGCCAACTCCGGGAATTTCGTTTCGTCGATGTGCCGCTTGAAGATGGCATCGAGAATCGGCTGACTACCGACGACCTTCGGATTCACCGCATCCTTCACGCGCAGCGTTGCATCCGCGCCGTGTTCGAGCAGCCAGTACGCCTTGTCGTATTCGTCGGCGTAGAAGAAAAGAATCGAATGCGGGCTGATGTTCTGGTCGAGCGCGTTGATGTCGGCGCCGTTTTCGACGAGGACTTTCACGTTGTCCCACCGCCCCGCCGTGTGAGCGACCATCAGCAGCGTCTCGTTGGCGAGATCGTGCGCGTTGGCGTCGCCGCCGTGACGCAGGAACTGACGCAGGATTTCCGCATCGGCATTCTTCGCCGCGTACACCATCGCCGTTTCGCCATGGCTTTCGCGGATGTTCGGATCGGCACCGTTATCCAGCAGCGCGGCCACGCCGGCGCGATTGCCTTTGAGCACCGGCCACAGCAGCAGCGGCATGCCCTGCTTCGACAGCACGTTCGGATCGACGTGTTCCTGCTTGATCAATCGCGTGACGGCATTTGTATCGCCCGCTTCCGCCGCGGCGGCGAGTTCGCGCTGCTTGCCGTCGAAGTGCGCGGACAGATCGAGCGCGACGCCGGTGTCGATGTTCTGGGCTTGCGTTGCAGCCATGACGTTCTCCGAAAACGCGGCGGCGATGCCCATGGCTAGAATGATCGAAGCTAGCGACGTGATGCGGCGGCCGGCCATGCGTAGAGACTAGCGCAAGTCGGCCGCGGCATGTGTTCAGTGCACGTTGGCGCGGACATATTGTTCGTCGAGCGAAATCGCATGGCGCAGGCTGCCGTCGACGGTGCCGAGATACAGACGTCCGTCGGCGCCCTGACGTGGACCGCCGTGACGCGTCACCGCTTCGTCGAGACCGCGCTTGGCCGCGCCGAGATCGCGCACCACGTCCGCCTGCGCCTTGCCGCCGGCGTAGATCGGGCCGCCGAGCAGCACGTCGCGCACGCTCAGGTTCGAGGCCACCGCGCGCGCATCGGCAGCCGTACCACCGGCGAGGATGCCGCCGAGCGCACCGGCATCAACCGAAAGATCGTGCGCGCCTTGCGCGACATTGGTCGTCGTCGAGCTGACTTTGTTGCCGGCGTTGTCGAGCGCTTGCCCCGCGGGATGCATCCAGCCGGTGAGGCCATGCAGCACGTCGCCGCCGAAGTCGAGCGTCTTGTCGACGGCCTTGCCGCCGAGGTCGATGGCGCCGCCGAATGTCTTGCCTGCCGTGCTCGTCATCCAGTCGAGCGCGCCGCCGATGACGGGCGTGTTGTGCAGACTGTTGCCGGCGCGATCGAAGGTTTGCGTGACGCCGTTGCCGAGCTGGTTCGCGCTCGAGGAAACCTGTGCGCCGGCGCGATCGAGCGCATCGTTCGCCGCGTTTCCGCCGGCGGCGATACCTTGCATAATCGTGCCCGAGCCGCGCAATCCGAATGCGGCGGTCTGGCCGACGCCGTTGATCGTGTTCTGCGCGGCGTCACCGAAAACATTTCCGACCGCGACGCCGCCGCGCACGAACGGTGTGGCGGTGCGCAACGTCGTGTCGAGTCCGTTGACGAGCGTGCCGAACGGAACGACTTGTGGACGCGGCGTGCCATCGTCGCCGTACGCAGGCAGCGTGATGTGTTGTCCTGCCGCTTCGGGAATGCTGCGCAGATCCTGTCCGTTCGCGTTCTTCAATTGCGACAGATCGCCGAGATCGACACCTTTGCTTTTGAGCAACGATTCGACCACCGGCTGATTGGTGAGATCGACGATGCCTTTCACGCCGTCGGCGAGGTCCTGTGCGCCGCTCGGGCTCATGCCGTGCGCGGCCTGCTGCAGCGACGTCAGCATTTCGCCCTGCACCTGATACGCGGTGATGGTCTTGTCCGTGTCGGCCGCGGAAATTCCTTTTGCGGCGAGCATCGGCGCGATCGTCGCCGGGTTGAGTCCGGCAGCGTTGAACGTCACCGCGTGCGCGCCCGTCACCGCCGATGCAGCGGACGCGAGTCCGCCGCCGAGCGAATGACCGGTGATCTCGAAGTTGCCGCCGGTCGCCGTATTGACGCGCATGGCGACGTCCATCGCACGCTGGTAATACTCCGACGGCTGTCCGGTCGCCTGCGTGAAGTTGTTGCGCCAGTCGCGCAGGTCGCTGGTCGATCCGCGGAACGCGAGCACCGGTTTCGCGTCGGGACCGAAAACACTTTTATCGGGAATATAAAGTTCGGCCCGGAATCCGGTCGCGGTTGGCCCGGGATCGAGCATCGCGCGCGTGACGCCGTATTTGGCCAGTTCCGCGTCGCTCAGCGAACTGGCGCGCGTCCAGCCGACTGGTGGCGAGGTGTTTTGCAGATTGTCGAAATGGTACGCATCGGCGGCGAGCTTGGATTTTTCCAGCGCGTCGTATTCTGAACGCAATGCGTCGGCGCGCTGTTTCAGTTCGAGGTTGCCGGTTGCGTTCGCCTTGGCTTCCGCCGCGTTGACGAGCGCCTGCTGCTGTTTCAGATCGTTGATGAGCTGCTGGCGCGCCGCCGCGTCCGTGATGCCGCGCTGATCGACGATGGGCGCAGGCGGTGCAGATGGCGACGGCGCAGGCGATTCGTCGCGCGGCGACGCTGCCGGTTGCGAACTGGTTTCGTCGTCGTGTGGAGTCCACGAAGCCCGCGTACTCGTCGCTGTATCAAGACCGACATCGCTCATGGCATCACCTTCCGCAAAATCTCCGCTTCCGCACGATACGCAGACGGCGGCGGCGATGTAGCTGGGGCGGACCCTAGAAATGTACGCCGGACACGCGGCGACCTAGGGTCTTCCCCAGTTGTCGCGGCACATTCGCGGAGTAAGGTGGATTCGGGGGAGTCTCACAAGCTTTGGATTGCGCGAGCCCGCCATGACCTCTTCCAGCATCAGCAACAACAGCATTTCGCACAACTGGCAGAACATGCCGGGCCACGCCGATCAGGCGCACGACGGCGCCGAACGCGTCGGAGAGGCGGACATGCCGCATGGCATCGGTTCCGGCGCGGCGTCGGCGCCGAGCGCGCCCGGACAAGGCCAGCAAACCGGACAGGCGCATGCGAACAACGGCAACGGCAACGCCGGCGCGAATGGCGCGAACGGGCAAAACGGATTTGGACAGAACGGCGCGCCCGCCAACAACGGCGCGACGACACCGAATGGCCTTCCGAACGGAAACGGAAACGGAATTGGAAACGGCAACGGCAACTTCAACGAAGGCAACGGCGTGCACGTCGGCGGCGGCGAAGGGAATTCACCGTTCGGACTCGTCGATGGATTGACCTCGGGTCTGGGCAACACGCTGTCCAACGTGGTCGGCGGCGATCCGCTCGGCTTCGTCGGCAACACACTGTCCGGCGACGCGTTGTCCGCGCCGCTCGGGCTGGTCGGTAATGTCGTCGACGATGCGACCTCGCTGACCAATGGCAATGCGCTCGGTTCGGCGTATTCGAATACGTCGTCGAATGCGTCGAACTATTCCACGCTGTCGAATTCGCCGTTGTCGTCTTCGGCCACGGCGGCGCCCGGGCGATCCGACAGCGGAGAAGCCGGCGAATATTATTCGGCGGTTACGCAAAATTATTCGGCAACGCCGCAAAGCATTGCGCGCGCGCCGTCCGAGACCATCGTCACTACGACGTCGGCTCAAACATCGAGCTACTCCAGTCTGCTTCCCGGCAATGCCGCGAATGCGAACAATGTCGCTGGCAATCCGTCGACGAGCGCGCCAGCGACTTCGCTTGCCGACTCGCGCGGACTCACCACGCTGCTCGCGACCTCGACGAACGGGTTGCTGGCACAGCGCGCGGCGAACGCGGAAGAAGAGAACGCGATCGCCACGAGCCAATCGACGATCGTCAAGCTGCCCGCTGCGCTCACGTTGCTTGCCTCGCCCGCCGTTGCGCTCGACGAAGAATCGACAGGCGACACGTCCAAGCAAACAGCATTGTTCCGCGGCCAGACCGCCGACGGCCGACAGTCGATTTCCGACATCCTCGGCAACAACTTCGTTTTCACCGGCGAAGCAAAAACGCAACGCACCGCGACGACGAACCACGTCGTGCACGCGATCGGCACACGCGCCGTGGATTCCGAGCAGCAGTCCTCCAGTTTTCCATCGTCGCTGTCGAACGAAGAACTGATCTGGAAACAGGTGGTCCCCGCGCTCGGCGGCATCACGGCGCTGCTCAGCGGTGCGCTCGCGGGATCGACGACTATTGTCAGCCCCGGCGGCGCCGCGGCGCCTGCGCTGCTGGCCGCTTCCGCCGCCATCTTCGGATTCGGCGCGTTTCGCGGTTATCAGTCGCTTTCGAAATTCGCCGCCGACGGATTCAATCCGTACTCACTGCGCGACGCCGGCGTGCGCCAGGCGTGGCTGTCGCTCGGCGCGCAAGGCACGGGGTTGGTCGCGGCACTCGCGCTCTTGGTGTGAGCCGCCCGATTCCTTATCCTTCAGGTTTTCTCCATTGCGAGTTCACGCATGCGCCTGCGAACGCGTTTCTTCCTGCTGCTTACCCTTCTGACTCCTTATATAAGCGAGGCCGACGTGCCGACATCCAATTCACACGACCAGAAAGCCGTCATCGACACCGCGCAAACCACCGCCGCGCGCGAACTGGGCAAACCGGTCCAGCTCGCCATCAAGACGTTCAACACCGAACAAGGCTGGGCCTTCATCCACGCGACGATGCTCGGCGCCGACGGCCAGCCATTCAGCTACGCGGGCACCGAGTTCGCACAGGCGGCCGAGGCGGGCATCAAGTCGACCTCGTACGCCGCGCTGCTGCAGCGGACGCATGGCGGCGCGTGGCATATGGTTGTCGAACGCATCGGCCCGACTGACATGGCATGGGCCGACTGGAGCCAGCAATACGGCGCGCCGCCGACGTTGTTCGGTCCTATCCCGAAGTAATTCGCAAAAAAAGAGAGCGGGCCGAAGCCCGCTCCCTGTGGTCGGCATCCTGCCGCATTGCTTCCTAGTGAGAAGGCGGCGCGAGGATGAACGATCCGGAGATCGACGCGGAGTACGTGTCGTACGAGACGACCTGCGGCCCCGTGCCGTGATTGGTGTTGTTCGATCCGATCAGCGTCACTTTGCCGTTCTCGTTGCTGGCCACGATCTCGGTGTGCGATTCGCCGTGCGCACCGTTGCAGATCCACACGTCGCCCGGCTTGGCATCCTTCAGGCTCACTTCGTGCCAGCCCTTGTGGCGCAGTTCGGTGTTGAGATCGCGCACGAGGTTGGTGTGCTCGCCCTTCGAAAGCTGTCCACTCTGGATCAGCACGGCGGAGACGAAGTTCGCGCAGCATTCGGTCGGATCGACGCCGGGGGTCATCGGCAGCTTGCCGCTGTTTTCCAGATTGGCAGCCGCCTGACCTTTATAGCGTTCGGCAACCGCCGCCGCATTCGTGCCGCGGACCGGACCGCTCGGTGTGTTGTTCGAGGGTGAGGTCGGGCTCACGCCGCCGGTGTTGTGACTGCCGTGGCCGCCGGGGATATGGATCGTCTGACCCGGATAGATCAGGTTCGGATTCGAGATTTGCGGATTCGCCGAAATCAGCGACGACAGCGAAACGCCGTTTCTGGAGGCGATGCTCGACAGCGTATCGCCGCGCGCCACGGTGTAGTTCGCCGAGGCCGATGCGCTGCCGCCGCCCGGCACGTTGACGTGCTGGCCGACGTAAATCAGATTCGGATTGTGGATTTGCGGATTCGCAGCGATCAGCGAATGCAGCGAAACGCCTTCCTTCGCTGCGATGCCCGACAGCGTGTCGCCGGAATGTACGGTGTAGCTTCCGTTCGCGGCCGGCGCGTGGTGCGAGCCGCCGCCGTGATGCGATCCGCCGGTCGGCGCCGGACTGCTGCTGCCGCTCGGCGCGCTGCTGCCGAATAGTTGCGCTTCTTCGGAACGGCGATTCACCAGACCCTGCAGACGATGACCTTGCGAATCATGCACGTATTCGCCGAAAGCGTGCTGCGCGCCGGAATAGTTGCCGGCGTTGAGCTGATGCAGCACGTCGGAATTCTTGAAGCCGGTCGCGCCGATGTTGTACGTGAGGCTGACCAGCGCATCGAACTGGTTCTGCGAGATCGGCACTTTCACGTCCTGGCGAACGGCATTTTCGGCCCAGCCCACATCCGAGCGCAGCAACTGCGTCGCCCGCGCTTCGCTGATGTGTTCGCCCGCATGCACGTCCGAACCGGTGTGGCCATAACCGATGGTGAGCACGCCACCCGAATCGCGATATGCATCCAGGCGCAGACCTTCGAAACCTTTCAGCATGTTCAGGCCATGATCGCTCATGCTCAGGTGGGCCGCCGACGAACTGCCGGCCTGCACACTGCCGCTTGCCGACACGCCACCCGTGGCGTCGCCGCCGCCGTGATGCGCGCTGGCGCCGTGCGGCAAGGTGATGTGCTCGCCGGGATAAATCAGGTTCGGATTATGAATCTGCGGATTGGCCGCGAGCAGTTCCTGCACCGTCGTGCCATGGCTCGATGCGATCGCCGACAGCGTATCGCCATGCTTCACTTCGACGCTCTCAGCCTGGGGCTGATAACTGTTCGTGTTCGTGCTTACGGATTGGACTTCGCTCACGATACGTACTCCCACGCAATTGACTCCATGCGTGGATTGAACCAGTCCGTGCGGTGGGCGAACAGCTAGGGCGAACCCCAGATTTGCCGGGCGATCCTAGGGAAAACCCTGGGGTGCGCGACAAGTATACTTCTACACAATACCGCGAACGATTCAGCCCTGCAGAACCGGATCGATTTCGATATTGCCCAGTCCACGCGCAGCGAAGCGGCGCGCGAGTTCCGGCGCGCAGTCGCGGATGGCGTCGAAGGATCTCGACGATGCGGCATCCGCATGCAGCTTCCAGCCATCCGCGGTTCGGCTCAGGCTAAGTTGCGTGCCGGAGAGAAGCCCGTCGGACATTTGCAGTACCACTTGCCCATCGCGTCCACCGCGCGACGCGCCTTCGGATACGAGCATCCGCTTCACGTGTTTCTCGATCAGATCGGCGAGCTGCGCGTTCGGCGCCGGCGCGGTGGTTTGCGCTGCCGCCGACGGCATCTCCAGCATCACGCGCTGCGTTTGCAGCATCGCGGAGACGTCGGCCGGCAGCGCGGTATCGGATTTCTCTTCGGCGAATTTGATCGGCACATCGGCGCCGCCGAGCGCCGTTTCGATTTCAGGCTGCTCGCCTTGCGGCATGCCGCGCTGTTGTCCCGCCGCGTGCATCAGATTACGGAAAAGCAGTTTGTCTTCGGTCGTAACGGCGCTGCGCGTCTTGCCGCGCGGCGTGGCTTCGGGACGCGTCGCTTCGCGCGCGCGTTCGGCTTCAGCGGAACTGGACGATTCACTGCGCATGATTCACCTCGATGCTGCGTAACGATGCACGCTCAAGTCTTCCACCAGTTTGTCTTCGTTGCGCTGGGCGTCGCGTTGCTGCTGCGTGCGCCACTGCGATTCCTGTTCGCGCAACGCGTCGACCTTGGCCTGCGCCTGGCGAAACGCGACGATGGCCTCGCGCCACTGCGCACGCGCGTACGCGAGGCGTTCTTCGGCCGCGGTCAATTCTTCGCGCAACTGCTCGGCGCGCGCGGCGAGCAAGGCGATGCGCTGCTCGGCACGAGTCAGTTCGGTCGGCGACGACGACGTCAGCATCGCGGTCAGACGTTTCACCTGACCGGCACGTTCGTCGACCGCCGCGCTCAGGCGTTGCTGTGCCGCGTCGCGTTCGGCTTCGCGCGTCTGCACCACGGCCTGGCGCTGCTTTACTTCGCGCACCGTGCGGTCACGCCGGGCGCGTCGCGCCACCAGCAAAGGTCCGAGTGGAAACGTGATCGTGCTCATCCGAACAGGCTCCGCAATCCGTGGGTGGCTTCGTCGAACCGGCTCAACGCGTTCGGCGGCTGGCGCAACAGTCCGCGCATTGCCGCGATGTGTTCGATGGCGAAATCGGCGTCCGCATCGGCGCCGCGTTTGTATTCGCCCAGTTGCAGCAGCAGTTCGATGTCGTTGTACTTCGCCAGATATTTGCGCAGCAGGCTGGCGCCGCGCAGATGTTCTTGCGACACCACGCGCGGCATCACGCGGCTCGCACTGCGCAGCACGTCGATCGCCGGATAGTGATACGCCGCGGCGAGTTTGCTCGACAGGATGATGTGGCCGTCCAGGATCGAGCGCACTTCCTCGGCGATGGGGTCTGAGCCGTCGTCCTCTTCCATCAGCACGGTGTAGAAAGCGGTGATGGTGCCGTTCGCGTTGTTGCCAGCGCGCTCGAACAGACGCGGCAATGCGGAGAATACGGACGGCGGATAACCGCGCCGCGTCGGCGGTTCGCCGACGGCGAGGCCGACGTCGCGCAGCGCGCGCGCGAAACGGGTCACCGAATCCATCAGCAGCAGCACGCGCTTGCCGCGGTCGCGGAAATGTTCGGCGATGGCTGTCGCGGTGTACGCCGCGCGGCTGCGTTCCAACGCGGGACGATCAGACGTCGCCACGATCAATACGCTGCGCTTCAGGCCTTCTTCGCCGAGATTGTCGTGAATGAATTCGTTGACTTCGCGCCCGCGCTCGCCGACCAGCACGATCACGTTCACATCCGCCACCGCGCCGCGCGCGAGCATGCCGAGCAGCGTACTCTTGCCTCCGCCGGCGAGCGCGAAGATGCCGACGCGCTGTCCTTCGCCGACGGTCAGCGCCGCGTCGATGGCGCGTACGCCGCTGGCGAGCGGCTTGTCGATGAGCTGGCGTTCGAGTGGATTCGGCGATTCGCGATAGACCGGCACGGCGATGCCGCCTTCGATCGAGCCTTTGCCGTCCATCGCTTCGCCGAGCGGATCGAGGATGCGGCCGAGCAATTCGTCGCCCGCGCGCACGGTAGCCTTGCGGCCGATGGCGACGACGTCGGTTTGCGCGGACAAGCCTTCGAGCGGACCCAGCGGCGTCAGCAACGTCTGGTTACGCGCGACGCCGACCACTTCAGCGAGCAACTGCGCATTCGGCGCGCTCAGCTCGCAGACTTCGCCGATGCTCGCTTGCACGCCCGTCGCGCGGATCAACGTGCCGTATGCTTCGACGACACGTCCGACGCGCTTGACCGGCGAACTGCGCGCGACGGCATCGAGCAGCGCATCGCGCGATGCGCGCACGTCCTTGAGTTCGACCAGACTCACGCGGCGCGCTCCGCGGCGGCGACCGTTCGCTGCAAGGCATCGGCGATCGCGGCGAGCTGTTCATCGAGTCCCGCGTCGACGCGGCCGAATTCCGATTGCAGCACGCAGCCGGTCGGCGCGAGCGTTTCGTCGGCGATGCATTGCACGGTCTGCAGTCCGGGATAGTGCTGGCGCCAACGCTCCGCTTCGGCCTGCACCGACGCGACGACGTCCGGATGCACGCGAATCTGCAGGAATTGTTCGGCCTGGATTTCGCCGACTGCCGCATCGATCAACGCTGCCACCAGTTGCTGCTTTTCCAGACGCGGCGCAATGCGCGCGACGATGGCGAGCGCGAGATGGATCGCGCGACGGTCGGCGCTGCCGAGCATGTCGGCGAATGTCTGTTGCAGTTGCAGATGCTGCGCGGCGATTTCCGCAAGGCCCGCCGTGCGTCCTTCGGCGTGTCCTTTCGTGTACGCGGCCTGTTCTGCGCTGCGGCTTTCGCTGGCCGTGCGGCGGCGCAGTTCTTCGGCTTTGTCGAGCAAGGTCGATGTCTGTTCGAGCGTGGCCCACGCTTCGCGGCGCACCACGGTTCCGGCGACGCTCAGCGCGAAACGGTTACGGTCGATGATGACGGCATTTCCATCCATGGCTTCACTCCGCTTCGGCAGCAATCATCATTGAGAGATGACGTTCGATGCGTTCGGGTTGCAGACGCGGCAGCCACTGCTGCGGCACCACGCCGGGACGCAAACTGAGTCGCAAACGTTCGGCAAACGCCGGATGCAGGCGTTCGGCGAACGCGTGCAGTTCTGCGTAGCCGCGTCCGCGCACGAGGCGCAACAAATCGCTGTCGCGCGCCAGTGCCTCGCGCAAACCGTTGTCGTCGCCCTCGCCCGGTTCGGCGAGCGCGAGCTGATAGCGCGGTTCGCTGAGTACGCGCTTGAGGCGCAGCACCTGGGCGCGGTCGACGATGGCATGGATGGGCGCGGCGAGTGCGAGCGCGCCCAGATCGAGCGTGAGGAC
>Ga0105239_10008143_pt1 | contig 11962 bp, 13 predicted proteins | sample KBSC44metaG_FD_92761 | JGI IMG/M metagenome (GOLD analysis project Ga0105239, IMG submission 92761) | Corn rhizosphere microbial communities from Kellogg Biological Station, Michigan, USA - KBS C4-4 metaG | ecosystem: Host-associated > Plants > Roots > Rhizosphere > Soil | place: Michigan, USA...
CAGCGCCGGATCGTGTGGGATGGGGCGCGACGCGACGTCGGAGCGCCAGTCCGCGGATGCCGCTCCCGACCTGGCCGGGGCCGGCCAGCCGTGTTCGCTCCATCTCCGGTAGAACGCGGTGAAGACCTGAAAGGGCGAGCCGTCTGCCTTCACCACCCGGCCGGGGGCCACGGCGTACGGAGAGCCGGTGCGCACCAGCTCGACGTCGAGCGCCTGCGCCACGCGCGCGTCCCGTGCTGTCCCGTACGGTCCGAAGTCCGCGCTGATGTGCACCGCCGCCGCGTCGACCTCGCGGGCGACCTGGGCAACGACGGTCTCCGGTTTCCCACTGCGGATCACCAGCGCGCCTCCATGATCACGAAGCTCCTCATCGAGCGCGCGGAGGGTGCGGTACAGGTAGGCCAGCCGTGGCGCCCCGGCCGGGCGGCGGAGGGCGTCATCGAGCACGAACAGCGCGGTGACCGGGCCGTTCTGAGCCGCCGTCAGCAGCGCCGGGTTGTCCCGCAGCCGGAGGTCGCGACGAAACCACAGCACGCTGCTCATGGGTCAACTATGCCCATCGGCCGGTCATTCGACGCTCGGCGGCGTATGTGCCAGTGTCGTAGGTATGAGTGACTTCGGAGACGACGTGTACGAGTCGGGCGATCCGGTGGATGACACCGAGGATCTCGACCCCATCGAGTCGCTGACCGGCGACGATCCCGACGAGTTCGACGAGACCGGCTACAACCCGCCCGATCGGGAGCCGCGCAGCCTGCGCGAGGCACCGACCGAGTTCGAGGCGCTCGAAGGCGAGTCCTTGGATGACAAGTTGGCCGAGGAAGAGCCGGACATCTCCGAAGAGGACGCGAGCTTCGACAACGCCGATCCCCGCGCGGGTCGGCTGGTCGCGCCGGACGAGGGGTCGCATCCCGACCGGGAGAAGGACGAGGTCGCCTACGACGTCGGACCAGCCGGCTATGGCTCGAGCGCTGAGGAAGCGGCGATCCACATCATCGGGGAGTAGGCGTGCGCCTGATCAAGTACACCCACTCCTGCGTCCGCCTGGAGGATGACGACCGGGCGCTGGTGATCGATCCCGGAATGTTCTCTGAAACGGAGTCGCTAGCGGGGGCGGACGCCATCCTTATCACTCACGAGCACCCGGACCACGTCAACGAGGTGGCTATCCGCGCCGCGATGCAGGCTGATTCCCAACTGCGGTTGTGGGCCCCGCCGGGCGTGGCGGAGCAGTTCGCCGACCTAGGGGAGCGGGTGATCGGCGTAGGGCCGGGCACGAGGTTCGACGCGGGCGGCTTCCGCGTCGAGACGTTCGGCGGTCAACACGCCCTGATCCATCCCCTCATCCCGATGATCGCCAACGTCGGCTACCTGGTCAACGACGCCGTCTACCATCCCGGCGACTCGTTCATCGTTCCCGCCGCCAACGTCCAGACATTGCTCCTGCCGACCCACGCGCCGTGGCTGAAGATCTCGGAAGTGATCGACTTCGCGATCTCCGTGGCCGCGCCCCAGGCCGTCCAAATCCATGACGGGATGATCAAGGAGAGCGGCCGGCAGATCGTCGAGGGCCACGTCGCCCGCTTGTCGGCGCCCTTCGGCACCGATTTCCGCCATCTCGATCCATTGGAGTCGGTGACGGTTTGACGGAGGGGAGTCGGCGTGCTTCGTGATCGGTCCCGTGATCAACGGGTCACTCACGCGGAACTGTTCTTCGACCTGGTCTTCGTCTTCGCCGTCACCCAGCTGTCGCATCGACTGATCGGCGAGCGGTCGGTCGAGGCCGTGCTGCAGTCGGCGTTGTTGCTGGCCATGGTCTGGCTGGCGTGGGTGTATACGACGTGGGTCACCAACTGGCTCGATCCAGCGCGCATCCCGGTGCGGGTGGTGTTGCTGGTCACCTCCTTGATCAGCTTGGTGATGTCGGCGGGCCTGCCCCGAGCCTTCGCTGACCGCGCTTGGGTGGTGGCCGGCGCCTATGTCGCGATGCAGGTCGGGCGAAGCGCGTTCGTGGTGATCTCGTTGGCACGTTCGGCCACAGACCCAGATGTCGCGAGCCTGCGACGCAACTACCAACGCATCCTGACCTGGAGCGTGGCCAGCGGCGCCGCCGCGCTGGCCGGCGCCGGCGTGCACGGTCATGCGCGCGAGGGACTGTGGTTGCTGGCGGTCCTGATCGACCTGACCGGGGGAGCGGTCGGCTTCTTCAGCCCGGGCCTTGGCCGCTCGACGACCCGCGATTGGACGATCGAGGGAGGCCACTTCGCGGAGCGGTGCCAGGCGTTCATCCTGATCGCGCTCGGGGAGTCCGTCGTCGTCACCGGCGCTACGTTCGCCGACGTCGAACAGGTGACCCTCCCTGTCGCGGCGGCCTTCGTGGCGGCGTTTCTCGGCGCGATCGCCTTCTGGTGGCTCTACTTCGACCGCAGCGCCGACGCTGCGGCCGACGTGATCGCCGCCGCCGACGACCCCGGGGCGATGGGCCGCTCGGCCTATCACTCCATTCATCCAGTGATGATCGCCGGCATCATCGTCACCGCCGCGGCCGACGAACTCGTGCTGGCGCATCCCAGCCGGCACGCTGAGTTGGCGACCGTATGGATGACGCTGGGCGGCGCCGCCCTCTTCTTGATAGGCCACGGCTTGTTCATCTGGGTGGTGTGGCGGGTCGTCCCGTGGACGAGAATCGTGGCCGGGGTCGTGCTGGTGGCGTTGGCGCCGCTCGGAACGTCGTTGCCGGCGCTCGCGGTCGGCGCGATCGCGCTGGCCGTGCTGCTGACGGTGATCTTCATAGACCGGAGAACAGCGCCGTCCGTAGCGGACGAGGAATGTGCTGTCGCGCCGGACACTTGGACTTCGAGTGGCCGATGATCTGACCTACGGGAGCGGACGCGGCCGTTGGGTGCTCACCGCGACCGTGCTCGGCTCCGCCGTCGCGCAGCTCGACGCCACCGTCGTCGGAATCGCTCTGCCGCGGATCGGCAAGGATTTCCACACCGACGTCGCCTCGCTGCAGTGGGTGGTGAGTGCGTACACGCTGACGCTGGCCGCGTTCTTGTTGCTGGGCGGGACGCTCGGCGACCGGTACGGGCGTAAGCGCGTGTTCCAGATAGGCATCATCTGGTTTGCCGTCGCGTCCGTGGTGTGCGGGTTGGCTCCCACCGCCGGGACTCTCATCGCGGCACGGGCCCTGCAAGGCGTCGGCGCGGCCTTGTTGACTCCCGGTTCGCTCGCGATCTTGCAGGCCTCGTTCTCCCGCGAGGACCGCAGTAGGGCGATCGGCGCGTGGTCCGGTCTGGGAGGGGTGGCCGGCGCGGCCGGGCCGATCGTCGGCGGATGGTTGCTCGCGGTCGGGTCGTGGCGGTGGGTGTTCTACATCAACCTGCCGCTCGCCATTGCGGTCGTCATGATCACAGCGCTGTACGTTCCGGAGTCGTTCGACGTGGGGAGCGCCGGGCGGGTCGACGTGCCCGGGGCCGCGTGGGCGATCGTCGGCCTGGCGGGGCTGACCTATCCACTTATCGAGGCGCCGAATGTCGGGTGGGGCAACTGGGCGATCGTCACCTGTCTGGTGGTCGCGGTATTCGCCTTCACCGCGTTTGTGATCACCGAACGCCGAACCCGCAACCCGATGTTGCCGCCTGGATTGTTCGCCTCGCAGCAGTTCGTGGCCACCAACATCGTGACGTTCCTGGTGTACGCCGCGCTGGCCGGGGCGCTGTTCCTGCTTCCGGTGGCTCTGCAGCAGGTGTCCGGCTACTCGGCTTTGGAATCGGGGCTGGCGTTCCTGCCGGTGACGGCGCTGATGCTGGTGCTGTCCGCCCGGTCGGGGCGGCTGGCGGCCCGCATCGGGCCGCGTCTGCAGATGACGCTCGGACCGATCGTGGCCGGCGCGGGCCTTTTCCTACTCACGCGAGCGGCGACTGACTCCAACTACGTGAGCGGCGTTCTGCCCGGTGTCCTCGTGCTCGGCGCCGGGCTGGTGATAACGGTGGCCCCGCTGACGTCCACCGCGATGAGCTCGGCGCCAGGCGGGCACGCCGGCATCGCCTCGGCCGTCAACAACGACGTCGCCCGGGCGGGCGGTTTGATCGCCGTCGCCGTGCTTCCGGTGGTCTCAGGGCTCACCGGCGACGCGTACCTGCACGCGCACCAGTTCGCGGATGGCTTCCGGGTGGCCCTCGTCGTCTGCGCGGTCATGTGCGTCGCCGGCGGCGTTCTGGCCGCGTTCACGATCAGAAACACTCTGGCGGCGCCGGAGCCCGTCGGCAGCGCTTAGCCCCTGCTGTGGTGCGAGATAGCCCCAAAACCGAGCCACCACAGGGGCTGAGCCGATCAGCCGTTGGTCTGCCGACGAGTCAGGGCATGAGCGGCAAATGCCACCGTGGCCCCGATGATCAGTGAGGGGACCGCGGCCAGGAACGCGTTGGCGCCGTCGACCAGGTTGACGGACAGGAGCACCGCGACGACGGCGCCACCGGCGGCCAACGACTTGCGGTCGCCGGTGGCCGCTCTGAGAGCTGCGAGCCCGGCCAGGTACCGCCGACGGCGGAGCATGACCATGACTGCCGTCAGCAACAGGCACCCGGTACTTGCGACGAGGTACGCATGATCGCTCATCTGCAAGTCCCCCCGCTGTAGATGCCGGCGCCGCCGGCCGATTTGATCGACAGACACTTGCCCTCGGCTTGAGCCCAACCGGCGACGAGTGTGTAGTAGGCGGCGCTCAACCCGAGGATGACGTTGAACGGTGGAGGCCCGAGAAATGCGGTCGACCCAAGGAAGCCAATGCTGGCGGCAGCCTTGGCCGTCTCGCTTTTGCTGAAGTAGACCGTTCCGGTGATCCAACCCCATGTGAAGTGCGGATCGGCGGTCACTGGAAAGCGGGCACCGGTCGTGGCGACGTGCTGCGTGATCGTCAAGCCGTCTTGGGTATAGCTCGTAGCCAGGTGCTTGCCGTTTGTGTCCTTGGCCCACGGCGCGTCGAGGTGTCCCACGCTGACGACAATCCCGTCCGTGATGCTTTGCAGCACGTCGTAGCCGCCGCGCCCGTCGGACGCGAGCGAGGCTTTCGCTGGCAACGTGAACACGAACGAGTAGCTCGTCGGGGCAGTGTTGTCGTTCAGCGTGATGGTGCTGCCGGCACCGCTGGCCGAACTGTCGTTGGCAATGTGGGCATGACGGGACGGCACCGGCGGCGTCCGCCAACTGACCTGCTCGCCGCCCACACTGGTGGCGACGCGCTGGCCGTCCGCCGTTGGATCGCTCGGCTTAGCCGAGGCCGACTGAGTGGTCGCGAGCAATGCGGTGGCGGTCAGGATCGCAACCCCCGAGACCAAGAACTTTGGCCCGTGAAACGACATGTAAACCCTTCTTGTCATGCGTACGATGTCCGACAATATACCCGAGATCCGACACAAGGGACGATTTCTCGGCCACGAGCCAACCGCCCTGGTGGGTCCGTAATCTGGGAGCGGTGGACGTGCTCGGGCCGCTTCTAGCGCACGCCAACGGCCGGACCGTCGTGTTGACCGGGGCGGGGATCTCCACTGACTCCGGCATCCCCGACTACCGCGGGCCGTCCGGAATGCTCCGGCGACACACGCCCATGACGTATCAATCGTTCGTGTCTGACCCGGTCGCGCGGCACCGGTACTGGGCGCGGAGCTATCTCGGCTGGCGTCAGCTGGCGACCGCCCGTCCGAATGCGGGGCACCGCGCCGTAGCGGCGCTGCAGGAGCAAGCTCTCGTCGCGACGGTGATCACCCAGAACGTGGACGGCCTGCATCACGCCGCGGGCACGCGCTCGGTCGTCGAGTTGCACGGTGGCCTCGACCGCGTCAGATGCCTGAACTGCGAGCAGGTGACGTCGCGCGCCGAGCTCGATCTTCGGCTGGCCGAGGCGAACCGAACGCTGCGGGCCGAGGTCCGGCGCGTCAATCCCGACGGCGATGCCGAGCTTTCCGACGAAGCGTTAGAGAGCTTCGTCATGGTCGATTGCTTGATGTGCCAGGCCGGGCCGATCAAGCCGGACGTGGTGTTCTTCGGCGAGAGTGTTCCACGGGCTCGCGTCGAGCGCTGTTACGACCTGGTGGACGACGCGGAACTGCTGCTCGTCCTCGGCTCGTCGCTTCGCGTGATGTCTGGCTACCGGTTCGTGATCCGCGCGTCCGAGCGCGGGATCCCGATCGCGATCGTCAATCAGGGTCCGACGCGCGGCGATGCCAGGGCCACCTTCAAGATCGACGCCCCGCTCAGCCAGGTGTTGTCGGCGACCCAGACCCGCTCTGCCGCGAGCCCGACTATCCGCTAGGCTCCTAAATATCCGGAGACAGCGCTCCGGTTAGGCCCGACGGAAGAAGCGCGTCAATGGCAGCTGACAGATCCCACTACCGGAGCACGTTCGCCGTCCTCTGCTTAGGTCTCACGGCATATTCGCTGCTGCAATCGCTCGTGTCCCCGGTTCTGCCACTGCTGGAGACGTCCCTGCACACCTCCCAGGACACCGTGACGTGGGTGCTGACGGCGTATCTGCTCTCGGCCTCGGTGTTCACGCCGATCCTCGGACGAATCGGCGACATGATCGGCAAGGAGAAGGTCCTCGTCGTCGTGCTTGTCGGCATGGCGGGCGGCTCGTTCCTCGCCGCGGTCGCGCCCTCCATCGGGGTCATGATCTTCGCGCGCGCGCTCCAAGGCGTCGGCGGCGGCATCGTGCCGCTGTCCTTCGGAATCATCCGTGACGAGTTCCCACGGGAGAAGGTGGCCGGCGCCGTTGGGATCGGCGCCGCGCTGCTCGCCTTCGGCGGCGGGGTGGGCCTGGTGCTGGCCGGGCCGATCGTCAACGCGCTCGACTATCACTGGCTGTTCTGGATTCCTGGGATCGTCATCGCGGGATCCGCAGCGGCGACGCACTATCTGGTGCCGGAGTCGCCCGTGCGGGCAGGCGGCAAGGTCAGCTGGGTGGCCGCGATCCTGCTTTCCGGATGGCTGGTGGCGTTGCTGCTGGCAGTGAGCGAGGCCCCGAGCTGGGGGTGGTTGTCCACCTCGGTCATCGGCCTGATCGTCGCCGCATTCGTGATCGCGGGAGCCTGGGTCATGGTCGAACTGCGCTCGCGTAATCCCTTGATCGACATGCGGATGATGCGAGCGCGAGCCGTGTGGACCACGAACCTGGTCGGCTTCATGTTCGGCGCCGGGATGTACGCGGTGTTCGCGTTCGTGCCGGAGTTCGTGCAAACGCCGACCTCGGCGGGCTACGGCTTCGGCGCGAGCATCACGGAGTCCGGGCTAATCTCGTTGCCGATGGCGATCGTGATGTTCATCTTTGGATCGCTGTCCGGGCCGCTATCAGCTCGGATCGGCGCGCGGATGGTGTTGTTCGCCGGGTCGGTCGTCAGCGCCGTCGGCTTCCTGATGTGGGCGCTGACGCACAGCGAGATCTGGCAGGTGTCTGTGGCCATGAGCTTGTTAGGCGCTGGCATCGGGCTGGGCTTCTCGGCGATGACGAGCATCATCGTCGACGCGGTGCCCTCCAGCCAGACTGGCGTCGCGAGCGGCATGAACGCCAATATCCGCACTATCGGCGGCGCGGTCGGGGCAGCCGTCGTGGCGAGTGTCGTGACCGCCAACGTGCGATCGGACGGATTCCCGCAGGAGTCGGGATACACGAACGGGTACTTGGTGCTCGCCGCCGCGTCGGTGGTCGGCGCGGCCGCCTGCCTGCTCATCCGCAATCTGCGCGTCGATCGGGACGAACTCCAGGCCGAGCAGGCGGGGCTGGCCCATGCCGAGGCTGGCATGGTCGCGGCTGCGACTCTCGTCGGAGACCTCCCGGAATGATGCTGGCATGACATCCACTCGTCCGCTTCGCCGCGACGCGGCCGAAAACCGCGAGAAGGTCCTCGACGCCGCCGGAAAAGTCTTCGCCAAGTACGGCCCCGACGCGAGCGTCGAAGAGGTGGCCCGCCTGGCCGGCGTGGGCATGGGCACGCTCTACCGTCGCTTCGCCACCAAGCAGGCCCTGATCGATGAGCTCGTCGGCGCCGCTCGGCGCGAATTGCGGGCCCTGGCCCGCGCCGCGATGGCGCGCGGTGACGGTTCCGGGCTGGAGGAGCTGCTGGTCAGCACGAGCGTGTTGCAGACGGAGCAAATCGGCTGCCTGAGCCAGATTTGGAGTCGTTCTCGGGCCGAGCCCGAAGCGATGGCCGAGTTCCGTCGCATCGTGGATCTCCTCCTGACGTCCGCGAAGCAGGCCGGCCGCGTTCGTCAGGAGATCAAGCGAACGGATATCTCGCTGATCTTCCTGTCGGTGCGCTCGATCATGGACATCACCCGCGAAGCCGCGCCGGATGTCTGGCGGCGCCACCTGGAGCTGCTCATCAGCGGCCTGCGACCGCCGACGGATCGCTTCAGCGAGCCATTCGTCGAACCGGCGATGAGCGAGGAAGCCGCCGATCGGATCACCGGAACCGAACAGCCCTGATCGCATCCGGCGTCGGGTCCGGTATGAAGATCGCATGACCAATCAGGTTCAGGGTGTCGTCAGTCTCGCCAAGGGCGAGCCGGTCCGGCTCGAAACGATCACAGTTCCTGACCCCGGTCCGGGAGAGGCGCTGGTGGCTGTCAGAGCGTGCGGCGTCTGTCACACCGACCTGCACTACCGAGAGGGCGGTATCAGCCGCGATTTCCCGTTCCTGCTCGGGCACGAGGCCGCGGGTGTGGTCGAAGCGGTCGGCGATGGGGTTGAGGGGGTCGCCCCGGGCGACTACGTCATCCTCAACTGGCGCGCCGTCTGCGGCGAGTGTCGCGCCTGCCTGCGGGGCCGCCCCTGGTACTGCTTCAACACTCACAACGCCCGCCAGAAGATGACCCTGGCTGACGGGACCCCGCTGTCGCCCGCCCTCGGCATCGGCGCGTTCGCGGAGTTGACCTTGGTGCACGCCGGACAGTGCACGAAGGTCGACCAGGCGGCGACGCCGGAAGTGGCCGGCCTCCTAGGTTGCGGGGTCATGGCCGGAATCGGAGCGGCGATCAACACCGGGGCTGTCGGTCGCGGCGACACGGTCGCGGTGATCGGCTGCGGCGGGGTCGGCTGCGCGGCGATCGCGGGGGCTCACCTCGCCGGCGCGGCCAAGATCATCGCCGTCGATATCGACGAGCGGAAGCTCGAGACGGCGCGTCGACTCGGCGCGACCCACTCGGTGAACTCGAAGACTGACGACCCGGTCGAGGCGATTCGCGGCCTGACCGGCGGGTTCGGCGCCGACGTGGTCATCGACGCGGTCGGCCGCCCGGAGACCTACCAGCAGGCGTTCTACGCGCGGGACCTGGCTGGCACCGTTGTGCTGGTAGGCGTTCCCACTCCTGACCTGCGCTTGGAGCTGCCGCTTCTGGACGTCTTCGGCCGGGGCGGGTCGCTGAAATCCTCGTGGTACGGCGATTGCCTGCCTTCGCGCGACTTTCCCATGTTGATCGACCTTTATCTCGGCGGTCGGCTGCCGCTCGACGCCTTCGTCAGCGAGACGATCGGCCTTGGCGATGTCGAGGAGGCGTTCGCGGCGATGGGTCGTGGCGACGTTCTCCGCTCGGTGGTGGTCATGCCGTGACCGCTCGGGTCGAGCACCTGACGACGGCTGGCCAGTTCTCACTCGACGGCGGCGCCTGGGACGTCGAGAACAACGTGTGGATCGTGGGCGACGACAGCGAGTGCGTCGTCGTCGACGCGCCGCACGACGCCGAGGCGATAGGCGCGGCGATCGGCGGCCGCCGCCTGCGCGGGGTGCTCTGCACGCATGCGCACAACGATCACGTGAACGCCGCGGGCGCGCTCGCCGATCGCTTCGACGCGCCGATCTGGCTGCACCCCGCCGATCACGACCTGTGGGCGATGACTTATCCCGACCGTGAGCCCGATGTGGACTTCGCCGACGGAGCCACGATCGCGGTCGCGGGGGCTGTTCTCACGGCCGTTCACACGCCTGGCCACTCCCCGGGTGGGATCTGCCTGGCCAGCGCCGACCTCGGGCCGAGCGGGGTGGTCTTCACCGGGGACACCCTGTTTCACGGCGGCCCAGGAGCCACCGGGCGTTCCTTCTCGGACTTCCCGACGATCTTGCGGTCGATCTCGGAGCGGCTGCTTACCCTGCCGCCGTCCACCGTCGTCCACACCGGCCACGGTGACTCGACCTCGATCGGGGCGGAGTCGCCGCACTACGAGGAGTGGGCCAAAGGGCTTACAACACCCGGTTGATCGTGCCGAGCAACCGCGCCAGCTCGTCGATGTCCCTCGTGGACCACTCGCCGACCAGCTTGCGGAAGCGCGCGGTCCGGGCCTGGCGCACCCTTCTGAGGCGGCCTTCGCCCTTAACGGTCAGACGTACCGCGCGGGCCCGGCCGTCGTCGGGGTCTTCCGTCCGCTCGACCAGGCCCAGGTGTTCGAGCCCCCGGATCTGCCGGCTGACCGCCGCCTTGTCGATGCCGAAGAAGTCGACCAGATCAGAGGCCCGTGCCGGCGCCGTCTCGGCGATTCGGGAGAGCGTCGAGAAGCTGGCCGCGTCCAGATCGGGATGCACCTCGACGGCGACCTCGCGCGCGATCGAGGAACCACGCCGCAGTAGCAGGGCGAGCTCACGCTCGAGGGCGGTGTACCTGCCGTCCTCCATTGCCATACGCCCTCCGTCGCCGCTCTTGACCGATTCCCGCCGATCGACGGGATTCGCGTCAGCGCGACCGTCGGGAGGGCCCGGTGAGTGAGTCGGAGAGTAGCGCGGCGATCGAGTCATCGGTGCAGGAATCCCAGAATCCGCCGATAAGATCTGAAATTTCATTGAATGACGCGGCCTCGAACAGGTGTTCTTGGTAGAGGGTGATGTCGTACTCGGCGGTTCCCATCGACACGACGTCGAGGGGTTCGATCCGCATGCCGCGAAACTCGGTGATCTCGCCGGGGCTTGAGAGGATGCCGGCCCCGTAGGCCTTCAGGCCGTCTGGTTCGCGCACGACCCCGAACTCCAGGGTGAACCAGAAGACCCGCGAGACGAACTCGAGCGACTTGTCTGTCTCGACGCGTCGCACCGCGCGGCCAGCGGCTTCGTAAAGGTCGGCGTAACCGTCGTGAGCGAGCGTCGCCCCGTGGCCGATGACCTCGTGCACGACGTCAGGCTCCGGCGTGTATAGCGGAACTGAGTGATGGCGGATGTACTGGGTAGCCCAGAAACGGCGATCGGCCAACGCGCCGTAGAACTCCCGGAGCGGGACGAGCCCCGCTGCGGGTTGGTAGCTGAACCCGGTCAGCGGCCGCAGCCAGGCGCTCACCTCGTGCAGCTGCGGAACGCGGTCTTCGGGCAGGCCGAGTCTGGCCTTTCCCTCGAGAAACTCGCGGCATGCGTATTCCTCGTGTTTGACGGCGAGATCCTCGCTGACTGCCCGCCACACGGTGTGCTCGTCGTCGGTGTACGGCGCGGTCGGCAGCGGCTGTCCAGGGCTCCAGTCGGCCGCCAGGGTGGCCAGAGCGTCGCGGCGGGCCCGGTAGACCGGATCGGCGAATCCGGGATGGTCGGGGCCGAGTTGGACGCAGAGCGCTCCGGCGCCGTCGTCGATGACGGGGGCGAAATACTGTCCTTCTTCGAACATCCTTCGATCATGCACCTTTTGTGACGATTCGCAAACCGCCGCCGCCGTCAGCTCGCCGGCGCCTGCCAAGCGGATTCACTAGGCAATACCTACAAATGGTGCCCCCAGCAGGATTCGAACCTGCGACGCCCGCCTTAGGAGTGCGGCGCTCTATCCCCTGAGCTATGGGGGCCGCCGCTAAGCGTAGTGGGGTGCGTGCTGCGAACCAGCGAACGTCCGGCGTCGATTCGGGCATCATCGGACAGATGGCCGCGGCGCGTGTAGGGATCTCCGGGTGGACTTACCCGCCGTGGAGAGGCGTCTTCTTCCCGAAGGGGCTGCCGCAGAAGCG